>Ga0307517_10004209_pt1 | contig 22182 bp, 9 predicted proteins | sample 23_EM_MG_FD_194515 | JGI IMG/M metagenome (GOLD analysis project Ga0307517, IMG submission 194515) | Populus trichocarpa ectomycorrhiza microbial communities from riparian zone in the Pacific Northwest, United States - 23_EM | ecosystem: Host-associated > Plants > Roots > Unclassified | place... | reverse complement strand
CCCCCCCCCCCCCCCGGGCGGGAACAATTGAAAAAATAAAAGGAAGACAAAAAAACCCTTAAGATTTCCAAGTTTCATTCTACTTACAGAAAGTTTTCACGTTGAGCAGGCTGAGCCCCAAGCGGAGCCTCCATCAAAGAAGCATCGGAAGTGAAAGCTTATGTTTGCTGTCAACTAAATCCATGGTAGACATACTGTTTTGGAGGACAGAGGAAGTGTGTTCATCAAACTGTGTATCATTGCTCCCTTCGAGTCGGGCTAGCTTGCCCTTCATTTTCCTTCCCCCATCCCAACGCCCCCTGTAAGTTTGTTTTGTAACATGTGTACATGTAGCGTGTCAAATTATAAAAGCCAAGGCATCAAAGAGTTGCATTTTTGGTTTTTATCTGACCCAGGTGCCTCATTTGTTCCATATCCTTCTCAAGTTTTGGTAGAATCGATCAAACATAATTGTCTTCGCCAGTTTCCTTGTGTCACTTGATCTTCATGCCATAAGATTGCGCATTTCCGCACGCCTTTAAGATCATTGGGAAGTCAAGGTTGAGGCAGATACAAGACTTGTATGGAGTTCTACACCAGTTCATTAGCATTCAAGATGGATGCTATCTGCTTCCCGTGGCTAAAGAAGCATCGCATGTGGGATCATTTTCCAATTTGTAAGGTTATGCAAAATGTGGTTGCTTGTTGAGTCTCCTTTCTCCAAGGTGGTTTATTAACAAAAATACTAAAGGAGTATGGTTTTTTTTCCCTTGATTTTTATTTTCGATCAATATTTTTTTTAATTTTATTATTTAATATAAGATTTGTTTTTTTATTGAGTTATTTCACTTTTATGATATGAATAGCGAGTTTGACGAGTTAAATCAGTTGACTCGAGTTTTTTTCTTGATCAATTTTTTTTTAATTTTTTTTTTAATATTGAATTGATTAACAAAAAAAACTAAAAAACAAAGGGTTTTTACCTCTTCACATAACATTATTCATTAGAATAAAGTTTTTTTCCTTTCCTTTGTTTTTTTTTTATCTTTTTCTAATCTATGTTTGTTTTTTAATTTTAATTTTATTCTTCAACAGTAGATTTATTAAGGATTGTATTTTATAATTTTATAATTTATCTTTTATCAAGTTATTTCAGACTCATGATACAGATCATGGGTTTAATAAGTTTAACTTTATTGACTTAATGTTTTTTTTCTCTTTCTAATTGATTTTTTTTTTAATTTTATCCTTTAATATTAGATTAATTGGGAATTAGGTTTTGTGATTTGTTTTAGTATACTTTCTATTAGGTTATCCTTATTTCATAACTTGGATCACAAGTTTAGCAAGTTAATCATGGTTGACTCGAGTCTTTTTTTTTTATCTTTTTTTATATTGATTTTTTTATAATTTTATATTTCAACATTGTGTTGATTAAGAATTAAGTTTCAAAATTCTTTTTCAATTTGTTTTCTATTGGGTTATTTTGGTTTTATGACTTGAGGCGCGGGTTTGGCAGGTTTACCCGAGTTGACTTAGGTTATTTTTTGGGTCTTTTTTTTAATTAATTTTTTTCAGATTTATTCTTTAATATTAGATTTATTAAAAATTTGTTTTTTTAATTTGTTTTGATTTGATTTCTATGGATCTCATGACTTGGTATGCAGATTGGCAAGTTGACCCGAATCGATCTAATATGTTGTCTTAATTTTTATTAAAAAAATCTCATCTTAAATATTTATTTTAACTTAAACTATATTTTTACTTATCATTCATGTTATCTTTGGATCCGTCAATGTGATTGTGTCATATCAGATTAATTTCCACACGTTTTCTTTCAACTAGAAAGATGCAATGTCTAAATATATTTTTTCATGTTAAAAAAAAAAATTAATTCAGCTCATAGTATAGCGCAGACTAATAATCTAGTTAACTATAAAACTAAAAGGCATTGGTTTTCCTTGTGCAAGATTTTATTGTTTATCTTCTCACACATTATTGTTAATAGACTGTACAAAATTTTTTTTATTTATTTTAATGTGGTCCTCAAATTTTTTTTCTCAATGATATAGTTCTAATTAAAGACCAATTAATTTTGATTTATTATGAAAGGATGAGATTGAAAGAAGAGGAACCAAAATGAAAAATGAGCCAAACATGTTATTTGTGTCAAATGATTCAATTTGATGAGGAAAATTCATATTATTTTTTTTTTTTTACTTTTAAAGTTTGTGAAAAAATATATTTGAGCTCGAGTTGATTTTTGGTATCGGGTTCATTTTGGTTTTTGGGAAGACTTTTTTTTTAGGCATGAATAGGTTTATCACGGATCTTAAGGTGTTTTATAAGGTCAAAAATATATTGAAAAACTGGTTTTTAGGTCAAAAATACATAAGTGCTTTTTTAGCTGTCATAGTGGCTGAAATCTGGGCAAAATCAGATTTTGTGTTGTTTAATTTTTTTTCAAAATAAATTAGGTCGGGCGACATGTTATAGGCCCCAAGGGAAGCAAAAAAACAAATAAGGGCTCTGTCGTGCGGGCTTGTCACGCCAGGCCTGTGCGTGGGCCTTAACTATATGGGCCAAACGTGCTAGATTGGCTTACTAGGCCCACTAGCGCTTGGCCCTTTCATTTTTTTCTGATTTTTTTAAATTCATGGTTCTTTTTATATTTTTTATACAAAAAAATATTGTTATTTTGATTAATATCTCTTCTCTCTTTTATTTCATTTAGAGAACTTTTAAATTATGGTTAATTTATTATTATGCATTTAATTTTCCAAGGGGTTTTTCTTATTAATTTATAAATTTTGTTTTTATCTTTTGTATAGATGAACTATAAATTTTTTTTTTTTACTTCAAACTATAGTTCATCTATACAAAAACCTCAACCATGTCTACTTATTTACCCTTGAAGTAAAAAAAATTGAGTTGTTGACCAAGGATTTTTTTTTTTTTTTTTGCATTTTGAAATACAGTAGAAATAATATTATACTCTTTGAAAAGACAAAAATCAAGGCATGCATCTAGGGGAATTTGTGTACTTTCATTATGGTTTTTTTGTGATCCCCATGTTCATTAAGGGCATTCTGGTATTTCTACATTGGAAAACAATTATTTTATTCACAAAAGATGCCGGCGCGTCACATTCACGCATCAGCGAGTAGGTGCGTCCGCAGTGTCTAGGTAGTGCGTGCAGACTCATCTGGTGACCAAACCTGCCCTTCCGCCATATCATTGGACGCGTTATTGTCCTCTTCCTATGAGGCAGCGCGTGTCAACATATTATGGTTGATTTCTTGTTGGCGGTCGTTTCTTTTTTCTTCTTCTTTCTTTTCTCTCTCTTCCAAAGAAAGTGCACATTTATCCTCTTTTCTTTATATTTGTCATTTTCAGTCTTTTTGTTTTTTATTGTTTATTGTCATCCTCGGTCCTATTATAAAAGTTTTAGTTATTTTCAATTTAGTCCTTGAATTACAATTTGTTGTATATTATTTTTTTCAATTCAATCCTTATTCTTTTGAGTTCTGATTTTTTCCCCTTGACTATTTTGCTAAGTTTTATTGGTTTTCAATTTCATCCTTCAATCAAAGTTTATGTTTTTTTATTGTTTTCAATTTAGCCCTTATTCTTTTAATTTATTTTCCCTTTTGTTAAAGTTTAATTGTTTTAAAATTAAACCTCTAATTTAGATTTTTTTTATACCCTCTAATTTATTTTTCATTTTAATTTTCTCTCTCATTCTTTTAATCACAATTTTTGTGTGGTTTTCTTCTCCCGTTTCATCTTTCAACATTTTATTTGATGTGGAATGGGTTTCTAGGCTTTTTCATCTGTGATGCTTCTGATCTATTGACATGGATAACAAGTTTGGCAAGTTCATGCGATTCGGGTTCCTTTCTTCCTCAATTTCTTTTATGATTTTAACATTCAACGTTACTTTTTTAAAAGAAAATACAGTTTTGTGGTTATCTTTAATTTCTTATGTATCAGTATATCCTTCTCTCATGGCCTAGGTTGTGTATTTTGCATATCTTTTTTGAATAAATTTTTTTAAACATGATTTTTTTATTTAATTTTTTGAATAATTCTTTTAATTTTTTATAGGTGAACTTTATTTTATAAAATAATATTTATTCTTAAATAATATTTCTTATATATTTAGCCTTGCATAATGTTTTTAGTTCCGTATTTGTTTGTTTCTATTAGTTTTTATTGATTTTAATAAGCAAATTTAACAAATAAAAACAAGTAAATATCTCATTTTGCAGGAAAGAAATATCTTGGCCTACATCCTTCTCTTAATTTTTTCAGTTTTTTATTTTATTATTAATATTTTTTTTATTTACATAAATAATTATTAATTTATTTAATTAGATTATTCCATGAACTTTTTAATTTATACCTTGAAGTTTTTAGAAAATTACCTGTATTACGGCCCGGGAAAGCGCACACAGGATAAATAGCTAGTTACTTACTAAACGTCCGTAACTGGAGTAGCACGCACCAGGTGATATTGTAAAGCTGCAGCTGTGCATGTTCTAGGAACCCTTGTGAGTTTGTGATCTTTAATCGTTTTGGATTATTTCAGCTCTTTGGTGCTTGAAATTCATGTTTGATCGACTTGAAAAGGTAACGGATAGTTTTTGAAGAAAGATTTTGCTAAAGGTAATCAATGGATGGTGCCTGCTGATAGCTGTGCGCGTACGGCATACAATTGCCTATGGGTGGAAATCAGGCTGCTTCTTCTGCTTTTAGCTCCCTCCAAAAGTAATCAATGGATCAACTGTGTTTTGTCTGAATTCAGTGCAAGCAATACCAGTTCATCAGTGTAATCCTCAAGAATGTGGAAGAGAAACTAAGACGATAACTTCAAGGAAAGTACTCGACATTGCAAAGCTTCTTACTGAAACAAAAGATCCATTAGGAGCACTGTGCAGGGATCATCTACAAGTTTTTAACACACTACTCAGCTGATAAATACTCACTCAACCATTCATCTGGTTAGTTATCATCGGATCCACTAGGGTTCCAACTTTGTTTTATTAACAACAAAAAAATTCTCAAGCTACAGAAAACAAATCAACAGCTATATGAAAATCTGCTTTGCACAAAGGCCATTCTACAGATACAATTTTGTCAATAATTGTATATTCCCACCCCTAAATACAGAAAACCATCTTCTCAAGACAACAAAGTGGGCAGGGATGAAGAAAAAATATCAGGACAACTTCTAATTACTGATTCGATTCAGTGTGCGGATTTACCATTATCGCAAAGAAGTGCCCTCCTTTACAGCTTCAAGTACAAGGAGACGCTTCTACAGTTGGATTGCCTCAAATAAAAGACATCTACCCAGCATGTAAATTACCTTCGCTCAACAAAAAATTCATATTTGAAAGTCCTCCCATGAACCACCAGTGACCCCTACAAACTCCTGTAATCTATAACAGTGACTTCATCCTCTGGCACATCTAGGTCTTGATAGCTGCAAAAAATTCAGAGGAGCGCATCATGATTGAGAGATATTAGCTGAAAAAACTGACTTGTCTCTGAAAAAAAAGGCATATTAGGTGAGGCCACATGAATGGTTTTATATTAATTCTCTCAATCTTCAAGCATGAGATCTTTGTAGATGGTAACCTCCCAATGTTAACTGGTTTAAACTGTAGAATAAAATGCAACTGTGCAACTCTCATTCTCTGCAGAGGTTGGGGGATTAAAAAAACACAAGTCTTTATAATACTTTATGATTTATGCTCAAGATTCAACCCAACAAACTATGCTTGTTGCTTTGAAAAAATATAGAGTATACACCACAGCACTTGCTGGTAAGGAAATCCATGACAAGTGTCACATCATTTTGATTGGCGTGGGTCTTAATCCAGCTTACGCTAAGTTTATATGAACCCCATTCCAAACATGTTTCATTGATTGAATATTTTTCACATAGAAAAGAAATGTTCAGGTTGATCTATAAAGACAATTTTTCTTTGCATGTAAGAAAAGGTATGGGAGCAGTCTCAAGGGGAAAAGGAAGCAACATTGGAAAGTTCACTTGTACACAACCCAAAATACAAAATCAGGTTGGAAGAGGCCACAACAAAAGTTACCTGCGTATACGTCGGGGATCCTGTCGGAAGGCTGGTGATAGAAGAATAGGGGCTGGCCCACCTAACTGGGGCCCAGGCCTTGCATTTCTACCTCCACTTTCAAATGGAGGAGGACCACCCTGATCTCTAAACATGCGCATTGCCACTTCAGGTGGGGCAGGAACAAAAGGCCCCAGTGGACTGCAAGTACAACCAGCAATCAGAACAAGCTCCTAAAAAAACCTGCAAAAAGTAGAGAAATATATCCACTCTCAACCTACCCAGCTCCGGGAACAGGCATCAAAACTGGTGGAGGAGCTATATCTGAGGGGAAAGGAGGAGGTACACGGATGCCTTGTCCTCCGAAAGTATCAAACATTGTTTCATCACAATTTCCTCCATCAGGACCATCATTAGATTGGAAGTCACCTGACTGTGGATTTTCAGACCTATCAAATCTTTCGTTGCCATTTGCTCTATTTTCACGTTCTCTACGGTTGCCACGTTCATCCTTCAATCGATTTTCTGGACCAAGCTTGCGCCTTTGTGGCTTATCCTTCTGCAGTGAGGAAAAACATGAGTAATCATAAGCAAGAATAATAGGGAGAATTCATCATCATTACTTTAAAAAACAACAGTAGCAAAATAAGTATTGACCAAAAAACACTGACTGTAGATTGAGGGAACATATCTATGATAACTGCATTGGCTACCATGCATCATTACCTACCAGTGTAGGAGAGGGGGGCACCTATCAATAATTTCATGACACAGATCATGAGAATGTTGTAGAGAAGCAACTTTATTATTTTTTTATCGGCTACTGTATGAGCATTGAAACTCAACCTAAATGGCTCTGTGGACCATACACTTGTCTATGAGTGTACAAGACAAGCAAATCATGTGTATGCTTTCACTTCCTTCAGTGCATATTTGATGTGTGAATTGTTTTCCCAACATCGAATGGGAAACGATGGCAAAGAAAAGCCCAAACCCTAAACTGACATGCTCTAAGTGGTCAGAGATGAATAACAAAGTAGTTTTCCAAGAAGAGGGCATAGTTTTGAGAGGTAATAGTTTGAAGTTACCAGACCTTGTTTCTTTTTGGTGGAGTCTAACAAAAGATGAAACTAAAAGTTACCTTCACTCACTTATTTCTTTCACAGAAAATAAAATATGGAGAAAGGCAATATTTCAACGAAGACAGGCTGCAGGTACCTAACCTTACATTTGTAAACAGCATACCACTATTCAGCCTCTCACACACATGAACAAAAAGATAAGGACCTTTTCTAATTGTTATAGACTTTTACTTTTTGCTTTTACAAATTTCACATTTAACACTCCCATATTTGGCTTGATGAATCATACCGGTAATGACTGCTGCATAACAGGTGTGCCACCAGGTGCATCTGGATCACTGAAAATGAAAATATAGTATTTGTCAAGTGATCTATGAAATAAGGAGAAAAAAATTATGTTGAAAGAAGCTGCTTACTTCAAATAGTTCTGAAAATACAGCTCTTCCCGCACTTTGGCAGTCAGGTCGATCACAAGTTCAGGGTGTTTCAGCTTGAGATGCTTTTGCACAAACTCAGAAGCATGGAAGAGCTTTGTGCAACCCTTGGCTCCACAACCATACTTCCACCCATACTTTTCATCTCTAATCTTCCGGACATATGGATCCAAACCTTCAACTGCAGCGGCATCTATCTTCTCCTTAGCAGTCATTTCTTCTAGAGGATCTTGACCCCTCAATCTCTCTTGCCAGCGCAAGTCAAGTTTCTTTTCCCATTCAGTTCCACTGTTGCTTGAATCAGAACTCTTTCCCTCAGTTCTCACGTGCCTAAGACCCCTAGCTTCATTTGTTTCGATCATTCCATAATAATCCAAACCATGGACTCGCCACAGATAGGTTATAAGCGTATCCAGTAGTTCAACACCTTCAAGGCCCTTGACTGAGGTTAAGCCGCGTATGATGATAACTGGGCCAGTGGAGCTCCCATGGGATTTCTCTCTACTCATTTTTTCATTATCAGACCCACTTAGAATATTGTCTTCGACACCTTTTTCAGAGTCAAGTTTGCATAAAAGGGCCTGTGCTTGTTCAATGTCAACTTGGATTCTCTTGGGTTCGGAACTCACTGGATGAGCCTTTGGAGCAGCTGAAAGAAGATCAGCGTCTTTAGCTGGTGGCCGACCGTGCCTCCTCCTTTTGCCACCAGCCTCTGCCTCATCATCAGAATTTAGATCACTTGCCTGCCCTGATTTATTTGACGATGATGCATTCACACCAGGACCTCTGCATTATAAATGAAAGCTTTAAAGGACAATATAAAAATAAAGGCCTGCATGCAAGGTTCAAATATGTAAATTTTAAGGGCAAGAATTCCAATCTTACAAGTCCAATGTTCCACTCTGCAAATCCAGCAAAAAATCTTTTGCAACCTTCCGTGCAAGTTCATTCCTCCTACAAAGCATTCTCAAAGAACAATCAACCAAACAACAAAAAAATGAGCAACTAAAATTGAACAACAAAACTCAAACTAAATATGAACTGAAAAAATTGCTTAGGCTAAATACAAATCTTGACAAGGTTTTCTCATTAACTATGTAAGTAGAACACACCTTTCAATGACTGCAACCAAATTGGTTGGATGATACTTGTCTTTCAACCTACGTATATGTATAGACAAGTTCTGTTAGAACATTGAAACCACCAGAAGTATCGGTTATTAACTAAGGGAAGAGAAGTACCATTCCTCGTCTTTATGAGCCTCAAAGAAAACCCGTTTCTGAGTTGAAATATACTCTGACTTGTATTCTTGATATCTGCACAAAAAAAAGCCATGATTCGATTTCACATTTTTCAGGTCACAAATTGGACAAGCCAAAATCAAGACCCACACTGTACCTGCGCTCAGCTTCAGATGGCAGTATATCATCTTCAAGCTCCTGGATGAATTGCTTGTATGACATCAAGCCCTCTCTGAAGAATATACAGTTACCATGTGAGAATGATGAGCATAAAGAATATACAGTAAAATTTCTAATCTATGGAGTTGAAAACAACAGGAGAGAGAATGCTCAAAGATTAAGTCTAGCCAACTCATTCACAAAAACATTAACACCAAACACCGCATTTTGACAATGATAGGTAAATCAAACTCCATTCAGAGCTAGAGTCCATAACAAGACTAAATACTAACCTTTGAGCAGACAAGGTGTTGGAAGCATCACCATGACCACCACGCCCCGATTCCCAATCTGCAACAATAATAGCACCCAGTGAACTCGACTTCATCAAATAGCACAGGCAGAAAATAATAGTAAATAGCCTTAAAGTAGCAATATTAGTAGAAGAAAAAAGTGGCAGTAACTGTCCTTTGTTCTATAGTTGAATTTTCTTAAGCGATAAAATATTCTTCAGTAAGCTTCCTAGGGGATCTCATTTGCTAATTGATTTTCAGTAGGAAACACCTTGTAACAAAACCAAAGTCACTAAAAAAGCAGCAAAATCAGATATAAATATGGATGCAAAAGGCTCAAATCAAGTCAAATCTTCAACTTAGGTTGCTAATTATTGGCAAAGTGACTTGCAAATAAGTGCCCTAGATCCATTATATCCAGCATAAAACTTATACAAAGCACATGAAATCACATTTAAAATTTTGAAACAAAATCATTGGAAGCAGTTGAGCATGTACCTGAAGGACCACCTTGATATCCACCTCCACGACCCATGTATCGGCCATGAGGCCTTTCTTCACCATACCCTGGCCTCCCTCCTATCTCACGCTCGTATCCACCACCATAATCATATCCAAACCTACATCAAACAGGTTTCCAATTTGTGAGCAAATATTGCATAAAAGAATTTGCTAAGCCAAATATTTACAATCATAAGCAAATATTGCAAACACTTCCTATGAACGGATAAAGAGTTCAGGCTTGATTAACTACAAGCAAAACAGTCATAACTATAGCAAACACGAACTGCAGCCATAAACAAAACAGCACGAATAAAAGAATGAGAAGGCAAATTCAACCACCCAGGTAAAAAATTCAAGATTCACCTTGTCCACGTATGAAATCTAATAGTCTAACGGCAGTCAGTTCATCCCTGACAATTAAAATTATGAAGTAACTTTCAAATTCAAATTTAAGCTCAGGTTCAACCACACTGAACTTAAATCAGAACATTATTTCATTACATAGAATTTAAGATAAAACCCACATAGACAGCACAATTAACTAAATGGCTACCGTATTTTCTTCTCTTTTCTTTTCAGTTGACATTATGAATATTTAAACTCCCTCAATTAACTAAATAACTACTAAAATTCTCTAAATGACACAAAACCCTAACCCACTCACCTTCGATCACCACCTCCAAATCCACCTCTAGGACTTCCTCTCCTAGCATCAAACCCACCATCCTCCCTCCTCGACCGTTTATACGGAGGCGACCTCCTCGGCGGCGGCGAATGTCTCCTATCTCTATACGGCAATGGTGGTGGAGGACTCGTACTACTCCTCCTCTTATACTCTTTTTCCCTCTCTCGTTGCGCAGGTGGCGGAGACCGATTCCTATCATGGTACTCGCCTCCGCGTCGATTCAATGGTCTATCGAAGTCTTCGCGTCTCTCTCTTGAGTCTCTCTCACGGCGTCGTTGAGGCTGAGGAGGTGGTGGAGGAGATGATTGATCGTCGGTGTTTGGTTTATCCTTCCTGTCGCGTCCTCCTCCTCCGCCACCACTCCCGCCGCGACGGTCAAGGGAATCGACCGGCATGTTAATGACTTCAGCCATCGGGGTTTGGTTTGTGGGATTTTTCTTTTTCCTTTTTTTAAGGAGTGAAAACCCTAGAGGAAATTTCGAGGGGCTTAGAAATTGGAAAATGAAAGAGACTAAGAGAGCATGTGAAACTGCGCGTGTGCGTGGGGACTGGGTTTCTCTCCATCGTAAGTGCTTGTTTGAGAGTTAACTGTTGTTTTTTTTCAAATAAAAAATTGATATATAGATATAAAAAAATTATTTTAATATGTTTAAAAATAAAAAGCATCTCGTATTATAATATTTAACACGTGCTGAAGATGCGAGAGTATCTAAAAAAATCTATATAATAAAATTTTGGAAAAATCTCAAAAAACTAATCTTCATTAAATTTCTGATCTATTAAAAAAACGTTTTTCATGAAAACAATATAGCTATAAATTTATTATATTGTGGATTGAAATAATATAATGATGTAATATAAATAAAATATCTTTAAGGTAAATGAGTTTTTTTTATAGAATTTATTTCTCATTATAAAATTGACTATAATTATAAATATCTTTATGTTTTTTTCATAAAAAAAAATTATACATTTTTCCTTAAAAGCAAAACAAAATAAGTTGGCTAGAAGGAGCTTTGATATTATTTGATTTTAAAAAAGATAGTACCTTTAGTGTTTTCAAAGACAAAATTTGTAATAATAACTTTCAGGGCTTTCTCATCATATGAGTTTTTTTATTTGTTATAATCAAGTTTGTAACATGTAATTTAATATTTTAATAAACATAAAATATTATTTAAAAATAATAGATAGGATATACAAGTGTTGGAGGCTCCAGCACCCTTTAGGTGGCATGTGAGTAGTTCCTTCCATACCTGGGTGGCTTGTATAAACTGAGAGGGTTTGATTTGGCACCGGTAGCTTTTTTTTTCTCTTTTTATCTTCTTCTCCCTCCTCTTTGGTTTTTGCATTAACTTTTTAAAAGTCGTTAAAAGAAAGAGAAAGTAGATTCGCTCTTGGCCGTGAAGGAACTCTGATCCCGATGAGTTGAAAAAGATGTCGTCGACAAGGAAAGTGGCCCAGGCAGGCCCTGCTCAAGGCTTCCTTCTAGACTTTTAAATCAGCCCTTTAATTTATTTTTCCTTCACAATTAGTCACGTTTCTTTTAATTAATATTTGTTTCATTTAGAATGATATATTACACTATACATTTTTTTAATTCCACCCCATTCAATTTTTTCATTGGTTAATTTTGGTCTTTGTTTTTTGGTTGCTATTTTCTTATTTAGAATTTTTTTTTATTTTATATTTTTGCAATTTCACCCTCCTTCATCTTTTTCATGTCAAATTTGATCCTTATTCTTTTGATTTTTTTTACTTTGGCAAGTTTTTAGAATTGATTTTTTTTATTTCATATTTTTAACATTACATTTATTGAGAATTAAGCTTTTTAATTGAGTCTATGTCGGGATTTTTTTTAACAATATTTTCAACTTTTATTCTTTTGATTTTTCTTGTTATTTTATTAATTTTTTTTAATTTGATCATTCAATCAAATAAAAAATAATTTTATTTTTTAATTATCATCCTCATTTTTTTAATTCTTTTATATGATTGAAATTATTTTTTCAATGTTATCATTTAATATTTGATTTATCATAAATTAAAATTTAAAGTTTTTCTATATTAGGTGATTCATGTCCAATAACCCGAGTCACGGATTTGAAAAATTAACATGTTTTTTTTTAAAAAAAACTATATAACCCTCTTTATTTGTTTTTTTTATTTTGTATTCGAATCTCATGATATTAATTGAGGTTTGACTAGATATATCGGATTAACCAAAATTACATATTTATTATAATTAATTTTTTTTATTTCTTTATCTTATTTCAACATTCAAAAATTATTTTTTAAGAAAAAAATAGCCCGCTACGCGGCAAAGCATAAACAACAAGGATAGTATATTCTAAAGGGGTTTAGAGTTTTTCTCTTGCCACGCCAAACACTAATTTTCTACATAGAAAACATAATAAGTATTTTAGGCGCCGTTTATTTGCTGGAAAGTAGTTTCCTTTTGAAAAGTGAATTCTGGGAAAATGAATTATTTTTCGATGTTTGGTAGTGTAATGGAAAATAAGTTGGAAAATATTTTCTAGTATTTGATTATGTCATGGAAAATGAGCTGGAAAATAACTTATTAATGTTTTATTTTTTTCAAGTTTATTAAAATAATGAGGAACAAATCTTACAAATTAAAAAGTTGAAAGGAAATGAAATTGAAAAAAAATATAATTTCATAAATTATCTCAAATAAAATAAATAATAATCAAAATAATAGAGATCAAATCTAAAAAATAAAAAAATTGAAAGATGGAGAAATTAAAATAATAATAATTAACATTTTATAAATTATTTCAAATAAAATAAGTAACAATCAAAAGAATGAAGATCAAATTTGATAGATAAAAAATTTCAATTTAAAAAATGATAAGGAAAAATCAAATAACAATTATAAAAACAAGGATCAAAATTAATATAAAAATTAAATTTTAAGGGATGAAATTGAAAAATAAATATTCAAAACAATATATATAGAGAGCAATCTTTGAGGACCAAATTTGATATAATCAACAAATAATATGACATTTCTAAAATTTTCACAACTTCCGAAAAATGTTTTCTGTCCAAAATAAAAGGAAAACACTTTCCTGGAAATCAAGCCAAATTTTCCTTTGACCGGAAAGTTTTTTCCGTTGACCAACTTTTCCAACGGCAAATAAACACAGGAAAGTTTGGAAAGTGGTTTCTTAGAAACCAGTTTTCAGGAAACAAATACAGCGAGGGGTTTATTTTTTTTTTTCTTTTATTGCAGTACACCCCCATTTTCCAGGCAGAAACACTTAGGAAAACATCAAACGTCTGTCACACTTATTTTCTTTGCAATTATCACTGTGGTGAGAGAGAATGAAACAACTTTTCATTTATTTTTATGATTTTTGATCATCAAGGACAAGAGTTCTCCGTCTACCAACTATTCAGTTCACTCCAATATCTTATGGAACGAATTTATATTTCAAGGTTCAATAATTTTATACTCAACTATGAATAAAATATAAAAACAACATCGTTTTCATGCATGTAATTAAATTAAAACAATGCAATAATATCATGATTAAAACCATACAAATACCACCGGAAGAACTCTTTTCAATATAGTCACTATTATCCACGCATATTGAATGTAATTTCTGCATGTAGTTTGAATGACTCTAAGAGATCGTTTGGAAACACAGGTCAACCTGTATTTTTAAAAAATTCAATTTTTTTTGTTAAATTTTTTTTTTTTTTTATGTTTTGGATCGTTTTGTTGCGCTGATCTAAAAAATAATTTTAAAAAAATAAAAAAACATCATTTTGATGCATTTCGAAATGAAAAACACTTTGAAAAAGCAACTGCAACTACACTCTCAAACAGACCCTAATGGTCACAACATAACCACTTTCGTAGCCTCTCCAATCCATCTCAGAATCAAAATAAAAATGATTTTTATTATTTTTTATATAAATTGTTAAAACAATCCAAATTAACATAAAAAAATACGAACATAAGAGAGAATGAGGCTAGAGTTCTCATTAATCTGTTTATTCTAAAGTACATTTTTTAACCTAAATACAAAGATATTATATATAGGCTAAAATAAAAATATCATTATACCCTTAATAAATAAAACAAGATAAAAGTATTTATTAACATCTCTCCTCAAACTCACGATGTGACAACTATAAACATCAAGAGTTTGCCAACTAGAAAACAAAACGAAAACGATAAATGAAATGCGACATGGTAAAGAAATCTGTAATCTACAAGGAAGAGAAAACAAAAGGCAAGGTAATGGTGTCATGCTTAAGATGATGACGAGTAAGATGACAATCGATCTCAATGTACTTAGTTCGCTCATAAAAAACTGAGTTGTGAGCAATCTGAATAGAACATTGGTTGTCACAATACATATGAGTAGGGTGAGAAAGGGAAACTCTCATATCCGCAAGTAACTAATGTAACTAAACAATCTCTCTGGTAGTAGATGTTATAGCACGATATTCTGTTTCGATTGAGAATTGAGAAACAATAGATTGTTTCTTGCTTTTCATTTCAAAGGTAACCTCAATATTCAGGAAATCGAAGATAACTCAAATTCTTCATTTCAAACTGTCTAGCCAACTCTATCTTCAAAATTGAGATACCATCAATGTCATCACCAGTAATAATCATGTCAGCAACATATTAAGGAAAAAATGATACGACATGCATTGGTACACTTAATAAAAAGAGCAAAATCATGACAACTAGAGATATATCCAAGAGACGAGATCACAACAGAAAAACAGAAAATTTCTCAAACGAAGCACGATATGCTTGTTTGAGACCATATAACATTTTCTTGAGCTTACAAACATACTCAGGGTCATGTGAAACACCAAGAGGAGGAGTTATATAAAAATTTTCTTGAAGATCTCCATTCAATAAGACATTTTTAACATCAAGTTGAGAGATATGTCACTGACGAACTGAAGCTACGATAATAAGAGAACGAATAGTATTTTTGCAACCGGAGCAGATGTTTTCTTATAATCCATACCATACTGTTGAGAGTATCATTGTACAACCAACCTAACTTTATATCGCTCAATGGACTCATCAGAATTAATTTTGATCTTATATACCAAACAACAACCAACAACCAACAACACTCTTACTAGGAGGTAGAAGAACCAAATTCCAAGTATCTATAATGCAAAGCAGAAAGTTCCTCATCCATAGTTTGCTGCCAAAAAGGATCAAGAATTGCCTCTTTATAGGAAGAAAGCTTAGAGAGACAATGAATATAAACTAAAAATGAAGTAAATGATGAAGAATAACAAAAATAAGCAAAATTTAGTAGCTTTATGAACTTACAAATGCATATGGATTGATGTAAACATGGATCCACAATCTTATACGAAGCTTGAAAGACTGTAGATGTAACAACCCTATAATTTCTAGCAATATATTTGAAAATTCATGATTTTTTTTTACAAAAATTTCGGCAGGGTTTTTCTTAATTTAGCATATCCCAAGTTATCGATAAAATCAACACCAGTCCCTAATAAACCATTTTCACAATTCAATATTTTTATTATACTCCAACATTTCTTAATTAATAATATTCCACATTCTCTAACATATCAATTCAAAGAATAATCATATTAACTATAATAAAGAAAAACAATTATCTTAACAATTATATACATAATCATAGATTATAGATTTAATGTACCTCCTTCCACCATATTTAATCTTTTAAGTATTATTATTAAACAAATAATATTAACTATGTGCTTATATATATATATACACCATTATAATTAGAAAAATAATTACACTTTAGAGTACAAGTTTAATTAAGCTAATCCATTTAAGTGCATACATACATAACAAAATAACCTTCAAATATACAAGAAGTATTTATTATTATTATTGATTTACATGTCCAAGAGAGAGCTGCTAATAATGAGAGTAATCACCAAAGCTATTAGGATGTGCGATATTAAGATGAACATGCACAATAATTCAAAAGATAATCATGGTCAATTATAGCGTTTAAAATTTACATTTATATACCTTAGCTATTCACAAAGAAATTTCCAAATTTACAACTCATCTTCCAAGTACTAATCACAAAATCAATAATCTAAAATCTGAAATTGTTCACGCCATAAGGCGCCAATTCTAACTCAGGATAACTGGCCTACCAGTTGCCCATTCACAGGGCACCAGTTCCATACCATGATAACTGGCCCACCAGTTGTCCATTCACAGGGCACAAGTTCCATAACAAGATAACTGGCCCACCAGTCGCTCATTCATATAATAAATTATCATGGGAAAGTTTATCAGCATGGCGCATAAAATTTCATTGATCGAGAAGATAATTTAAATATTTAAAGTTTAGAAAAAATTTCAAGGTGCTATACACCTACCTGGTGTTTACGTTCTGCTAGCTGAACCTGTCTGCTGGGTGGTTCTTGTAGCCTCACCCACTCCTGTAGGTTCATTTCGTTACCAGTTAAATTACTACATCAATAATGTCACCTCATTATCAATTTAATTCTATATCAACACAATCAACTTGTCATTAGTTTAATTATTTCGTCAATAACACCACCACAAAACCACATTAATTATCAAACCAACAATATCAACTCATTACTAATTTAATTAATTCATTAACAACATTACTACACAACTCATTTAATTATCAATCAACAATATCAATTTATCACCAATATAATTTATTCACCAATTAATTATCAATCAACAATATCAATTCATCACTAATATAATTTCTTCATCGTCAACATTATCACATAACCCATTTAATTAACTAACAACAATATCAATTCATAACTAATATAATTTCTTCATCATCAACATTACCACACAACCTATTTAATTAACAAACAACAATATCAACTCATCACTCATATAATTTCTTCAATTTTACAAATTAAAACATTACCCACTATTATTTCACTTATTTAAACATTAATTCATCACACTTTCATAGATTAACCCAATCAACCTCACAACTCATACCACAACTATACACTAATACAACTAAATGAAATCTTAATACACTAATTGCATCAATTTAATTAAGAGAAAAGGATTTGTTACCTTCTAACCCAAATAAATAAGAAATGGGAAGCTTGAAATCACCACAAAAAATTCTTTCCTCCGTCTCCTTATTTTCCTCTCAATGCTGCCCCTTTATAAGAAAAATTCCTTGTTCTCCTTTTGAGATTTCCTTGTTCAAACCCTTCCTAGAATATCTTAATCACTAGTTCTACCTTTTTTTGTGATTTGTTTTGGATGAACCTTGATAATTTTCCACTCAATTTCTTCTCCCTCTCAAGCCCTAACATGGCCGACCAACTTGTTTATATATTTACAAGTTTTTTCTCTCTTTTCATTTAAGTACTTTCTTGTTTTGTTTTAAAACCATTTGGCCCAAAAGTTTGACTTGTTCAATTTTATCATTGTCCCACATTAACCTTATTAGATAATAATTTCCACTCCATTAATTCCTATATTTTTTTTAGTTAATTATTTGTCCTTTTTTTAAAATGTAAATCAAAATACAGAAATTTACCCGAGAGTTACAGTAGATGAGAATAGAGCTTCGGGTGTGCCGGAGAGTAAAGTGTCAGTACATGCAGAATGATGAGTACAAATTGGTCGAACATAAGAAGGGGTATCTGAGGTACTAGGAACATGAGATGATAAAATATCAGAGTCCTCAGGAAATGAATCTATACAAATAAAATTAGGTTTAGTCAAGCTATGAGTAATGGATGGAATAGAAAAGAAAGGTATATGCTAAAAAAAGACAACATGACGGGACACATAAAGTTTTTGAGTTATTGGATCAAAACAACGATACCCCTTTTTAATTTTACCATAACCCAAAAAGACACAAATAATAGATCATGTTTTCTAGTAGTAGCAGCAACAACTAACACTTTTAACTCATCCAAAATGTATTGTCCATTCTCCCTATGGCCTGTCCCAATCAGCTTTTGATATTACAGATCATGTACACAACAAAAAGAAGATGAAAAAATGACTAAATAATTACTAGAATCACATAATTGACCAACAAAAACAAGATTCAATCTAAGTTTTGGAATAAGATAAACATTAGGGAGAGACAAGTGAGGTGTGACAACATAACCAACACTTGCTAAGGGTATGAGAGTGCCATCAATAATTATAACAAGAATGGAGGGCGAAGGGGGCACAAAGACAAAAGATAGAGAATATAAAGACATATGATGTGAAGCACCAGAATCCAAGACCTATTCAGAATGTGACATACTTGAGGAACTATGAGGCAATTGACCTACGGAAGAAGCGAGCATTGCTTGTGCCTACAAGAAGAGAAACTTCTGAAATTGCTCAGTCAAAGTACTATGATTGATGATAGAGCCTGATGAAGCTAATGTTGCAGTATTTGTGGTGTGATGGTTTATAAACCTGAGGTGGTTTATGAACATTAGATTGTGATCGTCTACTAGGTTTCCAAACTTGATTCTATTGTCTCAACTTGGGACACTGAGTTGAACTGTAAAAATAAATACAACCAAAGACACCACAACAAAAAAGATGAGAGATAGACAACGAGAATGATTATTGACTTCTTAGTTATTGTTTTGTTACTATTAATTTATTTCATTTATTTTGTTATTATCAGGTATTAATCATCCATTTAAGTATAAATATAATATAAACGTCCTAAAAATAAAAAATCTCAAGGGTACTTCCATAATTTTATTAAAAATCACCATCAAGATCTCATGCACATTGATTTAACAAGTTTTATTGGTATAAGGATATGCTGGATAATTGCATAAAACTCAAGGTTACAACAAGGGTAGATAGATTCAAAAATGTTTCACTTCTAACCTCCTAGTTTAAAATTTCTTAATGTCGCTCCTTTAATTTTATAGAAGCTCCAATATTATTCTAATAATAAAAAAGCATACTTCTTTTGCATTTGGTTTTTGAGTTTTTATACAAGTTTCCATACTATCTACTTTTTTCACCTTTTCTATTTTTTTAAAATAAAAAATCAAAATAAATTGAAAAATAATAAATCTTAATTGATTTTGCTAAATTATAAGGTCTAAATTATAACCAATTTTTTTAGTTGTTTTAAAAGCACAACAATTCCAAACAGACGAAAATCCAATACAAAAATCATACACGAAGGACTTAATTGATTCTCTTTGAACTATGAGGTTCTATGTGAGTTAATCACTAAACTATAGGGACCTTCACTGACGAAACATTTTTAAGGTCAACAAACAAAACCGGGTTTAAGTATCCCAAACCGTGTGTAAAATACCCCACAATGCCCACATCCAACCAGATCATTCCACAAAAGCCCTAGCCTCCTCTTTATATAAGTACACATTATTCCAGTGTTCCTCGCTGTGGTAAGCCCTATTTTCTCCGCCGAACTATCTCACATCACAACCATGGTGGCCGCCAAGAAAACTGTAAATCTTCATCTACACCTCATCCTCTCATGTTTTCCACTTTCTTACATAGAAAACCTTAAATATTTCGGTTTTTTTTTCATCTTTTTTGATCGGTCTGTATGTTATTTTTGCAGAAGAAGACTCATGAGTCTATCAACAACAGACTAGCTCTTGTGATGAAGAGTGGAAAATACACTCTAGGGTACAAGACCGTGCTTAAATCTCTCAGAAACTCAAAGGGTAAGCACCCATTTTCCGTTTCTTTTACATGCTACTCTCTTTTTGTGATTTGGATTGTTTTGTTGTTGATCTGATAAACGGGGTCAGTGTCTCACTTGGTTAACGGGGTTGGTGTCTCGCTATTCTAAAATGGGTTCTGATTGATTAGTTATGTTATCTTGATCTGGCGGAGAAAGTTACGAGCTTTTGTTTTCGGATGGTTAATATGGGTGTAGCGTTGTGGTTGGTTTGATTTTTGCACTGTCTGTTTGTTTTCATATGTTGGAGATTTGTTAAGGTGTTTGTTTGTGTCTGCAGGGAAGCTTATAATCATCTCCAACAATTGCCCTCCTCTGAGAAAATCTGAGATTGAGTATTATGCTATGTTGGCGAAGGTTGGAGTTCACCACTACAACGGAAGTGAGTTTCCTGTCTTAATGCTCTATCATCTTTCTTGTTAATGTCAAGTTAGCATTAGCTTTAGAGATTGCCTTTTGTATCCAGGGCTGATGTTTACTTGGAAATCTGGAATTATATTTTTTCCATCCTCATTCTGTAATCTAACGTTTGTCTTTTGGGATTGCCATTGCTAATATTTGGAATTCTGTAGCTTGATGTTCTCTTCAGTGCTTTTTTTTTGTTGTTGGAAATTATGGTTTTAAGTTAATGAGTCTGAAGCGTAGTGCAGGACTCTAATTGATACCTTGCTACTTATTCTAATATCATAGCTCATCTGAAAGTCATGCAACATATGTATTTGAAATTGGTAGGTTAGTCTGCTGAATAATGCCATAACCATTAGAGTAGGATTTAATCGGTGTCTTTCATTTATGGTGTGTTCCTCCAATCCCTTTTCTGAAAGTATAGTTGCTACTTTTTTAACACCTGCAAATGGTATTTCTTGAATTCAAAACAGTTCGTGCTATCAAGTTTGGTTATTTTCATTAAAATTCGCCTTTTGCTCTGTGGATCCTTTTCCTCATCATGTGAGTTTAATACTGTATCAGACAATGTCGACTTGGGCACTGCTTGTGGTAAATATTTCAGAGTGTGCTGCCTCAGTATTATTGATCCAGGTATATAGAATTGGCCTTTACTTTGATATTCAGAGACATATCCTGTTATTTCTACTGACAGTGTCAATTTCTTTTGTATTTTTCCAGGTGATTCCGATATCATTAAGAGCGTGCCTGGTGATCACTGATTCTGTTTCCAGGCAGTAGAATGTCTCGTTAGTTTTATACCTTTTTTTGTATTTTTGGAACTGGGTTTCAATCGAGAGCATTGTGTTATTGTTAGCAAGAACTATTTATCTGGAACTTGTATGCTGCTTTCGTAGCCATTTTATATGTACTAGATGTTTAAGTGAATCTCGTCGTGTACTTTATTTCCTTTTTGTGTTCATTTTTATTCCTTTTGTTGAATGTTTGTGGCTTCTTATATCTCAGAAGATGAGGTTATTGTTCCTGCAATGAGTAGATGCTGTGTCACACGTTCAATTTCTTTGATGCTTGGAGCGATAGAAGATGTTTTTCATTTTCTTTAAGCAAAAAAGCACCTTCAAGCAAACACGCTCCAACAGGGTTGGAATGAGAGAAATTGTGAAAAAAATTAACACTGGACGGTTTCAATCTTCTTACGTTCCCTAGCAGATCATCTGGGTAAGTTGAGAGCAGACATGTTATGGTGTTATGGGCTGATTGCGGCTGGCTATATAGAGTAGCTTTTTTGTTCCAGGCCTTTGGCCCCTGTAACTTGCAAGCACAAAAAAATAAAGTTAAAAAACAAGAAAGCTATTGTGAGAAAAAAAAAAAAAACCTCCGAATGATGTAAAAACAAGACTGCTTCAGTGTATATGTTACTAGAAATGTAATATATATCTTTTAAATAGAGCTAAATTTCAGGGTGATCTACAAGACTAATTTTTGTGTTCAACAAACAATAGGAGATCTGAAAAGTAATCTTTTTTCTATAAAATGTTTTGTGCAAAAAAAAAAAAAAAATGAATACTAGAATAATAACTAAA
>Ga0307517_10004206_pt1 | contig 22190 bp, 4 predicted proteins | sample 23_EM_MG_FD_194515 | JGI IMG/M metagenome (GOLD analysis project Ga0307517, IMG submission 194515) | Populus trichocarpa ectomycorrhiza microbial communities from riparian zone in the Pacific Northwest, United States - 23_EM | ecosystem: Host-associated > Plants > Roots > Unclassified | place... | reverse complement strand
TAACTTAAAAACATATTAAAATAATTTATTTATTTATTTTTTAAATTTTATTTTTAACATTCAACACATCAGAACAATCTAATCAGCCACAATCTAATCAACCACGAACAAGCAAGAAGAAAAATTCAAATTTTTGCTTAATCGTAGTTTCGATTGACGAATCACGTGTCTCTCTTTTCTAAATGGATTTGTTCTCTGCAGGTCCAATCCATCGGATTTCTTTTTAGAAACCGGGGTTGTATGACTAGCTTCTCCTTTTAACCTTTTTTCAAAGAGATTCCCCCATGCCTTCTAGGAAGATGAACCGCAAACGCCAAAACCAAATGGACCTTAATCTTTTAAAGTTATCTGTATAAAGTCTAATTATACTTGTTCCTGGGCTGGGTCTGTTAATTTTAAATTATACTTGTTCCTGGGCTGGGTCTAACCTGGACTGTCAAGTAGCCCGATCAATGAACAAATCTGAATCTGATTTGGTGTTTCATGTTTCAATTTTCTAGTCGACGTGATTATATTTGTGGAGGAAAAGATGCCATGCACGGAAATCATGCTGCCAAACAATTTGGCCATTGATGTATTTGATTGCGACGGTGGAACCGTGTTGCACTGTCGGGAATCAAAGGGATGTTCCATAATTCAACATCGTGCCGGCGATGCCAACCTTGCATTCTTTTTCTTGAATGAAGGCCACACGATTAGAGGAAGAAAAAACATAGAACGAGCGGGGCTAGCGGTGCTTAATGCTTTGACTTTTCCTCGTGGGTCCTCAAAAATTCAACCCTCCACTGCTTCATGTGAGCTGAGCTCGTTTTCTTGTAAATATTGTTGTTATACGTAATAAGACATTCAGTCTATTAGAAGTATACAATTAGATTGGTTAAATAAGTAGTCAATATAAAACATTGGTTATTTTAACGAAAAATTAGCTGCGCGTGGCAAAAATATTGGTTATGTATCTGAATTCTTGATTATATATAGCATAAAGGTGAAAAACAAATTTACAACAAAAGTGGTATATAAATACAATAAGAGAAAATAAATAAAGACATGTTAGTTAAAAATAAAACAACAACAAAAAATATTAATATATTAACATCGATTGAAATTAATTAAAAAATGGAGATGTGTTTGTTTTGAAAAAAAAAACCATAAAAAATAATTATTTCATTGTAAAATGTTTTATTGAAAAATTAGCCATTTCCATTTTTATTTATATGTTAAGAAAAATATAAAAAGGTAGATTGTATGAGTATTTATACGAAAGTAAAATACTACATAATAAAAACCAAAAGATAAAATCACATATTAAAATATGTATATTTTATGGTTAAATAATGAATCAAGTTGTTTTTTTTATTATTATTATAATAATAACAACAACAAGATAGGAGAGGCTCGAAGCTTAGACCTTTTCTAGGAGGTAGACATATATTAAATAATAATAATAATTTATATATTATTATTGAAGTTGTTGATGCTCTTCTTCTTCTCTCGGTAGTAATGTTTTAATTTTTAATACCATATGGTAAAGAGACAAGACCTAGTGGATAGAGCTGTGTAGACGACATAGTAGGGGGTGGGATGCCAGCCAGGGACAAGAATGATTTGAGTATGATGAGGTAGACTAGGCATTAACTTTTTTTTTTCTTCAACAACAGTATTATTGGGCTTCAATTTCTGTCAAGGCAATCATAAGTGAAATTTCAAAAGAGAAGGAAAGATGCAAGGAAACAAGTCTGTAGATGATTCATGCCAGTGAAATCTCCTTGCTAAAATTTATGAGTGAAGTATCATTGCAGAAATCTCAAACCTGATTAAGATTCCAAGACAACTCTCCACAGTCTGATTTTCAGCCTGAGAGTGTGCGAAATCCAAAAATGTAGCTGCTATTTCACCATCGAAACTCAATCTTCCCACACACAGTCTAGAAATCTCAGCAATCACGTAACTCAACCCCCCACGAATTCTTCTTTCCATCTCAGAATTTCAGCACCTAAGCTCTGCAAATTCCAGATCTCTCACACAATTTGCACATTGACATCTCCACGGTGTGGAATCACAAAATCTGTGCAACTCCACAAAACCCAACACCATTATCTCCAAACCTAACCAAAGAGCACACACAGAGTCTACACCATTATCTCCAAACCCAACACCATTTTTTAGGAACGCAGGTTGGATCACGTTTCCAAACATGCAGGCAGCGAGTTATCCTGGGCAGCATCTTCAAGCAAGCGCTTTAAAGGTGTTAGCCTTGGACCCCACATCATTTCCAAATCTTCATCTGTAGCGAGTCAAAATCCCACAGCCATAGTGACCAAATCCTCATCGGTTTTTCCTTTTCTTCATATCATTTCTGCAAAAGCTAAATAGCCAAAATCCCGGGAAAAAAAGCCAAATCCCCACACATTATTACAAATTCACGATTTCTACAAGAGCCAAAATCTCACAGATAATTTCCAAATTGCCATTTCTACCGAGAAAGAGCATTTCTTTTTAGTTTTTTGTATAATTATGTTTTCTTTCCTCTTAGAAAAAATTCAAAATTATCATGGATGTGAATTTGGTTTTGTATCAAATATTTGATTCTATCGGTGGGAATAGTGTTTACTTATAATCGAAAATTCAAATTCGAGGACAATATTTCTAAGCGCTTTCTCTTCTTCATAAATATGCCATATTATTTCAAAGTATACATATGAATTGAATACATTCTATTTTTTAATTAAAAAATAAAAGAATATTGATCGTTTTATCGAGCAAGGGATATAAAATTAATATGAGAAGAGGAAAGTAGTATGAAGTTGGAGAACTTCATGCTGAATCTTGGTTTTCAATGAAAATTCAATAATTCAAAAACATGTTAATATTTCAAAGCTAAAAAAAAATACTATAAAACCAGTCATCTATACATGTTATTACTTGGCATTAAATTTTATAAACATGTTCATACTCTCATATCAAATTGTTCCAGTCATATTATACTTGTGACTAGATTATAAATTGATTATTCCTAACCAACTATTGTAACCATAGTTTTTAAACCCGACCTGGTCCAAGGTTCGGATTCCGGATTTTGACCGGGTCACCGGCTCGGCCGAGACAACCTTTATTTTTTTAAAAAATTAAAACGGCGTCGTTTTAGTAAAAAAAAAAGTCAACGAGTTGCAACCGGGTTTTGCCGGGTCACCGGGTCACACCGGGTCATGACTTTTCCTATTTTTTATCAAGCCGGTCCGGTTCCAGCCCCGGGTCGTCCGAGTCCGGGGTTGACCCGCCGGGCCGGACCGAATTTCAAAACTATGATTGTAACTTTTAACAAGAACCATTGTTAATTATTATAACTCGTTGGTGGGCCATTAAAATTATTTTTAGTGTCGACAACCCTACCCACCAAAGATTATTACTTCATTAGGAGTCAATGAGAGCCATTACACAGCCATTTACAAATTCATTCCAAAATACTTTCTTTCATAAATCGGTTTATAAAATATTCTTGTAAAAATTCTATTCACAAGCATCGTATATAAACAAATCAATTTGATCATAGCAAGTTCATGATCTTATTTTAAAGATGTAATATATGCACGTAGTAGAGAAAAAATATATATACAATCAAAAACTATTTATTTTGTTTAAAAATAATAGAGCGTGGAAAAATTTACTTAACTTTCTACTTAAACAACCAGAGTCCAAAATCTCAGCTCAAATAATCTATTCACAGATATATAATCAATTAAAGTCTCTCGTATATTTAACTATGATAGTCTATTAATTACACATTGTCTCCTAACTGACCATAACTCTTTCGCAAAAAATACCTCAATCAATTCAAAATCTTTATAGATAAAAGGAATTCATGATTCTTACCTTGAAACCATGAAAGAAAAAAAAACCTTCAATCCTTCAAAGTCAATCCACTTCACTCCTCTTCTCTTCATATATCAAAGAAAAAATAACTCTTAAAATTTGTTTTTTTAAACTATCATTAAGTTGTAAAATCAGAGTGGATGAACTATAAGGTTTTATCTCTTCTTTTATATGGACATGGTATTACATGAATTTATTTTTTTCTACTTAGTCTAAATTTAGTTTTTATAGTATACTAGCCCAAAAATATTTGGGCTGGATTACACATCATACTTAAAAGAACCAGTATTATAAATAATACCCCCTCGTGAAATTAATTATAACAAAAACAATAAATATTGGCAGGGAAGCATGCAGGGGCAAAAAAGCACCCACGTGAAATCCACGGACAGCTCACACAAATGACTAATAAAAGAGGAAGATAATTCCACGTCATAAAGACTGGTCAAATAATTGACGTGGCATTATCTGGTACAAACACACGCCAAACTCGTTGCACCACATTTATAAAAAGTAGACTCACTGTTTGAATGCATGTCACGTTCTTCTCGCACACACAATCCCTCCTACCTAATTCACGATCGCTAGCAAGTCACGTGCTCTTCACGATCTTTTTTGACTGTTTTTTAGTGTTTTACTTTTAAGGGAAAACTACAAATCAGTCCCAATATATATACTGAACAGCAGATCAGTCCCCATATATCTTTGCTATATCAAACCCGCCCCTTATCAGTTTGTAACTATAAAATTTGTGATGGGAAGGGACAAGTCGCATAGAAGATAAGGTAGAAAGTAGCAATATTTCAAAGATTGGAGACTGGTTTGTCAATGAATAAATAGGTTGGATGCTGACTCGTAGTTATCCCTACTTTTGATTGGTTTGTCGAAGGAATCGAGGGCAGATGAGATTGCGACACGTAGTCACGGGGTCCAGCATGAGTAGCACATGGATGGCATGAACGAGTAAACGTGTGTGATTTTATGAGTGGAGGATAATTTGATAAAGACGCCCACCCAAAACGCGTGATAGGGGAGCTGTCGTCACGTGATCAATGAAGATTGAATCTGGTGAACCATCAGCACGTGGAAGGCAGTAGATGGAATCCAAGCTCTTGACATAGCAAGGACTAGAAAAATTAATTCAAGAATAGAATACTTCCATCTAGCCTTTCAAGGATCTTGATTTCGGACACTCCAAAATTAGAAAAATTAAATTATTTGGTTTTTAAATTGCAAAAGAAAGAAATATATTTATATATATATATATATATATATGTTTGAATGTGGCGGAGGAGCAGCTGAAGAAGAGGTCAATTTTGTTAAAAAAATCACGAAGTGCGTGCATCTCTTGAGGCCGCCCCATTCCCGATTATTTTGAATTGTATTTACATACTTAATCACTTATTATTATAGTTATTTAAAAATATAATAAATTTTTATCTTGATATATAATAATAATAATCATAATAATAAATACTAGCACTTGCAGTTTTTAATTAATTCTCCTCAGTTTTCTTCTTTAGCAATATAAATATATAATTTTAAAGTTTATTACTTATTTTATTATTTAGGATCAATGTGCAAAACTAGTCTAATATATAAGAACAAAATTTGGATCCATTTGTTTAGAGATCTTTAGGTTAGGAAAGAGATTAGATATGATGAGTAGTGTGATTAACAAAGTCTATGAATACTTAAATCCTTAATACGAGACGTGTTAGGATTAACTTTGACGATATGATCTAAACACATTAGGTTAATATGAAAAATACATTGTCAAGGAAAAAATCTAATTTTAATTTATATGTAAATTGATATGAGAATACTCATTAATATTTTTAAAACAAGAAATAACATGCTAAAAACTTATTTGGACCGAAGGATTTTCTTTTTGGAACGAGAGGATTGCCGTAGGTAGATGTGATTTATTAATTTTTAATTAGGTGGACTTGGAACTCGGGCTTTAAATATGCAGTTCCACTTTAGGTAAATTCATGAAGTCAGTTTGGTTATTCCTTCTTAGTTTTAATAACCATATAAATCGTGAATTTTTTTTTATGATGACTTTTTTAAAGTGTTTGATTTAAAAAAATTAAAAATATTTTTTTTAATTTTTTTATATGTTAATATTAAAAATAAAAATATATTATTTTAAAGTATTTTCAAGTAAAATATATTTTAAAAAACAATCCTTACTACTTTAATGGTTTTTAACTAAATATAACAGTTCACGAGACTCTGCTAAATCAGACATCAATAAAAATAATTTTTTACACTATTAAATTAGAGAGAAATACTAATGAAGTCTTATTTGACATTGCAGTCCAACCGTTTTTTTTTTATATTTTGAGTTTTTTTCTTAGTTTCAAATTATTTTGGTGTTTTTAAATTTTTTTGAAAGTGTTAATGGAAAAAAATAAATTTAAATATATTTCTAAATAAAAAACAATATATAATAAAACTATAAAATAAAAACTAAAAGCATTATCTAACCACGAACCATTAAATTTTATGTTCCGGTGAATTATATATATATATATATGCGAGAGAATAAAGGAGCTGGACATCTCATTAATTTGGACGTGCATTGATGCATGCCACAAAGTTTTGATGATCAAGCTGTGTGAAATTTTATCATCAGAGATTGGCATGGTCGAAAAGGTACAATAAGCATTTTGTTTTTTATACGAAAATAAACAATGAATCCCCCATCACAGCCTTCAATAATTTAATCTTTGCACAACATGTCGAATATGGGTCATTCCGTCATTTCACGAAGGAACATGATTGAGTGGCTGTTGCGAGCCTTGTGGCCCGTTACAGGTTTGTTCTTGTCTGCAATGTCACCAATATCACACAAAAAAAAAAAAAAAAAGTAATTAAATAATTATGCTTAACTTCGTAGCTTTTTATTTCAAAAAATGCTGTCTTTTCGCACCATCTTTTTTTTTTTCTATTTAGAAATTGAAAAACAAAGTAGATTTAAAATAACACAAAAGGGGCAAAAACTATTAAATTATAAATGAATTTAAGAGTATAAAGATTAAATATATAGTTTTTCAAGATCATAAGGGCTAATCGGTTGGTTTTGTTAACTATAGAGACTGAGTTATAATTACACTTTACATGATAAATGAATGAGCCCACGATTAGACTTTGGCTTTGTATCGCTTTCAACCTTTATTATTCTTAGATTCTACTCAATTTTGTTCGGCATAACAGACCGGGTAAAATATTTTGAATTTTAAGAGTATTTTTGAAAAAATTAATTTTTTTATGTTTTAATTTTTTTAAAATTAATATTTTTTTATATTTTTAAATTATTTTGATGTGCTGATGTAAAAAATAATTTTTAAAAATAAAAAAAATATTTTAATATTATTTTAAACAAAAAAATATTTTAAAAAATAAACGATACCAAACTCTTACACAATACATCTTCAATTTTAGCTTCAAACCTCAAACTTGTCAAGAAATTACAAGTCTCCTAGGATTTCTTTTTGGTTAACTTTCAATATCAGGATCGATGGCCAAAGCGACGCAACCTCGACGATTGGTTCATTTCATTTGATGGAAACATGATTGTGGGTTAATACTGTCGTGTGCGGATATATTTTTGTCAAGTGTTAACCCGGCTACTTGAACGCTAGGACCCACCGTAGTCGGGCCTCTTTGCTTTCTGGGTGGTTCAATACAATATATGCTCCGCGTGCTCCACAATACTGTCAGTACTCACGAGCCTTGAAAAGAGATAAGCTTTCAGATCCGTGGTCACTGCGCACGTTTTGAATTTACTTGTGCGCAAGCCTAGATTATATCTCCCACCAGACATGGTTTCTTAAGATAATATTTGATTTATGAAACGGAAAAAGACGAAGATAAGTATAAATAGGATATGTAAAATAAAATAAGAAGTAAAGATAAAATTTTATTTGAATGTGTTATTAAAACAACATAATTATTTTTATATCATATCCATATTTTTTTTAATATGAATTATTTTCTAACTTATATATTTTCATAAACAAATATTTATTTTCTTAGTATATATTGAGTGTTTAAATTATTAATAATAATATAACAAACCTACTTGTAAAACAAAGCCAAGTGTTAACTTGGAACCCTGAGCCTGAACCACCACGTGTTTAAAAAAAATATAAAAGATTGACCCGGCATGACCCGATCAAAAAACTCAAGTCAACTAGATCTAAAATCCATTGACTTTTTTCTTGAGATTTTTTTGGTCAAAGAGAAGTCGTTTTGATTATTTTTTAAAAAATCAATTTAGATTGACATTTTTATCCCATGACTCTAATCTCGTTTAAAATAAGCTTTCATTTTATATTTAAAAATCATGATAATAATTATTTTATCTTTACATGACTTAGTTAAACAACTTTAAAATTACAAGTTGTTTACAATAATATTTTATGGATAACAAATAAAAAATATTTTCCTTTAAAACATGTCCTACCTATATCTTTTATTTTTAAAATATAAAAAATCACTTTAATTATTGTGAAGATAGATCTATTTTTATTTATTTTTTCAACTAAATATGTTATTATTTTTATTATCTCAATCTATTTTATTCTGAAAATATAACCATACACCACCCGATTGAGTTACCAGATATATTTTTTTTATTAGAACCGCGTCTTCAAAGTTTCTGAAATTTCTTTACTCAGTCTTCTATCGCCAGCATGTAAGTGGATTTTGTTCAGATTTATATTTTTCATAAACTGCAATCTCGTTTTGTTGGGAATTGACGTTTTCACTGAAGTTTTTTGAAAAATCTAGACGGGATGCAAAAGAGGGGAATTTGTTTTGATGATTTTAAAAAATAACCCAATATACCATTTGTTAACAAAAATAAATAAATAAATAAATAAAAACACAGAAAGAAAGAATGAAGCCAGTTTTATCGAATATTCTTTTGGAATTTACTTTCTAAAAAATCAAATGCGTAACTTTAACAAAACTAGCATTGCTCGTAAATAAAAAAAGGGAAAGTAAACTACTTTAAATGGGATATTTTTTTTATATATTATTTAAAGAGTTATTTCTTGGATTTCTTTTTAAAAAAGAGAGATGGAATATAAAATAAATAAATAACAATATTGTTAGAATTGAACTTCACTTTGAACCGAGAAAGATGATGGATTCTTGATCAAGTTATTGGATCCACCATTTAATGATTGGTTCATTAGATTGACCGGGTTCGATAACAATAGAAGAATGGGTTTTAACAAGAATGATTTGAGTATTTATGCTTACAATGAGAAATAATTCTTTAAAATTCTCTATTCTCTACTTAATTTCTGTGTGGAGAAATCAGCAGTAATGAAATAATATAGAATTTCGCTTTAAATAATCCTAAGATCCCACACTTGTATCTTCTATGGTTTAAGTGCGAGGTTTCCGAGGAAACATCTCGAGCTTTAAGAAGATGGAGTCCTCGTTGTAGATTCATGAAACGTAAAAGAAACAAAAAGAAAAAGAAAAAAGGAAAGGAGAAATCCAGTACCGCCACTGCAAAAATAAAGGGAAAAGTGGAAACGTTGTTGGAAAAAGCCCTCCAGCTCGAAGTCTTGGAATTCCGTTTGGTGGGGGTATTTCTATAAATAGCAACTATCCGATCTATTTAAGGGACTCTGACACTGCACACGGACCACTTTTTCATCTTTCAGAATTATTACACAGTGACAAGTGGGCGCCCGAAGGTCGCTTGTTACTTGCTGTGCCAAGAAAAAAAAAAACCATGAATTTGTGTGCGCATGTGTGAAATGTGGAAGCCATCGTTTGGACGATGGCAGGGAGAAAAATTGATAATTTGAAAAAATCACAGCTTGAAAATGTGATTTTTTAACTGAAAAAAAAAGAGAGAGAGAAGAATCAAGCAATTTAAGTGGAAAAAAAGAAACTATAATTAATATATCAATATAGGGCCTTTTAAAAATAATTAGGAATATTATATAATTTAATGACTGTTTTGACTGACACGAGAGTACGTGTAAGAAAAGAAAGAAAGAAGAAGAAGAGAGAAAGCAAACATCACGTAGTTGTTTTTTAAATATAAAATACTGCATGATTTAATTAAGATCATATAGGCTCTATATACTTGTTATTAAGATTTCTTTAGGGTTATTAAGATTCATGTGCATTATATCTCATAGAATATCGCTTTTCATACTTTTTTTTAACTTTTTAAATGAAAAATAATAAATATTTAAATACAATCACCTTTCACTTTTAAAAGTTAAGCAACAATATAAATTAAAACTGTATTTTATCCTGATTATAATTTTAAAATTATTTGATTGATCAACAAATAATTTAATTTTTTAATTTTTTTTAAATTCCAATTACTAAAATTAATTACCACAATACCAAATATTAAATATAATTTACTCATACTCGTTAATTAATTTAACATAGTGCATGTTTTCAACAATGATCTAATATATTAAAAATGTGAAATGTGAAAAAAAAATCACCTAAAACTTGTATGATCCAAGTCATTTGATGATGGTTTTAATAATGAGTTTCACTAATTTACTAATTCACTTATATTTTTAAAAATAATTTTCTTATTATTTTTTTATATTTAGTTAATGTTTGAAAACGTGAATCAACCCATATTTTTTTAAAAATTAATTTTTTAATTAAAAATTAATTTTTTTAATATGTTTTGAATAGTTTTTCATTCAAATTAAAATTCTAACAAGTATTAGATAAGAAAAAGAAAGGAAGGAAGAACAAGACGAAGCAACAATTGGAAACGATTAGCCACGCTGTCAGAATTTTTCCTTCCCACCTGCCATGGGAAGTCAACGAGATGCAGATTTTTATTTCTTGTTAGATTTTTTCCGCATCCAACTCCACCTTCAATTCATTCATTCATCTTCCATGTCACTTCTCTCAATGACGATTGAGAGTTTTTTTTATGTTTTTTTTCAAGTGGTTTTTACTCTAAAATATATTAAAATAATATATATTTTTTTTAAAAAAATATTTTTGATGTTAATAAATTAAAATAATAAAAAATATTTTTTAAAAATATCCCTGGATATCTCCCTTGCCACTGGATTTCAAACTTGAGGTCGGTTTATGGGGGCGTAAAATCCTCATAAGTGGAAAACAACAGATTTGTTTTTAACACATGGAAATTATTCTTTATAAATGAAAATAAAAAAGAGAAGAAATAATCATGCCACGTAAACCATGAAAAAAAATGCAAATTATGTTACGAGCAAATAAGTAGCGGGCCGCACACAGTAAGAAAAACCAGTGGATCACAAGAATTCAGGACAGTGGTTAACAAATGTTATTCGTGTTAAGAATGTAACAGAGGGGTGCGGTTTGTTAAGAAAGAAGAGGAAGAAGAAGAACATAACAAGAGTTAAAACTGATCGGGTGTCCGTCACCGTTTAGCAAATATGGAATCTAACCTTGATGTCTGGAAAAAAAGATGGTGTGTAAACAAGGGTTTTTTAAAAGGGTTTCCAGGTGAGCCTACTGTTTACTGCTTTTATTAGACCAACAAACAAACTCCACAAAATCGTTGCCGACTACTTCTCAACCTCCAACAATTCTTTCTTTGTTTTTATTTTCATCTCTCAATCAAAATACTATTAAATTTTAGGTTTCTTTTATTTAATCATGCATTTAACCATGGTTACTTTTCTGAATCCAATCTATACTTAACCATGGTCCACTTATGCAGTTAAGGAGTAAGAGGGCAGAACACCAAACTGCAAATCCATTCCTCTCTCTCTCTCATTTTCCACCCTTTGGCTCTAAAGAGAGAAAAAGCCTTTCCTTTCCTTTTCCCATTCCTTATTGTTTCTGAAATATTTAACAAATTTTCTGCTTGCTTTCCAGGATTTTTTTTTTTATAAACCTGTCCCTTTACCTGGAAAACTTATACCACCTGAGAATAAATACCATCCTGCTACCTTACCCCAATTGTTGTCTCATTATCCCAATTTGCCTGACGCAACCGGTGTGTATTTTCTTTCAATTGTCTCTTCTTTGCATCAATCTACTTTACTTTTTCTGGGTTTTCCTTGCAACTTGTTATTTTTGCTATTTTAACTTATTGAGTTCCTGAGATCTGAATTTATGCACACAGTATTGTACGAGAGAAACCATGCGGGCTTGTTTTATTTTGCTAAATGCATTATATTTTAGTCCCTAGCTATAATAGAAACTAGGGGTTTCAGTACCAAGATTTGATTCTGGGTAATAAAGTTTGAAGCTTTGTGTTTAGTCGGTAGTTTGAAGTTTCAGTTTTGGGTGTCCTAGAAATGAAGATTGAGCTGGGTGTGGGAGGTGGGGCATGGAACGATGAAGATAAGACCATGGTTGCTGCTGTTTTAGGCACTAAAGCTTTTAATTACTTGCTATCAAATTCTGTAGCTAATCAGAATCTGTTAATGGCTATGTGTGGTGATGAGAGTTTGCAAAATAAGCTCTCTGATCTTGTGGACCGCCCCAACGCCTCCAATTTCAGCTGGAACTATGCCATTTTTTGGCAGATTTCATGTTCCAAGTCTGGTGACTGGGTTCTTGGTTGGGGAGATGGGTCTTGCAGGGAGCCTAAAGAAGGTGAAGAATCTGAGGTCACTAGAATTCTCAATATACGCCATGAGGATGAGACTCAGCAGAGGATGAGAAAGAGAGTTATTCAGAAGCTGCAGACGTTGTTTGGAGAATCAGACGAGGATAATTATGCCTTGGGATTGGACCAGGTTACTGATACTGAGATGTTCTTTTTGGCCTCCATGTATTTCTCCTTTCCCCATGGAGAAGGTGGTCCAGGAAAGTGTTATGCCTCCGGGAAGCATATGTGGATCTCTGATGCTTTGAAACCAGGGCCTGATTATTGTGTGAGGTCATTTCTTGCAAAGTCTGCGGGGTTTCAGACAATTGTGTTGGTGGCTACTGATGTTGGCGTTGTTGAATTAGGGTCAGTGAGATCTGTTCCTGAAAGTATAGAAATGGTTCAATCAATAAGGTCATGGTTTTCCACTCGGAATTCAAGTATCAGAGCCAAGCCAATGGCTGCAGCAGCAGCAGCAGCAGCAGCCATGCCTGCTGTGAGTGAAAAGAAAGATGAGAATTCCCCATTTTCAAATTTTGGGATTGTGGAGAGAGTTGGAGTTCCGAAGATTTTTGGTCAGGATTTGAACTCAAATCATGGTCATGGTCATGGATTTAGGGAGAAACTTGTCGTCAGAAAAATGGAAGAGAGACCATCGTGGAATGCTTACCAGAATGGTACTAGGCTTGCATTACCTGGTGCTCAAAATGGCCTTCATGGTTCTGGTTGGGCACAGAGTTTTGGTATGAAACAAGGGACCCCAAGTGATGTTTATGGTTCACAAGCCACAGCAAATAATCTACAAGAGCTGGTTAATGGGGTTAGGGAGGAGTTTAGGCTTAACCATTACCAACCTCAAAAGCAGGTGCAAATGCAAATTGATTTTTCAGGAGCCTCTTCGGGGCCTTCTGTGATTGGCAAACCACTTAGTGCAGAATCTGAGCATTCTGATGTTGAAGCTTCATGCAAGGAAGAACGGCCAGGCACGGCAGATGATCGGAAGCCTCGTAAACGAGGCAGGAAGCCAGCAAATGGAAGAGAAGAACCCCTCAATCATGTTGAGGCAGAGAGGCAGCGGCGAGAGAAGCTTAACCAGCGGTTCTATGCATTACGAGCTGTTGTGCCCAATATTTCCAAGATGGACAAGGCTTCATTGTTGGGAGATGCTATTTCTTACATCAATGAGCTTCAAGCAAAGCTCAAGGTAATGGAAGCTGAAAGGGAAAAGTCGGGGAGCATTTCGAGAGATGCATCAGCTTTGGATGCTAACACAAATGGAGAAAGTCACAATCAAGCTCCAGATGTCGACATTCAAGCTTCCCATGATGAGTTGATGGTAAGAGTGAGTTGTCCGTTGGATTCACATCCTGCATCAAGAGTGATTCAAGCATTCAAAGAAGCACAAATCACTGTTGTTGAGTCAAAACTTTCTGCTGCAAATGACACTGTATTTCATACATTTGTGATCAAGTCTCAAGGATCTGAGCAGCTAACAAAGGAAAAGCTGATGGCAGCATTTTCCCGCGAATCCAGCTCATTACACTCATTATCATCAACTGGGTAGTTCGAGAATTAAGGTTGACATATAGTCCATAGGCGTATATGTAGTGAAGAACCCTTTTGAAAGCTTCTTCAGTGGTTTTGATATACCGCAAGGGATCTTAAAAAGAGCTGGCTAGAAGTAGAAAAATAACTACCTATTGACCAAGTAGGGCAGCAAATTTTCTGTGATTGTTTATAGTATACATATTTTGTTACAAGGAAGTATTCTTGCCAGATGAATTACATTTCTAAGTTTTAACCAACTGTATCATTGTTGGTTATTTAGCTGATATACTTGTTTTGTTTTTATGTTTAGTTGTTTAATTCTTTTGTTCCTTTCCATGCAATGCGCACTATCATCGCATGGCTATATTTTTTTGTCAGTGGTGCTTGTTTCAGATGAACTCAATGCAAGCTATTTCAGTGAAGTTGTAAAATTTGCAGTAGGAGATGCTAAAGGTTTTGATTTGCGAGTCTGCTACTCTTAAGCCACGTCTTCTACGAGGCAATTCGTTTTCGTGCCCTCGCTGCAATAAAATTATCTTTTATTCAGGAGGTTATGTGTGGCAGGTTTTTGATATAGTAGCGTGGAAGGTCCTGGAGGTGGTGATCAATGACTCTCAACTCAAGATTGTCACATGTTCCGTTTGTGATTTACCATTTTGAAGGAAACGTGTTTGTATGTTTCAAGCAATTCTCTATCATCAAATGTTGACGTAATTGGTGGAAAAATTGAATAGCAGCTAATAAAGACATCCCATGTTGCCATTGCCGTTCCAGATAAATCTCCTTTAGAAATTGAAGCTCGTTATCAGTTTTGTGGTTTGAATAAAATGTGAAAAAGCTTGCAACTGGGGACCATCTCTTATCATATGGGCAAGAGTCAAGCTTCGTGAAAATGGATCCAGATGTTTTAATCAAACAAGTGGGTGGCATTTGCTGTGCTTCTGTACCTCAACCTTCTTGTTTCGTTGCTTAAAGAAATGCTCAAGTCTGTCTTCTTTTAATGAAAAACAGGACATGCAGTGGAACTGTAAGAGATTCCTAGTTCAATTTTCTTTTCATCACTTTTCCCTGTTGTCTTGACAATCAAGTGAAGCTTCTTTAGATGCACATGAAAAGGAGGAAAGAATAGATCCTGTTCTCAAATTCTAGGCCATCCCTTTATCTTCCTCTTTCAATAAAGCCTTTGAGGTATCTCCAACACTGGCAGAAAAGAACTCCGAGTTAAAAAAAAAAAAAAAAAAAAACAAAGAGAGAAACTAAATAGTAAGAGCACAAGGATTTGTCGCGCGTACAACACAACCAAGGACTCTAATAAAGTAGTAGGTGATGATGATAAACCATCATCATGCCATTGCAATACAAAATTGAAAATTGATGATCAGAAAGCCCGTGAGCAGGTTCAACCAATAGAGAAGTGATGACAAAAATCATGTGGTGCATGTGTGCCCTTAAAAAAAGAGTAAAACTTGTGACTTTGAAATGATGCACCCAGAAAAGCGTGACAATAACAGGATAGATACTACTGCCATTTTCTCTTGATTTGCAAGGCCCAAGAACCCGTGTCAAATTCTTCGTGTGTACAGCATGAGGGCGATTCAATCATTCAAGTCTTTGCGTGGGGGTTGAATATTAGTATTATAAGAAACCCATTTCACTGTTCAATTTATATGAAGAGAACAAGGCTTCCATCTCGGAGCACCGAGGCAGGCAGGCACGTTGTAGTAATAATAATAATAAGAGAAAAAGCACTGAGGGTCTTGGCCTGGCGGTGAGAGGGGCTTGTCTCCTTCCGCTGCTTCTGGATTTGAGCTCTCATGTGCATACTTGTCACCCTCGTGGTGTCTTACATGCCCACTGGGTTTGCAGGGTGTTCAGTGGACCGTGAGATTAGTCGTGGTGCGCGCAAGCTGGCCCGGACATCCACATAAATCAAAAAAAAAATAAGAGAAAAAAAAAACACAATGTGCTTGGTTTATTTTTATTATTTTCTTTTCCTATGGTCACACGGATTGAAAGGAGAGGGACGATTTCAGATTCCTGAAGGCCTAAAACACATGGCCGAACAAGGGTCCATACATTGAATTAGCCTTTAGCTTTTGCGCCCATATCTCATTCAACTCCTTTAAAGTTTCATGTCAATTCATTGGGTCCTTCATTTTCCTCATATTCATTGTTTTCAAACTTCTCCCTTTGCTTTTGGTAGGAGTTGAATGATCCACACAAGGTGGGACGAGGCTTTCGAATACGCGAAGAGGCAGAAGAACATGCCATGCTGTCGTCAAATTCGAAATACTTTCAGTACAGTCGTGGATACTATTTTGGGTATGATTGGAAGTGTGATAGGATTGTTTTTTTAAAATGTTTTTTATTTAAAAATATATTAAAATAATATTTATTTATTTTTTTAAAATTAATTTTTATACCAGCACATCAAAATGATTTAAAAAAAATAACTAAGTTAATTTTTTTTAAATTGATTTTAATAGGGTGGATGGGACCCATTATTCTCTAAGAAACATAAACATGGACTTGTTAAGCGATCTGGGGTCTTCCGAGATCCATTAGCTGGGTCTCGTGATGGCTGACCGATTCAGCTAGGAAAGGTGTGTGAACAATTTCTTCTATTAATTGGAAGCAACAATTCAATGGTCAATGCATGCCCTCCTCCATCTATGTGGGGACAAAGCTTACTATATATTTAGGTTTGGTATGCATGTTCATAGTATATTAATTATATTATAGTTACTCTGATGCCTTTAAGTCAACTGGTCAGGTTCTATGTTTGTTTTCTAAAGATCACTTGTTCGAGTCTCACAAACCTCAGAGCCACTAGAGACTTACATGGTTGTTAACTGCAGGGCCCGTGAAATTAGTCGAAGTGCGCACAAGCTGGCCCAGACACCCACATTAATAAAAAAAAATTATATTATATTATAGCATCGTCTATGCATTTTTTATTAGAAAGCTAATGGACACTTATAGCTATTGAATCCACTAGTTTTTTTTTTTTTTTATCTAGCATGATTCAAAATAAAAATACCTCCATTGAATTCTCTCATCAATACAAAATAATTAATATCAAGATTGATATTTTTTTGAGAAGTCAAAATCTTTCTCATTCATCTTACTTTTCCAATAACTTTCTTTTCATCTCTCAACATGCAAAGGGTGATACATGATAAAAATAAAAATTTAAGATTGAAATTTAAATATCTAAAACTATAGTGACTAATATATAAAAATTTAAAACTTAAGGAATCAAATTATATTTATTTTCAAAGATATAAAACATGGAAATACTGTAACTATGGGAAAACATTCAAAATATTTATTTTCTATTTATCTAGCCTCTACTTGCCAAAAGTTATTTTAACCCTTTATGTAGAAAAAATAAAAAAACCTTGTTGATAATGAATAGAAAAATAAAACCAAAAAAGCTATTCAATTCAAATAAGAAAACTAGAAAATGCTAGTAATAATGAATTAAAAAATAAAATTAACTAAAAAGATATTTATTTTTTCAAAAAAGTTGGTGTTTGATTTTTTTAAAAAAATCGTAAATTCAAACCCTTTAATTTTAAAATAAATAAATTGCACGTTAAGTTTTGCGAGACCTGAAATCATCAACTGGACCAATAAAGGTTAACTAGCTAGTAGCTACACCCTTGCCGAAATTTCTTTGATATTTGACCTATTCTTTATGGGCTTGGAGGAGATTTTCTGTCCAAGTCCAGAAGCTCGCATCCACAGGGTATGAGCCCATGAAAACAAAGGGCTTAAGCCTGATAAGAAATGGAAATTATGAAGGCCCTTATAATAGGTTTTAATAAAAAGTCCAGCTTCACAATATTTTTCCGTTAGACCGTTAATTTAGTTACCATCTGCTATTTCCTTTTAGTGTTTTTGAATTAAAGATTTTTCTTGGTATTTTATTTTTATGATCTTGACTTAAGGATATATATATATATATAGAGATAGAGAGAGAGAGAGAGAGACACACATTAAGAGACAACTTCAATTAGAGATGATAATTTTCGGTTCGGCTTTTATTAAAAAAAAATAATTAAACCGATTTAAAAAAAAAACACCGAAACCGGTTCAAATCAACCAGTTTCGGTTCGGTTCTTTTGGACAAAACCGGTTTGACTTGGTTTTTTTCCGATTCAGTTTTTTTGGTTTCAAACTTATAAAACCGAAACCGAACCGAACCAGTTGGTTTTTTTAAAATTTTAATCGGTTTTTTTACAGTTCGGTTTTTTCAGTTATTTTTTTCGGTTTTCTCAGTTTAATCGGTTTTTCGATTTTTTTGCTCACCCGTAACTTTAATCATAGTATTAAGCTTTTAAGGAACTTAAAACAAAATAGAGAATTTATATCAAAATAAAGATATTCAATCCTCTCTTCTTACATAAGTAATTATTAAAATTATTTGTTAATAAATGAGTAATATTCTCACAGTACTCAGTAACCATTCCTCAAAACATCCTTTTAGTATTAGTTTCTCAAATAATTAATAAAAATAAGGTATGGCAAGTCTTTTTTCTTTAAATAGGGAACTTTTAAACTCGTTTACCAAACTAAAGCACTTTACTCCGCATCAACACCAAGTGCTAAGTATTATGGCATAGAAATCAAAATAATTGAAGCACAAAAGTAACGTTAACTTACTTCCTCCTCTCCCTCTCCTTCCTTAGATCTCCTCTCCAAGTTATCATATTGTATTCTAAGCTATTGCAATGAAGAATTGTAATTTTGAAAAGAATAATATATTGGAATTTGTCTTAATAAAACATAGTTAATTTAGTTTTACTTTATCAATATTTCATATTGACAGAAAAGGGGGGGGGGGGGGAGAAAGATAACCTTGCAGATCAAGTACGATCGAATTCATCTAAATGATTTGCTTGCGACTTAAGAGTTTTTAGGTTGTCTTGCGATTGGAGACTATGCTGGGAATAGTCTGCAAGACATATGATGGCATTAAGGTTTTAGAGAACTATGATGAAGGCAGAATAAATAGCATAGCCGGCATGCATGGTCTTGGATGTTCAAATGGGAGGAAAATTGATGGTCGATTTACTGCCATTTGTCTTGAAGATTTGACGCGCAAACCCCGCTTATAAATGAGGCTAAAAGCCCCATTTATGTTTCCTTTTTGGATAACTTATTGCTTATGGAGATATTGTCTACAGCTTATTAACAGGCCGTATGGTGGTGGTTTCATACCCAATTATCAACAACAACAAAAAATACTTGCTCTTTTAAAGCCAAAGTTACCAAATAAGAAGAGTCCTTGATTTCTTGACTTTGCGGTGAACGTGGTCAATTTGGATGAGCGGAATTTGTTTTGTGTTACTGCCAGCGGACATAGCATCAGAAAGACACTATTCTATAACCTATTTTCTTACCTGCAAGAACACACGACTAGAGCTGGCATGCTTTCTGCTCTCCTATGCACAACTCACGGAGCCCTGTCTTTAGATGGTGGGATGATCAAGAAAAATGGGCTCTTTGCGCTTGGCAGCAAGTAAGTTTGTGAATACCTTTTAAGCCGTTTGTCATTGAGGTCTTTTTTTTTGGGTGTGTGTGTATGTGTGATTGGGCTTATTATAATAGTTAATGCACTCGAGGAGTTGTCGATTCGTACCTTTGCTTTCACTATTTTTTTTTTGTTTACCTTTTTATTGCAAAAATCCATCCGTTTGCAGGGAATTTTTCGAAGTGTAATTCCCAGTAATCGTTAGCATATCTGATTTATTTTCAAATTATAGTCAAATGGAAGATAGGATCAGGAAGTTGAGGTGGGAACAGTATAAAACTGAGCAGGATATGCTAAGAGAACAGCAGTTGTTGGATAAAGCCAGGGCTGCCTCTTCAGGCAAACCGTAAGTATGAGGTAATGTTCCAACAGAAAGCTGAGCTCTGGTGTTGAAGATATTTTAGCATGCATTAACCACTGGAAAGGGCACTGCTACATTGGGGTATTATTCATGGTACACCATTGCTTGTATTTCATGTTGACATAGCCAATTTAGATGCTAAAAACAAAGTAAAATCTTTGCGTGTCCTCGAGCTTGTTACGGACTTACGATGTTGCCTCTTCACTTTCATTTTGTCACAATCTCGGTTTGAAGGCTGCAGCTGCTGTTTGGTACATGTTTTTTGATTTGTCCAATATGGAATTCTATTCAAGTTCTTATTTCTGCAAGATGCATTCTGAAACTGCTTATCTTAGCGAATATTCAAGTTACCTCTCGAATTGGCTTTTCGGATTCGAGCAGGACTAGTTGGGAACACAAGCAACCGAGATTTTCTTCTCATGCTTATAGAATGTTCGAGTTAGAGGGACTGAAAAATGGCGTTACTTCACTTGTGCTTTTGTCAGCTGTTTTTTGGGGGTGATTTGAGGATAAAAGTTTAATGTTGCGTAAAAAGAGAACGAAAAGAGGTTTCACCGAGATTTGAACATGGTTATTGGATTCAGTTGAGGATAAACTAGTCCAACTTCTTCGGCTGATTAGAGGGTTCGTGCTATTATGTCTACTGTCAATGGTTCAAGGTTTGAAATTCGAGGGTCATGCAAAAGCTATTTCTTTGAGGTAGGATGATATAAAGATCATCACGCATACTGTATCTGTCCAGAAAAATTAAATGCTCAAATTTAGCAATCTAGTTAACACTGGAATAAAGACAGTGGGTGGTAGTAAATCGCCTTTTAATCTCTATTGAGCAAGTTCTTAGACGTTTAAGCTCAAGCTTTCAGTTTTCAATCTTATATATAGATGCCGATAAACTATAATTTCTTCTCTAGAGTTTCATTAGCTTTCTTTTATTAAATACCCCAGGTAGAATCTTGCGAATATTAGCTTCCCTGGCGAAACAAAACAAGGCTGCTCATGGACCTTGTTGCCGCCCAGTGTTCAATCCTACTCTTCGTGGTTATTTGAAGTCACAGCATAAATCCATCAGGCTGCCTCCAGGCCCACCAAGATTGCCTGTATTCGGCAACCTTCTCCAGCTGGGTCAACAGCCTCATCAGGACGTAGCTTCTTTGTGTGATAAAAAAGAGGATCGAGTCCATTGCAAATCACCGTGCTGGCGAGGCCCAAAAACTGGTCCAAGATGTATGGGCCTGATCTCAAACAGAAAAGCCCGTGAGCTTGAGGGAAGTGCTTGGTGCATTTTCTATGAACAATGTGACTAGGATGTTGCTGAGTAAGCAATATTTCGGTGCAGAATCTGCAGGCCCACGAGAGGCCATGGAATTCATTCACGCATAACACGAGTTGTTTAGGCTTATATATCTTGGTTATTAATAGTTAGATGGCTTGAGCTACACTGTGATCCGGGTTATTTTTTTTAAATGTAAAAAAAATAAAAAATACTCATGTGATACCATTATTTTAAAAGAAATAAAAAAAAATCTAAGAGTTTTGAATTAAAAGAGGTTATGCATGTTGTCAAATCAGTGACCAAGAAATCAGACGAAACAAAACACCATAAAGCCAGCTTCTGATGGCTACACTCACTCAATTAATTTAAAGAAAATAGATGATATTGATTTAGTGTAAAATTATAATAGCGGTAACGGTTCAAAATATTTTTTATTTATAAATATATTAAAATAATTTTTTTTTATTTTTTAAAAATTATTTTTCACATTAGCACATCAAAACGATTAAAAATATAAAAAAAATTATTTTAAAAAAAATTAAAATTTTTAAAAATATAATTTTCGCGGCAATCCTGATTACTGTCTGCAGATAAATCGAGGTGTTTAAAACTGAAGCTTGTTTGATAAGACTAACAAGTAAATTCTAACCTAACCTTAAAACTCGTTTATGAATAGTCCTTAAGGTTGCTTTAGCCCAATTCATTTAGGCCCACTAACCTATTCAAATAGTGGCGTGGGCTAGACCTACGACTACGAGCTAATCTAATTATTTGTTTATATATTTCAAGTATTAGTCTATAATGTTATAAAAATAAGAACTTTTGCTTTGAAACATGTTAATTGCAAAGTAAAATATACTCTAAAAGCAAAATAATAATTATGAAATACAGACAGGCTTTGTTTTGTGTTTGTAACAAAATGTATTTTTTGGACAACTAGTTTCAGGACAGGTATATAAAAGAAAAAAAAACTTGTAAAACCACGGTTCCTTTT
>Ga0307517_10004204_pt1 | contig 22199 bp, 18 predicted proteins | sample 23_EM_MG_FD_194515 | JGI IMG/M metagenome (GOLD analysis project Ga0307517, IMG submission 194515) | Populus trichocarpa ectomycorrhiza microbial communities from riparian zone in the Pacific Northwest, United States - 23_EM | ecosystem: Host-associated > Plants > Roots > Unclassified | place... | reverse complement strand
GTGATCCGCCAGCCACCTGCCCTCGGGCTTCGTCCGCATGGCGTCGAACGCCTCCTTGAACGCCGCGCGATCCTTCGGATCCTTGGCGATGAAGGTGTCGGCCGGGGTCACGCCGAATTTCACAGGGTGGGTCTGGAAGTTCAGCGAGCCGGCGAAGAACACGGCGATCAGCACGATCAGGAACAGGCGGAACGGCGGGATCTGCGCCGCGCGATGGCCGTCGAGGTAGTCGCGGGTGAGCTTGCCCGGCTTGGCGATCAGGTTCGGCAGGGTCTTCCAGAACCGCCCGTCGAAGTGGGTCAGACTCTCGAAGGCCTCGGCGAACAGGTGCCAGATCGAGCGGTGGTAGGCCTCGCCTTTCTGGCCGCAGGCGTAGCAATAGGCGCCGGCGAGCGCCGTGCCGCAGTTGGGGCAGGGCGTCCCGATCTCCAGGCCATGCCTGGGCGCGCGGGGGCTGACGTAGACCTGGGTCTTGCCGCCCACCACGCGGAGCTTGGTCGCGCGCGCCATTTTACTGAAGGTTCATGGGGCTACATCCTGAACACGCCGAAGCGCGTCTCCGGGATCGGGGCGTTGAGGCTGGCGCTGATCGAAAGGCCCAGGACGTCGCGGGTCTGGAGCGGGTCGATGATCCCGTCATCCCACAGGCGCGCGGTGGCGTAGTAGGGGTTGCCCTCGTCCTCGTACTTCTGGCGGACCGGCGCCTTGAAGGCCTCCTCCTGCGCCGGCGTCCAGCTGTCGGCGTCGCGATGGACGGTGGCGAGTACGCTGGCCGCCTGTTCGCCGCCCATGACGCTGATGCGGCTGTTGGGCCAGGTCCACAGGAAGCGGGGGCTGAAGGCCCGGCCGCACATGCCGTAGTTGCCGGCTCCGAACGAGCCGCCGATCAGCACGGTGAACTTCGGCACTTCCGCACTGGCCACGGCGGTGACCAGCTTGGCCCCGTCCTTGGCGATGCCGCCGGCCTCGTATTTCCCGCCGACCATGAAGCCCGAGATGTTCTGCAGGAACACCAGCGGGATCTTCCGCTTGCAGGCCAGTTCGATGAAGTGCGCGCCCTTCAGCGCGCTCTCCGAGAACAGCACCCCGTTGTTGGCCAGGATCGCCACCGGATAGCCCCAGATCCGCGCGAAGCCTGTGACCAGGGTCGTCCCGTAGAGCGCCTTGAACTCGTCGAAGTGGCTGCCGTCGACGATGCGGGCGATCACCTCGCGCACGTCGTAGGGCGCGCGCACGTCGCTAGGGACGATCCCGTAGAGCTCCTCCGGATCGTAGGCCGGCGGCCGGGTCTCGGTGAGCGTCATCTGCGTGGGCTTGGTGGTGTTAAGGTTGGCGACGATGGTGCGCACGATGGAAAGCGCGTGCTCGTCGTCGTCGGCCACGTGGTCGACCACGCCGGAGCGGCGGCCGTGGGTGTCGGCGCCGCCCAGTTCCTCGGCCGAGATCACCTCGCCGGTGGCGGCCTTCACCAGCGGCGGCCCCGCCAGGAAGATGGTCCCCTGGCCGCGCACGATGATAGTCTCGTCGCTCATCGCCGGGACGTAGGCCCCGCCGGCGGTGCAGGAGCCCATGACGCAGGCGATCTGGGCCAGGCCCTCGGCGCTCATCCGCGCCTGGTTGAAGAAGATCCGCCCGAAGTGGTCGCGGTCGGGGAACACCTCGGCCTGGTAGGGCAGGTTCGCGCCGCCGCTATCCACCAGGTAGACGCTCGGCAGCCTGTTCTGCAGGGCGATCTCCTGGGCGCGCAGGTGCTTCTTCACGGTCAGCGGATAGTAGACGCCGCCCTTCACCGTGGCGTCGTTGGCGACGATCATCACCTCGCGGCCCGAGACGCGGCCGATGCCGGTGATCAGGCCGGCGCCTGGCGCCTCGTCGTCATGGAGGCCGTTCGCCGCCAGCTGGCCCACCTCCAGGAACGGCGAGCCGGGATCGATCAGCCGCATCACCCGCTCGCGCGGCAGCAGCTTGCCGCGGCCCACGTGGCGCTTGCGGCTGTCCGCGGGCCCGCCCAGGGCCGCCTGGGCCGAACGCTCGCGCAGTTGGTCCACCAGCGCCCGGTTCACCTTGGCGTTCGCCGCAAAGGCCTCGGACTTCGGATCGACGGCGCTCGGAAGCTTCCTCATCAGGCCTGGGTCTCGGGGTTGGCGGTCAAAGCCTCAAGCCGTCTTTTCCATCACAAGGTCAAGTTCTGCAATCATCGCTGCACGCATGGCGAATTTTTGCACCTTGCCGGTGACGGTGGTGGGAAAGCCTTCCACGAAACGGATATGCCGTGGAATCTTGTAGTGGGCGATCTGGCCGCGGCAGAAATCGCGCACGGCCTCGCCTGTCAGGGCCTCGCCGGGCCTGAGGATGATCCAGGCGCAGAGCTCCTCGCCATATTTGGCGTCCGGCACCCCGATCACCGCGACGTCGGCGATGGCCGGATGGCGGTAGAGGTATTCCTCGATCTCGCGCGGATAGACGTTCTCGCCTCCACGGATGACCATGTCCTTGATGCGGCCGACGATGTTGCCGTAGCCGTCGGCGTCGAGGGTGGCGAGGTCGCCGGTGTGCATCCAGCCGTGGGCGTCCAGGGCCTCGGCGGTCCGCTCCGGATCGTCCCAGTACCCGGCCATCACCGAATAGCCGCGGGTGCAGAGCTCGCCCGGCTCGCCGCGCGGCACGATGCGGCCGGCCTCGTCGACCACCTTGACCTCCAGGTGCGGCTGGACGCGGCCGACGGTGGCCACGCGATGCGCCAGGCTGTCGTCGACGCCCGACTGGAAGCTCACCGGCGAGGTCTCGGTCATGCCGTAGGCGATGGTCACCTGCGGCATGTGCATCTCGTCGATCACCCGCTTCATCACCTCGATCGGGCAGGGCGAGCCCGCCATGATCCCGGTGCGCAGCGTGCTGAGGTCGAAGCGGCCGAACTCCGGATGGCCCAGCATGGCGATGAACATGGTGGGCACGCCGTAGAGCGCCTCGCAGCCCTCGGCCTCCACCGTCTGCAGCACTGCCAGCGGGTCGAAGCCCTCGCTCGGATAGACCATGGTCGCGGCGTGGGTGATGCAGCCGAGGTTGCCCATCACCATCCCGAAGCAGTGGTAGAGCGGCACCGGGATGCAGAGCTTCTCCCCGGCCTTGAGCGCGATCGCCTCGGCGACGAAATAGCCGTTGTTGAGGATGTTGTGGTGGCTGAGCGTGGCGCCTTTTGGAAAGCCCGTGGTGCCGCTGGTGAACTGGACGTTGATCGGGTCGTCGAACTGCAGGCCGGCCCCGATCTCGGCCAGGCGGGCCCGGTCGGCGGGCGTCCCCGCATCGCAGGCCTGGTGGAAGGCCAGAGCGCCCGCATGCTCGACCTCGCCAAGCGTGATCACCAGCCGCAGCGCCGGCAGCCGCGCGGCCTGCAGGTCCCCGGCCCGGGCGGCGCCCAGTTCCGGCGCCAGCTCGCGCAGCATGGCGAGGTAGGCGCTGGTCTTGTGCGCGACGGCGGTGACCAGGGCTTTGCAGCCCACCTTGTTCAGCGCGTATTCGGCTTCGGAGAGCCGATAGGCCGGGTTGATGGTGACCAGGATCAGGCCGGCCTTTGCGGTGGCGAACTGGGTGACTGCCCATTCCGCGCAGTTGGGGGCCCAGATCCCCACCCGGTCGCCGGGCTCGAGACCCAGCGCCAGCAGGCCGGCGGCGAGCGCGTCGACCCGCGTCTTCAGCTCGCCATAGGTCCAGCGGATCTTCTGGTGGCGCGAGATCAGCGCCATCCGGTCGGAGTGCGTCGCGCAGGTCGCGTCGAACTGGGCGCCGATGGTCAGGCCCAGCAGCGGCTTGTCAGCGACGCCGCTCACATAGCTCAGTTGTGTCATCCAGCGTCCTCCGGTCCCGAGCCTATTCGGTTCCCTTGGCGTGTCATCCCGGTTTCGCGGAGCGAAGGCCGGGATGACACACGGGGGTTGGCTCACGCCGGGACAGGCGCCACAGATGCGGCCATGGCCTACGATTCCGACCAGACCTTCCCCGAAATCCGCGAGGCGATGCGCAGGCTCTGCGCGCGCTTCCCCGGCGCCTACTGGCGCGCCCTCGACCGCGAGCGCCAGTACCCGACGGAATTCGTCACCGCCCTGACCGAGGCCGGCTTCCTGTCGGTGCTGATCCCGGAGGCGTACGGCGGTTCGGGCCTCGGCCTTTCGGCCGGCGCAGCGGTGCTGGAGGAGATCCACCGCTCGGGCGGCAACGGCGGCGCCTGCCATGCCCAGATGTACACCATGGGCACCGTCCTGGCGCACGGCAGCGCGGCGCAGAAGGAGGCCTACCTGCCGAAGATCGCGTCCGGCGAGCTGCGCCTGCAGGCCTTCGGCGTCACCGAGCCCGACGCCGGCACCGACACCACCCGCATCAGCACCTTCGCGCGGCGCGAGGGCGACCACTATGTCGTCTCGGGCAAGAAGCTGTGGATCAGCCGCGCCGAGCACTCCGACCTGATGGTGCTGCTCTGCCGGACCACGGCGCGCGCCGACGCCGTCAAGCCCTCCGACGGCATGAGCGTGCTGCTGGTGGACATGCGCGCGGCGGTGGGGAACGGCCTGACCATCCGCCCGGTGCGGACCATGCTGAACCATGCGACGACGGAGCTCTTCTTCGAGGACCTCAAGGTCCCGGTGGCGAACCTGATCGGCGAGGAGGGCAAGGGCTTCCGCTACATCCTCTCCGGCATGAATGCCGAGCGCATCCTGATTGCGGCCGAGTGCATCGGCGACGCGAAGTTCTTCATCGACCGCGCCGGCGCCTATGCCAGGGAGCGCGAGGTGTTCGGCCGCCCGATCGGCGAGAACCAGGGCGTGCAGTTCCCGATCGCCCGCGCCTATGTCCAGATGACCGCGGCCGAGCTGATGGTGCAGAAGGCCGCGGCGCTCTTCGAGGCCGGCCAGCCCTGTGGCACGGAGGCCAACATGGCCAAGCTCACGGCATCGGAGGCCTCCTGGTACGCCGCCGACATGGCCCTGCAGACCCACGGCGGCTTCGGCTTCGCCGAGGAGTACGATATCGAACGCAAGTTCCGCGAGACGCGCCTCTACCAGGTGGCGCCGATCTCCACCAACCTCATCCTCTCCCACGTGGCCACCCACGTGCTGGACCTGCCGAAGAGCTTCTGATGCCCGAGACCATCAAACTTTCAGAGCCGGCGCCCGGTGTCGCCATGGTCATGTTCGCCCGGCCGGAGTCCGCCAATGCGCTCAACACCCGCATGGGCGAGGAGCTGGTGATGGCCTGGACGGAGCTCGGCGCCCGCGCCGACCTGCGCTGCGTGGTCCTCGCCGCCGAGGGCCGCCACTTCTGCGCCGGCGCGGACCTCAAGGAACGCAACGGCATGACCGACGAGGCCTGGTCGGCGCAGCACAGGGTCTTCGAGGCCATGGCCCGCGTCCAGCTGGCTATGCCGGTCCCGGTGATCGCCGCGGTCAACGGCGCGGCCATGGGCGGCGGCTGCGAGATGACGCTGGCCTGCGACTTCGCCTACGCCGCCGACACCGCCCGCTTCGGCCTGCCGGAAGTGGGCCTGGGCATCATGCCGGGCCTCGGCGGCACCCAGCTGCTGCGCCGCTGCGCCGGCGAGCGCCGGGCCCTCGAGCTGCTGACCACCGGCCGCCCGTTCACCGCGGCCCAGGCCCTGGAGTACGGCGTTGTCAACGGCGTCACCGCGCCGGAGGCCCTGCTGGAGACCGTGCTGGCCGTCGCCGCCGAGATCGCCGCCAAGGCGCCGCTCTCGGTCCGCGCGCTCAAGCACGTGGTCAAGGCGGCCCATCACCTCGACCTGGCCGCCGCCATGGAAATCGAGCTCGCCGGCTACAACCGCCTCTTCAAGACCGCCGACCGCCGCGAGGGCGTCGCCAGCTTCAACGAAAAGCGGACGCCGGCCTTCAAGGGCGAATAGCGTTCTAGGCTGCGACCGCGGCCGTCCGCTGGCGGCGCAGCACCGCGCCGACCCCGCCGAAGCCCAGGATCATCAGCGCCCAGGCGCCGGGCTCCGGCGTACCGGAAAGGTTGGTGAGCGAGGTCTCCGCCTCCCCCTGCCGGTAGGCGCCGGTCACGACGTTGTCGACGTAGAAGTCGGCGCCCGCGGCGAAGGAATAGAGCACCGGCTCGTTGGCCCCGCCCGCATAGTTCACCGTCAGGTGCTGCCAGCGGCCGAGCGCCGTGGTGGTCACGAAGGCGGCTCCGCCGTCCACCGTCGCGCCGTTGTAGGCCGAGATCAGCTGCGCCACGCCGCTCAGCACGTAGAAGTCGGCCTGCAGGAAACCGTAGAGGCCCGCCGGAAACTGGTAGAGCCCGTCCGCCCCGCCGTTGGTGACGATGTGGAACATGTTCGCCCCGCCGCCGGGCGCGGTGGAGGCGACCAGCGTCGCCGTCGTGGTGGCGTTGGCGTTGTTATAGATGTTCCAGAACGGAGCCACCGTCGTAAAGGCTCCGATCCCCGCGATCGTGCCGCCGGTCGCGCCCGGGTCCTCGAACCCGCCGTTGGTCACCTGGGCGGTCGCCGGCGCGGCAGCCAGCATCAGCGCGGCGCCGGCGGCCGCGGTCAAAAGACGCTTCATAGTCGGTAGTCCCCCAAAACTTTTCGACGCCGACTATCCGGTGGCGAGGGGGCCGCGTGAATAGTCCAAACGGACTAGGCGTTGCGAGTTCGCGGACGCCCACGCCAGCGGCGGCGCCGCGCTTCTGAGCCACGGAAAACACGGAAAGGGCACGGAAGCGCGGCCGCCGCGCCCTGCCCGCGTGAGCGGGCGCTCTACCGCCTGCTGCGCCGCAAGGATTTGAACCGCGAACCCACGCGAAAATACGCGAACGGGTCGTTGGCTTCCCGGCCGTCCAGCCTCACAGGCGCGTTCGCGCCGTTCGCGTGGGTTCGCGGTCAAAAACAGGCGGCGGCCGCTCGCGCGGGCCTTTCGGGCAGAGGCGCCTTCCGTGCTCTTTCCGTGTTTTCCGTGGCTCAAACTTAGAAGCCCCGGGCCGCTAACCGCTGGACCGAGCGCACGAACTTTGGTTCGTGGATGGGGCATGTTGATGCCCGTCCCCGACGCCGCCCTGATCGCCCGCAAGGGGGAGATCGTGCGCGCCCTGCAGAAGATCGTGCCGGGCGAGGGCGTGATCGGCGACCCGTCCGGCCTGATCCCCTTCCAGTCCGACGCGCTCTCCGCCTATCGCCAGACGCCGCTGGCGGTGGTGCTGCCGGAGACCACGGCCCAGGTCTCCGCGGTGCTCGCCTGGTGCCAGGCCAATGGCGTCAAGGTGGTGCCGCGCGGGGCCGGGACCTCGCTCTCGGGCGGCGCGCTGCCGCTGCAGGACGGGGTCGTGCTCGGCATGGCCAAGTTCAACCGGGTGCTGGAGGTCGACTACGCCAACCGCTGCGCCGTCGTGCAGCCCGGGGTCACCAACCTCGCGATCACCGGCGCCGTCCAGGCCGACGGCTTCTACTATGCCCCCGATCCGTCGAGCCAGATCGCCTGCACCATCGGCGGCAATGTGGCGGAGAACTCCGGCGGCGTGCACTGCCTGAAGTACGGACTGACCACCAACAACGTGCTGGGCTGCGAACTGGTCCTGATGAGCGGCGAGGTGGTGCGGCTGGGCGGCAAGGGCTTCGACGCCGCCGGCTACGACCTGATGGGGGTGGTCACCGGGTCCGAGGGCCTGCTGGGCGTGGTGACCGAGGTCACGGTGCGCCTGCTGCCGACGCCGCAGACCGCACGCGCCATGCTGCTGGGCTTCCCCTCCGTGGAGGCGGCGGGCGCCTGCGTCGGCGACATCATCGCCGCCGGCGTGATCCCGGCGGGGCTGGAGATGATGGACGGCCCCGCCATCCGCGCCTGCGAGGACTTCATCCATGCGGGCTACCCCACCGACGCCGAGGCGCTTCTGATCTGTGAGCTGGACGGTCCCGAGGCCGAGTGCGCCGAGCTCTCCGCGCAGGTCGTGGCTCTGGCGCAAGCCCGCGGCGCGACCACGCTGAAGGTCTCCGGCAGCGAGGCTGAGCGGCTGCGGTTCTGGGCCGGCCGCAAGGCGGCCTTCCCGGCGATGAGCCGGCTCGCCCCTGACTACATCTGCATGGACGGCACCATCCCGCGCCGCCAGCTTCCCCATGTGCTCGCCCGCATCGGCGAGCTGGGCGTCACCCACGGCCTGGGCGTCACCAACGTCTTCCATGCCGGCGACGGCAACCTGCACCCCTTGATCCTGTTCGACGCCGACAAGCCGGGCGACCTGGAGAAGGCGGAGGCCTTCGGCGCCGATATCCTGCGGCTCTGCGTGGCGGTGGGCGGCGTGCTCACCGGCGAGCATGGCGTCGGCGTCGAGAAACGCGACCTGATGGGCGAGATGTTCGATGAGACCGACCTGGCCTGCCAGCAGCGGGTGAAATGCGCCTTCGATCCCGACCTGCTCCTGAATCCCGGCAAGGTGTTCCCCCGCCTGCACCGCTGCGCCGAGCTCGGCCGGGTGCATGTGCATCGCGGGAAGGTCGCCTTCCCAGACCTGCCGCGGTTCTGATGAGCGAGGTCGCGATCCGCACCGAACGGCCGAAGAGCGCAGCGGAGGTGCTGGCCCTGGTGGCCGACGCCAACGCGGCCGGACGTCGGCTGGAGGTCGTCGGCGGCGGGACCAAGCGGTCGATCGGGGCGGTGACCGGCGCCGAGGCGATCCTGAGCCTCGCCGGGCTCGACAAGGTCATCGACTACGCGCCGGAGGAGCTGGTGCTTACCGCCCAGGCCGGGACGAAGCTCTCGGTGCTCGAAGCCCTGGTGGCCGCCGACGGCCAGATGCTGCCGTTCGAGCCGCCGCACCTGACCGGCCTGCTCGGCTCGAAGGGCGAGCCCACCCTGGGCGGCGTCCTGGCCGCCAACCTCTCCGGCCCCCGGCGGATCCGGGCCGGCGCGGCGCGCGACCATTTCCTCGGCTTCGAGGCGGTCACCGGCCGCGGCGAGGCGGTGAAGGCCGGCGGCAAGGTGGTGAAGAACGTCACCGGCTACGACCTCTCCAAGCTGATGGCCGGGTCCTGGGGCGCGCTGGCGGTGCTGACCGAGGTGACCATCAAGGTGCTTCCGGCGGGGCGGACGGAGGTGACGCTGCTGTTCTTCGGTCTCGACGACCAACGCGCCTGCGAAGCGATGAGCCTGGCCATGAACGCGCCGGTGGAGCTCTCCGCCGCCGCGCACATTCCGCCCGCGGTCGCCGCCCGCCCGCCGCTGAAGGGGGAGATGGCGGTCACGGCGCTTCGGCTCGAGGGCTTCACCGCCTCGGTCGCCGCGCGCGCGGAAAGCCTGGGCGCGGCCCTCAAGCCCTTCGGGCGGCTGGAGCTGCTCGACGCCGAGCATAGCCGCGAGTTCTGGACGCAGGTTCGCGAAGCCCAGGCGTTCCACGGCGACCGCCGCCCGCTCTGGCGCATCTCCGTGCCGCCGGCGACCGGCTGGCGGGTGGGCGAGGCGCTGGCCGGCGAGGCGCTTTACGACTGGGCCGGCGGGCTTGTCTGGCTGCTGAGCGAGGAGGATCCGTCCACGCTGCGGGCGGCGGTCCGCGCCCTGGGCGGCCACGCGACCTGCTATCGCGGCCATGCCCCGGCCTTCGAGCCGCTGGCCGGTCCGCTGGCCGACCTGACCGGGCGCGTGAAGGCGGCGTTCGATCCCAAGGGCGTGCTCAACCCCGGGCGGATGGGCTGATGCGCACCGAGTTCACCGCCGCCCAGCTCGCCGATCCGGAGACCGCCGCCAGCCACGCGCAGATTCGCAAGTGCGTTCACTGTGGCTTCTGCACCGCCACCTGCCCGACCTATGTCCTGCTGGGCGATGAGCGCGACAGCCCCCGCGGCCGGATCGCCCTGATCAAGGCCATGCTGGAGGACGGCGGCGCGCCCTCCAGGGAAACCGTCACCCACATCGACCGCTGCCTTTCCTGCCTCGCCTGCAAGACCACCTGTCCGTCCAGCGTCGACTACGCCCAGCTGATCGACCACGGCCGCGCCCACATCGAACGCCACTACCGCCGCCCGTTCCCCGAGCGGCTGCTGCGCGCCCTGATCCCGGCGGTGCTGACCCGGCCCGGTCGCCTGCGCGCCGCCCTCGCGCTCGGCCGGATGGCCCGGCCGCTGGGGCCGCTGCTGCAGAAGCTGAAGCTGACCTCACTGGTCGCGCTGCTGCGCCTGGTCCCCGAGCCGCCCGCCGGTCCGCCCCGCGGCGTGGGCGGGTACATGGCCGAGGGCAAGGCGCGGGGCCGCGTCGCCCTGCTGCAGGGCTGCGTCGAGCCGGCCATGGCGCCGACCATCCGCGAGGCCGCGATCCGGCTCCTCAGCCGCGCCGGTTTCGAAGTCGAGCTCGTGGCGGGCGAGGGCTGCTGCGGCGCGCTGTCCGAGCACCTGGGCCGCGCCGCAGAGGCCCAGGCCATGGCCGCCGCCAACGTCCGCGCCTGGTCGCGCGCCGGCCCGTTCGACGCCATCGTCACCACCGCCGCCGGCTGCGGCACGACGCTGAAGGCCTATGGCCATCGGCTGGCGGGCGACCCGGCGCTGGCGGCGGACGCCGCCCAGGCCGCGGGCCAGGCGCGCGACATCCTGGAGTTCATCGGCGTGGTCGGCCTGCCGCCGGTGACCAACCCGCGCGGCCTCGCCGTCGCCTATCACGCGGCCTGTTCGCTGCAGCACGGCCAGCGGGTGACCGCCGCGCCGGCCCGCCTGCTCGCCGAGGCCGGCTTCGACGTGCGGCCGATCCCCGAGGGCCACCTCTGCTGCGGCTCGGCCGGGGTCTACAACATCCTGCAGCCGAAGCTCGCCACCCAGCTGCGTGACCGCAAGGCCGCCAACATCGCCACGACCGGCGCCGCCATCGTCGCCGCGGGCAATATCGGCTGCATCGCCCAGCTCGCGCCGGCGCTGGCGCTACCCGTCATCCACCCCGTCGAGCTGCTCGACTGGGCCACTGGCGGCCCGCGGCCATTGGGGATTTAGCCGGAGCCCTCGGGGCGCCGCGCGCGCTATCGTCTGAACCGGTCGGCCCGAGACGGCTCAGATAGGCGCGTAGAGGTCGGGCTGCGGTTTCTCGCGGGGGATCGGCGCTTCGGCCCCGCCCGAGCCGCGCGGCGGCCGGCGGCTGGTCACATAGTGATCCCAATTGTCCCGGCCGGGGCGGCCTGGACGGCGAATGCTGAGGGAGCGAAGGCGGTCGAGCAGATGCTCGAGGGTCTCGTCCGATCCCGTCAGGTCTGGCTTGAACTGTCGGTCGGTCATGGGGCGCTGATATATCCCAATTCGCGGCGATACGCCACAGAGGCGAGTAAAAAAGTGGTTAACGGTCCGTGCGTTGACGAACCTGACGGCGCCCTCCTAGGGTCGCGGCCGGCAGATGAAGGGAAGCGTCATGAAGCTCTACAAATCGATCGGACCGAACCCGCGCGCGGTGAGGATGTTCCTGGCCGAAAAGGGCGTGACCCTGCCCGAGGTCGCCGTCGACCTGATGGGCGGCGAGAACCGGAAAGCCCCCTACAACACCACCGTCAATCCGGCCGGCCAGATCCCCGCGCTGGAGCTGGACGACGGGACCTGCCTGAGCGAGATCACCGCCATCTGCGAATACCTTGAGGAAAAACACCCGACCCCGGTGCTGATCGGATCGACCCCGGAAGAGCGCGCCAGGACCCGCATGTGGACCCGCCGGGTGGACCTGAAGGTCTGCGAGCCCATGGCCAACGGCTTCCGCTTCGCCGAAGGCCTGGGTCTCTTCCGGAACCGTCTGCGCTGCCTGCCCGAAGCCGCGCCCGGCCTGAAGGCCATCGCCCGCGACGGCGAGGAATGGCTGGAGGCCCAGTTCACTGGCCCCTGGATCGCCGGCGACAGGTTCACGCTCGCCGACATCATGCTCTTCGTCTTCATCGATTTCGGCGGCAGCGTGGGCCAGCCGCTGGACCCGGCGTTTTCCAAGCTCACCGACTGGTTCGAACGCGTGAAGGCCCGGCCCAGCGCGGCGGCCAGCGCCTAATTCGTCCGGCGGTCTGGACATGGCGGGCCTTCAGGGCGTTTTGAGCCCTGGATGACTGCGATCCCCGCCGACAACACCGACGCCCGCGCGCCGGCCACGACGCCCGACGGCCTGCCGACGCCCCGGCGCTACTGGTCGGTGGCGGCGATCTGGCTGGCCATGAGCATGACCGTGCTGGACGGCAGCATCGCCAATGTGGCGCTGCCGACCATCGCGCGCGACCTCAACGCCAGCGCCGCAACCTCGATCTGGGTGGTCAACGCCTACCAGCTGGCGATCACCGTGACGCTGCTGCCGCTGGCGGCGCTGGGCGACCGGCTGGGCTACCGGCGGGTCTATATGGTGGGCCTGGCGGTGTTCACCCTGGGCTCGCTGGGCTGCGCGCTCTCCCACACGCTTGCCGAGCTCACCGCCGCGCGCGTGCTGCAGGGCCTGGGCGCGGGGGGGATCATGAGCATCAATTCCGCGCTCGTGCGCTTCACCTATCCCAAGCGGTTGCTCGGCCGCGGCATCGGCCTGAACGCCGTGGTGATCTCGATCTCGGCGGCCCTCGGGCCCACCGTGGCCGCGGCGATCCTGGCCAAGGCCTCCTGGGCGTGGCTGTTCGCGATCAACGTCCCGATCGGCGTCGTGGCCATCGCCATCGCCGCCCGCGCCCTGCCCAGGACCGTCGGCACGGCGCGGAAGTTCGACTGGGTCTCGGCCCTGCTCAATGCGGTGGCCTTCGGTTTCCTGATCACCGGGGCGGAGAGCATCGCCCGCGAAGGCCTGGGCGGCCTGTCGAAGCTGGCCATCGGCCTGGCCGCCGGCGCCTTGCTGACCTACCGGGAGCTGCGTCGCGAGGCCCCGCTGGTGCCTTTCGACCTGCTGCGCATTCCGATCTTCGGCCTGTCGATCGCCACCTCGGTGGTCTCGTTCACCGCCCAGATGATGGCCATCGTCGGCCTGCCCTTCTATCTGCAGAGCGTGATGGGGCGCAGCGCCGTGGAGACCGGCCTCCTGATGACCCCCTGGCCCCTGGCCGTCGGCCTCTCGGCCCCCATCGCCGGACGCCTCGCCGACCGCTACCGCGCCGGCGCGCTCGGCGGCATAGGCCTGGCGGTGTTCGCCGTGGGGCTCGGCCTCCTGTCGCTGATCCGGCCCGGCGACGGCAACCTCGACATCGCCTGGCGGATGGCGGTCTGCGGCCTGGGTTTCGGCTTCTTCCAGTCGCCCAACAACCGCGCCATGGTCACCTCCGCCCCCATGCACCGCAGCGGCGCGGCCGGCGGGGCGCTGGCCACCGCGCGCCTGCTGGGCCAGACCGCCGGGGCGGTGACGATCGCGGTGTTCTTCCACCTGGCCGGAACCCGCGCCACAACGACCGCACTCGCCACCGCCGCCGGCCTGGCGGCGCTCGGCGCCCTCGTCAGCCTCTCGCGCCTGAGGCTCGCTCCGCGCCCGCGGCCGGAACAGCTCGACGTGGTCGACCCCGCCGGCTGACCCAAGGTGCGGGTCTGCGTTCGAACCTGGCCGGTCAGCCGATGTTGCGGTCGCGGCCTTCCCAGTAGGACTTGCGCAGCTCGCGCCGCAGGACCTTGCCCGAGGCATTGCGCGGCAGGGCGTCGATGAAGTCCACGGACTTGGGCGCCTTGTAGCCGGCGATCCGCTGGCGGGCCCAGGCGATCACCGCATCCGGGTCCGGCGCGCCGTCGGCGTGGGCCACCACGATCGCCTTCACCGCCTCGCCCCACCGCTCGTCCGGCACGCCGATCACCGCGGCGTCGGCGACGCCCGGACAGCCCAGGATCGCGTTCTCCACCTCGGCCGGATAGATGTTCTCGCCGCCCGAGACGATCATGTCCTTCACCCGGTCGTGGACGAAGATATAGCCGTTCTCGTCCCGGTAGCCGGCGTCGCCGGTCTTCAGCCAGCCATCCGCGGTGACGGTCTCGGCCGTGGCCTCCGGGCGGTTCCAGTAGCCGGCCATGACGATGGCGCCCCTGATGGCGATCTCGCCGATCGCCCCCACTGCGGCCTCGCCGCCGGCGTCATCGAGGATGCGGACCTCCAGCGTCGGCCAGGCCTTGCCGCAGGACCGCAGCAGGTCGCCGCCATGCTCGCTGGGCTTCAGGAACGTCCCCGCGCCGGTGGATTCCGTCATGCCGTAGAACTGGATGAAGCCGCAGCCGAACCGCGCCGTGGCCGCCGCCAGCACCGCCTCGCTGATCGGCGAGGCGCCATAGGCCACCGACTTCAGGCTCCAGAGGTCGGCGCCCTCGATCTGCGGCGCCTGCAGGAGCGCATTGATCATCACCGGCGCCAGGAAGATGTGCGCCACCCGTTCGGCCTCGATCAGCCGCAGCACCTCGGCGGGGTTGAACTCCGGCGCCACGATCAACCGCCCGCCCGCCGCCAGGCCTGAGAAGCTGATATTGGTCCCGGCCACGTGGAACAGCGGCATGACGATCAGCACCGTGTCCTCGGCGTCGTAGTCGAAGCCCTCCACCTGGGTGCGGAGCTCGAGGAAGGCGGCATAGTTGGCGTTGTTCAGCCGCACGCCCTTCGGCAGGCCGGTGGTGCCCGAGGTGTAGAGCTGCAGGACGTCGTCGCTCGCCAGCGGCCGGGTCAGCGCCGGCGCAGAGGCGGCGTCACGGAGCGTCTGGTAGCGCTCGAACCCCTGCGCCTCTGCGCCCACGCCGATCAGCCGGATCGGGCGGTCGACCTCAGCGGCCACGGCCTGGGCGCAGGCGTAGAATTCCTCGGTGGCGAAGAAGATGTCGGCGCCTGAATCCTGCAGGATGAAGGCGATCTCCGGGATCGCCAGGCGGGCGTTGATCGGCGCCAGGCACACCCTGGCCGCCGCCGCGCCGAAGAAGATCTCGAAGAAGGCCTCGTGGCTGCGGCCCAGCCAGGCGATGCGGTCGCCGGGCTTCGCGCCCGCCGCGACCAGCAGGCCCGCGACCTGGCCCGTGCGTGCGTTCAGCTCGGCATAGGTCAGCGCCCGGTCTTCCACCTGGATGGCGATCCGGTCGCCGCGCACGGCGCCGTGTACGGTCGGGATGTCGGAGGGGATTTCGATACGCATGGTCATGGGCCAAGCTTGCCCGATCCCGGCGCGCGCGCCAATCGAGCGGGCGCTACCGGACCTTCAGTCGCACGAAGGCCATCGCCCCGTGCGGATCGCCGCCGTAGGCCGCCTCCAGGCCGCGGGGGATGAGGTTGAAGGCGTAGAGCCCGCCCACGCCGAAGGTCAGGTGGTCGCTCACCCGCCAGTCCCGGATCGCGCCCAGCGAGGCTTTGGCGACGGTGTAGGTCGCCCCGTGGTGGCCGCCGACGCCGGTCAGTTCGTTGTTCTCGGTCCGCTCGGCGCGGCCGAAGATCGTCCAGGCCGCGTTGGGCTTCACCGCGCTCTCCAGCACCCAGGCGTCGAGGTCGTCGTGCCCGCTTGATCGCCGCCCCCACGCCGCCGTGGTCGACCACCAGCCGCCGTCGCCCACCGGCACGGTGTAGATGGCGCTGGCGGACCACTTCCTTTGGTTCGCGTCGGGTTCGAGCTGCTCAGGGCTTTTCACCTCGGCCCAGGAACCCTGCAGCGACCAGTTCGCCGTCGGGTTCCAGGAGAGGCGGACGGCAGTCGAATCCAGTGGGCCGGTCTCGATGTCGAAGCGATGCTGGTCCGGCTCGCGGCCATGGAAGCGCGAGGCCTCGACCTTCCAGTCGTCGATCACCAGCCCCGCGGTGACCACGCCAAAGGTGATGTGGGTCGAATCCAGCCAGTGGTGGCTGATCGGCGCCTCGGGGCTGTCCAGGATCGAGAGGCGATGCATGAAGGCCGGCGGCCCGAACGCCGGCTCGCCCGGCAGGCCGCCATAGACGAAGGCGCTGGTCCGGTCCGACAGCTTCACGCTGTAGGCGGCCGAGAGTTCCATGAAGAGGTCGTGCGGGTGCTGGCGGTCGACCAGCGGCGTCGCCCCGTCCGCCGTCTCGCCGGAGGCCAGCAGCAGCGGATAGCCGCGCTTGCCCATGAACGGGTCGGGGCTGACCATGGCGCGCAGCTGCAGCGTGCCGGCTTCGCCCACCGGCCGCTGGGCCATGGCCATCAGCATGCCGGCGGCAAAGGCCTTGTCGTCGCCGCGCGGCCCGCTCTGCGACGAATAGACGCCGGTGAGCACGCCATGGAGCATGACCATCCACGGCCCGCGCCTGACCTGCAGCCCCTCGTGGACCGAGGCGTCCGGCTGCCAGGACGTGCCCGAAGCCTCGCGGGTCATGGCGTAGGGGCCAAGCGCGCCGCTCATGCCGTGGCCCACGCCGGCCACGGCGCCAGGGTCCATCTTCGAATGGTCCATGCCGGGCATGTCCGGCATGTCCTGGGCGACGGCGGGTCCGGCGATCAGGACGGCGCAAGCGGCGAGGACCCTCATTTCGCGGCGCGGTCCAGCAGCTGGATCAGCTCGGCGGCCTTGCGGCGTTGCTCCTCGCGGTCGCCGCTGACGATGGCGCCCTCGATACAGTGGCCCAGGTGGTCCTTCAGGAGTTCCGTCTCCACCTTGGCCAGCGCGGCGCGCACCGCCTGGACCTGGGTGAGGATGTCGATGCAGTAGCGGTCCTCGTCGACCATCCGCGCGACGCCACGGATCTGGCCTTCGATCCGGCTCAGGCGGTTGAGCAGTTGTGGCTTGTTCTCGCGGTCCATCGTGCCGTCCTCCGGGGCGGACTATATACCCAGTGGGGGTAATTGCAATATGCCCCTGGAGGGTATATGGCAATCTGCCAGGAGATCAGCATGGCGGACCATCGGCGACATCACGCGGACCCGGCCGAACCGGCGTCGGGCGTGATCTACACCTGCCCCATGCATCCACAGATCCGTCGGGCCGGGCCCGGCCACTGCCCGATCTGCGGCATGGCGCTGGAGCCCGAGACGGTCACCGCCGACGCCGGCCCCAATCCCGAGCTCGTGGACATGGTCCGGCGCTTCTGGATCGCGCTCGTCCTGACCGCGCCGGTGTTCGTGCTGGAGATGGGCGGCCACCTCGTCGACCTGCACGGCCTGATCGCGCCGAAGCTCTCCAACTGGGTGCAGTTCGCGCTCGCGACCCCGGTCGTCGTCTGGGCGGGCGCGCCGTTCTTCGTCCGCGGCTGGGCATCGCTCAGGACCCGCAGCCTCAACATGTTCACGCTCATCGCCATGGGCGTCGGCGTGGCCTGGCTCTACAGCCTGGCCGGCGTGCTGGCGCCTGGCGCCTTCCCCGCGAGCCTGCGCGGCCACGACGGCGCCGTTCCGGTCTATTTCGAGGCCGCCGCGGTGATCACCGTCCTGGTGCTGCTGGGCCAGGTGCTGGAGCTGCGCGCCCGCGACCAGACCTCCGGCGCCATCCGCGCCCTCATGGACCTCGCGCCCAAGACCGCGCGGCGCGTTCGCGCGGACGGCTCGGACGAGGAGGTCGGGCTCGACGAGGTCGTGGTCGGCGACCGGCTGCGCGTGCGGCCGGGCGAGAAGATCCCGGTCGACGGCGAGCTGATCGAGGGCCGCGTGGCTATCGACGAATCCATGGTCACGGGCGAGTCCATGCCGGTCACCAAGGCGGCCGGCGACAAGGTCGTGGGTGGCTCCATCAACAAGACCGGCGCCTTCGTCATGCTTGCCGAGAAGGTCGGCGCCGACACTCTGCTCGCCCAAATCGTGCAGATGGTCGGCCAGGCCCAGCGCAGCCGCGCGCCGATCCAGCGCATGGCCGACCGGGTCTCCGCCTGGTTCGTGCCGGCGGTCCTGGCCGCCGCGCTCGCCGCCTTCGCCGCATGGGCCATGGTCGGACCGCAGCCGCGCCTGGCCTACGCCCTGGTGGCGGCCGTCTCGGTGCTGATCATCGCCTGCCCCTGCGCGCTCGGCCTCGCCACCCCGATGTCGATCATGGTGGGCGTCGGGCGCGGCGCGCGCGCCGGCGTCCTGATCAAGAACGCTGAGGCGCTGGAGCGCTTCGAGACCATCGACACCCTGGTGATCGACAAGACCGGCACCCTCACCGAAGGCCGCCCCGCCGTGACCGCGATCCTCACGGCTCCTGGCCGGGAGGAGAGCGAGCTGCTGCGCCTGGCCGCCAGCCTGGAACGCGCCAGCGAACACCCGCTCGCCGACGCCATCGTCCGCGCCGCCGCCGACCGCGGCCTCGTCCTGTCGGAGCCCGCCGGCTTCGACAGCCCCGTCGGGCGCGGCGTGACCGGGACCGTCGATGGCCACGCCCTGCTGCTCGGGTCCGGCGCCTTCCTGAGCGGGCAGGGGGTGGAGATCGCCGCCCTTGACGCCGAGGCCGAGGCGCTGCGGGCCGATGGGGCCACGGCGATCTTCGCCGCCGTCGACGGCCGACTGGCGGGTGTCTTCGCCATCGCCGACCCGATCAAGGCGACCACCGCCGAGGCCGTCCGGGCCCTGCAGGCCGCCGGCGTCCGGCTGGTGATGATGACCGGCGACAACCGCACCACCGCCCTGGCCGTCGCCCGCAAGCTTGGCATCTCCGAGGTCGAGGCCGAGGTCCTGCCGCAGGGCAAGGCCGCGGTGGTGGAGCGGCTGCGCGCCGAGGGCCGCCGCGTGGCCATGGCCGGCGACGGGGTCAACGATGCCCCGGCCCTGGCCGCCGCCGAGGTGGGGATCGCCATGGGCGCCGGCTCCGACGTGGCCATCGAGAGCGCCGGCGTCACCCTTCTGGGAGGCGACCTGCAGGGCTTGGTGAAGGCGCGCCGGCTGTCGCGCGCAGTGATGGGCAATATCCGCCAGAACCTGGTCTTTGCCTTCGCCTACAATATCGCCGGCGTGCCGCTGGCGGCCGGCGTGCTCTACCCGGCTTTCGGCCTGACGCTCTCGCCGCAGATCGCGGCCCTGGCAATGGCGCTCTCGTCGGTCAGCGTGATCGGCAATGCGCTTCGGCTGCGGGCCGTCAGACTCTGACGTTGTTGATCTAGCGCAAAGCCAGGCGCGGCGATCGGCGCCCTATTGAGGCTCTGAAAAGGAGCCAGGATGCCCAGTTCCACTCACCCGCCGTCAGCGCGCATTCCGTTGATCCGGGCCGCGGCCGCCGCCGCCGCTGCGGTCGGCGCCATTTACCTCGCCTGCTGGGCCGGGACCCGGGTCCCCGGTCTCACCGTCTCGCATATGTTCCTCGCGCTTTTCAGCGCCGACTCGAACTCCACCGCCGGCCTCGTCAAGGGCATCGGATGGGCCGCGGTGTTCGGCGCCTTCGGCGCCGCTGCGATCGCCTTTTTCTACAACAGCTTCGCATTTCTCGCCCCCCGCGCACGCTGATCGGCGTCGCGCTCTCAAACGAAGGACACCCTTATGAAAAGCCTGCTGCTGAGCCTCGCCGCCGCGGTCGCCCTGCTGGCCGCCCCGGCCATCGCCCAGGACCATGCCGAGCATCATCCGGCCGCCGTCGCCGCTGCTCCTGTCATGACCGACGTGGAGATGCACGCGCACTGCAAGGCCACGATGGGCTCCAAGATGCAGGGCAAGGCGGAGCACAACCACGGCGCGGACAAGGGCGCGCCGGTCGCCGGCAAGATTACGCCTCCCTCCGACGCTGAGATGAAGAAGATGCACGAGAAGTGCGCAGCGATGATGGCCCAGGAAAAGGCGCCAGAGGCCAAGTGACAGCGGTTGCGCCCGCCGTGCAGGCCGATCCACCACCAAAACGGGTCGTCGGCGAGGTACTCAACCGGCGATCTCCACGTTTCCAAACGTCAATTTCGTTAACCCCATCCGGTTAGGTTTGCGGTGTCTTTTTCACCGGAGCCGGTTCCTTGCTCGCCGTACTCACCTGCATCTTCGTGCAGCATGACCTGCGCCTGGTGGTCGTCGCCGCGCTGATCTGCGTGACCGCCTGCTGCACGGCGTTCGGCTTCCACGGCCGCGGGCTGAACGCCTCCGGCATCCTGCGCTGGGCGTGGCTCGGCCTCGCCGGGCTGGTGGCCGGCTCGGGGGTTTGGGCGACCCACTTCATGGCCATGCTGGCCTACCAGCCCTCGTTGCGCATCGGCTACGATTTCGGCGAGACCGCGCTCTCCTTCGCCGCCGCCGTGGTCGGCATGACCCTCGGCTTCGCTCTGCCGGCGTGGCGGCGCGGCCGGGCCATGGACCTGGTCGGCGGCACGGTCACCGGCGCGAGCGTCGCCGTCCTGCACTACATCGGCATCGCGGCCATCCGCACCCAGGCCCTGATGGAATGGGACCTGCGCTATGTCGCGGCCTCGATCCTGCTGGGCGCGCTCGGCGGCATGGCGGCGTTCTCGAGCCGCGAGCGGATCGCCGGGCGCTGGGCCTTCGCGCTTCCCGCCGGCCTGCTGGTCCTGGGCATCGTCGGCCTGCACTTCACCGCCATGACCGCGGTCACCCTGCTGCCCGACATGGGCCTCGCCGTGCCCGCCCAGGTCATGGGCCGCGGCGGCCTGGCCATCGCCACCGTCGCCCTGGCGACCCTGATCCTCCTGGCCGGGGCCAGCCTGATGTGCATGGAGCGGCTGGGCCAGCGCAACACCTTCGTCAGCCTGCGCCTGGCGCTCAACGCCGTGCCGGCGGGCCTCGCCTTCTTCGACTCCGCCGACCGCCTGAAGGTCTGGAACGAGGCCTTCGCCACCCTCATGGCCGGCTGCGGGATCGAGGCCCGGGCCGGCGCGCCGCGCCGCGCCTACATCGACGCTTGCAGCGCGGCCGGCTGGTTTGCGCCGGCCGACGAGGCGCTCGCGCCCTGGGCGGAGCGGATCGAGTCCCGGGCCCAGGCCGGCAAGGGCGGCTCGGAGTTCCGGCTGCCCGATGGCCGCTGGGTGCGCCACGAGGCCTTCCGCACCCAGGACGGCGGCGGCGTCACCGTCCTGACCGACGTCACCGAGCAGAAGGAAAGCGTCGTGGCCATGGCCGCGGCGCGCGACGCCGCCGAGGCCGCCAACCGCGCCAAGAGCGAATTCCTCGCCAACATGAGCCACGAGATCCGCACGCCGCTGAACGGGGTGCTGGGCATCGCCGACGTCCTGATGCGCACCCGGCTGACCGCGCGGCAGCGCCAGCTGGTCGGCGTCGTGCAGCAGTCCGGCGGCCTCCTGAACGGACTGCTCACCGAGCTCCTCGACCTGGCGCGGGTGGAGGCCGGCATGGCCGAGCTGCGGCCCGAGCCGATCCGCCCGGGCGACCTCGCCGCCCAGGTGTGCGACCTCTTCCAGGGCCGCGCCCAGGAACGGGGCCTTGGACTGCGCCTCGCGATCGGGCCGGGCGCCGACGCCGAGGTCAGCTGCGATCCGCTGCGCCTGCGCCAGATCCTCGGCAACCTGCTCTCCAACGCCATCAAGTTCACCGAGCAGGGCGAGGTGGTTCTGACGCTCTCGCGCGCCGATGACCAGCTGCGCTTCGAGGTGCGCGACACCGGGACCGGCTTCGACGTCGGGCTGAAGGCGCGGATCTTCCAGCGCTTCAGCCAGGCCGACGGCTCGGCCACCCGCCGGCAGGGCGGCACGGGCCTGGGCCTGGCGATCTGCGACGAATATGTCCGGCTGATGGGCGGCGAGCTGGAATGCGAGAGCACGCCCGGCCAGGGCTCGGTCTTCGCCTTCGCCCTTGAGCTTCCGGCCCGCGCCGCCGCGTCCGCGCCGCCTGTCGCCCCGCGGCCGGCCGGGCGGTTCCGGGTGCTGGTGGTGGACGACAACGCGGTCAACCGCCAGGTGCTGGAGCTGGTGCTCGAGAGCATCGGCGTCGACCACGCCTCGGTGGAAGACGGTCAGCAGGCGGTCGAGGCGATGCAGAGCGAAGGCTTCGACCTCGCGCTCATGGACATCCAGATGCCGGTCATGGACGGCCTTGAGGCGACCCGCCGGATTCGCGCGTGGGAAACCGAACAGCAGCGGCCGAGAACGCCGGTCGTGATCGTCTCCGCCAACTGCATGGAGGAGCACGTCGACGCCGGTCGCGCTGCCGGCGCCGACAGCCACCTGAACAAGCCCATCGCCGTGGCCGATCTGATCGGGATCCTCACTCCCCTCATGGCCGCCGCCGGACGCGCCGAACGCGCGGCCTGAGGCGGGGGCCAGGGCCCTCATCCTGCAAGTTTTCCAACAAAGTTTTTGACTCGCGATGGCTGGATGTGTTCTTGTTTTGTTCATGGACACGGAAGCCGCCGCCATCGACCGCACCGAGCGCCACCTGCGGATCCTGCAGGAGCTGGCCGACATCGGCATGCGGCT
>Ga0307517_10004203_pt1 | contig 22208 bp, 10 predicted proteins | sample 23_EM_MG_FD_194515 | JGI IMG/M metagenome (GOLD analysis project Ga0307517, IMG submission 194515) | Populus trichocarpa ectomycorrhiza microbial communities from riparian zone in the Pacific Northwest, United States - 23_EM | ecosystem: Host-associated > Plants > Roots > Unclassified | place... | reverse complement strand
ATTGCCACAGCCAAAACCTCATATGAGGCATGAAAAAAATTATCAACTCTGTATGCAAGCAAATCGTGTACAAAGGCAATGCAACTCAAGGAAGAACTGACCTTGATTCAGTGTGGAAATCGACCAATCCCAAAGTATCTTCATACGATTAAAAGCTTGGTTGATGAGATTGCTCTCATTGATCACCTTATCTCCGACGATGACTTAACCCTATATGTCCTCCAAGGGTTGGGTCTCGAATTCCATGAGATCGCCACTCCTATTTGAGTAAGAGATCTTAAGGAGGATAAAGGCTGCTACATAATAGCTCGTGGCTGCTGCAAATTTCACCAGCCATCATTCTGGTTTCCCTACAACCCAGCAACCGAGGGGAAGTAACAGAGGAAACAAACCTTCATGTCAACAAGGCCAGCATCGTTCTTTAAAAGGCCCATCTCGAGACCAACGGCGTAACAATAATTCGAGCCACCCTACCTCAAACCACAAACGCTTCTAGCCAAAATGTCAATATTGTGACCAAATGGGCCACACAGCAAAGACCTGTCCGAAACTCAAATCTTCTAAAATGACTGCTAACTGTGCTAGCACCTCAGATGGTCAAGAAAATAAATGGTTAATTGACTTCGCAGCCTCTCATAATATCACTGGTGATCCATAAAACATATCCATTCACTCTGAGTATGACGAGACTGATGAAGTTCTTCTTGGTGATGGTACAAGTTTGATGGTTACACATATTGGTTCTTTAGCTTTACCCACGCCTAAAAACAAATTTCATTTACATGATACCTTATATGTTCCCCATATTCGAAAGAATCTCATTTGAGTTCATCACTTCACCAAACATAATAATGTTTTTCTTGAACTTCACTCATTTTATTTTCTTGTGAAGGAACGACCCACAAGGGCAATACTTATAAGAGGTGGGTGTGAGAATGGCGTCTACATGTTTCCAAACTCATTGATGGCTTCTTCCATTCCAAGAAAAGGTTGTTTATGTGCATGAACGGACTTCAATCGACGGGTGGCACAAACGTCTTGGACACTCCTTGATTAAAGTTGTTCAACATCTTGTTAATATATTATCTCTTCTTGTTTCCACAAATAAGTTCCCATCCTCGTGTACTTCTTGTTCAACAAATGAAGCACATCAACAACATTTTGGTTCCACAAGTTTTCAAAGTCATTCTCCACGTGAAATTATATACACCGATGTTTGGGGTCCAGCTCACATCACTGGGTTTAGTGGTGCACACTATTATCTTATTTTTGTGGATCATTATACCAAATATATGTGGTTTTATCCAATGTCTGCAAAATCTCTTGTTCTTAGCATTTTTCCCCCAATTTAAAATGCTTGTTGAAAAATGGTTTCAGTCCATCAACAAAACTTTGTACTCGGACAATGGTGGTGAATTTCAAGTTTAAAAAACTATTTGTCCAATCATGGTATAAGCCATTAAACTACTGCTCCCTACACTCCCCAATAAAATGGTGTTTCTAAAAGGCATCATCGTCGTCTTATAGAGACAGGCCTTACCTTGTTTTATGATGCTTCCTTACCACTTTTTTATTGGCCTCACGCATTCCAAACCACCACTTATCTCATAAATTGCCAACCAACTCCTCTCCTCCAAAATAAATCCCCATTTGAAGTTCTTTTTCGTCAACAACCAAATTATCTCAAATTATAAAAATTTAGATGTTTATGTTATCCCCTCACAAAACCAAACAACACCTATAAATTACAGCCAAAGTCCATTCCTTGTGTTTTCATAGGATGCTCACAAACCCAAAATGCATATAAATGCATAGACCCACTAACAGATCGGATCTATATGTCCAAATATATGACTTTCGATGAAACCTAAAGCCCAGTTTCCATAAAACTCCCACCCGACCCAATATCCAAAGCTTGTCCACCTGACCACAACCATTTCCTCCTGAAGCCAACGTCGTGCCCTAATATTTCTCCCTCTGGTCCTCCTATTCCTGCTCAATCCCTTCCTTTAAATGGATCATCGGAATCATCAACGAGCTTGGAAACTGTTGCTATCATCTCCACGCCACCTTCGGGTATACCTCCATCTCTCTTTACTCTTCTTTGTGACTCTCATGAACCTCTACATGATGAGCATTTAAATTTGCATTATGGTTTATATGATTCTGCGATGCACGATTCTTTCCCCCATCATCCTGCATCTACTTCCATTTCTAATTTGCCATGTCCTGCGCCAATTAAAAACCTCTCAACCCGTACTCATTCCATGACTACTCGATCCATGAATAATATTTTTAAACCCAAACAATTGCATACTGTCTCTAAGCATTCTCTTTTGCCACCTGTAGAACCAACATGTGTAAGTCAAGCCATATCTCACCTTGAATGGCGTGTAACCATGTCCAATGAATTAACAGCCCTCATATGCAATGGTACATGAGATTTAATTCCCTCACCCAAAGATTGTAAGCCAGTGGGTTGTACGTGGGTATTTAGAGTCAAACGGAAAGCAAATGGCTTTGTTGATAAATTCAAAGCTCGACTTGTTGCAAAGGGCTATAATCATCGTCTTGGAGTTGATTATAAGGAAACTGTTAGCCTGTAAATGATGCTTTTTTACATGGGACTTTGTCTGAAATAGTTTACATGATGCAACCTCCGGGTTTTAAAGATTTGTCCAGACCTGATTATGTCTGTAGGTTAAGGAAAGCAATTTATGGTCTCAAACAGGCCCCTAGGGCATGGTATTCAACTTTACAAAATGCTCTTCTATAAATCGGGTTCCACAATTCTACAGCTGATTCCTTGCTATTTGTTTATTGTAATAACTCCATTATCCACTATTTCCTTGTTTATGTTGATGATTTGGTCATTACAGAGAGTGATAATCAGTTTGTGTCTCATGTTGTTATCACACTTGGTGCTCATTTTTCTTTGAAAGATATGGGTTCACTTCACTACTTCTTAGGAGTCGAAGTCAGTCCAACCACTGCAGGTTTATTTCTCTCTCAACATAAGTATGTTTGTGATACCTTAGAGAGTAAAAACATGGTTGGCGCAAAGGATGTCTCAACACCCCTGTCTACTACTCAATCTCTTCATTTGCTGGATGGAACAACATTAGTAGATAGTACAGAGTATAGGCGCATCATTGGCGGTCTACAATATCTTTCCTTAACTCGTCCAGATATTTCTTTTGCTGTGAATAAGCTTTCTCAATTTATGCACAAGCCAACGACCACCCATTAGACTACTACTAAGAGGCTTCTTTGATATCTTAAGAAAAAAATATTCCACGGAATTCACATCAAGAAGGTTGTTACACCTTGTTTAACAACCTACAATGATGCTTACTGAGCTGACAACATTGATGGCATAACCTCTACATCGGCTTACATTGCATTCCTAGGCTGCAATCTCGTCTCATGGAATTCAAAAAAACAAAGAGTTGTTGTTTGATCCACTACGAAAGCAGAATATCGCACCCTTGCAAATAACGCATCAGATACCATGTGGCTACTTACACTTCTTCACAAACTTGGATTTCCATTAAAAGTGTCTCCTTCTCTTGTATGTGATAATCTTGGCGTGACCCATCTCAACTTTAATTTGGTTCACCACTCAAGAATAAAGCATATACAAATTGATCTTCGTTTTGTGCGTGATCAAGTTCAGAAAGGAACTCTTAAAGTGAGCCATATACACACTCAAGATCAACTGGCTGATTTACTAACCAAGCCATTGTCCCGAGAACGTATAGAGTCTTTATGAGCCAAAATTGGTCTTGTCGATGGAAGTTCAATTTTGCAGGGGCATATTAAGAAAGATGGCACAAAGCAAGAATCAATTTCAAATTCACAAGAAATCTGGAAGTGATTTGCAGCAACAACCAAGCTAAGAATCATGCCTTGTAAATTGATACATTTAAGAAAATATATTCTGTCCTTAAATAACTTTTGATAGTTGTATTTTTCCTTAGATGGATTTGTAAGGTTAGTATAAAACAACATCCTAAGGATCAATGAAAGCATGTTGAATTAAAATTCCATTGTGAACTCTTGAATAATATTACTACTCTATACCTCCCATGCTTAGAGTTTTTTGAATTGTCAACTATGGAAAGAACTGAAAGACATGTTAGAAGAAAGGAAATTAAAGTGGATTTTATTCAAATATCTTCATATATGTGTCACTGATAAGGTGCATAAAAACCATTAAGGTTTTTCCAAGACTAGTGAATGGACTGGAAGATTGAGATTGTTGGACTGCCAAACAAGTCCCTTGTTAAGTTTAGATGATGCTTAAGTTATCATTAGTATAAGAAAAATAAAGCCTTAGAAGTTATGATGTGTGTTTTTATAGAGAGGACGTAAAGAAAAAAATGCTTAGAGTTTGAAGAAGAAGAGAATGTGCGCTCCTAGATTGCAACCACTTACCTAATGAATCGATCATGAACATTTATACAGCTATGAGACACACCATGAAACCTATTTTAGAGGCCATCATTTGAGATAAAAGCTTGTTAATCAGTTAAATAATTTTCTAGATCAATTATGTCATATATTCTTTTTCTTTTCCTTCCAATAAAAAGAACTATAATTAGAAACATGTAAAGATAGGTAACGTCCTGCCTCATACATAAATTAAATAAAGTGTGAGTGTTTGATATATTATTCCCTAAGAAGGGATTATTGTTCTAAGTTTTTTCTGGTAAAAAAGAAAAAAAGGTAATAAGAAAGTAAATCAACTGGAATTTATAGAAAGCTTGTAAATAAAATCAATGAAGTAAAGGGATAAACTGTAGAAAAGTTGTAATGTAATTTACAATCAATGCAAGAGCTCTAGATAATTTCCTTGGTTGCTTGAACATTCACATTCATCATGGCCACGAAATGGAAGTCCTTGGTGCAACAAAAAACGAGCACACTCTATTGAAGCATTCAATCGAGTTCGATAATCACTTTGACTCTTTACTGTCTGCTCAGATAACAAAGTCATGATACTTTGTTTTTCATTAATCAAATTCTCACATTTTATCCGAGCTGCATTGTGACTACTATTAGACTTTCCAATATGAAGATCAAATCTTTCCTCTTTTTTTTTCAATTTGAAAACCCATCACCCACAAACGAATCAACACCCCCTTTTGACTTGAAGAGATAACAATACAAGCAAAAGGCAACATCTTTGGCTATGCTGTACTCTAACCATGTTGGGTATGCACCAAACCAAGCCGGATTAAAGCGTCGTAGTGTTGATATATTCCCAAATTGTTTTTGAGGAAAATCACAGTGTGAAGGTTGACAAGGACCTTTTTGTAGATAAGCTCTTCGGATTGCATCCCTATCATTTATATGGTATTCATAAATTGGTCTTCTTAAGCCAGGGTCAGCAAGGAGAGTGTCGGGGTTGATTTCAATATGACTTTTCTTTGAACTTGATTGAGTTACATGACTTGAAGCTTTGATTGACTTTTCATTCTCAAGGGATTTACGCTTGAAATACTTGTCTAGTGACATGTTAATTTAATATGAACCTGCTGGATTTTTTTTTATCATCATTAGTTTCTACATAATAATTAACACAACTATATAATAATTCACTGTTAAATAAAAATCAGTTGAGTTACACAATAATTCTAAATCTTCCATATGAAATTCATAGCAAAATACACATCAATTCATCAAAATCAAAACTTATTTCAATTCATATCTATATACATATAATAAGTATGTTGATTAAATTATACTTAATTATTTCTAGATATTTAATTGAGGAGCAATGCCTAGTGTATGTGTAAAAGAAACAATTCTTGAAAAACATGCTTTCTACTTGATATTTTACTCACAAACAAGTCATATGAAAATATTAAATTTCAATAAACTACTCTGTCAATACAAGAGATGTCAAGAATAGTGATTTTGCATGAATATTAATTTATTTCTTTATAATAAGAAAAGAAACGTTTAATTGATTAAATTAGTAGATTTAAACATTTATTTTGAACATATTTATATCAAAACCCATAAATTATCATAAACCCTAATATTTTTAATAACAAATTATAAAAGAATAAAATTAAAATTAAGCAATGAAATAAATAGAAAAAATAAAGAAAATTTACCTAAAATATAAAGCAAAAGGCAAAAAAGATTAATTGCTTACCTATACTTGATGAGAAATTTGCATACGAGAAAGACAGAGAATAACAGCTCATGAAAAGAACAAAACGGCACAACAACTCATGAAAAGAACAAAGCGGCAAAGGCAGGGAACAAAAAAATATACTTTGTAGGTAGGGGATTCTATATTTTAAAGCCGGTACATCAATTTGATATAGAAACAAAAGGGAAAAAGGAAAAAAAGTTGTGGAATGAGCTATGTATATATATTATATTATATTATAAGTCAACAATTATAAATGACAGCTTTCCTTTTTCCTTCTCTGCAGTAACAATTTCTTAAAATAATATATTAATATTAAAAAAAAAAGTTAAGGGGGCAATTGTCTCCTTTTGTCCCTACATGGCTCCGCCACTGATCACGGAAATCATTTTTTAAATATTTTTATTTAAAAATAAATTAAAGCTAAAAAAATTAATTATTTTAAAAAGTAAAATTATACCGCAATACCAAACAAAATAATCTAAAAAGCCCCTGAGATTCTAGTTTTTTTATCCTCTTATTGCTATCTGCTTCCAATTAATGGTCCAATCATCCAAATTTCATATTGTTGTACGAAAGATAATATTTCTCATAACTCTACCTAATGATAAAAAAGGAGAGGTGCTTTCTTCAAGTACACACGCATGTCACAGTTCGATCAAGATAAAACCACGTCACATCTACTGGCTCATAGGGGTAAAAAAGCGAGTAGCACCAAGAAAGATTTCCGGCAGAAAACAACATTAATAAAATATTTGATAGTTGTATTTAGAAGAATGATTTTGATTGTTTTTTATTTTAAAATATATTAAAATAATATTTTTTAATTTTTAAAAATTATTTTTGATATTAAAACATTAAAATGAACTGAAAATATCAAAAAATATTAATTTAAAATAAAAAAATAAAAAAATTTCAATTGTTTTCAAAAGTATTTTTAAAATATAAAAACAAACAGAATTTAGGAATTTTTACAAAACTTAGCGAAAAAAATATGTAAAAACTACAGCATAAAAACTACATTTCAAACTTAATTTTTTAATAAATTTTATGATATAAAATATAATTTAATTTATTATCAAATACCTTAATATATTTGTTTTACCGCGAATCTAAAAGCTAGCGGAAACAAACGTTGTTTTAAATAAATCCACTCCTTTTATTTTAACGCAACTACCAAATAAATACCTGATGGTGCACATAAAATGAGTTGTAAATCCAAATAAATAAATAAATAAATAAAGTTATTGGGAAACAATTATTTTTTAAGTCAATGGTTGACATTCTAAATATAAACCATTTTCTATGCAACCCACACATCTTTTTCTCTAACTACTTCTCATCATCCATGTCACTTGCACTCTCAAACCATCAGCATCAAAATTTAAAATTTAATTTATACTTAATTTTATAATAATTTATTTTTATTATTATACAATTAAATAAAAAAATTCTTCAAACCACATCAATTCAATATATTATTATCTCAATATTAAAAATAAAAATTATTTTAATTTTATCTTAAATCAAACTATATTTTTTACTAGTCATTCAACTTGCATTTAAATTCTTCAAGTTGACTAAGTCATGTTTAAATAATTTTTACATAATTTAATTTTAACCACGAGTCAAATAAAAAGTCAGGATAGAAGATTTTAAAATTTACCTATTAAACTATATTTAATAGCAATACCAAATGATTTTAGTGACTTGAATATTTCTTTTTACATTGAATTTTTTTTTTATTCAAACTACAATTTTAATGCTGCATGTAAACTAGTTGCTACTATAATATTAATTTAGAATGAGAATGAGATAAGGTTTATATATAGAATTGAGATGCATACACTTCGATGTGCAATATCTATTCATAATTAGAGGATCATATTATTTTATATTGTAAGGAAATAATGAGAAATTGATTCCTTGGCTAGGGTTTTCTTGAAGGTTTTAATTAGAAACTCGGCATCAACAGATTGATGGCATGTCTGTGTGCCCACAGTTTGTTTTATAATAGTTTTTTTTTTTAAAAAAAATATTGCATCATCACCTCACTTCCATTCATTAGCTCTTATACCATGCATTCAATTCATAAAACAATTAGTACTAACCACATTATTACTCTAAGCCAGCTATTACGACAGTACATTTCCCAAAATTATTATTTTTTAATAATCAAAGGATCCAAACAGTTACAAGTTTAACTTGGTTTCTGTTTAATGGCGTGTTATTTGTTCCCTATCCTTGTTAATTATTACAAATCAAGAAAATCCCCCCTTTTATGCATATTAATTTTAGTTATTGATCAAAGAAATATAATCTTGAGAAGGGATATTAAGAAGATAATAAATAAAACCATTTGAATATAAAGTTGAAATAAAAGACGAGTTGTACATACCTTTGCAAAACCCAGAGATGTTAATTTGGTGATAATTTTGCAGTAGTTATTGAAAACCCATCAAGATTATTGAAGTATACAAAACGTACAAGAATGTTGTCTGCTCATACTATACATATACATATATTATAAACAAAAGCAGCACTCATGTGCTCGAGGTCTTCGATTCATGAGTTGTTCATCAGCATGGAGTCCTATGCTATATATATACGGTCCCACATCTGAACTAGTTTCTATTTCTGTGAATTTGCTTATGATATTCAATTAGTTTTATAATATATTGTTAACTATTAATGGTAATGCAAGTGGCTGTCATCTTTTTATCTCTTTGTCTAAGATTCAATGTATCCCTCTTTGTTTGTCTACGCACTACTGTTTACATAGGTGGTTTCGACGAAGAACATGAATAGAAAATCTTGTCGGGATCACTTAATAACCCAAGTTGATTCTCGGAAATAACACTTGAATTCCAACTAGATACTTTCCCAGGAAAGAATATTTAAAATAATCCAACCAGTGACTTATTTTATTAGTTCGTTAATTACTTTCTCCAACTTGCTTTGATGCTTTAATTTAATTAGTAATTAACGACTACGACTTGACTCGTGGTGTAGCTTTTAAGACCTATGTGCTCCACACACAATACTTGAGTTTACAATTTTTTTTTCGAGCATTTATACTTAGAATATTACCCTCACACGTGAGATTGTTCAATTCCAGGCTCAATTTGAAAATATTTAAATTAGCAGTTAAACGTACCAAAGGATATGATATTAATGAGGATAATGTTTAAATTAACAACCAAATGATATTGTATAATTAACAAACAATATTCTCAAAGAAAAGAAGAACAAATTGCACACAAGTATGCTAGATTTCTGCAAGGATTACATGAATCCTCAAGCCAAAATCAATCAATAATTTATATCCCCTGTCCTACAAGATGTACCACAGATTACCTTAATCCTTGAATATCGCCCGTAGTTCACAGAATCCTTGCGGGTTTGTGCTCAGCCCCTCTTTTGTGAAAAGCCGAAATTTGCTTTCTATGGGAATTTAGAGCGAAATTTAAGGCGTCAGAGGTTTGGCGACGTTTCGCACACTCGTCGCTATATTTCAAGGCTGTCCACGTCCGTTTGGAAGTCAACCTTACACTTTGACGCGACGCGTTAATTGAGAGCTGGAATTTCTTATCATAATGACAATCTCTTTTACCAATCTCGATTTGCCATCAGACATTAATCAAATCATGGATTCTTCATTACATGGAGATAGCGTTCTGTAAGAGAAATAATTAATCATCACAATCTGAACATGCCAACATGTATATATTATTTCTTTTAGGTTCAGCCGGAGCAGGAAAATTTCATAAACCTCCAAATTCATACATTTAACTCTCTGAGTTGTAAGAATATACTATTAATTAGGATTTAAAAGTAAAATTCAATTTGAAAAAAATAATCTTATGAATTGATTCTCTTGCCTTTTGGCGATAACTTGTTGTGGCCATTGCACGAGAACTTAAGGCCATTAATGTTCTACATTATCAGAAATTAAAAGCGATATTAATTGTTCTAAGCTGCAATACAGAAACAAAAGTACTTGGGCCATGCTTTGTTAGGATAGTAATCAAATAGCAAGAAAATAATACAACTATGGAGAATCTTCAACACCATCTTGAATATATTCATGAAGTGGAAGGTGTTTCTTTTGTACACTCCATGAATCACCTAATTCTGGAAAGTATGCTTGAGCATGTATGAATCTCTCTTTCCCTTCAAGATTTTTACATGATTAGTAGAGAATCTGAATCTCCTCATGTATTAGTAAAGGAAGCAAGCAAAACCAAATCATCAAAATGTTTTATTCATAAAAAAAGAAGAAGCAAACCAAGAAAAAGATTGTGATGGAGTTGAGGCCAAGAAAACAAGAAGGGAGGTGATATATATACCAAGTATCTTGTAGCACAAATATTCAAGAAGGCTGCAGCGAAATTGAAGATGAAAGAGAAACCAGAAGTCTCGAGGATTCCTTCCATAATCAAATTGCACTGGTGGTCTCCACGTTGGGCATTTGTGATATTGGACTTAAGGCCAACAAAACAAGAAGGGACATGATCATGACTGGTACAAAGAGTAGAACCAATGGTGGCGGTGGTAATGGTGGCAGCACCGGTGGTAGAACTAGAATAGACACAGTCAACATAACCATAACTATGATAAATCTAGTGGTATAATAGCTAACCATCAAACTTTGCACTAGATGAATTCTCTTTCTCCAGTCAAATAGCTCCAGCCCACCGTGACTTCCAGCTCATCACTCAATTTCATGGGCCTCCATTTTTGTAGCATTTAGTGTTCAAGAGGGAGGTGTTTTTGTAGAAACGAAGAGTTAAAGAGAGAATTTAAGGTTAGAGAGAGGGAGAAAAAAGATATATATAGAGAATTTAAGGTTAGATACACTGATACAGTACCTCACAAAAACATTAGTGATGAAGCTCAAACAAAAACTTTATGTTGAATGTGTAATGTCAGCAAATGAGCTCTGTCAGACGTGAATGTCATTATTTTAAGATATTAATTGTACCTACTATTTTTTTTAGAGTTAAAGTAATATATTTTGACATACAACAAAACTTTAAATTTACAAACAATAATTTTTATAAATTTATTAAAAAAAATTATTTTATTTCTGATAAATATAAATAAAGAGTCTGTAGAAAAAAAAAAGATTATTTCTAATTAAATTTTGTTAATATCAATATAGTATTTATAAATAAAATAAAACTTTTTCATAACAATATATTTATAAAATTTAAAAAACATCTCTTCATACCACTGTGTTTATAGAGTTTATATTTAAATAATTTAGCAAGAGATATTATGTATATTAATTTTAAAAATAATAATAATAATCATTTAGGTTATATAGCGCACGGCGCACCCCAATTTTAACTTTCTTTTCAAATCTTTACTTTGACATTTAAATTTATTAATTTAGTGTTTCTTAAGATATAACAAAACCTATTAACTTTTTAATATACAATAAATTTTTTTACAGTATCTACTATACCTCATGTTCTCAGTTAAACAACCTCTTAGCGTGCTAAAATCATAATTTTAAAACCCGGCCCGGCCTGACGGGTCAATCCAAGATTCGGCCGACTGGGAGCTGAAACTGGGTCGGGTTTAAAAAAAATAAAGGAATGAAAAACCCTGTGTGACCACAAGAAATATGATTTTGCAATTAAAAGAACTAATTTTACATAAATAAATAACTTTTGATTGTTGACCCGGCAAGACCCGATCAAAAATTTAATTGCGATCCGTTGATTTTTGTTTTACTAAAACGACGCCATTTTGATTTAAAAAAAAAATTGACCTGGTCAAAACTCGAGATTCAGACTTTAGACCGGGTTAGCCACCAGACCGGGTCTGAAAATAATGGCAAAAACCTTCAAGTTGGAAAACATAAATTTAACCTCCCAAGTTCCCAACCATCCTTCTGTACAGATAATATTAATTTACTGCATTTTCAAATCATAGCTGAAGGGCTCGCTTTCCTTGTTGTTGTCCTTAGCTGTTTTCCTGTAGAGAATTGGATCAGCACAAGCACACATATACATGCCTAATTTCTTCATCTTTAAAACCGCCTTCAAATTATAATGAATCACTACCAAGAAGGTGCATCGAAGCCCAATTGTCTTTTTATATTCTTCAACATCCATCCGGAGTGTTTGTCTCTCTGGTCCAATCAACCCCTCAGTACATCTGATTTGAATTGGCTTTCTCACATTTTTTAATAAAATAATTAGGATAAAATTCCGTGGATGTGAAACTATTTGCATTGTAATGAAACTCACGGCAGCAGATGCCGACACAATCCGGGGGCGGAACTAACTTTTAGGATGAGGGGGGTGGCACGCGAAATCCTTAGAAAACATTATATCTTAGTCCTCTAATCTTGAATATTTTTTTTTTTAATTCGAGATATTCGGGTCAGTTTACACGCATTACAACTAATATTTAAATCTACTGAACATTTTACAAGTCCAATAAATATATAAAACACCACAAAAATAACAGGCATGGACAATAAAACTTGAAACCTGATGCAGATGCCTTTCTCCGCTCGGGCACAACCTCCCCTGCATCTTGAAATATTTTTAATTATGCCTCTTGAAGCAAGATTTTTGTCACAAAAAGCCCATGCATATTCTTCTTTTTTTTTTTTTTTTTTTTTTTTTACAACGGGCTTGCAAGTGTGTGCTAACAAAACTGACTTTTTGGCTAAACTTTTTGATGTTATTGCATAAGAGGTGATAGTCAATTTATGAAAATTAATTTAAATGACGGTAAAATAATTATTAAGAGTTAAAATAATTAGTTTTAATGACCTAGATTTTATTATTATCACAAAAAAATAATACCCACATAAGCTATTGCACAAAATATCGTTGTTGAAATGCTATTAAGAGTTAAGTTTGTATCCTTTCAGGGTCATTAGAAGCTTATATTTTTAAAATTTGTAGAATTAATCAAAATACGCATAAACTTATCCAAATACCTATATTAATTAAAAAAGAAGAAGGAAGAAGTAAAGTTTGGATTGTAGCCATGATGAACATGCCCACACTAGCAGAACTCGTGCTGCCAAAGGACAGTGGAATTATTTTGCAAGTTCAAGCTTGCATTATGCGGATACAAGACAGCTATCGAGGACTCCATGTTCATGAATGTCAATTGAGCACTATTGCAAGTTGCAACAAGTCTACAGTATTTAAAAGGATGCTAGCCATCAATGACACACACAGAGAACACCATATGCATTATTCGCTCAAATGGGAGGACATATTTACATAAAACCCTTTTTTATATATGTACATATTAACATTATTGGTCAGTATAGTTTTGGTGGTCGTGGTGTACTTAAGTTGAAAGTGGTGATGTGACCAAAAACATCTAGGTTGGAGTCGTGGCAACATAATGACCAGTGATAAGACGGCATCAGAAATTAAAGTCACGTTTTTTTTTTTTTTTGAAAAAAGTTAATTTTATTTATTTTAAATTAATATTTTTTTAAAATTTTCAGATTATTTTAATTATTATATCAAAAATAAATTTTAAAAATAAAAAAATATTATTTTAATGCATTTTGAGTATAAAACAATCACTACCACACTTCTAAATATTTTATAAAATAAAATTATTCTTTAAAATAAATAAAAATTTCTTGATATTTTCACAACATGATTCTTAAAGAATTTAAGTCCTACCAGACTCCAAGTTTTTTTCTTAATTAAATTAAAACTTTAGTAGATAGTAATGAGTTTATGTGCAATTCTTCAGATCTTCTTAACTCTCGAAGTCTTCTAATATTGTTTATAAAAAACCTTTTAATTTAATTAACGAAACAAATGTATCTACAATTCTTCAAGTCACATTTTTATTACTACACCGAACAAAATTACCATGATTTTGTTAAATTACATGTCATATTCTTCATTAATAAAAAAAATAAAAAAAATATAGCTCCACTAAACACTAATGGATCCCAAAAATCAAGGGCTGGTAAAACTTTGACTCCGTGTACATGAGTGTTTGTGGTAGTCAAACCCAACATGTAATTCTAAATTATTTGCTGCCAGCAACCATTAGTGATAAAATGCATATTAATTGACATATTGACATGTTTCTAGATGATTCAATGCACCAAATTATCTCATATATTCAGAAGGTAATCATGGCCCAATGAAATGACATTAAAGATTTAGTTGTTTGATTTTTTTTCCAAATATCCCATCATTTTATGCCGAGACTTGGTATTTAAAATTAACTAACATGAAAGCAATATTTTGTTCAGCAAGAAAGAAAATCGTTTAATGCATGAGCTTCCCACCTCCTTGATATTTATTTTCTCCCTGTAGATTAAACTATATGATAAAAAATATGAAGAATCCGAAAGTAATGATTAATTATCTATAATATTCTGAAAAAATAGATTTTGGGAAAAAAAATAAAAACATAAAAAGCTAAAGGTATAAGAAAGAAAAGAAATACGGGATGGGCATGCGCGAGACACGTATGAAAGTGCTTGGAAACGACTAGGCCCCCGATCATGGACCCAGGTCCAAAAAGAAATGGAGAGAAAGGAACAAAGAAGGTGGCTTACGTGGCATCCGCGAGGAACGACACGTCGCTACATGCTTATAGTTTGCGTTTTTAATGTTTATAGGCATGGGCTGATAGTTTGGTTTTAATTGGGTCTAACTCTTTGGACAATGAGCTGGGCTACTATGTCAATATGGATTACATTTTCTTTTGGGGCCGAATACCGTCTTTGTAAACTTGATGGGCTTTTGTTTTTGGGTTTTGGGTAAGCCACGTGAATGGGCCAAGCCCATTCCAGTCTTAAGACATTGTTTGGTTGTGCAAGTTTTACAAGGAAAAAGAACATATTTTTTGGTCTTCAGGGCGTGTTTCACAAATATACCATAATGGATTTTTAACAATTCTCTTTGCTAGATTTTTCTTGTTTTGCAAAACAAACTTCAAATAATTTTCAAAAATCCTAAAAAATTCTAGGAACTATTTAAAAATTATTTATGAGTTCCTCGTATATTCTTTAAACTTTTCACATAATATCAAGGTCGTAAACTTATACTAAAAGATACTGACCCGATATTAAAAATACCTGACTTTCTTCAAAATTTTTAGAAAAAATATATAATAAAAAAATAAAAATTCTTTATTTTAAAAAAATATGTTTTATTAGTGTGCATATGACCAAGTCTCTCAAACAAAATAATCATATCTTGCTTAAAGAAAATAAAATACGTGGTGCTTTAGTATTTTCATATAAAATTCAAAAATATATATTTGCATGTATTTTGGATTTAATAACTAGTTTATTAAAGTCGTGAGAACTTGGTTTATATTTTAAAAATAAAAAAAATATTTTGTTTCTTTTTAATATGTGGAATTATGAATTTATACGTAAGATATATTCCTGATATTAAATTAAAAAACACCAAATTTTTTTGACTAATTCTTGTATTTTTTTCAAAATATGATAAAAATGCAATTTTTTTATATAAAAAATAGAATATACATGAAAATTTTAGAACTTGGCCTTATGAAAGGAAAAAAAGAAAATATATTTTCTTTATTTTTTAGGCTTTATTTGACAAAAAAAAACCATTTCTCCTTATAACAAAACTACTAAAACAGGCCCAGGGGAGTGTTTTCCAAACACCTTTAAATAAAAAATCTCTTTAGCAAAAAGATGACAAACCTAACAGGGTCTTAAATATTTCATCATCCATATAATTTTTTGTTGACGTAACAGTACCTATATTGTTCTAGCCCTTGTGGTATGTTTCATGAGATACATGTGACAAGGGTTTTTGAAATGAGAAAAGACCATCTTTTTTATTCTTTTACTTTCAAATAATATATCCTTTGTGATCTCTATTTAAGCCTAAATAAGCTTTTCTTCATAAAAACTCTGATTATGATCACACCTCACACTGAGGAGCTAAAAAAAAATGTGAGCAAACTGCCAAAATGCACACATGGATTTATGAAAGTCAGAACCCAACACTAGGGGGCATTATCATAAAAAGAAGGAGGACAAGAAAGAGAAATAAAAAAAAAAAAAAGAAAATAATGGTTTGACGATGCTCTAAGAATGAGGCAAAAATCATGAAGCAAAACTCTTTATTAAAAAAAGAGTTTATCCTAACAAAGTTAATGAGACGACTTCATAAGAGAAAAAAGACAAGAAAAGAGTGATTATAAGTCTTTAAACCCTCAAATAATTTTTGAACCTAAAAAACATCTATTTTTTTCATAGCCTATAGTCATAGCCTGCATTATGTGTCTTTAAAAGTCCTTTCTAGTTAAATGCACACAACCTGGGTTGATAAATGACAATCTTACTGTTCACATGACGTGATAAATGAGCAACCACTCACTTTTATTCATGCAAGAAAAATATAAATTCTAACATGAAGCAAAACCTTGATTCTATACAGATTTAAGTAAATACTTGAAATCATTTTGAAAACTGAAAAGGAAGTTCTATTTTAGTAAAAGACTGACTTAAAGATCAATAAAACTCTTAGGGGAATTGTTTAAAGAATTATTTTGATGTATATATTGAAAGACAATTTCTTTCAAAGATATTTTTCTTGAAAAAGGTTTATGTGGTGAAGAAATCGAGGTTAGATATTTTGTTAGGGTATTCTTTTCTTATTTTTTATTGAAGTAAAATATTTTTTTTCTATTGTTTTCTTAGCATGGTGTTATATATAAATCGAGGCAAGAAGAAAGAAGGAAAAGAGATGAAAGGGGAGAGACGGCATGTACATATTAAAATTTCAAAATTTTTAACAACCATCTCTTTTGCTATTTTTTTAATGGGAAACTAAATTCAAGCAAATAAGGTTCTAAAATGAATATTCACACCATTTTGCAAGTATTTTGCAGCTTTTTTCGTTACCCAAAATTTGTAAATTTTATTTCCAACATCAATGACTTGGTTTTGCACCAAAGGCACTATAAATGGCTCTAAATAATGGGAGCTCAAATCCTTTGATATCCACAGTGAAGCCTACACTCTATAGGGTCAAAACTCGACTCCACAAAATCAAGGCCACAAAGAGTTCGCATATTGCTATAAGAAATAATTTGTGAGTCAAACCCAAATTATACTCGAGAGCTGACGAAAGGGCGAATAATGACATGACAAGGCGAGTTGATTATCATGACCTGTTTCTACAAAATGCAACGAATCTTCCTCTCAGTCACTACAAAAAGTGAATATCTTATGGTTCTCCCAAGAGAATGGCTCCTAAGAAAAGAGAGGGAATGATATTGCCCAGGACCGGTCCTTTTCAGTCAATTTGGTTTTCAATAAATAAAAATATTTCTGGCCCCTCTTTCAATCTGAATCTCTTTTATTGTATGGTCTTTGCCTTTCTTTTGTTTTTGTGTTTTGAACTTTATAAGTGAAGTATTTTATTTCCGTTAATCATTTTTGAAAGTTTAATTTAGTTTATAAGTTGTTTTATTTTTCAATATTGTAAGGACAGTCGTAAGAAAAACAAATTATTTAAAATATAATTATTGATGATTTGCTTAAAATTCAACAAATAATAGCTAATTAATTTCTAAAGCTGACTCAAAAATAGTATAATGAGATTCAAATAGAGGAAAAACAAAACCTAATGCTTTTCTTGAGCCAGAAAATCTTATTTGTGTCCGGTCGGAGAAGCGGAGCTAGGAAATTTTCTTAAGAAATCCCAAGATTAGAAAAGTTTCTCTAGAGGACAAAACTTGATTTTTAATAGTTTTAGTTCTAAAATATAAAAATTTTCTTTTTATAGGTACATAATATTAATGTTTTTTTTAGGGCTCGTCGCCCACTGTTAACCTTCCCTGGTCCAATATTGAGACGTATTATTTCATATTTCAATCTATATGAACTGTATCAACTAATTATTAAACAATTTTAATCCACTTAAATTAGTTTCACGTCAAATTCTCTCACACAAATCAGGTTTCTGAAATGGAATGCAAAGAGTCTTCTAGGGTGCTTTCTGATTGGAGAACACATTTATGCTTTGAGACCAAACGACGACAGTTAAAGTCTCAAGATCCACCTAAAACAAACCTTGAACATTACAACTAATATTTGTCTGTGACACTAGTTATATTATACCACACAAAATTCAATTAATCACTGTCCCAAAGTGCTGTTATTACCATCTTTTTCACGATTTTATCTTAAAAGATGCTTTGATTGATCATCACCATTTCAATTATATTATACCAATTGACAAATGAAAGGATTTGAGATGTCGCCGTATAAAGTTAATTTGATCAAGAAAGGTGCATGAAGATATCTCCTCAAGACAAAAATGAACAAAAATAAAACACTCAATTCTCATTCTATGGTGCAGAAAAAAAGAGAAAAGAAGAAGAAGCTGTACTATATTAAATGATTGATTAAAGAGGAGATGCATTCCCCTTCAAAATTGTGGTTACTAGTCAAGACAGATTACTGTACATCCTACCTGATCTTGGCATATATATATATATATCATCTTAGTTTCTAGAAAAAAGGTTCATATACCTGCTTTCATGTAGATGTGAATCACGTTTTGAAGGAAAGACAAAACATCAAAATCCCATATCCAATCTACGAGAAGCAATAAAGTTACAAAAGCTAACATGCAGCTTCTGATCTTCAACGTCTCATTACCAACGAACTGATTTTTCCTTGCAGTTTGCGTTGGTGCGGGTGTGACAGAGTAAATGATTTTTAATTTCAACAAAATGGAGTTTCAGGGGTAGTTTTCATTGGAGTTATATCAATATTTAATTTGAAAAAGAAACGGCTATTATAATAAGTATCAATTTATTTATTTAAAAAGAAAAACAAATGACTATTATAAGTACTAATTAAGATAGATATAAAACAATTATCTTTATTACATTCGGTATGTGTTTAGCTATATAGAGACAATTGTCAAGGAGCTATTTTAATTTTTAATTTTAAATTATTAAGTAAAACTTAATTAATTAAATTATATTATTTTCTTAACACAACATCTTAAATAAATGTTCTTTTAAATTTGTATAAATCTATCATTATTTTATATATAAATATTATATAAATATAATCATTAGTTACATCTTAAACACTATAATTTTTTATATATATAGTGAATAGCTTGTATAAAAATATATTTATATAATAGTTTTTTTTCATAAAATTTCCGTAAGCATTCAATTTGTTATCGTGTTTTCAAAATCATGATTTTAATACAATAAAATATAAAATTCAATTTCAGTTTAGAGTTTCACGAGTCATTAAACTTTTGGAAGGCTCTTCTGCCGTGTTATATTGTCGATAATTAAGTTCGAGTTTTATACAAATTAAAGGCTTGGGTTTTACAGTGGATGGTTTATTGTCAACCTTTCCATATTATTCTTGTATTCATATATTTATTCAATGGGAAATTATAAACGATTCCTTTGAAATACCATGAAATCACAGAAATTGTTCAAAAAATTAAATAATTTATATATATAAAAAAATCCCTTCTTATATGCATAATTCCTTTAATATTGTAAACTTTTTATAAATAAAAAATAATTTCAACTCAAAAATTTAAGTTGCAAAAATGATTTTAAATTAATTTTTTAAACATATTATCAAATAAAAACCCTTTAAAAAAAATGTGAATGATAAAACTTAAATATACGAATGTGACTCTAATATTAAAATACCCTATTAACTCAAAAATTTGAAGAGTACACTTAACAAGAGCACTGTGAACCAAAGAATCAACAATTCAAAATTAACTTGGTAGTTTTAAACTCAGTTAATTTCAAAGTTGAATAAACTAACTTAGCTAGTTAGCTTCATATAAAATACGTGGCTTTATTCCAACCTTTGATTATCTTAAGTTTTTGTGGTGTAGAATTCCTTTTAAATAAGAACATAAAAACACGATATAAAAATTAATTGATAAGCAATATAATTTATCTTAGATAGAATGCATTTGAGGTAATGTATTTTTTTCTTATATAACTAATTTTTTTATCTAAATTTTCACAGGTTATTAGATTTTTTAAATGATATTAAGTAGTGCTCATAAATTTTATAATTATAATTTTATAATTAAATCTATTTTTTATATATATTATCAAGAAGCAGCTCAGCCATATGCTTTTGTGTACGTCACAATATTCTCCATCTCCACCAAATAAACACCTAGGATAGCTTATTAAGATAAAAGTTATCGTGGGTTTAAGTTTTTTCAAAATATATTAATTAAAATAATTTTAAAATTAATTTTTTATTTATATCTAAATCATATTAATATTCTAAGTTAAAGAGTCACATCCAATAAATTTTTAACTTGAAGAGTAAGTCAACTCTGCTTTTTATTTACTTCAAATATATCTAACCCATGATTTGAAGCAAAATTCCAACGCAACATTGACCATATATATATTAAATAGGCTGATCTTTCTTCCAAATGCAATGCATCCTCTTTTTGACAAGAGAGGAAAGGGACATGATGGCAGTCTCTTCGAGACAAATTACGTTTTTTTTTAAAAAAAAAACAATCAAGACAGCCAAAAATACAATTTATATTAGCATTGATCTTAACTCTATTTTTGTATCATGTGCTGTGTCCGCGCTGTTAATTTTTCTACTCCCAGGTTGTACTAAAATTTATCATCTCCATATCAACTAGGCTAAAAAAAAACTAGGCTGAAAGTTGATTACATCAATGGTGGATTTTTCTAACATTGATGCTTTTGAGACTTAGAATTTAAGAAAAAGATATAGATAGAAATTATGTCAGGACGCATAAATTAAAATAAAATATAATAACTTCAAAAAATAATGTGGAAGTAGAAAATAGTATTACCACAATAATGATTGCTATTTAAAATATTTTTTTAAATATATTTAAATAATGTTTTTATTTTTTAAAATTAATATATCAAAATAATTATAAAAAAAAACTTGCAACCTCTAGAAACACGCGACCTGCTGCGTTAAAAAATAAAATAAAAGGAGATAATGATTTCGTGAACAATTATGGACATTGAAACTCGGAAAGCTACAGTAATCAGTCATCTTGCTGTTAATTACTGATATGAACGGAAGCGAAGACCCATCCCGTCAAAATGCATGCATATTATTAGCCTAGACTAACGCCAGCTAGCACACTAATTATTATTATTATCGGCATAACCATCAACTTAATTAAGAAGATTAAGGCAAGTAAGAATGAGAAGTAAACATTGCAGGTGATCCAAAAATAATAATTAGAGTGGTTGAAATCCATACAATCTGCTATTTAAGGCTTTTAAGGCGTATGGTAGGAGGCTAGCTACTGGATTTTAATCCTCACCAAATTATATGACATAATACAGAAACTAATTAAAACCTACTTTAGCTCGCTTGATGTCATTTCAACCTTTTACTAAAACAATCTTCATAACAATAACTGATAATATGTGATCGCTGATGCTTTCAGATTTGTTTTTAGATAATAATATACTTAGATTTAAACAAATTGAAAGTCTTCGTTCACATGCCTATGAACTTGCTGTGCTAGTTGTGAGAGAGAGGCTTTATATAGCACAAATTATTCAACAGTCTCGCATATATCCAGTAATGGAGGAGTTATGCTGCACTGGTAAAGGATCGATGGGTTCCGCAATCATTTTATAAAGGATTATAAATAATTTATGTGAGTGAAATTATTGATGAAATCACATAAGGATCCTAATAAATGTAAATGGTTAATGTATATATATAGTTTCTATATATACCATTTTTATTTTTTTATTTTTAGTTTAACGTGGGTGTCCGGGTCAGCTTGCGCGCACCTCGACTAATTCCACGGGTCCTGAAGTTAACGACCATGTAAGCCTCCAATGGTCATCATATGAGCAACCACATGACTCGAACCTGAGACCACAGAGGGAGCAAACCTCTTAATCCCAAACTCTTACCAGTTGACTACCACCTAGATGGTTGAATTGCATAACTTTCTTCTAAGAGATCTCTACCAATTAAAATTTAGGATTTCTAATTGGGATTTTGAGTTCA
>Ga0307517_10004202_pt1 | contig 22211 bp, 21 predicted proteins | sample 23_EM_MG_FD_194515 | JGI IMG/M metagenome (GOLD analysis project Ga0307517, IMG submission 194515) | Populus trichocarpa ectomycorrhiza microbial communities from riparian zone in the Pacific Northwest, United States - 23_EM | ecosystem: Host-associated > Plants > Roots > Unclassified | place... | reverse complement strand
GGAGGCTCCGCGCCGTCGCCTCTTGCCACCCACGACGACCAAGGCTCAGATCAACCCAGGACTCTCATTATGGCTGGATGAGAAATGGGGGTCACGTCAACGGACTCAATAGCATTTTCAAGCATTTACGCGAAGCCGCATGCAATTGGGCCGCCAGGTGATGAGGTGTGTTCGCCTTTGAACAGGCCAACACCTATCGCAGCGCTTGGCGTTTGAGGTTGCAAAATGCGACCTCAAACGCCGGCCGCGGCGGTGGGTGCGCCATGGGTGCTCGCCGAGCACGGAGTGGTCATGGCGGTCACCGTGCTCAACTGCGATGCCGCCACTGCCGCGACGAATCTTGTAGTGGAGACGCTTGTCCGGCAGCGGCGCCGGCTAAGCTCCCAACATCATCCCCAGCTCCCCAAGCTTGGCGGCCAGCCCACCGCTCAATGGCGGTCACCGGGCAATGCCGCGATATCTCAAGCTGCGGCGTGCATGTCCGCCATGGACGACAAGACCCGATCGACCGGAGCGATATCGCGCCCCGTGTGCGCGGGAAGCGCACGGCGAACATGCTCGATTGTTCTCGATTCGATCTAGTTCGGCTAGACGCAAGCACCGTGTGGGCCGTCGCGGCTCAGCCGACCGAGCGGAGAAATTGAACGATCGCGCGGTCGAAGGCCTCATTGCTGTCGCCCGCGACCATGTGCCCGGCGTCGGCGACCTCCACGACCTGCAGGCCGTCGACGATCTGCGACAGGGCTTGGACATGCGCCGGGGTGACAATCCGGCTCAAGGCGCCGCGTACGAGCAGCGTAGGAATGCGAACTCTGCGCGCCGCCGCCACCAGGCGTTCAGTCCGCGCGTCGAGATCATCGGCGCGATTCATGATCGCGGGATCCCAGTGCCATTTCAGGCGGCCATCCGCCGCGACCTTGAGGCTGCGCTGCAGCCCCGACAGGTCGTCGCGTCGGCTGCGATGCGGCAGATACTCGGCGACCGAGCGCGCAGCGTCCTCGAGATCGACGAAGCCTTCCGGTCGGGCCAGCATGAATTCGGCGATGCGACCGGTCTCGGCGGGATTGATCCATGGCGTAATATCGACCAGCACGAGCGCGCGCGCCGGGACGGGCGGCGGCTCGGCGACCGCGAGCAGGGCCGTGAGTCCGCCCAGGGAGGCGCCGATGAGGATCGGCGGCTGTTCCAGCTGGGCGAGCAGCGCCCGGACATCGTCGCGGTAGCTGGAGAAGCCGTAGTCGCTGTCCGGCGCCCAATCACTGTCCCCGTGACCACGCAGGTCCACGGACGAAACCTGGTAGCCTTCGCCGGCGAGCGTCGCCGCCAAAGCGCCCCAGGAACTGCGGGTCTGGCCGCCGCCATGCAGGAGGATGACGGGCGGGCCGCGATCCGGCCCAAGCCGATCATAGACCAGATTGACGCCGCCGGCGCCGGCCACGGTGCGAACCTGCATGGCCTAGGCTCCGGTGAAGACGGCGGGCCGCTTGTTGAGGAATGCCTGCACCCCTTCCGCGCAGTCCGCCGTGTCTCCTGCCCGGCGCTGGTTTGCTCTTTCGAGAGCCAGGCTGGCCGCGAGGGGCTGATGAAGCCCGGCGCGCAGGGCGGTGCGCAACAGGCCATAGGCCACCGTCGGACCCCGCGCCAGGCGGTTGGTCAGGGCGGCGGCCGTTTCCGACAGTGCCGCCGGCGTCGTCGCCCGATAGATCAGTCCCCACGCCTCGGCTTTCTCGGCGCTCAGTTTCTCACCCAGCATCAGCATCTCGGTCGCGCGCGGAATGCCGACAAGACGTGGAAGGAGCCAGGTCGCGCCCATGTCAGGCACAAGGCCGATGTTTACGAACGCCATCAGGAAATAGGCGGCGTGGGATGCGATCACAAAGTCGGCGGCCAGGGCGAGCGAGCAGCCGGCGCCCGCGGCCGGGCCCTGCACAACGCTGACAATTGGGATGGGCAACTCCGCCAGGCGCAGGAACAAAGGATTGTAGTGCTCTTCAAGCACCAGACCCAGGTCGCCGGTCAGGGCCGAGGCGCCTACCTCGTCCTTAAGGCCCGCGCCCGAGCAAAAGGCGCGGCCCTCGCCGGTGAGGACCAGCACCCGCGCGCCTTCCTGCAGGCTCATGTCGACCGCAGCCATAATCTCCCCGATGACCCGCGGCGTCGTGGCGTTCAGGCGCTGTGGTTGACTGAGGGTGACGGTCGCAATCCCCCCGCCGATCTCAAGTCGCACGGCCTCGAAGTCACCCATTTCCACTCACTCGGTCAGCCTGTCGCCCCGGATGGGACTTCACATTTTACGACTTTCGTAAAATGAATATTCGTCGTATGGCGCTTTCGCAAGCTTGAAGCGACCGGGCGTCGCGACTTTGAAGAGTTTCGAGAATGGACGTCTCAGGGGCGGCGGTCGTGAAGGTCGAGCGCCGTGACGATCACGTGGCCGTGGTAACGCTAGATCGGCCGCAGGTGCGCAACGCGATCAATGGAGACATGGCCCGCCAACTGGAAGCCGCCGTCGAAGGGCTGGAGGCTGACGATGACGTCTGGGTCGTGATCCTGACGTCGTCCTCGCCGAAAGCCTTCTGCGCCGGCGCCGACCTGGCTGAGATCGCGGCCGGCCGCGCCGGCGACCTGTCGACAGAGCGAGGTGGCTTCGCAGGTCTCACCCGTCATCTGCGCCGCAAGCCTTGGATCGCAGCCGTGCGCGGCGCTGCCTTCGCCGGCGGCTTCGAGCTCTGTCTCGCCTGCGATCTCATCGTCGCGGCTGAGGATGCGCGGTTCGGCTTGCCGGAGACGAAACGCAGCCTTGTGGCCGCCGCCGGCGGAGTTCACCGGCTGCCGAGGCGGATACCCCCTAATCTCGCCTTTGAACTGATCGCGACCGGCGACCCCATCGACGGCCGCCGGGCTGCCGATCTTGGGCTTGTGAACCGCTGCGTGGCGGATTCGGAGGTCGAGGCCGAAGCGCTGCGGCTGGCCCTGGCCATCGCCGCCAACGCGCCGCTCGCGGTCCGGGAAAGCCTTGTGATCGCCCGCGCCTACATCGAAGCGACGGATCCCGCCCTGCTACATCGGGCGGCCGAGGCCACTGCGCGCCTGGCCCATACCCAGGATTACATCGAGGGCCCAAGGGCCTTCCTTGAGAAACGGTCTCCCCAATGGACTGGCCGCTAGAACCCATGGGCGGCCGCGCGTCTGGCGCCGATGCTTGGAGCCCCGCAGGGTCTGCGGGGCTCGCAATCGCTAGATGCCTTCGAAGATGCTGACCGCCAACCGGGGCGAAATCGCGGTCCACAGCAACAAGACATGCCTCCGGATGGGGATCGCCACGGCGGTCGTCGATTCCAGGCCCGACGGGACGGCCAAGGGTGTCAACGCCGCCGCCGGCGACAGTGGGGCCGCCGATGAGGCGCTGGTGGAATTCTCTTGAGGGCGCGCGCGCTGGGCACGCGGATCTGCGGCGCGGCCGGCGGCGTCCTGCTGTGCAGCGCGATTGCCCTGGCCAGCCTTTGTCTCCAGATCGTCGAGACCAAAGTCTTCGGCCGCGCTTGGCTGGAGCCGTTGGTCCTTGCTATCCTCGCGGGCGCGGCGATCCGCCAGGTCTGGACACCGGCGGCGAGATGGGCCCCGGGCATCGCCTTCAGCGGCAAGACCCTGCTGGAAATCGCGATCGTGCTGCTGGGCGTCACGATCCGCGCCGACAAGGTCCTGGCGAGCGGCGCCGGCCTCCTGGCCGCCGTCGTCGGTGTCGTTTCGCTGTCCCTGGCGGCGAGTTATGGACTCGGCCGCCTCTTCGGCTTGCCGCGGCGGATGGCGACGCTCATCGCCTGCGGCAATTCGATCTGCGGCAACACAGCGATCGCCGCCGTGGCTCCGGTGATCGGCGCCCATTGCGACGACGTCGCCGCCTCCATCGCCTTCACAGCGGTCCTCGGCATCGCCGTCGTACTGTCCCTGCCCGTCCTGTCGATCGCATTGCACTTGTCGCCGCAAGCCTTTGGGGTCTTCGCGGGCCTGACCGTCTACGCCGTGCCGCAGGTCCTGGCGGCGACCGCCCCGGTCAGCACGCTGTCCGCCCAGATCGGCGCACTGGTGAAACTGGTGCGGGTCCTGATGCTCGGCCCTGTGGTGGCGGCCCTGGCGGTCATTGCCGGCCGCCGCGCCACGGCCGGGCAAGACTCCGCCTCGAACCTCCTCCTGCAAGAGCGACCGCCGGATCGATTGAAGCTGAGTCATATCGCGCCGTGGTTCATCATCGGCTTCCTCGGCCTCACGGCGGCGCGCGCGGCCGGTCTGGTTCCCCCGCAGGTTCTTGGGCCGGCGACCCAGCTCTCCGCGTCGCTCACGACCGTCGCCATGGCCGCCCTTGGGCTCGGTGTCGATGTCCGAATGGTCGCGACGGCCGGCGTCCGGGTCGCCGCAGTAGTGACTCTGTCACTGCTGATCCTGGCCGGCCTGGCGCTCTTGGCGCTCAGGGCTTTGGCGCTCTGGTGAAGCGGCTCGGCTGGCGCGCTCCGGGGTCGGCTCCGGTCCGACGCGCACCGTCCATCACCGCAGACAAGCCTGCGAGTAGGCCTGCCGTTCCCCCCCGAAGGGGTCGTCGCAGGCCGCCGAGGCCTGGGTTCCGAAGATCATGGTGGTCCGCTTTTGGGCCGTATAGGCGGACCACTGTCCGCCGCTGTGCGACGTGCTTGGGTCACCCGTGCGGGCGAAGGCCAGCCAGGCGTCCATCATCTCGTCGGACAATCGTTCCGCCTCCGCGCCGCCCCCGGCGAACCGGTCCATGCCAGGGGCGTCCAGATTGCCGAACACGAACGCCATCTCCAGCGCATGGCAGGCCCCCAGCAGGCCCCGACGGGCCGGCGAGGTGTGGCAAAAAAGGTAGCTGTAGACCGTGGCATGCGGGGCCTGAGCGCAGGCCAGGCTGAGCGCAGGCTGGCGGAAGTGGTGGTCCGTGAGGATAGCGTCCAGGATGTCTGTCGAGGCGCTGGGAAGGCCCACTTCACGGCGGGAAGATTCATAGGCATCGGCCAATCGCCCGGCCGCGGCGCGCTTCGGGAGCTTGAGCGCCATCGCGACCCTCGCCGCCAAGTCCTCGCGCCGAAGCGCCTCACGCGTCGGGGTCGCGGAAAACAGCTTCATCTCATCCCGGTTGGCGCCGATCAGCAGGTCCACCCCGCTCGCGGCCCCGCGCGCAATCGCCGCCTGAGGGTCCTGGGGCAGGATATCCCCGTCAACCATGGGGCTGAAGCTGAACAGTTCGTTGTCCAGGGGCGTCATCTGCGCCTGGGCCGCCAGCAGGTCGTCCAGCGGGATCTCGGCCAGGCGCGGCGCGTCCAGGCGCTGCAACCCCAGCGTCCGGAGCAGGGCCTCGGCCCTTTGCGCCGCGCTCGCCGGCGTGATCGCCCGACCGACGCCGCTCTGCAGGATCGCCCGGCGCATCAGGCCCCGCGCCATGGGCATGGCAAGCAGGCACCCCACGGAGCGGGCGCCTGCGGACTCGCCAAACACGGTCACCAAGTTCGGATCGCCGCCAAACAGCGCGATATTGTCCCGTATCCAGCGGAGCGCCGCGACCTGATCCTGCAGGGCGAGGTTCGGCGCCACCCCGGCGTCGGGGAGCGACAGCAAGCCGAGGAACCCCAGCCGATAGTTGAGCGTGACGACCACCACGTCCCCTCGGGTCGCAAGACGACCGCCGTCGTAGAGCGCCTCGGATCCTGCGCCGTGGGTGTAGGCGCCGCCATGGATCCAGACCATCACGGGTCGCGCGCGCCGATCCGCCGCAGGGGTGAAGATATTCAGATTGAGGCAGTCTTCGCCCTGCGGCGCGGTCGCCATGAAGCCGGCGATGGAATGTGTGGTCTGAGGCGCGCAGAGCCCGGCCTGGGTCGCGTCACGAAGGTCGGTCCAGGGCGTCGCGGGCGTCGGAGCGCGAAACCGGTGCGCGCGCGCGTATGGAATCCCGAGGAACGCCAGGCCGTTTCGCGTGACCCGGCCGCGCACCGGTCCCGACGTCGTGCGAACATCTGCAGACCGCTGGGGCGGGGCGTGACGCCGCACGGCGGACCGCCGGCTAGTCAACCAGCTCGCGAGCAATGCTGTCGTGGAACAGCCGGATACGCTGTTCCTGACCGCCCAGGAACAGCGTGTCGATCGCGCCGGATGTCAGTCCCCGCTGGCAGAGCTCGGCCGCGCGCAGATCCTCTTCTCCGAAAGCCTTGTGCATCAGATCGAAGGACCGACGGAAGGTGTCCTCACTGCGCGGATCGGTCATGTCCTTGCGGACCGCCATGAAGAAGTTCGCCTGGGTCTCGGCGATTCCGACGGGATTGAGCAGGAGCACGTTGATGTACTTCGGGCTGGTGATCACCACGCCGGTGGGAAACAGGGTGTAGCCAAAGCTCACGACCCGACCGAGTTCGGCCATGTCGATGTCGCCCGCGACGCTGGCGGGCGTGAACTCGGCGCGGGGTCCGGCGGCGCGCAAATGCGGCCCCAGCTCCGTGACATGGGTCGGGGAGTCCACGAAGAACTTGGCCAGGGTGGTCGAGTGCAGGCGCCGCACATGATAGCCTTCCAGGAAGGCGTCCATGATCAATTTCCAATTGGCCGCGACCGTGTAGCTGTGGCGATCGTAGAGACGCATCTCGTGAAGGCCAGTGGCTTCCAGGTCTTCAGCGAGTTGGCCCTGGACCGATGTGAAATCGACGGGTTTGGCGCGTTCCAGACTGACCCAGATCACGCCGCCGGATTCAACGGAGGGCAGCGGCACCAGTCCCATCTGCGCCTTGTCCGCGGTCGGGAAGGTATCGGGCAGGGCGATGCCGGCCAGACCGCCTTCCAAAGTATATGACCAGGCGTGATACGGGCAGACGACCAGCTTGGCGGCGAGCGAAGCGCCGGTCTCGACCAGCTGGGTTCCGCGATGCCGGCACGCATTGATAAAGGCGCGCACCACCCCGTCCTTGGCCCGCGTCAGGAGGATGGGCGTGTCCAGCAGCCGATGGCAGGAGATCGTCCCCGGCTCCGGCAACATCGCCGACAACGCCACCGGGATCGGAAGCGCGCCGAAAATCCTGACGCGTTCAAGTTCGAACTGGGCGGGATCCAGATAGACGGAGGTGGCGAGGGTCGACTCGCCGTTCTCGCGCACGGCCTCGTCATGGGCCTTCATCTCCCGCGCCGTCGCCAGCTGCGACGGGGTCGGCTTCCTGGCGATACTGATCTCGCTCATCTTGACGCTCAATCTCCCGGAGGGTCGAAAACTTAACACCAAATCGAACTTTGTAAATCTGTAAAATTGACAGGTCGATCGCCGAATTTAGCCTCGGACCGCAGCCTCATAGTCTGCGGCTGTGCGCTGGATGAGAGTCGCCATGGGCACGATGTCCTGGACGCCGCTGACCGCATGTCCCGCGCTCCAGAGGTCCGCCCAACGCTTGGCGGCGACGGACCCGCCGCTACCGAATCGGGCGTTGGCCGTCTCGACCGTCACGGACTCATCAAGATGCGCGGGGTCGAGCCCGGCCCGGACGATCGAGGGCCGCAGCATGTTGGCGGACAGCCCCGTGAAGGCCTTGGTGGTCACGACGTCGTCCAGGGTGCTGTCGACGAGCATCTGCTGGTAGGCGGGGCTCGCCAGGCTTTCGGCTGTGGCGATGCACCGGGTGCCCATATAGGCGAAATCTGCCCCCAGGACCTCAGCGGCCCGTAGTGATCGCCCGTCGCTCACGCCGCCGGCCAGGACGACGATCCCGTCGAAAATTGCACGCACGGCGCGGACAAAGGCGAACGGGTTGACCCATCCGGTCTGCCCGCCGGCGCCCGCCGTCAGCAGAACCACGCCGTCGACACCGCTGGCGATCGCCTTTTCCGCATGGCGAAGCGAGGCCACGTCGGCCAGCACCAGGGTTCCGGCGTCATGCAGCGGAGCGACCACCTCGCTCGGAGACCCGACGCTGGTGATCACCATTTCGACCTTGTGGCGCGAAAGGCAGGCCAGATCCTCCTTCAGGCGCGGCTGGCGGATGATTAGGTTCGGACAATAGGGCGCTGTGGGGTGAGCCTCCCCCGCGCGGTCCATGCGATGGAGCCAGGCGTCGAGTTCGTCGATGGTGCGCGCGTTGGCCGTGGGGAAGGCGCCGATCACGCCGGACCGGCAGGCTGCGATGACCAGGTCCGGGCCGGAGACCCGCAACATCGGCGCGGCGATCATCGGCAAGGACAAGCGCGCCCGAAGGGCCTGGGCCGTCTGCCGCAAGGCGCTCCCGTGCATCGCCGTCTGCTCCGCCGCGTCCCCGACCAACTCGGCCGCCGCCGCATTGACAATTGACGAATAACGTCCAATCGTAAAGTCAATATTCAGCCGGATGTCGATCCAAGCCTTCGGATCGCCGCCTCTGCGAGGCGCCGGCGCAAGAAACCGGTGGAGGACGCGCGATGATCGCCTTGGACATGAAGGACCTGCCGATCCTCGGCGATCCGCAACCCCAGGGGAGCGGGGTCGACGCGCCGTTCTGGGCGGCGCTCAATGTCGGGGAACTGAGGATCGAACGCTGCGTCGCCTGCCGGACCTGGACCTGGCCGCCACAGTTCCGGTGCGGCGAATGCGGCTCGTGGGACTTCGCCTGGGAGGCGGTGGCGCTCCAGGGCGTCGTGCACAGCTGGACCCGTAACTTCCAGGCCTTCTCCCCCGAGTGGTCGGCGCTCACCCCCTACGTATCGTTGATGGTGGAGGTCCCCGACGCGGGCGACAGCCGCTTCATGGGCCTGCTGATCGGCGAGGAAGGAGCGCTGCGCATCGGCGCGGCGGTTGCAGGCGTGATCCAACCGCCGGGACCGGACGGCCAAGCCGTCCTGCGCTGGAAGCTCGTCGACCAAAGCTCCGGAGAACGCCGATGAACTTTCCGCTGAGAGGGACGGTCGCGGCGATCGGGGTCGGGGAGACCCCCTATTACCGGCGCGGCGCCTCACCCGAACCGGTGTTGAAGCTGACGTTGCGGGCGATCGTCGCGGCCTGCGAGGACGCCGGCATCAGCCCCAAGTCGATCGACGGCTTCTCTTCTTACGCCCACGACCCTAACGAGGGCCCGCTGCTGATGGGATCGCTCGGCATCCCGGAAATCCGCTGGTCGAGCATGATCGCCGGCGGCGGCGGCGGCGGCCTGCCCGCGGCGATCGGCGCCGCGGCGGCGGCGATCGTCTCAGGCCAGGCTGAGACCATCGTGGTCTATCGCGGCTATGCCGAGCGCGATGCCGGCCGTCTCAACGACGTGATGCGCAAGCTGCTGCAGGGATTCCCGCACTATTTTCCGCACGGCGTCACGGCGACGATCCCGGTCGGCGCGATGCGGACGCGCCGGATGGTGGAAGTCGGCGGCGTGCCCGCTTCGACCTTCCAGGCCTTCGTCCGGGCGGAGTACTTCCACGCCCAGCAGAACCCGCGCGCGCTGGCCTTCGGCAAGCCGCTCAGCGACGCGGACTACCTGGCCTCGCGAATGATCTCCGACCCGTTGCGGCTGGTCGACAACTCGCGCGAAAACGACGCCGCGGCGGCGATCATCCTGACGTCCGCCGCCCGCGCGCGCGATCTGCCCAAGCCCCCCGTCTATCTGCTGGGATGCGCTCAAGGGACATCGAATGGCGAAATCTGGGAAACCGACAAGGACTACCATACGGCCGGCATGCGCGACGTCGCAGACCGGTTGTGGCGGCAGTCCGGGATGTCGCCCTCCGACGTGGACGTCGCGCAGATCTATGAGAACTTCAGCGGCCCCGCCGTGGCGTCGATGATCGACCACGGCCTTTGCACAGCTGAATCGGCGGGCGAATTCCTCACCTTCGAGAACCTGACGGCGCCACGCGGCAAGCTGCCCATCAACACCAGCGGCGGCCTGATCGCCGAAGGCAATGTGCACGGCATGGGCCTGGCGCTGGAGGCGGTCCGCCAGCTGCGCGGGGAATCCACCAATCCCGTCCCCGACGCCAAGGTCTGCCTGCTGGCCGGCGGCCCTATCGCCACCTATGTGAGTTCAGCGCTCTTCGGAACGGCCGCAGCCCTTTAGTCGCCGCGCTCGTCGATAGCCAGCCCTCCAAACTCGGCGGGTCTGGAGGGGCGGCAAGCCGCTACGCCTAGGCGAATGCTGGCGCCGGAACAGCCATCTGCAGGAGGCGCATCGAGACGATCGCCTGCGCCTCGCGCATGATCCGGTCGATCAGCTCCTTGCAGGTCGGAATGTCATGGATCAGACCCTGGACCTGACCGGCCCAGACGAGGCCGGCGTCAAGGTCGCCGGATTCCAGAAGCTGACGTCCGCGGGCGCCTCGCACCAGGTGCGCGACATCTTCGAAACTCGCGTCGGCCGCCTCGGAGATCGCGACCACCTCGTCGGAAACGCTGTTGCGCCCCACCCGGGCGGTATTGTGGAACTTCCGGAAGATCAAGTGGGTGGCGCACTCGTCGTTGTCGACGATGAGTTGTTTGACGTTCTCGTGGATCGGCGCCTCGCGGGTCGCGCAGAACCGCGTGCCCATGTTGATCCCGTCCGCGCCGAGCGCGAGCGCGGCGACCAGCCCGCGGCCATCGCCGATGCCGCCGCTCGCGATCATCGGAATGGTCAGCTTATCGGCCGCCGCCGGAATCAGCACCAGCCCGGGGACGTCGTCCTCGCCCGGATGGCCCGCGCACTCGAAACCGTCGATCGACACCGCGTCGACGCCGAGCCGCTCGGCGGAAAGCGCGTGCCGCACCGCCGTGCACTTGTGCACCACCTTCACGCCGTGCGCCTTGAAATCCTCCACGTGCTCCTGCGGCCGGTGCCCCGCGGTTTCGACGATCGACACGCCGCTCTCGATGATCGCCCTGCGATACTCCGCATAGGGGGGAGGACTCATGGTCGGGAGAATCGTGAGGTTCACCCCGAAGGGCTTATCGGTCATGCTCCGGCAGCGGTCGATCTCGCGCCGCAGGGCGTCCGGGGTTGGCTGCGTCAGGGCCGTCAGCAGACCCAAGCCCCCAGCGTTGGAGACCGCGGCGACCAGTTCGGCCCGGCCGACCCACTGCATGCCGCCTTGGACGATGGGATGCTCGATACCAGCGAGCTCAGTGAAGCGCGTCTTCATGGCGTCCTCACAGCGCCTCGAGATGGTCGCGCTGGCGGCAGCGAGCGGCGCCCTCGCGCATGGTCTGCAGGCCGTAGCGCCGGGCGATGCCGTCGCTCTACGGCCCAGTCCCGACGCCGGCGTCCGCCCGCGGTGCGTGGCGCTTCGACGATATAGACTTCAGCCATTTCTCGGTCTCCGGCCGGGGTCAACGCGGGGCCATGCGAATGGCGCCGTCGAGGCGGATCGTCTCGCCATTGACCATCGGGTTGCTGATGATGCTCTCGACCATGAGTGCGTATTCGCTTGGCTGGCCGAGGCGGCTCGGAAACGGCGTCTGCTTGCCGAGCGACTCCTGCGCCGCCAGCGGCAAGCTGGCGAGCAAGGGTGTCATGAAGAGGCCGGGTGCGATGGTGGCGACGCGGATGGCGTGCTGGGACAGGTCTCGGGCCAGGGGCAGGGTCATTCCGACGATACCGCCCTTGGACGCGGCATAGGCCACCTGGCCGATCTGCCCGTCGAAGGCCGCGACGCTCGCGGTGTTCACGATGACGCCGCGCTCTTCATCCTCAAGGTCCGTGGCCGCCAGCACCGCGGCGAACTTCGAGATCATATTGAAAGTGCCGATCAGGTTGACCTCAAGAGTCTTGCGGAAATCGGCCAGGGCATGCGGGTTGCCGTCCCGGTTGACGGTCTTCTGGGGCGGGCCGATCCCGGCGCAGTTCACAAGGATTCGAGCAACGCCCTGCGCGGCGCCAGCTTCCGCGATGGCCTGGGCGACCGCGTCATCGTCCGCGACGTTGACGCTCTGATATCGCGCGCCGATCGCCTGGGCGTGGTCCTGCCCCAGTTTGGCGTTGAGGTCGAAAATGGTGACCTTCGCACCGCGCGCGGCAAGCGCTTGCGCGGTCGCCGCGCCAAGGCCCGATGCACCGCCGGTGACGATGGCGTGAATACCCTCGAAGTGCATGCCCGAATCCTTCAGATGAGCTCGATCGGTGCGGCGGCGGTTTCGCCGCCGCAGCGCCCAGGTCGATGATGTTGGAGTCCGCCAGACCGCTGAGAAAATTGCCCCTGGAGGGGTCGCGTGGAGGACGCGATGGCGCGGCGCATCTAGGACCTCACCGTGAGGTCCGCGGTCATGGCGACGCCGTCCTCGCTGACCGCCCAGATCACCGCGCCGGACTCGTCCTCCCGTAGCCGGAGCTCAAATGGGCGGCCATCGAACACCGGCCGCAGAGCGCGGAAGCTGAAGGTGGCCACCTGCGCGCGCGGATGCAGGCGCAGATAGTGGTCCATCAGCAGCGTGGCGATGTACGGGCCGTGGACGATGAGTCCGGGATACCCCTCGACCTGGGTCACATAGTCCCGGTCGTAGTGGATGCGGTGGCCGTTGAAGGTGAGCGCCGAATAGCGGAGCAACTGCACCGCGTCGCCGACGACCTGACGGGTGGCCGTCGCGACCCCCATGTCGGGATCGGGCCGACTGGCCCCGCCGGCCCCGGGCTCGGGCGGCTCGCGGTAGACGATATCATGCTCCTCGATGACGCAAACACGCCCGGCCGCCTCCACCTGGTGCTGGACCGTCACGAAGATCATCCGACCGGAGGCGCCTGTCTTCTCCTGGACGCTCTTCACGGTGGAACGACGCTGGATGGCGGCGTCCAGCGGCAGCGGCGCCGGGAACTCGAAGCGGCCGCCGGCCCACATCCGGCGGGGAAGTTCGACCGGCGGCAGGAAGCCGCCGCGTTTCGGATGCCCGTCGGGGCCGATCTGCGACTGGCGCGCGTCGGGCAGGAAATAGAACCAGTGTCCAAGCGGGGGGACCTCGTCCGGCCGCCAGGGCGAACTTTCGTGGTCCAGCAACGCCGCGAGGCGCTGTTGGGGACTCCGGGTGGAGATGTCGGTAAGAACCTCGGTGCGCCCGACCCAGGCCTGCAGAGATGGCGGTTCCGTCATGCGAACTCCCTTCGGATCGCCGCGCCGTGGGCGTTGAGTCCCGGCGAGCCGCCGGGGGACACCGGAGCCTCATCGCTCCAGCGCCAGGGGGAGGCCGGGATATCCACCGGGCCTGTGGGGGTCTCGACGGACATCCGCCGCAGGACCGGATGGGCGGAGAATTCGGCGACGCTGTTGACCGAACCGAAAGCCGTCCGCGACGTCGTCAGGCGCGCCTTCAACGCCTCGACGGAGAGCGCGCTGAAGACCGTCAGGATCGCCGCGTCGAGCGCCGGCCGGTTGGCGCAGCGCGCGGCGTTGGAGGCGAAACGCGGATCCGCCGCCAGATCGTCGCGCAGTAGCACCTCCGTACAGAAGGCGCGCCATTCCCGCTCGTTCTGGATCGAGATCACCACCTGACGGCCTTCGCCGGTCGCGTAGGCGCCGTACGGGGCGATCGAGGGATGGTTGAGACCGGACCGCTTCGGCGGGCGACCCGCATAGTCCTGATGGAGCAGCGGCACCGTCATCCAGTCCGCCAGGCCGTCGAACAGCGACACGGAAACCACCTTCCCGCGCCCCGTCAGAGTTCGCTCGTAGAGGGCCTGCAGGATCGCGGCGTGGGCGTTCATGCCGCAGCAGATGTCGCCGGCCGAGACGCCCACCCGCGCCGGCCCATCCGGCCCCCCGGTGATGGACGCCAGGCCCGTCTCGCATTGGATGAGGAAATCGTAGGCCTTCATATCCCGCCACGGCCCGTCGTCGCCGTAGCCGCTGATGTCGCAGGTGATCAGCTGGGGATGCCGCGCCCGAAGCTCCTCGGAGCCAAATCCCGCCCGCTCCAGGGCGCCGGGCGCGAAATTCTGCAGGAACACGTCGGCCTGGCCGATCATGGCCTCCAGCAGCGCCGCGTCGGCCGCGACCTTGATGTTGAGCGCGATCGACTCCTTGCCGCGGTTGAGCCACACGAAATAGGCGCTCTCCCCATGGGCGACATGGTCGTAGTCCCGCGCGAAATCGCCCTCCGGCCGCTCCACCTTGATGACCCGTGCGCCGCCATCCGCCAGGCGGCTGGTGCAGAACGGGCCGGCCACCGCCTGCTCCAGGGCGACGACAAGGATCCCGTCGAGCGGCCGCCTCGCAGCGCGCGATTGGAAGGTCATGTCCAGTCCGCCCTCACCCTGCTGCTGCCCTTGGCCCGGCCGCGTGGGGCGGCCCTGGTTCGACACACCGGTCGAGGCTGGCCCCGCCGACTTTACACACTACTAATTCCGTTTAGTGTAACCCCGCAAGAGGTTTTGCGGAGGGGGCGGCGGCGATGACGGCGGAGTCGAAGAATCCGGTCCGGTCCCTCTGCGCGCTGCTCTTTGTGCCCGGCGACCGGCCGGAGCGACTGCAGAAGGCCATGCATATGGGCGCGGACGCCCTGATCATCGATCTCGAGGACGCCGTGGCGCCTTCCGCCAAGAGCGCCGCACGGGAGACGGTCGCCAATCTGGTCAACGAGTCCGGCCGCCCCATATTTGCCCGGGTCAATGCAGCCGGCACGCCCTGGCATGGCGACGACATCAGCGCCGTGCGCGGCCAGCCAGCGCTGGCCGGCGTGATGATTCCGAAGGCCGAGGATGTCGAAGGACTAACCGCCCTTGGCGACCTGGCTGTTGTGGCGCTGGTGGAGACGGCCCTGGGGCTGTCGCGACTTCGCGCGATCGCCTCGGCTCCGCCCGTGACGCGCCTTGCGTTCGGCTCCCTGGACTACTGTGTCGACATGGGCATGCGGCATACCCGCGAAGCGCTGCAGGCGGCGCGCGCCGAGTTCGTGCTGGCATCCAGGCTGGCGGGCCTCCCGGCGCCGATCGACGGCGTCACCCTGTCGCTTGAGAACCCCAGGCAGACGGAAGAGGACGCCCGCTACGCCCGGGAACTGGGATTTGGCGGAAAGCTCGCCATTCACCCGGGGCAGCTTGCAGCGATCCGGCTCGGTTTTGCGCCCTCGGCGGACGAGGTCCGCTGGGCCCGCGCGATCCAGGCCGCCCGCGCCGAGGGCGCCGTGCGGGTGGACGGCGCCATGGTCGACGCCCCGCTACGCGCCCTGGCCGACAGCATCGTGTCGCAGGTCGACGCCGCCGCCGACTGAGTTTTGGCTGTTCACGATAGTCAGTTGTCGATATACGATATTTGTAAATTTGTAGGAGACCCGAGGATGGGCACTTTGACCGTCGCGCCAAGGGAAGAGTCCGCGCGAGCCCGCTGGGAGCGGTTCAGCCCCATCGTCACCGGCGATGACTATGTCGAAAGCCTCCGCGGCCGCGATGTGACCGTCTACCTCTTCGGGGAAGCGATCGCCGACCCCGTCGACCACCCGATCATCCGCCCCTCCATCAACGCCCTAAAGGCGACCTACGATCTCGCCACCGAGGATGCGGACCTGGCGACGGCCTGGTCCCCGCTCATCGAACAACGGGTCAACCGGTTCCTGCACATCGTCGGATCCCCCGACGACCTGGTCATGAAGAATCGGATGCAGCGCCGCCTGGGACAACTGACGGGCACCTGTTTCCAGCGCTGCGCGGGCCTCGACACGATCAGCGTCCTGCATTCGATCACCTACGACATCGATCAGAAGCACGGGACGGCCTACCACCAGCGCTATCTGGACTTCATGGCCCAGGCGCAGCGCAACAACGTCATCATCGGCGCGGGGATGACCGACCCGAAGGGCGACCGCAGCAAGCGGCCAAGCGAGCAGGCGGACCCGGACCTCTTCATGCACGTGACCCGGCGCACGGAACACGGGCTCTACGTGACCGGCGCCAAGGCTCACATGACCGGTGGCCTGAATTCCCACTGGATCTGCGTCATGCCGACGATGAACCTGACGGCTGAGGACCGCGCCTATGCGATCGTCGGCATGGTCCCCGGCGACGCGCAGGGGCTGACCTACATCTACGGCCGTCAGTCCTGCGACACTCGCGCCCTGGAGGTCGGTGACATCGACAAGGGCAACGCCCGGTTCGGCGGCCAGGAGACCCTGGTGGTCTTTGACGACGTCTTCATCCCCTGGGAGCACGTCTTCATGGACGGCGAATATGAGTTCGCCCAGGACATGGTGGCGCGGTTCACCGCCTATCACCGGGCCAGCTACGTCTGCAAAACCGGCCTGGGCGACGTGATGGTCGGCGCCGCCGCGGCGATCGCCGAATACAACGGCGCGGACGCCGCGAGCCACGTCAAGGACAAGCTCGTGGAGATGACCCATCTGAACGAGACCATCTATTCCTCGGCGATCGCGTCATCCCACGAGGCCAAGGCCCTGCCCTCGGGCATCTTCATGAACGACGCCATGCTGGCCAATGTCTGCAAGCACAACGTCACCCGTTTCCCCTACGAAATCTCCCGCCTGGCGCAGGATCTCGCCGGCGGCCTGATGGTGACCCTGCCCTCGCAGCAGGATTTCGAGCATGCGGTCGCCGGACCGATCCTGCAGAAGTATTTCAAGGGCCGGTCCAACGTGCCGGTGGAGCATCGCGCCCGGATGCTCCGGCTGATCGAGAATATGACGCTCGGCCGCAACGCCGTGGGCTACCTCACGGAATCGCTTCACGGCGCCGGCTCGCCCCAGGCCCAGCGAATCCAGATTCTGCGCGGGATGGAGGTGGAACGGAAGAAGGGGTACGCCAAGGACCTCGCCGGCATCCCCGGCCCGGCGGCGTCGGAGTAGAGGCCCGCATGGCCCCTGGTCCTCTTGACGGCCTCCGGATCCTGGAGATTGCGGGCATCGGTCCCGGGCCGTTCTGCGGGATGATGCTGGCCGACCATGGCGCGGAGGTGATCCGGATCGATCGCCCCGGCGGCATCCGCGGCGGCGTGCAGATCGACCGAGCCACCGATGTGCTCGCGCGCTCGCGCCGTTCGCTCGTGCTCGACCTGAAGACCCCCGCCGGCGTCGACGTCCTGCTGCGCCTTTCGGAGACTGCGGACGGCCTGATCGAAGGCTTCCGGCCCGGCGTCATGGAACGCCTTGGCCTGGGGCCCGAGGAAGTCCACGCGCGCAACCGCCGGCTGGTCTATGGCCGGATGACCGGATGGGGCCAGGAGGGGTCCTATGCCGGGTCGGCGGGGCACGACATCAACTATATCGCCCTGGTCGGCGCGCTCTCGGCCTTCGGGCGCGCGGGGGCGCTGCCGACACCGCCGGCGAACCTCATCGGCGACTTCGCCGGGGGCGGGATGATGCTGGCCTTCGGCATGGTTTGCGCCCTGCTCCACGCCCGGATCTCCGGCGAAGGCCAGGTCATCGACTGCGCGATGGTCGACGGCGCGTCGCTGCTCATGAGCTTCCTGTGGTCCCTTCGCGCCCAGGGCGCCTGGTCAGATGATCGCGGATCCAACGAACTGGATACCGGCGCGCCATACTATGATGTCTACGCCTGTGCGGACGGCGGACTGATCTCCATCGGCGCCATCGAACCCCAGTTCTACGCCGAGCTCCGGACGCTTCTGGGCCTGGCGACGGATCCGGACTTCGATGCACGCGATCAACGCGACCGGTGGCCGGGCCTCAAGGCCAAACTGACGGCGCTGTTCCTCTCCCGGACCCGCGGCGATTGGTGCCAGGTGCTCGAGCATACCGACGCCTGTTTCGCCCCGGTGCTGAGCCTGGCCGAGGCGCCCGCCCATCCTCATCTGGCCGCGCGGGGCGCGTTCATCGAGGTCGGCGGGGTTCTGCAGCCCGCGCCCGCGCCTCGCTATTCGGCGACGCCGGTGGCGACGCCGCGCCCGCCCCCGACGGCCGGCGCCGACAGCGAAGCCCTGTTGGCCGAACTCGCGCAACGCGCCGGTCCGACGCAGGTCGGCGCTGAACCCTGATTGAAGCGTGACGCACGGGAGCTATCGATGAAGGTCGCACTGGTTGAAGGTCGATGCAGCGGTCATGCCCGCTGCGCCGCCGTGGCGCCGGAAGTCTATGTCCTCGATGAGAACACGGGCTTCGTGATCCTCGAAGGGACGTTGGCGGTTCCGGCCGGCCTTGAGGCCGCCGCGCTGCGCGGCGCGCGCGCCTGTCCGGAACGCGCCATTCAGGTCCTCGACGATTGATCCGTGTACGCCGCAACCCACGTCACGCCACATCTCGCTGGAGTAGCGCGCATGCCCCTCGTCCGATTCATTGAAGCCTCCGGAGAGGAACATGGCGTCGAGGCCACATGCGGGGTTTCTGTGATGACGATCGCCCTCGACAATGCCGTCCCTGGCATCGTCGCCGACTGCGGAGGCGCCATGTCGTGCGCCACTTGCCATGTCTACATCGATCCGGATTGGACGGACACCGTAGGGGGGGCCTCCGATCTGGAACTGTCGATGCTCGAAAGCGCCATCGACCCGCGGCCCAACAGCCGCCTCTCCTGCCAGATCGTGGTGAGCGACGCCCTCGAGGGCGTGGTGATCCGGATTCCGGAGTCGCAATTCTAGCCGGGGCGCTGCGCGAACCGCCGTCAGGCGCGACCGGCTGGAATCAGCGGTCGATGAAGATCTTTCCCGGATTGAGCAAGCCCGCGGGATCGAACGCCTGCTTTATGGCGGCCATGAGGGCCACCGCATCGCGGCCGCGCTCCCTCACGAGGCCGTCCATTTTCCCGAGACCGATGCCGTGCTCGCCAGTGGAGGTGCCACCCAGCGCGATCGCGTGCGCCACCATGCGGTCGTTGATCGCGGCCGCCTGCGCCAGCTCCGCCGGATTGAGCGGGTCGAGCACGAACAGCACGTGATAGTTCCCATCGCCCACGTGTCCGACGATCGTCGCGGTCACATGATGAGCCTCGATGTCGGCGCGCGCGGCGGCAATGCTCTCCGCGAGCGCCGCGATCGGGACGCAAACGTCAGTGGACCACACATGGCTGCCGGGCCGCAGGGCCATGGCGGCGAAGTAGGCGTCGTGACGCGCTTTCCATAGGCGGCTGCGGGTTTCCGCCCGGTCCGCGACCTGAAGCGGCGTTCCCTGGAATTCGGCGACCAGCGCACGGAACTGGTCCAGCTGCTCGGCCACGCCCGCAGGACTGCCGTGGAACTCCAGGAACAGCGTGGCCCGCTCAAGCAGATCCAGCTTTGAATAAGCGTTGCACGCCCGGATCTGGGCAGGATCGAGCAATTCGATGCGAGCCATCGGAATGCCGCCCTGGATCGCCGCAATCACGACCTGCACGGCGCTATCCACGTCTGGAAAAGCGCAGGTCGCCGCCACGATGGCTTCGGGGATCGCGTGCAGCCGCACGGTGACCGTGGTGATCACGCCCAGCGTGCCTTCCGATCCGACGAACAGGCCGGTGAGATCGTATCCGGCCGCGGACTTGGCGGCGCGGGTCCCGCTCTCGATGACGCGCCCGTCGGCCAACACCACCTGCAGCGACAGGACATTGTCCCGCATCGTGCCATATCGGACGGCGTTGGTTCCCGACGCACGGGTCGCGGCCATTCCGCCAAGGGTGGCGTTTGCGCCGGGATCGATGGGGAAGAACAGACCCTTGTCCCGCAGGTGCTGATTGAGCTGTTCGCGGGTGACGCCGGCTTCGACCCGGCAGAGCAAGTTGGCGGAGCTGACCTCAAGGATGCGGTCAAGGCCGGTGAGATCGAGACTGATGCCGCCGCGGACGGCGGAGAGATGTCCCTCGAGCGCGGTCCCGGCGCCGTGCGCGATCAGGGGAATCCGATGCGCCTGACAGACTCGGACGGCGTCGATCACGTCCTCGAGTTCCCGCGCCATGACCACAGCGTCGGGCGCGAGCGCGGCATGATGGGTTTCGATCCCGGCGTGCTGCCGGCGGTGCTCCACGCCGCGGGACATCCGCGTCCCGAACCGGTCGGAGAGCGCGACCAGCGCGCTTTCGAGCGCTGCGGGGTCGGCTGGATCGCCGGCTATGCGCGGTGCGCCTGCTGGAGCGTCAGACACAGGCTGCTAGCGCGTGTTCGCCGAGATCTTGGTCAGGCCCCGAGCCGACCGCGATCGGATGCGCCGTCCCGACGCCGTCGCAACAAGGTTCACCAGCAGGGCGACCGCAATGACGCCGCCGAGCGCCAGGAATTCGCCCCGCAAGCCGAGCATCAGCCGCAAGGGGGCCAGGAGCACCGGACTCGAGGCGACCCCGAGGTAGTTGAACGTCGTGAACAGTCCCAAGGCGTACGCCCGGATGCCCGGCGCGGCCGCCCCGATCAGGGCCTGGCCGAGGAAGGGAAGATAGGTTCCGCACGCCAGGCCGAGCATAGCGCTGCCGGCGGTGAGGGGCCCGGCCCCATGCGCCAGGCCAAGCAGCGCAAACGCCGCTGCATTGAGGCCGATCGCGACCCGAAACGTCGCCGCCGCGCCCCATCGCGGCTGCAGGAACGCATAGCCCAGGCCGCCGACGATGGCCCCGGCGCTGAACGCCGCGATGATGACCGATTGCACGGCGGAGGAGGTGATGCCGTCGTCGATGAGCAGGAACGCGAACTGGGTCGAGGGCACCAGCCCGACGACCATGGTCAGCAGCGCCATGACAAAATATGGCCAGAGCGCCCAGAGGCCGGCGTTGCCCTCGGTTGCTGCTGGATCGGGGTGCGGCGGGTCAAGCGGGCGACGGGTCGCGAAGGCCGCCAGCGGCAGCAGCAGCAGCGCGACGGCAGGGTAAAGCAGGAAGGCGGCGCGCCATCCGAAGGCGTGCGCCAGAAACGCCCCCAGCAGCACGGTCACCAGACCTGCCACTTGGCCGACGGCGTTCTTGTAGCCCAGCACCACGCCCCGTTGGGTCGACCCGTAGGCCTCCGCGACGATCGCGTAGAGCGAGGTGCCCATGGCCACCGCCCCCATCCCGAACAACACCCGCGACAGGAGCACGGCCCACGGGGCGGTCAGGTAAAATCCCCCGGCGCCGAGGATGGCGTAGGCCACCAGCGACCAGAGCAGAGTGCGGCGAAGCCCAATGCGCCGCATCACGGCGCCGATGAACAGACCGCCGACAACGCAGCCGATGCCCGGCAGGGTCACCAGCAGCTGGGCCCAAGATCTGGCCTGCTCTCCGCCGCCCCAGTCTCGGGCGATCGCGGGAAGCACGGTCGATAGCACGCTGAACAGCATGGCGTTGGCTGCGCCGCCCAACAGCACCGTCAGAAGGACGGCGGCCCGCTCAGAGGCGACCGAGAACGGCGCCGGGGAGGTCGCGGTCGCGGGCACGGGGGGCGAGGCCACGGCGTTCCCCCTACCCGGCCACCGGCGAGTGGCTGGCGGGCGCAGCCTCGGCATGGCCCGAAGCCTTGATGATCAGGACATCGGGGGCGACGAATCCCAGTTCGTGCATCCCGATCATCTCGCGCCGGCGATCGACCGGATCGTGCAAGGTCAACGTCCGCGCGTTGCGGAAGAACCGGTCGAAGCCGTGCGTGGTCGTCGCCGAGCTGGCGCCCATGACCTGGAAGACCTGGCTGGTGACGTCGAGGGCCGCCTCAGTCGCCATGACCTTGGCCTGCGAGACGCCCACGGCGACGAGTTCGTCCATGGACGGGTCGTCCTCATAGATTTTCAACACCTGCGCCGCCTGCAGCACCATCGCGCGCGCCGCCTGGATCTTCACGGACATGTCGGCGACCCGCAACCTGATGAACGGGTCTTCCGAGGCGTGCTCCAGGCCTTTCCAGGGTCGGCTCTTGTCACGGACATAGGCGAGGGCTGAGCGGTAGGCGCCGATCGCCATGCCGGTGAACTGCGCCGCGAACTGCAGGTTTCCCATGGTCGTGCTGCCATCGCGGAAATTCGGGTGCGAAGCGTCGAGGACATTGGCCGCCGGCACCGCGACGCTCTCGGCGGCCGCGACGCCGCTGCCGGTGCCGCGCTGGCCGATCCCGGCCCAGTTGTCCGTCACCGTGACGCCGGGCGCGGCCAGCTCGATGATCGGCAGGAGCAGTTCGCCCTCGTCGTTCACGGCCACCCACAGGGCCCACTTCGCGCCGGTCGAGGAGGTCGCGAAGTGCTTCCGTCCGGTCAGCGCAAAGCCGTCGCCGGCCGGCGCGATCTTGCTTCCGATCATGAACCGGTTGGCGTTGGCCTCGGCCCCGAAGGTTGCGAACAGGTGGCCCTGCAGCGCCTCCCCGAAGAAGAACCGCTTCTGGGCTTCTGTCCCGACGGCCGCGACGAGCTGCATGCAGGCGTTGTG
>Ga0307517_10004201_pt1 | contig 22211 bp, 28 predicted proteins | sample 23_EM_MG_FD_194515 | JGI IMG/M metagenome (GOLD analysis project Ga0307517, IMG submission 194515) | Populus trichocarpa ectomycorrhiza microbial communities from riparian zone in the Pacific Northwest, United States - 23_EM | ecosystem: Host-associated > Plants > Roots > Unclassified | place... | reverse complement strand
TAACGTCAACCCCTAGGCAGTAGCCATGATGGGGGAAGAGAGGTGGGTGGGGGATAGTGACGATGATTTCCCGTGGTGTTGAGATTTCAATCGCCGGAGGTGGAGGAGAGAAGGTTCGTGTCCTATCTCTTGGTCGGAACCAAGTGCCTTATATAGGCATCTTCTCACAACCCTAACCTTGGTGACTCATCACCTCGCGCTACATAAACCTCTATGACTCATAATGAGTCATAGCCTGAAATCCATCAATGACTCATACGAGTCATCACCCAACATTCCGTTAACCAATCAAAACTCATAAACCAAGTCATGTGCTCAAAGGAGTCACACGCGCGAAACTCATGACTCATAATGTGAGTCATGTGCGAAAGTCATTACATCATATGACGTCACAATCGTGAGTCATGAAACCATCAACCAATCATAACATAACAATGACTCGTAAGTGCATAGTCATGTGAGAACTATGAGTCAAGTAACGTCATAGTGTGAAATCCTACATACCTTATGACTCATAAGTATGAGTCATGTGAAATCTGCCTTGCTTAGTCACGATTTGTGACAGTTTCTTTAGTCTTGGAGGATTACCGGATTCCGCTATGTGCGCAGCTACTGGTCATGATGCAGATTCCAGGATGGCTATTGCTCTTGGGTTTTGTATTTAAACCTGTCCCCTGACTAGCAGGAGACAGCAGCCTTCGACAGACCTTCAGTCTAAGAATACACTTGGTTGAAATGCAATCCCTGAGTTCTATTTGTCCTTCAACTATTATCGCTTACCTCCAGTCCCTTGAACCCTCCCTAAGTACCAGCGCTATCAGGACTATCGCCGGTCCTACTGTATTTTCATCAGAAAGGAATAAACCTGTTACGAGATTCCGGGCGGCACCAACTGATAGAGTTACTGCTGGTCAGTGTGGGAGAGGATTTGCCTTCGCCTGAGTGGTACATGGCGTGGTCTGATTCAATGCTAACATCGGTAGACGAGGCGTAGCGTGTATTGATTTGTAGGGGTTGGCTAGGGTCATGTAGCTCAAGGCTGTCATAATCGATAGTGGGGTCCTTGAGACTTGTATCCAGCGGTCCTGTTGGTCCCTCATGAATTCTCGATATGTAGTCTCCTATGAAATTCTGCCCTCTTGGCTGGTATTCTATTTTAAAATCAGATGGACTGATGTGCGTTAACCATCTTTGCTGTCGTCCATTGGGATTCTTTTGTGCCATGAGTTTTGCGAGGCTTTCGTGGTCTGTAACCACTGTAACTTGTCGGTGGAGCAAATTGGGAGCGAATGCTTCCATAGCCACAATGATTGCGCGTGTTTCCTGTGGGTGTGTCGGGTAGTTGCTTTGTCATAGCTTCAGCTTCCTGGTATGGAACGCTGCGGGTGTGGCGGCATCTCTGGTTGCCCCTCGCCCTATCCAAGCGTCTGGACCTGTAGGGGATGCATCGGTAAAAAGCCATATCATATCTGCGTTATTATAGTTTATTGGGCTCGGGACTGTGTCCTTATCTGCAGCTCACTTGACCGCTTCGAGGGGTACTTCCTCCAGATCGGTCCACAGTCATTCAGCATTCCCACTCAGCTATCCGAGAGGGGATGTGATCGTGGCGATGTGGGGAATGAACAGCGAGATATAACTAACCATTCCATTGAATCGGTGCAGTTCTTTCTGGCTTCCTGGTCCTGTCCAGTCCATTATGGTCCGGATTTTCTCTGCTGATGAGTGGATGCCATCATAGTCTATCATATGACCTAGGATATTAGTCTTTGTGGCAAAGAAAACACTTTTCTTCGAGTTGGCTAATGGCTGGTGTTCTGCGGCCTACTGCAGGCGTTCGTAATGTTCTTACCATGCGCTTCAAAGGTGTTACTGGAGACAAAAATATCGTCAAGGTATAGGCATATGTTCTTGCCTAACTCGTCGTGGAATAGGTCCTCGATGGTACTCATAAAGGTTCCGCGCGTGTTCATGTCTCCTTGCATCATGACCTGGCTCGTAAAGGCGCCGAAGGGTATCTTCATTGTGTTGTTCTTCATATTATCTGCATGCACTCTGGTCTGGAAGTAGGCGTCACTGAGATGTCTCTTGCTTCAGAATTGTCCTCTGGCTACGGCGTTTAATATAGTGTTTTGTTCCGGGATCTGTGTGTGATCGGACAGGGTGTTATCATTCCTGAAGCGGAGGTCTACAAAGGGGCCAATTCTCCCATTGGGTTGGGCTTCCACAAAAATGCTGCCTGCTTTGCGCACAGTTGTCCTAGGGAGGATACCTGCCTTCATCTGCTTCGTGATCCATTCGTGCTATTTGGACATTAAGGCTTGTGGCGCTTTGAAGTTGGGTGTCTTCACAAGCTTTCCCGGGTCTATGAGGCATATCCAGTGCATTAACTGGCGTACTGGTGGCAATTCCTGAGATACGTCTTTGACAAATAACTCGGGGCAAATCGCCAGGAACTCTGGTACTTCCTGTAGCTTCGTCATGGCTGATCTAGACTCTCTAGACTTTCCATCAACGGTAACTCTAACCTTGTAATTGGAGAAGTAAATGCTGTTCTTTTGGAAATCGATGACTGCTCCTAGCTTTATGAGATCGTCCATAGAGATGAGGATATCGTAGTCTCATACTGGCATGACCAGGATAGGCACCTTGTCAACTCTCATCTTGACTGGCGGGATCATAACTTGAACAGAGAAGTTGCTAGTTGATCACGATCCTGTGACGGCAATCTTTAGAGTGACCGGGTTCTTCCTAGCTGTGTAGGGGGTGTTGTGTGTTGTAACGAATTTGTTCGATATGAGCGTACCACCAATGGGACCCGTATCTGCGAGGGCTCTGGCGGGTTTGCCATTGATGTTGATAGTGAATTCGAGTGCCTGGAATGGCCTATTCTTAGGCGTGCCCACCGTAGTCTTGTAGGTTCTGATAGAGCCGCTGCCATCTAGCTCCTCTGTGCTGTCTGTATTGGGCTCATATTCGCCTTCACTACTGTCGGGGGCTTCCTCAGAGAGGCGAACATTGTTGGTCTTAACTTCTTTCTTTAGGCAGTAGTTTGCCATTTGTTCGCTTTCGCCACAACATAAAGATGCTCCGTCTGCCTTACTGCGGTCCATTTTGGCCTTACTTGGCTTGTTGGATTGGGTGTAGGTCGTCTTCTTGACGGGGCCTTTCATTTGCCTGTGTTCCAGGGGATTGATGTTGTAGGGGGCTTGCGGTACATATTTTCTTTCTTTGGTGTATGGGGTTTGCTGCTAGAAGCCTGGCTTCCATCGCTGCGTTTGTAGCCACCAGTTCTGTACATAGAAGAGTCATAGCGTTCTGCCACCGCCACCATCTCGTCCCAGTTTTCTTGTGGTGTGAGCTGGGGCTCAACATTGCGGCTTAGTCTAGATTCCATAGCATCAAGAAATCTGTGCTTTTGTACATAGTCAGAGATGGATCCAGCTGGAAGTGATCTTTTGAGGTCCGCTAGCTCTTGTGCTATCTTCGTTATGCATGGTGGCTGTCCACCTGCTGTCTGGCGGGCATTCTCCCCTTTGTGATAGCTGTCATCAGTGGTTGTAGAGGCTTTGAATATCTGCTGTCAGCGGTGTGTCAGCTGTGGTACCCTGAGGTTCTCTTCCTCTATGTTTAGTGTCTGGAAAGCTTTGTTTACTTTGTCTTCTCTGTAAAATCTATCCTTGTCAGCCACTCCAGATAAGTCATCGTTCAATCGTGATCTCGCTAGGTACTTCTTGATTGGGTTAAGCTATCGCTTGAGTTTGTCTGGTTTGAGGTCTTCTCATTCACCGCTAAATATGGGCAGCTTGGAGACCTTAGAAGGGGGCAGCCTCAGTGTTCCCAACGGGCCAGGCCGGCCAGGCTTCGGTAAAGCCGGGCCCGGCCTGTCGAAATTCTCTCGGATCTAGCCTGGCTCGAGCCTGCAGGCCTGGTTAAGCCTGAGCCTGGCCTGGCAGGGCCGGCCTATAGGTCATATAGGCTTTTTCCCGGCTGCCTGATAGGCCGGCCTGGCCTATATAGCCTAGGCCGGCCTATACGGCTTCGGCCGACCCACTCATAGTGAGTGGCTGTTCTGTGTCAACAGCAAAATTCACGGTAAATGTTTCCCAATTACGGAATACGATTAAAAATAAAGTAACGGTTTCGCTTATTAGCAAAAGAAATACAAAAAAATACTAGAGGTAGTGAATTAATTAACTCGTTTTGTGATTAATTAAGAAGTATCATAATAGCCGAAGGTAAAGGAGGAAAAAAAATCACAGGCGATAAACTCAGAAGAGGGGTGGGGGGTAGGGAGGTTGAATACCCTTAATGCAATCTGTTCTCAACGCTAATCTCCGGGCCTATAGGCGCCTAGCAGGCCTGATAGGCTTTCGTAGGCCGATCGAATTTGGCCTATATGGGCCTAGGCTGTCTTCCGGAGCAGCCTGCCTTAGCCCGGCCTACGGCCTATAGGCCGGCCTACCATCGGCCTGGCCCGTTGGGAACACTGGGCAGCCTGGCCTGACATGGGTCTGCCATGGTGCCTGTAGGTGGGTCTGGGGCTGGAGGTGGGGCATCTGGTCGTTGAGGGGGCGCTCTGGCCCTCCTTAATCTTGAGTGTCTGTCTGGTATGTCTAGGATGAATGTACCGGGTCGTGATTGCTCTCTATGGGCTCGGAACGGTGCTCTAGTTGGTGTCTGACTTGTAAAAACTCTTAGAGGGCTGGGTGCTCGCCACCTCCTTGTAGAGTGCCCTTCTTGTAAGCGTTCAGTTTCCGCAGTGTGATGGGTTGCTGCTCTTGCCGCTGCTCTTTCCTCAAGCCGCTGGGCTTCTCTTTGAATGAGTTCCTCAGGTGTGAGGGAGTGGTCTTCGTCCGAATCTGTATCTAGATCTCGTGGCAGGAGTTGACTGGTTCTTGCTGGCGTGGCTGATGAGCCTGGCATGGGCACAGGTGTTGGGTCTTGGGTGGTTAGTTCTGGGGTATCGTCTGTGCATTCTGCTGAGGGACACTTGTAGGCCCTACTGGACCTGGTAAGGCTTCTCCTCCTGTGTTCTGCCATTGTGAATGTAGCACCTGAGTCGGAAGTTTCTTTCCCTGCAGGTGCTGCTTCTAACTAGTTATCAAGATACCGGGAGGGTGATCACTCTTACCAGTCTGTTCCCAATCCTGAGAGCAAAGGCCTTTCACCTGCTGTAGGTTAAAATATGTAACAGGTTTATGCCTGTCTAATGAAAATACAGTAGGTCCGGCGATAGACCTGCTCGAAGTGATACTAAGGGAGGCTTCAACGAACAGGAGGTAAATGATAATAGTTGAAGGACAAATACAACTCAGGGATTGCAGTTCAACCAAGGGTATTCTTGGACTGAAGGTCTGTCGAAGTCTCCTCTGTCTTGCTAGCTAGGAGACTGGTTTAAATAGACAACCCAAGAGCGATAGCCTTCCTGGAATCACGATTATTACCAGTAGCTGCGCACATACCGGAATCCTGTAATTCTGCAAGACTAAAGAAACAAACATAGTTCACCCTGCACCTGTGTTACATGACCTTTCCATACCCGGAATCGTAAATATAAACTACCTGCAAACCAAACCAAACATAGCAATACCATAGCATAGCTTATCTGACTCAGAGACAGTGGCAGAGCTCAAATCAAATCAAATAAACCAAAAATAAATCAACTAGACATAGGAGATCCTGCACTGCCCACGCCGGTGTACCGGTACCGGAACATGTACACATGTTACAGTCCATCAGATGGTCATAGTGGTATCAAGTTGGGAAACGAAAAGATTCACTGTGTTCATGATGTAAATGCAAGATACTATCCATCAAATGTATGTTGGGGGATGTATCGATTCAGCTTGCTATGAAAAATTACTGTCGAAATACAAAGAGTGCCAACAGGGTATGGATAAATTTCGCACTCCTTATTGGGCGAATTGGCAGGTTGGTGAGCTGTTTTTGTTTTTATGAGAGCTGAATACGATGAGAGAATAGGCCAGAAAGATAAACACGCCCGATGAAGCCAGGAAGGAAACTGTGGTTTGTTCTGAGTATTTATCATTTTTTTCATCTATATATCTCTAGCTCTAGAAGGATAGCAAGTTTAAATAAAAAATACCGAAAGGGTTCTTCAACATTCTATCCAACCAAAATCTTGCCGGAGATGCGCGCAGCTTTCTGATTGCTCCACCAGTGAACTTCCCAGACCTGTTTAGCGAAGTATGCAAATCCTCAAATATAAGGTACAGACCGTGTATCCCCTTCCTCCTGTTTTGTTTGTACTGAGTGAGCAAAGAAACTAAAAAGCTAATAAGTCACACACTAGGAAACATATAAATAAAAGTTGCTTTCTTCTGGAGTTATCACCGCTGATTTTCAACAGTTTTTAGTTTTGGTGGTAATGAAGGCTCACAAAGCTGGGGTTGGAACAACCCATTTCCAATGGGGCAAAGCACACAGTCTTGCCCGGGAGTGGTAGAAAACAGGTTAGTCTAAGTCGACACGTCCTCCCCCGGGGCTCATAGCTCCAGCCCATATAGAGCCACTGCACTCCCGGGAGTTGGAGACCTCCAAGCTCGCTACAACTGGCATTCTCCTCTCCAAGCTCGCGTTCTTTGTTTTCCACGTTCTTTGTTTTTCAAGAATATTATCTATTACATTATTTTTATTTTTATTCATATTTGTTTTACCTTTCAAACGTGCAGCCATGCCCCGGAGAAGGGGTTCGACGCGTGGGAAAGGAGCACCTGTCAAGGGGACTCCCGGGAGACACTGCCACAGAAGTACTCCCTGAAGGCAATGCCACACCACGAGTAGAACTCGCGGGAGTCAAAGCGACACTCAGGCTGGCACTCCCGGTAGTCAAAGCGACAGTCAGGCTGACTCTCCCGGGAGTCAATGTGGAACGAGGAGTAGGACTCACATACGTCAAAGCCATACAGGCGTGGGACTTCCAGGAGACAAGGCCAGACCAGGATACGAGGGACCCTGGGGGTCGGAAGGATTGAGCAAAACACACACAGCCGGACTCGGCACCAAGCTTCAAACACTGATAGCCGTGATCCTACTCCTATCAACACCAGTACCGGTCCTTCAAGTAGCGCAAGTGGAGACGTAGAGGGAAGCGCCTATAGAAACTCCTCTTACAATAATAGCCATCTACCCACTCCCCAGCAACAAATGAGTACCCCAATAGCGCAATCCAAAACCTTGGTCACTCTGAGCATGGAAGATCCAACACGACATTCCCATTCTCACCCAGCCCCAGCCCTAAGACTAAATGACATTCGCGCACTGCTTCAGTCACACGAGCAAGAAATTGTTAACCGGCTAGTCACGAAATTTGCTACCCACCAACCCCCAGCTCCACCGGCAACTCCAATCAACAGGCGCACAGCAGCCCATCCTCCTATCCCGGTGCAATCGCGATACCTGACCAGCATGAGGATTACAGAGCTTGAAAACCGGGTAGCAGAACTGGGTTAGTACAGGACTTAGATCAAGCTCAGACAATAGGGGAGGAAACAAGAGCACTGAGTATGTGTAACCCTACCTATTCTTTCTCGAGAGATATAGGGTAGAACATATCTGGCATTGCTGAATCGGTCCGGTTACTCTTTCCTGGTGTGGAAACTGGTTGACTGGCTTAGATAATCGAGAAGGGCTTGAAACCAAAAAATATCGGCCGGGAATTCGCAACGGAGAAGGGACGACCAGAATCTCTGCGGACAATCAACATTGGCAGAAATAAGTTCCAACAAATGGAGAGGGACGGCAAGGCCACTGAATACAAGATCAGTGGATTCTTTAAAGCTTGGGAAGCCAACAGCGGAATCCTAGTCAAACTAGCACAACAGGGGCTACAGGGAGAGCTGCCTACGGCACTATTCATCTATTTCATGAACCTCAATGACCTTTGAGAAAAATGCACATGGAATGGGATAAAGGAATAGCACTTTCAATTCCACGGTAAACGAGTCGCAGGATGGAAGAGCATATACTATGCCAACAACTGGCGGCGAATTGATAGAGAACACATCGCATCAAAGTTCTTCGCTCACTCACATCACACAACAGCGATGGCCCACGAGCGACCACCGCCCAGGCTCCTTCCCACACAGGGCTTAGTGTAACAGGGTGGACATCTTCCGGTAACGGTACACAGGAGCGCGCTGTGCAGGATCTCATATGTTTAGTTGATTTATATTTGGTTTATTTGATTTAATTTCAGCTCCGCCACTGTTTCTGAGTTAGATAGGCTATGCTGTCGTATGGCTATGGTTAGTTTGCTTTGTTGGAAGTTTATAATTGGGATTCCGGGTATGGAATGGTAATGTAGAACAGCTGGAGGCTGAGCTATGTTTCTTTCGTTGGTCTTGCAGGATTACAGGATTCGGGTATGTGCGCAGCTACTGGTAATGATCGTGATAGCAGGAAGGCTATCGCTCTTGGGTTTTGTATTTAAACCAGTCTCCTGGGTAGTAGGAGAGAGCAGACTTCGACAGACCTTCAGTCTAAGAATACACTTTGTTGAATGGCAATCCCTGAGTCCCGGAGTCCAATTTGTCCTTCAACTATTATCCTTCTAGCTACGGGTCTATTGAAGCCTCCCTTAGTACCAGCGCTAGCAGGTCTATTGCCACCTCTATTGTATTTGCGTTTTACAGGAATAAACCTGTTACATTTTTTTTGCCTACAGCAGGTGAAAAGCCTTTGTTCTCCGGATTGGGAACCGCCTGGTAGGATTGATTACCCTCCCATTATCTTGATAACTAGGAACAAGCGGGAGGGGCAGGGAAAGGAACTGCTGGCTCAGGTGCTACATTCACAATAGCAGAACACAGGAGCAGAAGCGTTACCAGGTCCGGTAGGGCCTAAAATCATCCTTCTGGAGAACCCTCAGACAATACCCCAGCACCAACTATACAGGAACCAACCCCTGTGCCCATGCCAGCCTCAGCAGATAAACCGGCAAGAACCGGTTACCTCCTCCCTGGAGAACTAGATACCGATTCAGAGGAAGACCACAACCTCACGGCTGAGGAACTCATTCAAAGCGAAGCCCGGCGGCTTGAGGAAAGAGCAGCAACAAGAGCAGCAGCCCAGCAAACTTTGGAAACTCAAAATCCCACCAGAACGCCCCACAACAAGCAGGTGGCGAGCACTCAGTATTCTAGCAGTCTTGGGAAGTCTGACAGCATCTAGAGCGCCCTCCCAACAGCATCAAGATCAATCACTACCCGGCACATTCATCCCAGACACCTCAGAAAGACCCTCAAGATCCCGGACCGCCAGAGAGCACCCTGAACGACCAGATCCACCAGCTCCAGCCCCAGACCCACCCACAGGAACCATGGCAGACTGAGGGCCGGCAAGGTTGCCCCCTCCTAAGGTCCCTAAACCGCCCATGTTTCCCGGTGAAGCAGATGTCCGCAAACCTGACCAACTCAAGCGATGGCTTAGAACAGTCAAGATGCACCTAGCGCGATATGGACTGAACGATGACTCCCCTGGAGTGGCCGACTACTATGGTGTTTACCCGGAAGGGAAAGCATAGAACGCATTCCAGACACACGACAGAGAGGAAGAAAACCTCACCCTACCGCAGCTGACACACCACTTTCAGCAGCTATTTGAAGCTTCTACCAACACGGATCACACCTATCACATGTGGCAGAATGTCCGCCAGAGAGCAGGTGGACAGCAAGCATGCATAACAAAGATAGGTGGAGAGGTAGCCGACCGGAAAGGATGCCTTCCAGTTGGTTCCATCTCAGACTATGCATAGAACCAGCGATTTCTTGACGCTATGGACTCTAGACTACGGCAGAATGTTGAGCACCAGTTCAGGCCAAAAGATACCTGGGACCAAATAGTCGCTGTGGCAGAATGCTACGACGCTACTATGTACAGAACTGGCGGCTACAAAGGCAGCGATGGATGCCAGGCTTCCAGCAGCAAAACCCATACACCAAAGAAAGACCATACCTACCGCAAGCCCTCTACGACATCAACGCTAGAGTTCGTTACGGGGCGGACGGGGCCCCGAAAAACGCGGGCCCCCGGCCCTTTTCCCCGCCCCGCCCCACTCAACGGCCTGGGGCGGGGTGTCTTTTTCGGCATTCCCTGCCCCTGTCCCCGCTCAGGCCCCCGCCCCACCCATACCCCAGACGGGTCCCCGTTAAAAATAGGTGCTAACAAACGGGGCCCCCTCCAGGGAATGAGTGCGGGTGGGCCCCTGACGGGGGCAGGGCGGGGGTTACCCGAAACATACCCCCCCCCGGCCCCGTGTAAGGGCGGGGTCTGGCGAGTGAAAACCCGCCCCGCCCCGCCCCGTAACGAACACTAATCAACGCCCAGGACCACAGGCAAAGGAAAGCTCCCGGCAAAGAAGAGGACCTATACCAAGTCCAACAAGCCAAGTAAGGCTGAGATGGACCGCCACAAGGCCGAAGGAGCCTGTTTCTAGTGTGGCGAAAGGGGACACATGGCAAACGAGTGCCCAAAGGAGGAAGTTAAGACCAAACATGTTCGCCTATCTGAGGAACGCCCTGACAGCAGTCAAGGCGAATATGAGCCCGATACAGACACCACAGAGGAGGTAGATGGTACCGGCTCTATCAGAACCCACAAGACGGCAGTAGGCCTCCCTCAGGATAGGCTATTCCAGGCACTTGAATTCACTATCAACATCAATGGCAAGCCCACCAGAGCCCTCGCAGATACAGGAACCATTGGTGGTACTCTGATATCCAACAAACATCTTGCAACACACAGCATCCTCTACACAGCTAGGAAGAATCCCGTCACCCTGAAGATTGCAGTTCAAGGATAACCATCAATCAGCAACTTCGCTTTTGATGTCATCATTCAGCTAGGGAGGATGAGAGTCGACAAGGTGCCTATGCTGGTTCCCCCAGTATCAGACTATGATATCCTCATCAGTATGGACGATCTCATAAAACTAGGAGCCGTAATCGATTGCCAAAAGAACAGCATTTACCTCTCCAAGTACAAAGTTAGAGTTACCTGTGACAGAGAATGTAGAGAGTCTAGATCAGCAATCACGAAGTTACAGGAGGTACCATAGTTCCTGGCGATGTTCCCCGAGGTATTTGTCAAAGAGGTCTCTCAGGAACCGCCCCCAGTACGCAAGATAATGCAAAGGATAACCCTTCTAGACCCGACAAAGCTTTTAAAGACACCCACTTTCAAAGCGCCACAAGCCTAGATGATCAATACTAGGCATGCATCAACAACCAGATGAACGCCGGTATCCTCCATAGGACCAGTGTGCGCGGAGGAGCCAGCATGTTGGTGGAAGCAAAAAGCGAGGGCAGAATCCGCACCGTAGTCAAACTCCGCTTCAGCAATAATAACACCCAGGCCGATCACACACATATCCCAGAACAACACACTATACTAAATGTCATAAGCTGATGACGATTCCGCCGCAAGATAGATTTCAGTGACCCCTACTCCCAGACCAGCGTGCATCCAGATAGCTTGAAGTATAACACTATTCAGACCCCGTTCGCGGGCTTTACCAGCCAGGTCATGATGCAAGGAGAGATGAATGCTCCCGGAACGTTTATGAGGACTATGGAGGACCTAATCCATGACAATTAGGCAAGCAAATATGGGTATACATTAACGATATTTTTGTCTTCAGTGACACCTTTGAAGAGCATGTTAAGGACGTAACAAAACCCTGCACTAAGCTGCAGAACACCCACTATTATGCCAACCCCAAGAAAACTGTTTTCTTTGCCACTAAACTCCATATCCTATTCCATATGATGGATAATGATGGCATCCACGGTGCACCAGAGAAAGTCCGGACCATAATGGAGTGGACAAGACCAGAGAGCCAGAAAGAACTGCAGTGATTCAATAGAATGGTTAATTATATCTCGCAGTTCATGCCCCACAGTGCCACCATCACCGCCCCGCTCACAGAGCTGAGTGGGAACCCTGAATGGCTGTTTACAGATCTGCAGGAAGCAGGCTTCGAAGCGGTCACGCTAGCCGAAGATAACCACAAAGTCCTTAGCGCGGTTGACTATAATAAGCTAGATATGATATGGCTTTTTACTGAAGCATCCTTACAGGTACGGGCGCTTGGATAGGTCAAGGACCAACCAGAGATGCAGCCAGACCTGCAGCATTCTACAGCAGGGAGCTGGCACTATCACAAAGCAACTACCCCACACACAAAGAGGAAACGGTCGCAAGTATTGATGCTATTGATCTATTCGTTCCCCATTTTCTGCACAGGCAATTTACAGTGATTACAGACTACGAGAGCCTCACTAAACCCATGATGTAAAAGAATCTGAATGGAGGACAGCAGAGATGGCTGAAGCACATCAGTTGCTTTGATTTTAAAATAGAATACGAGCCAGGAGCGAAGAACTTCCTCGCAGACTCCCTATAGAGAATTGATGAGGGAAACCCAGCACCGTTAGATATAAGCCTCAAGGACCCCGCAATCGATTATGACAGCCTTGAGCTACCCGACCCTACCCAACCTCTGCAAATCAATACAAGCTACTCCTCTTCTACACATTTTAGCAATGAATTAGACAACAATCAGCAAAAGCTTATTCTGCATCTCTGGCCCGGGGGCGGCCTCCGGACTCCTCAGACATCGTTTTTCCCTCCTTTGGGTCCCCAGCCTCCGGACGCCATTCCCAACGCCAATTGCGTCCCCTGGTGACGTCAGACCTTACCGACATCCCGCCCTCACCTCATATCTCCTGCTCTTCTCCCGCCCCTTATCTCAGGTCCTGATTTCTCTTTCCCTGCCTTGCATCTGGACGGTATCCGGACTCCTTCCCTAAGTACCCCCTTTTCCCTGTGCTTCCAGGCGTCCTCATTGTAACAATCCTATTGTTGAGCAGGTGTGCAACAGGCAATGACACTTGTCTCCTGCGTAAGCGAGGCTCGCTTTTCTGCCCCACGGTGTAGGGAAGAACTATCTCTTCACATAGTATAGAACTGGCCTGCCTGTCTTGTGTGATCAGTCAAAGGATCCTATCTTTTCAGATTGTAAGATGAGTAGAGCATCGTGCTTTATAGAACAATCTCAATAATTCTAGGTTCGGGCGGCCCGTCGAGACTATCACAATAGTCTCCGGGTTCTTAGAGGGTACGCTCACGTAGAGGAGGAGTGTATGTAAAGAGAGTAAAGCGTAATCGTATTGTAATACATCAGCAAAAAAATCATCTTGAGCCCCATCTCTCCCGGCTCACCCTGTGCGCAGGACCTTCCTGGTGATTATAACGTAAACTAGAGTTCTCGGTGCCTCCGCCCGGGTTTATTCCGTCCGGAAGTGAAAGTGCCGCCTCCAATGTGTCCGGACGCCACAGGCAGCGTCTGGATGCATTTGACGTGGCCTTTTTGGGTCCAGACGCCTTAGACCCCGCCCCCCTACAAACCCTCCCTCGAGCGCCCAGCCTCTTCCTCCCTTCACGCCTAAAGTCCACCTTCCCATGCTGACGTTCTGCGGACGCCCTTCAACTGCGACCTCTCACATCCCGCCCCCCCCCCCAGACAACCCGGCCCGCCAGCTTTCCTCCCATGATACTCTCTCTCCTTTACCTTCGGCAATAGCCTCTCTCTGAATCCGTTTCACACACGGAACCATTCCAACATCACATCTTTTTCTTCCCCACCGCCGGATTCCCTCCGTCTTCAAACATATCGGGCGGATGGTTTCCTTTCTTTGTTTTTTCACCCTATTTCCTCCCAACGCCCTCAGCCCTTGCTCCTCCCTCTGATCCCACCCTGTATTCTACCATATCCGGCGGATGTCCCTCACCCCCTTGCCCTTTTGCCCGGCGCTTTCCTCAGCTTTCCACATCCTATCTTGTTCGTCCGGCTCCTCTCGCCGTCCGCCCCCGGACTCTTGCTGTCTGCTGGCGGGCTCCCACTGTCTTGCCTGCCTTCTATCAGTCCTCCAGACACATTCCCGGGCCTCTTCACCCTCAAGTGGCGGCTACACTACTTAACCAAGCCTGCCCAGTTTATAACCATTGCCCGACACATTCCCATGCCTATCGAACATTCAATTGCCCGCTAGATGACTTGTTGATGCTTGCACCGCTTATAACTATCCGCCCAGTTCATTCTCATTCCTTTCCTTCACACCGGCCTGGCTCGTACACTACTATTGTTTGATCATTCCTGACCCTTTTAGCACGGGTAATCCAACTTGATTTTATTACATATATATACACGATCAGCGAGTGGTGATAAAACTATTCTCTCTATCCTCTCGATCGGTTTCTTCAACCTGCGATTCTGCGTCCCTAGGTTCTCGGAACTGCGCTGCACCAACCAGTGCTCCCGCATTCGCCCCATGTTCTTGCTGCGGCTCCCGCTGTCTGTGACATCCTGAATCAGCGCGGCCGCCAGCCATCTCTAATTTATCCAGCTCCATATCACTGCCAAACTCCCGCCTCAATGCGTCCTCATCATTGTCATATCCCACCCTCCTCTCGACCGGCTTTCCCCGCTCCTTCGCGATTTTAGCCTCAAATGTCGTCCTTATCAGCCGGATTATTCGACTGGGCCAAACTCTTCCTGGTTTGCCCCACGATCGTATCTGAGATTCAAGCAGAGCGATCTATCCATTATGGGACCTTTGACACTATTCGAGTACAGGCGATTTTCAAAAGTATGCAGATGCTGGGGCAGTCGGGGGATCCGCACACTTTTGAAACTGCCTAGTACCCATAGTTTATCTTACCCTCGGAACTGGCCCGTGTGAAAGCCACATTATCGATGAAGAGGCCAGTCCGCCAACATCTCAGCAACTGACATAATATGGCAGCTGTAAGACACATAAATGGGCCATCGATCTTATCTAGGAAACTCTCATCTCTTATGCCTTTCCTTTTCGGGCCAGCGTAATAATGAGCCAATATCGGGCCCGGAATCTGCGGTGCTACGAATCTAAGAGAGATTGGCTCTCCGCCGGATCCCCTTGATTTAGTCTCACTGCGATTAGAAACAATCCCCACAAATGTGAAAAAGATACCTCATAGCTGCCAGGCGGGCAAATGAACCTATCCTCCTCCAGTAGGTATTCCACTCTTCGTGCGCAGGCTGTAGGATCCTCACTATTGAGCTTATAGAGTTCAGTTATAGCCTTCTTTACTCTATGCCGATACTGCGATCGGCATCTGCTGTGGTTTGACCGCATCGGCAAATCAGTGACCAGCGGCCAATCCATTTAGTCGGAGATGAGATGCCAGTTATCGATTAAGGGTAACTTACCTGGTCATTTTAGGCCGGAGTAGCATCAGCAAACTCAGGAAAGCCTAATTGTGTTCGGGCCTCACTCAAACATGTCCGGATTTCTTCGCTCAGGGTAATTGGGTCAGGAAACGGATTCACAAAGATCGTCCAGTCCCACATCAGATCAGGGGCTCTGGCCAGAATGCTATGCTCAAGCCCTGTGGCCATATTTCGCCTGCTGCTGGCCTGCTGTCCTCCTCAGTTCTCCAATTCCAGCATTGTTGGATCTGGGTGACTGTGGGTTATCGCCGGCGTCGCAGGTAGATTTAAGACTGTGCGCGAATGGGAGTGAATTCCAGATGTAGAACCATTTTGGCTAACGCATACTGGGGCACGTGTTTTCCGTCTGGGGTAACTAATCCTCCTGGTGGAACTCTGGGTATTCCCCGGGGTGATTGTCAGTATCGAGAGCTGCGAGCTAAGGAACTTACGCCCAATTGGTCTCTGCGCTCCCCAGGCCGATTGATGATCAGTATCGTCCCCAGGCTGGCTTAACTCGGTCTCCTGCTCGCTCTCCTCGCTCTCCTCACTCTGGCCATCATTGCCCTCATATTCCCGATCATCAGAGTCCAGACTCTCATTCGCCGACTCCAAGACCTGCTGCCGGTCTTTAAGGACAGGCTCGGGCACCTCGAGTGCTGTAGAAGCCAGCTCCAGAATGCCATCCCTCCTCCTACCTACACCGGACCCAGCTTTAACAGACTCAACACTGGGTGATGGTATTATAGTTAATCGATCCCTGGACCCAGATCTCCGGAAATGTCCGCGGAGAACGACTCTTTGCCTTTGCCTTTCCTGCCTCGATGAACCCGTTCGGTCCGTCATAACCCGCCGCTGTTCTTGTGACATAGTATGCAGGTGGATAGTGATAGAATAGAATTGTTGTGTATGATCTTGGGGAGTAGGTAGTGTCAGGAAGCCTCTATTGGTATGTAGCTAAGGGCACGATATGGGGTGTGAACTTGGAAGATAGAAATGGTCCGTCCGGCTTCCTTAAGAACCAAGAACGTTCATAGTTCATCACACGCTTTATTTTTGCTGGTGTCGGCAGACACCCGCCCGCCCAAATTGCAACTTCATACCTGATATAGGAATTTGCACCCAAAGCGTCCAGCTTCAACTTGGCCGCGCCCCGCTTTCACTAGAGCAACACGAGTGTTTGGTACTTGATATTCTTGAGGGTGATGAAAAAAGGTTTATCAGTATTTACGGACTAATCTAGTTTGAGTAGGTCTGCCAAGCGGATGGTAACCAATGTGGGTAAGGCTAGGGCTCGGAGCCCGGACGCTGATCTCAGAAAGAGAAAGCTGCCGCTAAGGCTCAACAGATCAAATATAAGGTGTCAAGCTAGGATTGGAACAGCGATGAAAGGGGCAACCCCGAATGAAAAACGAGCTAGAAAATAATGAGAATGATCTGCACAAATCCAAAGAGCAAATCTCGAATGTCTGAAGAGAAAACATATTCCAGAAGAAAAAGAGCTGGAAAAGAACAAGAATGATCGGCGAAGATTCCAAGAGCAGGTCCCTGAGCTGACCCGGTAAACGAAAAATAGCCAGTGTCCGTAGACTACATTGGGTTTAGGCAACCGCAGCTGGGTAATCCAAACAAGAAATGTGCGGGTAAAAATGCAACGATAGCTCGCAAAACTCTAAAGGCTAAACTTCAAATGAAAAACACAGAAGGAAATGTCCGCAGGAGATAGTCCCAGGTCTAAATTGAGGGTACAGGGCAGGTGAGCCCAGACGTAGCGGGCTAATCTAAACAGAAATAGTCTGGAAACAGCGAGAAAAATACAAACTCTCGAACCAAAAATGAAAGCACCAAAAATAAAACACGAAAAAGAAAAGTCCAAGGGTCCATCGCGGCCTAGAACCTGTAAATTGCTTGAAATGGACCTGCACCCTCTGGTAGCAACACATTAGCCAGATTGGTCAGGGCAGGAGAGCTTTGTTGGCAGAACTAGTGAGCCAGGACAGAAACGGACTTGAGGAGGCTCCCAACGCCCGTTTCTGCTGGCGGTACAATGGTAGACCTTGCCACCAGAATGGAAGAAACACCTGGTAGTCGTAACCGGAACTTAGTAGGTGTAGAGTATGCACTTGGTTCGGTTGGGGAGTCAGCGGCCGGGCTTAATTCTCGTCCTGCTTCTCCAGCTGACGGAAGATCCGCAGAGACATTACTTGTAGCCGGATCAGAGGGGGAATGGATTCTGCCCGGCGTACCAACTTGGGTCACCAATGTGTTGACAGGCTGCTCGCCGCCTGAGGCCAGCATCAAAACATGCTTGGCGGACCTTCTGGCCTCTGCATGCGCAGAGGGGGAGGACGCCTGGCCCGGATTGGGAGTCACCACCGCAGGACTGTTTGGCGGAACAGGCCTGTCAGCAGGTAGCGGACTCCGATTAACCTCCCCATCGAGTGTCTCCGGTTCAACCTCAATGCTGGCATCCATTGCCCCCATTTGGCGGGCCACCTTCGGCTGTGGTTCCGGACTTTCATCCGAACTGTATGGCTTAGCAGCCTCTTGCATGACAGCCAGGTTGCGTTTACCACCGTTATTTGCTGGCGTCCAAGGTGCTTTCTTTAGGTCAGTCACCTGTCCTCTTTGTCTGCTAGAACTCAAAACACGAGTGCCCAAGTTAGCACAAGGGACAGATGCTTGCTTACCAGGAGACGATATGGGGCCGGAATGCGGGCCCAGGATCGCCCCTTTTGCCAAATCGTGGCCTCCATCAGCAGCGACATCACACTCTGCCTCTGATTTGGCAACATCCGCCCAATTGATGCGGTGTGGTCGCCCAGTCTTTTTTGTGGTCTTACCGTGCCTGGTGGTCCTCGATAAGGTGGTTCGCTTTCCGGCCGCAGCGGAGGACTCTGGCAGGTGTCCGTCAGAGTTTGGCTCCTCATCGCTACTGGGCCACTCCTCATCTGAAGGGTTGCCCCTGTTATCGCGTGGGTCAAACCGGAGGTCACCAGGTGCAGGGTTGCTATCTTCCGTATTGGTGCTGCGATGGGCACAGAAGAGCAGGTGCATTGGTTCGCTTGGTGGATTCATCAGCCGCCATATGCGGACATGCCTGCTATTTGTGATTCGGGTCATTTGAGCAAGCGGCAACGGCTCCCCACGATCCTCTCGCCGGAAAGGTGTACCTGGTCCCGTCGCACCAACGAGCATACGATATCCAAATATACTTGACAAGATTCTGTCTATGCCCGCAAGCATGTTCCCAAGGGTGGGCTCAGTAAGCTCTATCCTGTAAACATGTTCGTGGATTTGCCACTGGACTTTGTCCATCCCGGCAGGCAGTGGGCCGCTTGGGCGGACTTCGGAACACTGATCCACCCACAGAGGGACAGAGGGCAGACCGGCGAGACCTGCAGGAGCTGTATTAGCATATATAGTACATTAATGCGGACGCTTGGGGCTAACTTACCATCATTTCTGGCGGGGGCGGGGTCCCCAACCGCAATAGCTGCCACAGGCTGCACTTTCAACATGTCTGTTAAGATACGCTGATGTTGTTTTGCTATGTCCTTTAGCAAAAAGTCAAGGCATTGGGTAAAACGTTCACCACAGAAGTTATTAGCCTGCCAGAGTCCCGGCCTCTGGCTAACAGGCTGCAGGCTAATAGCATATGCCTGGATGGGTGCCCATTGGGCGGCTGTACTCTGCTTCCACTGCGGGATCCTGTCTTGCTCTATCTTACATTTCATAGCATTTCGCAAGGCTTTATACTCCTGACCATAGGTTCGTGGGTGGGGGAAGCCGAAAATGTGCTTACACCAGTTAACATCGCTGGCGTTTTTGAACGCCCCCGAGTTTTCAAAAGTCAGGCCAACCTTCGGGGCTGCCATTGTAATACTGGTTGGGGTGGGGGATGGTTGCTGGATCGGAAAGAGGCTTTTTTTAATCAAAAAACGTCCCTGAGCGGATGAAAGATGAGGGCTAGCAGATGCTGGGACGTTTGATGATGAAGGATTGTGGAAGAGCCGAAAATGGAAATACAGCAGGCCTGGCAGGTAGTAAAGAGAGTTCTGCTGATGGTAAATGGCCGTAAGAGAAGGTTATTAGCTAGGGAAACACAGATGGTAAATCTGAAAGGAACTGAGGATATACTAGTGGTGCTGGGGATGAGTGAGATGTTGTGCGGAGCTCCATGGCTCTTGGTAGGATGGGCTGGCGGATTGAAGATCTGATTGTGATTTGGGAAAGGGTTGTGGAGAGAGGATGGAGGGAGGGGAAAGAGAGAGCTTATATAGGCCGCACGGGGACCGTTTTAGTGGGGTTCCTAGGATTGTACCCTGTACAAACTTGAATATTGATATCTTGAATGGTCATGTAACCCAGGCACAAAGGGATACCCTAGATAAGCTTCAGAAAAGGTTTTAGAACTCAACGGAGCCGCATGCGAGCCACAGGCGAGCCACGACCCAGGAGCCAAGACACTTCCAAACCTCTTCAGTCTGCCCACAATACCGTAGAGTTAGGATGCTCTTAACAAAGAGTAGGTTTCACCAGTTAAACCGTGAATACCTGTGCGCAGCCTGAATGTCCGGACCTGTTCGTTATCCGACTAAACAAACTTGAAGTTTCCCGATTTGACCCTTGAAAGAAACCCACCTTTCAGTTTCAAAGATAGTAAGTCCACTGCAGTCCGTCTGCCCCTCAGCTCACGCATCTGCCAGACTACTTGAAAGAGAAACAAACAAACACCACACACGATGACCTCCAAGACAACAAAGTGTCCTTATTGCAGGCGATGTTATCAACCAGCCGCTGCATACGAAAAACACGTTCACACAATGCATCTTGATATCGTTCTATCGCCCCATGCGATTGCGGACGCGGCCTCCTCCACTGCACGACCTACTTTTGTTCGTGATGAACTTGAAAACATGCCGACTCAGACTACGACTCTGATCCTGGACTCGAGATCGCCGATATCCATACAGGAAGTAGTGAGATAGATGATATGCCCCACGATTCAGACACAGAAGACGTCTCCCACCCACCGGTCCACGCACGCCCTTTGGGTCAAGAAACTATTCAATGTGCTGGCCGACCTCTTGGCAAAGTTGCTGGCTATACAGCGCTCAACAAGGCCATGACCGATGACCCTTGGAGCCCTTTCTCATCAGAAGAAGACTGTAATTTGACGAGCTGGTTTGTCCGGAGCAAGGTATCCAAGGCGCAGATCGACGGGTACTTTGTCCAAGGTTTGGGCTGTACGGATAGCAAATCATTCCAGTCCGCCTATACCTTGCGACAACCCCTCCACTGACTGGACCCATTTTGTGAATACTTGGTGTGGGCGGAAGCCATTATTGATGATGGTCGACATGCAACAACTTTCTATTATCGAAATATGATTGACTGTTGTTGAAATTCCGTTATATTTCCTAAGTGCATTTCATAACACTACCGTGTATTCTTTTACTTAGTTTGTGTTTCGGCTCCACCTGTACACCGCTTACATTACTAGAGCTAAGATATATATTATGGTGTTTTATTGATTGTTTTGGGATAATATTTGGGGATTTAACATGTGCTTTTCTATCCCGTGTTAAGGATTTTATGCATCTCTTATGCACTATTATTGGTCATGATATTTCTAATATTCACATCACACCCTCATAGTTTCACACACATTGTTTAGGATTACTTGGCAGGATCTCAGGGTCAAACATGTTCGCACTTATGTTTCTTACATAGTTTTCCCTATATTTCTTTCATACATATGGGCGCACACTTTTGTATAAATAAGCTTGCTACCGCCCACCTGTTTTGGAATAATTAAGAACCAGAACTCCTACCAAATCTGCTCTCTACTCCTCACCAAGCGTGCCTCGCAACCCCCCTCGCACTTGCGCAGTATTATCCACATAGAATAGATTGTGCCCCTGGCGTTCACATTTTGAACAGGTTATGAGCCCGGGCTCTTCTTACTCTATAAGAAATACGCTTACACGCTTCCACCCAACAGCGATGAACTGCAATCAGTTATCTACCTCCTCCTCCTCTCCCTTAGCAACGGTTGTTGTGGAAACGGAAAATTCTCGGCGCAACCCCTTTTACCTTACTTAAAAGGAGGCGTTCCCCCGTTGCCACGCAACTTCCTTTCTCCCCTCAACAACCACGCTCAGTCTGCGCAGTAGTGAACACTTGACTGTCGGAATCTTTTCTACTTAATTCCATCCTGCTTTGTGCTGGGAAGGGAACTTGCTTTGTGCGAGCTTGTGGATATAGGAAACGCTATCTTGTGTTCACAAAATACTAAAAGGCTGAGAGAAGTGCTGACAGAGAAAACTATCCTCTGATCGAGGATTTTTTATGTCTGGAACAGATGAACCCAGACACCCGGGAGCTATACCAGAGGATTCAGATACTGACACTGAAGAAGTTCCCGCTACCACAGCTGTTTCTGACACCGAAGAAACACCTGTTACCACTGCTCCTCTCCCTCGCGACTCTCGTGGACGTTTTGTCAGGCGCATACCTGCCCCAGACCCTCTACCACGTTCCCGAACTCAAACTCCCCCTCCTCCATCTGCCTTCAATCTATCATCTCGTTCCCTATCCTATCTCTCTACTCCAACTAGGGAGTTATTGACCGGCCCAAATCCTACAATGGACGCACCAACAGGTTCGGCGTCCGGTACCACTACTACCAAACCTTCTGAAAAGAAAGGTAAACAACCTGCAAATACAAGTCAACACTCCAATTCTACCAAACGCGGTTTCGCACCATCCTACAAGCTCGGTTCAATTCCTAAGCTCAGTGGTTCGGAAAACTACCGCACCTGGAGAGATATCTCGGAGTATGTTTTACAGTTGTTCAATTGTTGGGACCTTGTCGTGGGAACGGAAGTGATACCTGAGGAAGAAACAGATGATGAGGGAGACGTTACTAACT
>Ga0307517_10004200_pt1 | contig 22212 bp, 28 predicted proteins | sample 23_EM_MG_FD_194515 | JGI IMG/M metagenome (GOLD analysis project Ga0307517, IMG submission 194515) | Populus trichocarpa ectomycorrhiza microbial communities from riparian zone in the Pacific Northwest, United States - 23_EM | ecosystem: Host-associated > Plants > Roots > Unclassified | place... | reverse complement strand
GTACTTAGAAACATACCTAGATTATACGCTTACAATCATATACTGAGAGCGATTTCCAAACACTATTTATCTCAAACTAGAAGCCCAAATCATAATGATAATGTGAGCACTATATTCAAATCCTACCTTTTGAGATAGTTGCCGGATTGCTACATGGAATATCCAAATAGTGGAGTCATCATACTAGACATACGAAGTAATTAGGGGGGGTTTGGCCAGCCAATTCTGATCTCAAATTGTGATTTCAGATCAGAATTGAGAGGCCAAACACCCCTTAGATTTCAACCTGCCATTTGTTTAGTCAGAGAATATCACTCGTAGGAATATGTGGGGCCCGGCACAGGGGCAACAGTGGGGGACAAGAAGACGGGGGCCGTCTAGGCAATCAGCGGGGAAAGTAAAATACCCGCCCCGCCCCACAGCCCGGCCACGGCCCCATGTCATACGGGGCGGGGAGGAACGGCAAAGAGTTGACCCCGGGCCGGAGTAACGGCGGGGTCACAAAGTCAAAACCCGCTCCGCCCCGCCCCGTAACGAACACTATACGTATCCTGCGAATCCAATACTGGCCATGGCAGTCCAAACTCATCTAAGGATTTACCATCTATATTCAACACTTGCTGAAGATGGTAAACTCCATAGTCAAGTGATGGTTCAGCCACCATACGGTCCCCATCAGGAGGGACAATAATTCAACCTGTCCGAAGCAGGTGTGACAGCTCATCGCAAAAGCTCCTCCCAAACTGCCCCTAGATCTGCAGTGGGTTGCTAATAGTTATGTATTGCAGCGCCATTGCAAAGTGATGATGCAATGCTCGGCCTGTTCTAAACTCCTGACCATCGGTAAACATAGCAACTCATTCTCCATCATTCTCCAACAAACATATTGCGATACACGCTAACCTGAAGGTCTGATGGAAGATCCCATCTACTGTCCTCAGGTGTTCAAAGCTAGTAGCACCTCTTATAAGAGTCAGGAGTATGCGCAAGTTGTAGCCTTCTCCCATAAAAGGTCTAGCCGGAGATATGTGACCAATTGACATACCCTTGATCCTGGGCTTCCTTTTGGCCTTCCTTGTGTAGACATAGTGTACATGAAATTCATGATACAAGTACTTTCTTACATATCTCTTCTCGGAATTGTATTTGAAGTAGGCTATCAGGGGAATCAGGGTGCTAGCTGTTCGGTGCGAGTGAAGTGCTGGATTCTCGCATTCCGAGAAGTATATTTGCCGTTTGTTTGCAAGATCTAGGGTGAGATGCAACACCTTTGGTTGCTCTCCATGTGTGGAGATTACCAATAGCCACCAAATGCCTTCTGTGGGACCAATATATCAACCATGGAGATATTGGTTTATCTCATCATCCTCTGAGTCAAGCACGACAGTTGCGCCATGGCCTCCCTTGTAAATGTACTTATGAATGTACTTGACAGCTTTCACTGACGCATATACCTAGACATTAATATGTGCCTTATAGCGTAGAGACAGGTAAGGGCTGCACGGTACCACCCTTCTATTGTTGATAAAAGCACTAATGTCGTCTCCACTCCTTTGAACTGATAATGTATATGACTGGCCTCTATCCCTCCTCTCATAGGTAGAATAACAATTCTCGTTGATAATTGTCTCCGCTTGGAAGGCACATGAATAGCCTGTCCGGCAGGTGTGCACACTGAACAGGTCTAGTCTCAGCATACAAGGAGCACTTCCATTGTTAGCCACGCAGTGCGTGTGTACTACCAGATTTTTTATGTATCCGGACACCTTGGCGCCAAGGGATTTGTGTAGTCTGTGCGTAATCTATCAAGATCTCAGTTGAACTATTGTCGTCAAACAATCTTCCGTGAACTAATAGCAGTAGCAGAGTTCTATTCTAAACTATGCATGGAATTTATTTCCCCAATGCTTTTCAATACATTTTAACATTATTACAGGTAGCTTTGCTATCTGCTTATTAATTTCCTCCACTGGAATACGCTGCCATTCTGCCTTTAACATGGCTTTCATTTGCCCCAAATTTGTTACCTGCTCCCGCCCCCTTCTTGTTTGTATTCTAGACTTCATTAATTCCTATACATACGAGAATGGGATTAAAGTCTGCCGAATTTGGAGGCCAATCCACCTTAGCTATTCCCTCGTTCCTTCTTTCAAAATTTCTAAAATCTGAATCATGGGCTGGAGCATTATCCTCCATCAGAAGAAACTCTTCATTCTTGGCAAGGCACTCACGGCAGGGAGGCCAGATAACAGTACGTGCCAGAGCAGTCACATACCTCCATGAATCCACTCCTCTTACCTCACCTCTCTAAATCCTTCTTACGTTATATTTTTTTGATCTCCAAGACGGGGTTCTTTTCACCTTTACACCTGTCCATTTTGCCAATTCCCGAGTTGTACGGGTAGCTGCTAACTCCTGCTCTCTTAGCTCCCTCTATTCCTCCGTCGACCTCGACTGATTATTAAGCCTTGTGTCATCCTCTGAGCTGTTCTTATTATAGGCCGCAATCTTTTTTGCTGCCTCCTCTTTTTCTTCTGTAGTCTCATGTTCCCAAACCCATAATGGTCCCTTCCACCTCCAACCATTCATATCCCCGCACATGACCGACATTCCTTGCTTCTTCTTAGTTTCTACACCGTCATAGTGCAATTTTTCTCCCATTTCCCTCCACACAGTAGATGGTCCATAAAGCGCTCCAATCTCTATTGACATCTCATCTGTCATACAGTAATTAGCCTGCTCATTGTCTTGAAGTTAAGAAAGCAGGGAGTTGCAGTAATCCTAAAGTTTTTACTTTATATTAGCAATAATTAAATGAAATATTGTATGTCGGACTTCACACTCTACTTACTAGTGTTTGTTCTTTGTTTTCATCAGATAAGATAAACTTAAAGAGTGCTCTATAAGCATGAATACAACGGGCAGCGAGAGCCTTGAAGATAGTTGTATCACAGATGTGAGAAAATCCAGCGTTGCGTCTTATATCTCTCAAAGTCATTCTCCGTGTGTCAAACTCTTGTTTAATAAATCAAACAAGAGCATTCTTATCTGTCACGCTCAATGCTTTTGGTCGGCTGAAACGAGGTGTTGGGTCCAACACCTTGGAGTTGATAAGCTCCAGCAGTGTAAAATCGCCATTCCAGCCACCTAGCAATATAGCAGGAGCAGGTCCTACGGAAGTGGGAGGTTTCTCAGACGCTTGTAATGTCTGAAATGCTGAAGGTGCCTTGGAGGGAACAGGTGGTGCACAAGCTAGAGGGACTTCAAAAGCCAGTGGTGCAGTAAGAGGAAGAGGGCCTGAGGCTTCAGAAGTGAGAGGAGTTCCAGAAGCCGGAGGTGCGTCAGGCAACAGAGGCGCTCCAAAAACAAGACCTGCTTCAGAAGACAGAGGGACTCCAAGAACCAGAGACGCTTCGGAAGCCATAGGGGGAGCAGAAAGGAGAGGTGAACCTGGAGCCGGAGGACCTTCCGAAGCCGGTACTTCAGATGTTAGTCGTAGTCCAGGACTGCAGGTGAGGGTAGGATTTGATATCTGCTGTGGGGCCTTATATGCCTTTCCTATAGCATGCCTCCATATATGCCTGGCGGTTGACTTAGAAACTCTGGTTGCTTCTTCAATTTGACGGAAGCTTGGAGGCTGATTAAGGTAGCGATAGGCGATTATTACCACTGGGCGTCCCTGGTTACCTCTTTGCCTGTAATTTATTCAGATTAATTTGGATCCAATTGGATTATCATCGAGTGCAACACTTCTTACATCTATTAACTGCTGGGTACATAGGTCAAGGCATTTTTCTCCATTCCCGTTTGTTGTGGGACAGAGGTGTTTGCCAGCGCGTCAACTTTAAACTCCAGATTCCTTGGCATGTGGGAAAACCTTGGCACCAAGGTGTCCGGATACTTAAAGAATTGGCTACTAATATGGTTCTCTCAATAATACCTCACGGCTCCTGACTAATAGCATCATCGGTGGCAGGAAGCGCTGCACTGATAAAGCCATCAATGTTAACCGCACACAGGAACTCATCGTCAGTTCAAAGGAATACGAGGAGATGTAGGTCTGGAAGGCCCCTCTTCTGGTACTTGAATGTCCAGACAGAATCCAGCCCAGGTCCGAAGACTTTCTGATGTCTGATCAGATTCAGCAAATCACGTACTTTGAGATTGAACACTCTTGCTACAAGATCCGGTCTGTCTGCAGTGGTCTGATTAGGCAAGAGCTCATTCTCAATCTCAACCCATTTGGGGTTTGCGGTAAAGGTTATGATAAACGAAGGTTTGCCAAAGTGACATACAATTGCCATACTGTCCTGGTACAACTGTTGCATAAATCTATCTCCTCCCACATAACTCGAGGGCAAATCAACCAACTTCCCAATGTGGTCAAGATTAGGATCACTGGCCACCTATGCGTCTGTCAGACCACTATAGAGATTTGCGCTGATGTTGGCTTGATGTGAACGTATTCAGCTAAGCTTGTTCTGATCGCAGACCACCTAAGTTATGCATCAACAACACACTGCTGGAATAATATCCGTAGCAGAAAGAGAGTTGAGGGCTCGTTGGGCCTAGTATGCAGATGGAACCTGTAGAATATCCACTGCGATAGATTCTTATTTTCGCACTTCTCCTCACAATTATCAAGACTGCTTCCCCAGTACCAACCTGCTTGCCCATAAGGGAAAAGTCGAATATAGTGAAGGGGAAGATATGAGGCATGGTTGGAATTGATGTATGAGAAAGGGTTTGCATCATTATCTTCATTCAGCCTCTTGGCAAAAAGAATATCGCTGAATTTTCCACTTCCATACTCCTCCGGCCGAATTATGGAGACTTCATCTGCCCTGAGTAGGCTCTCCCTTCGCATATCCACTGCTCGTTCAACTCCAAGTTGCAGTTGTGGACTGAGGATTAGACAAAGTGGTCCTCGGATTGTTCAATCGCTGTCAAACATTCCTGAGGTGTGAGGTAGATCTGAATCATTGGATTGCATTCCTGTAACACTAAGGTCAAGGAATAAACAATCTCGGGATCCAGGTCAGATGCCTGTCTTGACCACTCCTTGGCTGCATAAGCGGGATCGTGGAGGTAGATCCTGGACTAGAGGGCATCTTGTCCACCGATAGGAACCAGTGGTGGCTCTCTATGATAGAGTGCGCCATGTACCTGGAACAATTGAAAGCCGGTGCGAATCTCATTCATCTTATACTCCATATTGAACTTGATGCTTGGTCGATGATTCTGATCCCAAATGATGCCGTCCACAGCCAGTACATTGGATATCCCTCCTTCCTAAATTTCGGTCTTTCTATTTTGCCTGCTGAGCTAGGAAGGTAATGGGTTGTTGCTTGTATCTTGGTTGACCTCCAGCTATCTGTACTACTTGGGCATCCTCAACATTCACTCCAGGCTGCGCTACTATCCTTCCTTCCCTTGCTGCTACATAGATTGTTTTGTCATGAGTTAGTCCTAAGACTCTTCCCGTAACGTAAACCAATATTTATAGAAATCTACTAACCAGACAGATCTGACAGCTAACTGATCACCCCCTCTTGCATCTGAATCAAACTTATCCAGATCATTGTTCTGATGGCACTGCTGACATCGTCTCCTTCCGTTCCATTTCACTATATATTATTAGCATATATGTCTTCTAGGTTGCCCGAATTTTGATACCTTCAGCCCGGACATTCAGCACTGCCCCTTGTTCTTTCTCTCCTCCTTTTCACGCTAAGCGTAAAGCCACCAATCCTTCCACAATGTTAGCTATTATCTCTGTATCTATGTTTATTAAGTCAAACCTTCATTATCTTGCCTCTCAGGTTCCGCGCTATTGACTTGTTCAGGTTGACCTTGAGTACTTTGGTTTCGGCTTCGTTGGGTTTGTTTCTTCTAGAATCAATATAAGTAGAATTATGTTTGAGCATATGTAGAACATGTTAGGAGTGGTTGGGATGGCTAACCAAGCATGAACAACAGATACGGCGTAAACCACCTCGAGGGCCACTATCAAAGAAGGCATCCTCCAAATTCCGGTGACAGCAGCCACACCGGCGCATCGGAGGTGAAATCCAATAATAATATTATTTGTGATTGTTGGTAACCGGAGAGTGGGTTTGGTGTTGGAGGGAACAATTATTTGGAAATGAAGGAAATAATATTGAAGAATGGGTGAGAGAAGGAAAATTAAGGAGCCGAAGTTGAATTTCAGGTCTGATATCTTCGCATTATTAAGCACACATGTTCCCAAATACTCTCTGCTTTATAGAAACTCACAATATCATCCTCTGTGATCAGAGATACCATGTGTGTACTCAGCATCATACTTGTGCCAAAGCTTTGGACCTGTGACCCGCATATTTTTTGATGACCTTTTGGGTGCTCTCTTGTTGATGAGAAATCTGCTTAATTTTTGAAGGAACTGTGTAGTACATAATTGAGAACAGCTGACATGTTCCATTGAACAACAATAAACTCCTGGCCTCCACAGTACTTGGAATACATCACAATTTCTGACTTCCCAATTCGTATTCTCCTGAAAAATCCTTCATCAATCGTCCAGTATTACACAATATTTACACAACTTCAAGGCGATTTATTCAGCAAGCTGGCTCCACAAGTAGCCAATATGTACTGGCATAGCCAGGTGGCCGTATTGGGTATCCAGATCAGGAACACGTCAAACCGAATCAGGCCAGTCTCATAGTACATGAACACTGGCTGCTGAATCAGCGAGCTCCTACAGTACACAGTCGTCATGTTGGAGTTCTTCCCAACTATAAATCACAAGACGTCTTCTATCACAACCTGGGATGCGGACTAGAAGGACTACATTACAAACAACGGTGATTACTGAACATTGGGTGGAGACTGACTCACTACCCCAAATTGGGACAGTTCGTCTTGGCAATGATAGCAGTGGGGAATACCAGAACTGTTGGAGATCTGATCAAAGTGAATCTGAAACAGAATCAGACATAGAAGGCCATGATATTCCAGATGATGACATTGTACCGGAGACTAGTCGAGGCTTACAAACTGGGGAACTATCAAAAGTCAAGAGCCAGGGTTCGAATGGGTGAGCTTCCACCATCTCTGGATTACAGGGGACAGCGCGAGTCGGGTGCGCGCGAGCGGCTCTGCGACATATAATCTAAGGTAGTGTGTCCACTCCACCGACGTTCACATCTTCCCATGTACCACCGTACTCATGACCGCTGGCCACCCATAGTGCCACTACCTCTGCAGTCAGACACTCCAGTCGTCCGGCAAATCCAAGTTCGGCACAACATGTGCACATCTTGTCGGGAACTAAATCACAGCGAAATATGGCCACGGGAGCCAAGGGAGACCTAATGGAGCAGGCTAAAACTCTCATTCTCTGGTATACCCTATTTGTTAATCCTATTCCAGCACCAGCTACTTTGATGTCTCAGGTCCACAAATCTTGGCTGCAGCCTCTGGCAGACATTCCGATGCAGGAAATAATTAAGGATCACCGGTAAGCTTACAATTAGTCAATGGATGCTGATACTTAAACATTACCCACAGCACTGGCGGTGCTTAACAAATATGACAGATTTGGGCGAAGCACTCTGCAATAAGATACCAGTTTCTTTTCTATGTGAAAGATAATATTGCAAATGTATACGATTTACAAAAAGATAGGAGGGCGATTCTGCATGGAGTGGACTACCTCTTTGAGAGTAATAGATTTATGTGCTCCCCAAGGGGGTATGAGGTAAGAGTGCGCTGGGTAGTGAGCCAGGCTACAACTAATCCGTATCAACTTGACCCACCAAATAACGACTGCATTTCGAAGGCCAGAATCAATGAGGCAAGATGGGAAATTAGTTCCAGAGTAAGAAAATGTTTGGAATATCCGATCCTGATTTTCTTGTTGGCATCAATGGCATCATGATTTGGTAAACCTGTGTCATAATGTGCGATAATCTGAGACCAGGGGAAATGATGTTATATCTTCACTTATGGCACTGCAGGCCAGGGGCCGGAGGAGCCAAGCCTGACCCCAAACGCGGTGTCCTCTCGTTCCGCCTCAGAGACTAACAGGACCACGAGCTCAGAAGACCTTTTCTTCCACGAGGGCCAGATTCGCACCACCTGCCCAGACTAGATACACACTATAATCCTCAAGAACATTTGAAAGACCATGAAAGGAAGAATGGACCTGCATGGTTGGTTCCGGGATCATCGCTGTGCAAGGTTTGCTAACAATTGGGCTCAACTCGCTGCAGCTGTCCTGAGCCACATTTCAAGTGTGGGCCCCCACATGTATGACACGACGAATTCAGACGTACACAGCGGGTAACAGGGCCCTGGCGGTCCAGCTCATGTAACAAATTCGATTTATCAAAAACTGTCTCCTCTTTCACTTTCAGATGGATGGTGACGCAGCTCTCCGCTACCGACTCGACTGCAGTGATTTAGATTGATGCTCCTATCAACCGGGGAATTGGGGTGATGGCCGCCCTACTACGTAACTAATTCGATTCACATGAAACGGTCTTGTCTTGCGATTTTGGCCAAGCTGCCACAGGACCCCTGACCTTTCTCGATTCGAACCCACAGACCCAAGGCAGGTCCCTGATAGTGGCCCTAAGGCTAACTTTGGACAATACCATGACTCCTACTACTTTGCAACAACTTGCGCTTAGCATTTAAGATGTAGAGTGGCATGAGGATCATGCTGTGCATAGCGAGCCGTGGGATATGAAGCAGTGACAAAATGGGAGTAATAATTAATGCATTCAGGAGATTGAGAAAGTGTAGCATAGGTGTAATAACTATTCGGATGAGATTGTCACTCCCACATGTGGAAAGGGTACCCGCACGAGCTTACTGTCAATATGCGTACATCAGGCTAAGTGAACCATTCAGAGTTGAATTAGGCAAGGCACACAACTAGGATACTCTAAAACTCAATGTCCCAGCATTAGAAAAAGCCGGTTGGTGTTGGACCATGATATCATGAGAGGTAGTTCACACTGTGTCCGAGATTACAAGGCGACAGCGGATAGTGTCACGATTGGATCAGGATGTGGCATGTATAGGGGGTAAGATCAGGAATCATACACGTGAAGTGAGCAAGGGAGAGATCAGGTTTGTGCGATCTAAATAACGAAGGGCAGAGAAGAAGGAATCAGCACGAGTGGTTGTAAGATGTATGTACCTTTAGCATTCGGTAAGAAGGAACCCACAGCTAGGTGCAAGAGCCTTAGATCCAGTATCGTCCGTGAGGATGAGTCGGATATCAGGCGCTGTGTGGATGTGTGAGTCCGGAATCAGACGGAGTCAGGAAGAGTGAGTCCTGTATTAGGCAGTTGGACTGCTGAGTACCAGAACCCTAGACCGTGTCAGGACGGATGGCACAAAGTATTGCAAACTCAGAATGCAATGTCGGGTCGACGTTGCGTCCTCCTTGGCGATTAACATTCCGCGTCATGTGCCTCAGATGTATTGAACGCACGGAATGCAATGTATGATTATTTTTGCTGATGTACAAGCTTCTTGTCCCATATCAGAACCATCTATTAATACTAACTTGAAGCCATAACTAACCTCCGCACTCTATATAAAACCCCGCAAAGCATTCCAGCAGGCAGGATAGGGACAAATCACTTAGTGAATAACATTACCGGTCATCAAATATGGAAAGCAGAAAGAGGAGTATCCTCAACCAAGGTTGAATATCAGTATTTAAATTAATCATAAATTATCTAGCTTTAATGAGAGATAGCCTCTGTCAGGCCTGTTGCTTTTATCTAACAGGAGTATGTCCAAGAACGAATAATAGAACTCATTATCTTTGGCACTTGCTAGATAGAAATACATAGGCAGACTAGAATGACTGAGAATGTTTATAGAGTTGTGCCAGATGAGATCCACCATCTCTTGACCAAAGACAAAGCAGTCCTCTACAGCATGGTCGAGGACATCAGCAAAAATTAATCTTGAGTCTGAGGCGCAGGGGCCGCGTCCGGACGCATCCGGTGTCAGTTTTGCGTCCTCAGCTTCCCTAGCCTTCGGAAGCCATTCCCAACGCCGATCTCGGATTCCCGTGACGTGGGACCTTACCGACATCTCCCCGCCTCGCCACGTCTGCTCCTCTTCTCCCCCCCCTTACTGCATCCGGAGGTCTCATCTGCTGGCTCCGATCTCTGCAGCATCCGGACCCCTCCCCTAGGTAGCCCCTTTTTCTTCTGCTTCCGGGCGTGCTCATAGCAACTTGCCGCGGAAATCAGCCTTGTCATTCCTGCTGGTGTCCCTCTTCCTACTAGTACTACTAGGCTCGTGCATAATTTGTTTGTTTCTAGTAGATGTTTCTATTCCTATATTTCTATATCTGTATATACCTGTCTGTTATACACGTTTATCCTCTAGTCGTGATCGTGACGCTACATCTCCATCCGGGAGCGATGTAGACCTCATCTGGGCTACATCCTTCCGCGAGTTTATTTTATGCTGCGGCCTCTGTGATTCTTATAGATCTTGGTGAACGTGCGTAAATCGATCCGACTGTTGACAAACCAGCGCCGGTCTGTCTCCGGTATCCGATGTGCTAGGCTTACGGTCATCCTGATATCACCTATTGTCAGCTCTCGGGTAATGTCCCTGAGCTGAACGGTTACCAGACCGTGTATGTCCGACGGATGTCCGCAGTCTACCACGTTCATGAATTGAATCCCGGTAAGGTGATAGACCGTTTCCTGCGCCATATAACCTGACCAGATTTTCAACAGCGCTCTGTGCCTGGCCGAGAGACAACCCCTGAGGGCACCATACATATTCTCCCCACCAGGTGGTATCCAAACCCATTCGTTTCAACTAGTCTGGTTACGGCATAGTGGAGAACCGGTGCCTCGGGCTCTATGTATGTCGTAAACTCCTAACTCCCAGAACGCGGGAACAGGGATTTCAAGTTGTGTCAGTAGTTCCAGCGGCAAAGGTTGAAGTATCGCCGGAAATTCTGGCAGTAGGCGCTTGGGAGGCAGGCTCAGTCGGCTATATTTTATCTATTCCCAACAAATTGTCTCTGCGGATATATCGCATGCTCTGCAAAAATCAACTAAGGCGGGAATATTATCCCGAAGTCCCTTTAGAATCCTACAATGGGCTGGTGGGGTTGGCCCAGGTCTGGTTTTGTCTAAATGTTCCACTACCTCAGTTGGTAAATCAGCTCCTGCAAGTTGACGGAATTCCAAGTTGAAAAGTCTCAGGCGGATCCCAGGTTGTAGACCATAGCTGCTTTGTATCTGTCTTGCTGCCTCTATTTTGTTTGAGCTTCACCATCCATCATTCATTTGCTCCTTGTGTGCGAGCTCTCCGTGCCCGGTGGAATACTAGGGAATAGTGCTGACCTTGTAGATTTGATGGCGAAAGTGACTTATTAGATAGATCTTAACAAAGTTCAAATTAGATTCAGATTGGATCAATTCCATATGTTGGTCGTTCTCTTCTTCATGATCGTGGTCAAGGATTTGGCGCTGTTGCGATGGGGGCACTCGCTCCTTCATCTGGGCTCTCTGACGACGCAGCTGCTTGCGCCGCTCATCAGCCTTCTCTTGCGTCCGTTTGGAGAGCCGAAACTCCAAGGAAATGTCCTTGGTCTCGTGGAACTGCCTCGCATATTCTTCCATATAAGATATAGTCTCAGGTGTGTGACTTCGGGATTCAGCCATCATGGTGAAGTCAAGTAGTGATCTGACACAGGTGAGCGCACATCTGAAAGAGTGTACCTGCGTACTATCAGTCTGGCTCCACGCCACATCGACAACTCCTAACAAACAACACCTGAGATTACTCATCTCTTTTACTTGCCTGTGGGTAACCTCCCTGGTGGCCTTTTTGTGGACAAAGCATCCCAGGTAAGATGGCAAAGCTTTCCAGGCGTCGTCGAAGGCCTGATGTCACCCATGTCTTTTGAGAAATCCGTGAATCCAGTCGATCATGTGCTTGAAGATACCTAGATAAATAGTATGTGGCATATCGCGCTTGTGTAGATCAGACGTCGAAACTCTCAAGAGTCCATGAAAAACCTTTTGCTCCCTTTTGATACACTCAGTGACATTCGTGTAGCGAGTGTGAGTAGCGTCATGGGCCTCAGAATCAAGGGGCAGATTTTTGCGTTCGTACCATTCATATCTTGCATAATCTGTAGCACGATGATGGCCAGCTAGGCTTCCTAATTCTTCTGGGGGCACCTCACATTTAGGACCCGTGTTGGATTTAATCCCGTGTAGCCTAACGTTTGCCATATTGTCCGCAATCTAGGCTGACATGATCGGGAAGCCTATCCGGATCTTGCCAGGAGCACAATCCAGAGGGGCGCCATCCAGCGCCGGACCGTTCAAAGGGGCATAAAGGAGTTCAAATAAGCCATGGAGTGTGTCGGCATTTCTCAGTCGCTGGAGTTTGTTGACCCTAAAGGATTTTGACAGCCTGGGCGGAATTGGCAATAGCCCAACAAGTAGAATGACCATTGATCCAGGTCTGTTATGTATTGTAGACAGAAGATTTCTGATCGTCATATAAACCGGTCATGCTTTCTTGTCTCAGAAGAAGCTGGTGAGATTCCCCTGATCTGACATCCCAATGATTCGAACCAGAGTCGCCCCTTTCGGCAGTCTTTCCTGTGATCAATTAGTATGCTTTCACATAAAAGAGGCTACTCAGCAGTACTTGGACATCCCACTACCAGTCCGCCGCAAGGATTGCTCCATATATTCTCTGTCTACTCTGGTTGTATGCACGGCGTAGCGCATAGACCAAGTCATCACTATAGGCTCGCTGGCGAAAGATATCTCACGCAGTCTAGGATGTTCTGATTGAAGAATGGTAATGTTCTCTGACCGTCCTCAACATGTGCTTCCAACTATTGCACATACAGGGTATAGGATCCAAGTGTCGCAGAAGATTCTCCAAGGTATGTATAGAGCTATAGCCGACTGATGTCGAGTTTCCGATACCATTGAAAAAGTAATCGTTGATCCTTGTCTTTGAGTCCTTGCTCTCAATGAACCAAGATGCCCATTTGAAACCTTGTGCTCAGGCAAACGGTGCCTATGGGTTCTCGCACAAATCTCTGTGTTCTTCATTATATTCTTTAACCTTTCCAATCGCTTCCCACGACCTGGATAATCCTCCTGTTGGGCAGCGACTCGCTACGTGTTGTCCTTGAGGACTTCTGTTTTCGGGTTCCCACGTAAGCATATCATCAGGTCCGTCTCGCTCACTCCCCTGTTTATCTCCAGCAGGATCTGATTGGTAGTCAGAATCGGAGTTTTCGAACAGTTTCTTGGCATCAGATAGGACGGTTCCCCGGTTGTTAACGACATCCGCAGGTGCCAGTTGGTTCCTTATGGTGGATGCGAGTACGATATTGAAATGTGCATGTGCACTTCGCAAGTGTATCTCGTCTCCACCTACACTCATGTACCATTTGCGAGAAAAGGGACATTTCAAGGGGATAATGGAATTCTGCACCGTGAATTTCGGGAGTCCAGTGTTGGTGATAGTAGTCTGATGTTGTTGTCGTCTCGATGTTAACGGATGCGGGTAACTCGGAGATGCGGGGCCTAGCGCTGTGCACAGTGATCTATCACTCGCCCTCAAACACGTTTAGCGTTATGTGTCACAACGTCACGTGGTGTCAGCTCGTTATCATCTTGTGTTCCAATAGACAGAAAATGACTGAAACACTAATGGACGCCCGAGGTGTCAGTTCTTCATGCATCTTAATTCTTGAAAACAATTCAAACAATTCATGATTCCTTCAAACCATGTTGAATGTCTAAGAGTTGAATATATAATGTGGGTTGATCACGATAGCAGCAAGTTCATACCAAGGATCATCCAACATCCACAACATCCACAACATCCTCTATATTCACCAGACTAGGATCTCCAAATCTACTATCAATATAAACAAACCCTTAACGGAGATGGCGCAAAATATGAACATGCAGTGAGTATTCATGCTAAATGCCAGAGGCCTGGCCTCAGCACAACGAGATCAACTTCTGCCTAGTTCTCTTCAAGCGGCAATCAGCATGCATCGCACGAACCCAGGCAGTGGAGCCGTTAGTTCTCATAAGCTAAACATGGGCTTCACACAAGTCCAGGCTCAAAAGAAAAAGTACACAGACTGGCGGATCTGTGCGCAAGATGAGAAGATAGCAAGGGGTTTTGCCCGAGCAGGGCGAATTGCCAGAAATTTCCATGACACTGATTTCCTGCCAATAAACACCGGAATGAGGATATGGTGTCCTGCCTGCAATCTCATCGTCTCCGCAGTGGCAGCCAATGATATGTATCATGTAGAGGATATCGTGGAGGCAGTGGGGAAACTGGGGAAGGACAGTTGCCGGAAGTTGAATGACACAAATAACAAAAGTAAAATAGTAGTGCCAAATCCGCTAATTCCCCCTGGGCAGGTCGTGGTACACCTATTGTTACTGCCGCCAGGGGCCCCAAATCAGTGCGGTGCTGCGACGACTATAGGCAACCCAGGGGAACTTCCTCCAAACGCTCCGACAGCCCACCTCCGTGAAGGGGGACAACTCCGACAGGGTCCTTCGTGTGCTGCTGGTTGAAAGGTACCCGCTGAACAAGTGAAATGCTGCGTGCCTGACAACTTGGAGAGGCTCCCCCGCGTGCCGCTGCTCCTAACGTAACGGCTGCACAAGTCAACATCCCTCCTGCCGGACAACTTGGAGTGGCTCCCCCGCGTGCCGCTGCTCCTAATGTACCGGCTGCACAAGTCAACGTCCCTGCTGCCGGACATCTAGGACAAGCTCCTCTGGGTGTGGCTGCCAGTGGTTCAAATGTACCAGCTGCACTAGTCAACGTCCTTGCTGCCGGACAACTCGTACAGCCTCCCACGAGTGCGGCGAGTCCGAATGTACTGGCTGAACAAGTCATCGTCCCTGCTGCTGGACAACTAGGACAAGCTTCTCTGGGTGTGGCTGGTTCAAATGTACCGGCTCCCCTAGTCAATGTCATTGCTGCCCGACAACTCGCACATCCTCCCCCGGGTACGGCTGTTGCAACATCCCTGCTGCACAAGTCAATGTCCCTGCTGCCGGAAAACTAGGACAGGCTCTTCCAGGTGCACCTGGTCCAAAGGTCCCTGTGGCGAGACATCTCGGACAGGCTCCTCCTGGTGTGGCTGGTCTATACGTCATGGCTGCACAAGTCAACGTCCCTGCTGCTGGACAACTCGGACAAGCTCCCCCTGGTGATATTTCTGTGGCAGGCCCGGATGTACCTGTTCAACCTAGTAATGATCCTGCCCCGCCACAAATGGTTCATAATTCAAGTTCAAAGGATAGTGACCCTACGCCGCACAAATGTTACCTGATCCAGAGCACAATGGCCCCGCAGCGTTCCAAAACCAGGCTGTTGCCTCAGGTGTTCGCCCGGCACCTAACCGTCAGCCCAAAGGCTAGTCACTTCCTTAATCATCAGCTTGTTTCATGTTTTTACTTACTGACTTATGCGATACATATTGGAGCAGTCTACTTGGGAGTCAATGCGCTGTGGGAATCGTTTATATCCGGCCATCGCGAAGTGGTCTGACACTATCTGAGTTTGAAAGAAATAAAGCAAACCTTGCCTGAAGTTATAACTTACTCCATTGGCGTCCTTCTCATAGCAATGGCGGAGTGTTCGCCCTATAGGTTTCCTATGACATCCGTGGATTGTCAGCCATGATGTACAGATCAGTACCTCAGGACGGAATCCGGTACATGCTTGGCGCTATCCGCGAAGGGTGTAGAAGGCTACCTAGGTCTCGTATGCCAGAGCTGGATAGAATGGATTATGTCTTTATCGACAGCGATGAAATAGTAAGAGCTTGGCTCCTTAGAGATCCTGTGCTCAATGACCCCCTGGATCTCATGGTGTACTGTTACCGTGATCGGCATTCAGAGCAGCAAGACACCCCACCACTCAGGAGAGTCAATTATCTCGATGAAAACGAAGTCCCAAACTGGACCCCTGATGAGGCACAACCTATAGGCCAGATGCATTTCCCGAAGAATATCGGATGACAGACCAGTTGACGGAAATGGTAGAGATGTGGATGAAGCGTATCAGGATGATGCCCCTTGTTTATCCAAGTCGTCCTCGGACATCCCAGACTCTGCCCATGGAATCCAGCATCTCTTTACCATTTTGCCACGTCCACATGTAGGACACGCTAAATGGGCGGCAAATCATATCCCCCTTCTTGCCAAATTGTTGAGCCAGCAGAATCGACAGCTACCATTAGAGGTCCTCCATTGCCTGGCTCAAGGCGAAGATAACCCCATGCACAGCGTACATTTCGATGATACTTATCACATGCAGAATGCGCCCGAAAAACCCCATTTGCCCTATCTTATCAATTAGTATCGGAGATCCGTGGAGCTGCGGAAACGTCGTACTGGTTTTGACGCCGAGAGCACATCGGACCCTAAGTCTCAGACAGTGTTTATGAGTGCTGGTCAAGAGAACTTAAGAGGAGAACAGATGGATTCAATAGTGGGCCAACTATTGGCAATGTCTACCTATATGAGCCGTGGATTAGTAGTCTGTAATTTCAAAGGGTCTTTGATTGTTTGCTTTCCTTTTCTTTGTTTGATCATTGTGTAGCTCAAAGGAATATTTAGTCCCGTTCTGTCAAGATGGTTATCCCGTATGACGTGCGGCCTCTAGGATGTGGTCCCGGTAAACCGTCAAGGTTTCTGCACCAAGACTTCTGCGGTTGACGATGCGGCTCTTATGGAGGGTCAAATGGTTGTGTCATCATCAGGGCATCATCCTTGAAGACAGATGGTACCACAACGGTCTATGACAGAACAAACCTCACACAGACACATACCGGGCGAAATTCCGACAGTCCAACACGCCTACTATGCTACACATGTTGATATCTCCGCGCAGTGTAACAAGGCCACCTCCCGCCCATCCTTCACCGCTACTACACTATCTGCCATCGTCTAGCGTACACTTTCACACATCTTCCTCTCGGCCGTATATCAAATGCCTCCTTTTAGAAAAGCGCATGACTTGGGGGAGAGGACAAAGTAAAGAGTATCTCTTCATCAAATTAAGAGCGCATTACATTAACGTTTCTGTTATTCCCAGACGCCAAACAATCCAGCCTCCGGGGGTTGCGGCCCCAAGCGCAAAACCCGGGAAGAGCTATCCTCGTGCAGCTGCCAGTGCCGGTGAGCCGGCAAAGACATAAGAAATCTTCTCTGATAATGATCACACATTCTGGCACGACCAGATAAGATCTAACGTCATAACTTCAATAGAGATGCCTTGACGTCCGGTACAAGGCAACCATTTGAGCAAGCCATAGCGGGTTTGAAGTGAGGGTCAAACATAATGGACATATATCAGAAATTTCCGACCTAACTACAGCTGGAATCACGGGGGGCTGTGGGGAGATCTCCTAGGCCAAAAGCTGGTGTGGGTTCTTGAATGCGCGTGAGCCTACAAGGGATGGCGCGAACAAGTCAAAGCATACATCACGGTTCTTGGGTGGAACCATACGACTCTGACTGGTTCCCGAATGGACGCGGTAGTCAGTTTCGCACGCTCCATCACACCTGTCACAGGCCAAATTAAATTAATCAAAACAAACCAGTGGCCCCAAGATGTTGAGAAAGTCGAACGTCAAATCAGAGTCTTGGTTAGGGACACCCCCAAGAAGCTTCAGCGGACGAAAGATCGTCTACATGCAGAACGGGCGGGGGATCCAATAGATGCCGACGTCAGTGATATTCTGAGTAAGTGTTTTCATGTCCCCCATATACATTATACTATCCTATGACTAGTACTAATTGTTTTGCCAGTGGCCCAATACGATTGGGCCTCTCCGTACTGCCAAAGGGCGATCAGGATCCACATTATTCGTGGAACAGGCACCACCAAAGGTGGGTATCCCTTCTTGAACTACACCTGGTATGAAGATGCCTCGGGGGGAGGGATTCAGTGGGGAGTCTTAGCATGGCCAAACTTGCAATCCCGACTCGGCGTGCTCAAGCGACAACATATAGAGGACCCCATCCAATATCCCCGATATCTGATCAGTGCAACTGGGGTAGGATCCAGCACATTCCGCCGGCGAGCCTCGGACCCTCCCCCTTCCTCGGAGCTCATATTTTTAAATTCCAACGATGACATCCACGTGTGGCTGCTCGCTCCCCTTGGCCAAGACATTCTTGATCATTAGGTGCTGGTGTCGCGCCAGGATCAGGCAGAGGGCCGAGAGGAAACCCTGGCGCACGCCTCCGGTAGACATCGATTTTTCAATTGTAAGGCCTAGGACCGTTGGGGGCGGTGCGATAACATGAAAGCTGGGGATGACGACGACGCCGACGAAAGTATCAACGACAGCAGCGGCAGCCAAGACGAAGACAATGTGGATCGCAGTCACCATGCCAATGAGCAGGTGACGTCAGGAGTGGTTCACACTCCTGATCGCTGTTGTAGAGACATGATTTGGGTTGGGGATGTGGGTTTTCTTCTCCTTCGATTCATAATCTTGGCTAATTATACCTCTAGGATGACGATGGGGACAGCGGTGAATCTGAAGGTCGGAACAGCTCAGGGAGTGATTATTCCCCAGTCAGACATCCACCAGGCAGACGTACTGGCAATTCACGACATTGGGATTCAGAGCATGATCCACCGGGAAGACGTACCGGTGATTCATGACACTTGGATTCAGACCCTGGGCCCTCTGAGCAGGAGGGGGATAGAGTCTTGAGGGCGATTATTCAAAAGGATCTCTAGATTGCAAAACACATTATGACACCCAAACCAGAGGCTGCGGTGCCCAGACCCGGATCGGGAGGTGTGGCAGGTCGGACTAGAGAGTATCGTAGCCCAGGGGGTGGGCACGGCAGTACTGTGGAGACACCCCCTGCCGAATCAGAACCACGAGAAGGTGGCGATATTCATTGGGCCAAGTTCCCCCCCCCTCCGCCAGAGACGTTTACTCGGCCATCGTCTACCCCGCCTCCTCCGAGCTCTTCTCATGCAGCCACCACTTCTCTCACTCCTACGCCACGCGTCCCTCCTTGGATTACAAACCCCCACCTACCCCCGCAAATTGCAGGAGGTGGATCTCAACCTAGCCCTCCGCAAAATTCAACAAATATGGCCCACGCCCCCAACCCGAAACCATACAACAAATCTGAACCCCTGACACACAGGGCTCCCCGACGTGGTAGAGATCGTCCAGGGCGTCACAGGACATGCACATTGTCGCCACTTCCCTTTTGTTTTCACTCCACACAAAAAATCCCATATTATATCTACACACTTCCAACACGTCCTGTATTCTCTTACCGTTGCATCTCAGCTACACACTTCCTTGGTCTCTCTTATTCTTTATATTTTCGTCTTCCTACCTGTACAATAGTCAACAATTCCTTCTACCGCCTTACTTGGGCGTCTGGTATACACTACTTTTAGAATCTTGTTGCTAGTTATTAGTGCACATCGCATCAGTAGACATGATCCGCCTGCGTCACATTATTCAAAAGGTTGTATTCCTTGTATACAGATTTCAACGTGCCGAGTGGTGCTGATTCGCTGTTCCGATATCACAGTAGATACTCCTAATCCTCTTTGGGCATAGTACATGCTTTCGGTCCAACCTCGTCCTGAATCTATGCTGATTGAAACTAGATTTTGCCAAGCCCGTGATATTTGCGCCAACATCCGTTCTCTTATTTTTTCAAATGCACGACACCGGCGTGTCTGACATATTGAAGTCTGGAATTTCAGCAGACAAGCCCAAATTGCACCTTCACGATCTCAAAGCCCCATTTCGTAGTCACAACGACGAGCTTGGGACTCTGCGTTACTTGTAATTGTCCCGAAAACAGTATGCTGTGTTGTATGAAAATTACAATAGTCGTTGTCCCAGTCCCCGCTACGATGGCAATTATGCTAATACAGATCATACGTAATTCTTCCACTCTTATACTGAGTAATAGCATGTGCATGTTTATGTCTGGTCTGGGGTGAACCGCCTGCGTCAGATTATTCACAAGGCTGTATTCCTCGCAATAAGGTTTCCAGGAGCTAAGTAAGGCAGATTCGCTTTTCGGAGATGAGAGTACATCCAACTGATGATCCTCTTTTGGTGTAGTGGGTTTCCCACGCAACCTTATGGTCAGCCCACGCTCCTTGTAGCTAGCCTTCAACCAGTGATATTGGCACTACCGCGATTTCGGCTTCTTTTCTAAAGCCCAATCCCCATGTATCGAGTCCTGTGGAAGTCTTGTATTTCAGCTCCAATGCCCAACTTCAACCTTCACAATGTCAAAACCGTATTTCGTAGGGAAATCTTCTACATCGGACATCCTGTCCCGTTTAACTCCCCTGACGACGCTGTGATGTGCCCAACCACTGTTTTGATTCTCTGAGTTGTGGGTGCAGCCACAATGGCAATCATGCTACTACCGATCGTGTGCAATTCATACACTCTCATACCGAGTGATAGTCTCTGCATGGTTATATCCGGTCCGGCGTCAACCTCCTGTGGCAGATTATTCACAAGGCAGTATTTCTTGAATCCAGTTTCGGTTGGTGGTGATAATTCGACGCTGGGAGATCAGAGTAGATACTTCTAATCCTCTTTTCGTGTGATAAGTCTCTCACGAACAGCCCTCATCGCTAACGAATACTGCTGGCCAGTAGACTTTGCGTGTCCGGGGATGTTAGCGACAACTTCATTTCATCTATTATTTCTCATAATAGACCTGTGAGTCCAAATCAATGAACCACGGATATGGTATTTAAAGTTTAAACATATTTGCCCACGCACACACCTCCCTTGCATACCCAGTGATAGTAAGTGAACCTACCACACGCCTAAATCCTAGCGTACAGGTATAAGACCTAAAGTGTCCTCTTCCACGAAAGGAAAATACACACTCCTTGCTTCCATCAGACTCGACACACATCCAATTGTCACTTTGACTCAAATCTTTCCCCACGTTGACTAGCTGTCCGATATCCCACATGCATCTGAATTCTAGCCGTCAGCCAGCACCACGGGTAGGCAACCCCAACGGGCGCAGGCGGGACGCGACACCCAACTCCATGGGGTCGAGTCAACCGACTTCACGAGTAGGCAATCTGAGCCGGGAAACGCGCCACGTCATACCCAACTCTATCAGATCCAATCAGCTAACTTCACATGGGGGCAATCTGAACGCGCGTAGACGCGGCATCGTACCAGCAGATCAGCTGTCTAGACCGGTAACACAACAGACCGAATCTGGCATCTCCAATAGTGCTGAATCGTCGGCTGGCACTACTTCCACACCCCAATCATGGGATGGCTTCTAGGACGACCGGCCAAGCGACTCCACAGCAGCACAAATCAGACCACAGCATATACTGAACCTGAGATGGAGGCACACGGATAAGGGCATATGGAACCCATCCACCTCGGCGACGATAGCAGCGATGAGTACTAGATGTCACCTCCTGACTACGAAACCCAACCGAACACCAAGTCTCAAGAGAAAACATCGGTTGTGTGGATGAGACAAGATCTAGAGTTCATCGTGGGCTACGATCGGTGGAGACACACGCAAACAATTGCCCAAGGACTGTGGCTATTTTGACCAACTCTGGTTCACAGGAGTCCGCCATTGTCCCACGGACGCTAGCGGCCTGTGTGACCATAACTCCGTGTAGAGTCTTGTTCCCAGCGAGATTCCGCTGATTAAGCCTAGCCCGGTATTGGTCCCGACTTGGCGTCCGTAGCACAACAACCTCTTGTATCCAAAGCTCAAGTCCACCAGGTGAACGGAGTACAACAGGTACCGCGTGTGTTCTGGATGTAATTAACTCACGGAAAAACACCGTAACAGGTGTAGAGGGGGAAATTCTAGGCGTGGCAAAGGTTGTGATGCTTCAGTACACCCTTTATGTCATACCACTGCCAAACTCGGTTGCTTTGATGTCTGAGGTGCACAGGGTTGGGAGTCGCTCGCAAGATGACATTACGGATACTGGAAATAGTGAACTGTCGCTGAAAACTATACACATTTAGTGTTCGTTACGGGGCGGGGCGGGGCGGGTTTTCACTTTGTGACCCCGCCGTTACTCCGGCCCGGGGTCAACTCTTTGCCGTTCCTCCCCGCCCCGTATGACACGGGGCCCTGGCCGGGCTGT
>Ga0307517_10004199_pt1 | contig 22217 bp, 24 predicted proteins | sample 23_EM_MG_FD_194515 | JGI IMG/M metagenome (GOLD analysis project Ga0307517, IMG submission 194515) | Populus trichocarpa ectomycorrhiza microbial communities from riparian zone in the Pacific Northwest, United States - 23_EM | ecosystem: Host-associated > Plants > Roots > Unclassified | place... | reverse complement strand
ACAAAGACAAGGAGGAGGATGGGTGAGAAGTTCATTCTGGATGTCGGGTAGAAGAGGGGTGGAGTCTTGTCCCTCTCCATCGTCTTCTCACCTATATAACCATTCTCTTCGGCACTGCGCATACTTGGATATCGGAGGCATCTAAGAATCAACACAGCTTCCTTCGCTCCCTCAGATCACGCAGAAGATATGACCCGGGTTGTTTGATGGACTCGAAACGGTTTCTGCTGATTCACCGCCTGCATAACGTGGCTTGGCGGACCTTTTGGAACCATGGTCAATGGGCGACTGCTCAATGGAATGATCTGCCGATCTTATGTATCATAGACCCTGCTCTAACCCAAGCCGTGTCATGTATTAGAAATAGGTTGGCTGCGTCCAGTTTTCCTATGGTCACTGGCCAACGACCAGTACCTTCACGCACGCTGCGATCAGGTGGCGGATTCATGGCTTGGAGCCTGCTCCCAGGAATCGTTCGGCTACCTTGGCTTCTCTGCAAACGAGCTGACGCCAAGAAGATCTCCGGCAAAGTCCACAATAGCCGTTCTCCACTTGTCCCGCGCTTATCGGGAGCTTTGGGAGGGACTTCTCACTCTTTGTTCTTATCTCTGTAGCTGGCGGTTTCTCTTCACGCCCGTGTCTCATGTAGCTGCCCTTTGTGGCGTAGCCCTGGGAGTTCCGCAGGGTCTTACTTACGATTCTTCCACCGCAAGCGCGCGGATCACCGCGAACTCCTATATGAATTTTATGTACCAGCGCACATGTTGGCCCCATCTTGCAGCTTGGTCCTGTGTTCATTTGCTCTGGTCTGGCTATTGAGTCTGACATGTGTTTGGGTTTAATGCCCGCTTTACCAAGACCTAGCACTGGTTACGGACGCATAACTTCGAGCGTCACGTACCGAAACCTCGATCACACAACACCCCGACAACGATCGTCATCCCGGGAGCGGACCGATTATCCCACACCCCGATAAACATGCACCACATATTCGAAGTGGACGAAATCCTTCGCCTCATCACGACCAACTTCGACCGCCGCAGCTGCAGAAGCAGCGTTTCCTTCGCGTGTTGTTGCAAATCCTTCTCCGCCCCAGTCCTGGATACTCTATGGTCGGACTATCAAACGGACTTCGCGACGCTGTTCAAAACCTTTCCTCCGGCCGTTTGGATCGTTACTGACAAAACCTTCGTGAGACACCCTTTCACCAAGTGGTTCGGACGCACTCTAATATACCGCTATCCAGTATTTTGTCAGTCAGCCTTCTGAGGAGGAGTGGGCGCGGTTTTCTGTATACACCCGGCGGATGCGTGCGATTTTCGAGCAAGATAACCCGGCCTTCCTTTCAACGACAGCCCTAGAGCTGCTGAATGCCCGATTTTCCGGCCGTTGCATGTTGCCGAGTCTCCGGCAGATTTGGTGGTTCCGTTCACTCCCGGAGAGGCACCTAGTATTAATTCTACCTCTGATTATTTCCCCCATCCTCACCAAGTTCGAGTTGCGACTTGGAGTTTCCACTTCTTTGCAGGTAATCATTATTGCTATTGAATCTCTCGCCCCCGCGTACGGCTCACTTCAGGATGTCTACATCTACGCCGCGCCCCGCGACCATCAAATGATTGAACCAGTTTCCACTCTCCTACTAAAATGCAACAAACTACGCAACTTCCATGTAGACTCCCCCCTATCCTGGACGGCCTTCCTCCATGCCGCTCAACTCCCAAACTTGGAACGCATTATCATTCGGGCAGACACGACGGCACCACCCGGAACATCACTTCCAACGACAATGTTTCCTTCAGTTAAGTCTCTTGACATCAAGGGAGTCAATATGGATTCCGCCTGGGTTCAATCCCTTGCGCGTATCCGCCCAAAAAGTCTCAGAATGCTTACCTTGGGGTTTCAATCCGCCGTGGCGGGGGCGTTACTCCCGGAAGTGTTCGCGAACCTCCAGGTTAGCGGGTCTCATCGGACGTTGTCATATCTCAAGATTACCCCCAACGGCCATTTTAACCTCAATGGAACAATCATCGACCTATTGACATCACTAAACCAATTAGCGGTATTGGATATATCGTCGACTTGCGACAGTGATTGGTGCGGATATCTCCTCACGGATGCAGACATCGAGAGACTTGTCAAGGCGGCCCCAAAACTCGGATCATTGTTGTTGGGAGGGTCCTCGTGCACTCGACCCGCTGGCCATACCATGAAGAGCCTCATAGCGATTGCGAAACACTGCAAACATCTTGACCACCTGACTATCCACACCAACGTCGAGGCAATAATCGCTAGAGTGTTTGATCTCGACGGCTGGAGGGAAAAACCGGCCTCTGAAGATCCGCTCCGGGATTTTGTCGATTGCCCCCTTCGTTCTATAACCTTCAACCCATGCCCTATACCGAGAGAACAACAAGGCGAAACCGTGTTCGCCTTGACGTTGCTCCGGTTATTCCCTCGTCTCAGCGGAGTGGAGGTGTTCCAGATGGCCGATGAACCGGACCCCCAGTGGGAGTTGGTACAAAATTTTGTCACAGTTTACAGACGTATACGCGCGAATATAGCTGAGACTGGTGAGTACGTGGGTTTGTATCACATATGAGGTTTACTGATAGCAAATCTGCGTTACAGCTATTGATGTGGTAGAGGCGGACTAAATCCTGTACTCGCTAGGGTTCCTGTTCATTTTGTTTCTCGTACTTCGTTCGTACTTTACCGGGTGACTGTCCGTAAGGTTACGCCGTGTACACACAACCCCAGATGAATATCAAAGGACTTATAAAGGAACTGTCAGGACCCCGTCCGTCGCGTCGGGTCACGGGTAGCGCGAATCTCGGCTACTGGCACCCTTCTACGATGTTTAGAGATATCTCTAGTCTTACGGATAGTCACCCACTTGCCGTCTAGATCGCTAGGCGTATTGTTCATACCTTTTGGGGGTCTTCGACACATGTGATGCACCAGATCCTGGTAGATTGCTGTGGGATTACGACATGTACACCTAATTCCTGTAACTGGAGCAGCGCATGCCCACCGAGGCAACGAAGACCTCCAGAGTGATTTTTACGCCACAACACTTGACAACTAAAGAAGTTCTGATCGCAGTGGGTGGCTATCCGTAACACTAGATAATGCTACAGTAGAAAAGTCTTAAATGCATAGTATCTTATTGCATAAATCCTAAAATGCATTGGACTTGGGGCGGAACGGTCACCGTACGCGGGGGCGCTTAAATAAAATGCATAATGCATAATGCATAACGCTCGAGTGGCCCCCCGCCAGCCATTATGCGGTTGGACCATTGAACTCGCAACCGTGCAACATCAGACCATGCATCCATTGTTCCCGATGGGTCCGACAGAAGTGTCGGCGAACGGCCAATCGCTTATTCAACAATGAAAAAGGGTTGAATAACGACGTAGTTCAAAATCGTTTGCCTCTATTCTCCTCAAACCCTCCCCCAAGTATACCCCCCAACTGTGCCCGCCACACCGAGAGAGAAGTTACGCGACACCGTATTCAGGTCTGAAGGGTCCTCACCCTCGGAATCACAGAACGACGACGGAGTGCGGCGGTTTAACGTTTAACGTTTAACAGTCACGCCTCTAAGGAGGTCACAATGTGTGACAAGTGGTCACGTATCCTGTAGTTGCATAATTGTATAAATGCATAAGATTTTCGAGGAACCAACGTTATGCACTTAAAGGATTTTGACTGTATTTCCGCAGTAGAAGGGTGCCGGTAGTCGAGGTTCGCGCTGCCCACGACCCGACGTGATGAGCGGGGTCCTAGCAGTTCCCTTAAAAGGCGCTGGATATTCATTTATTCAAGGATAACACCTTACGGACAGTCATCCAATCACCCACTGAGTGACTATCCGTAAGACCATCAACATACGTATCCGTTTCAAAAGGGTTCCATCAATCGAGGTTTATGTACTATTCAGTATCTGAGAACTTTCTCACTGCGCGCACCAACGGGATTGGACAAGCGATGGTCAAAGTGACACCAGCGCATGATTGGGTTGAAGTAGGTGGAACCGTCGTTCTTCCCGACCCCGGTAATTTGGAAGGTCGGTCGGTTTCGAGAGGAACAACCGTAGCTTTGTGATTCCAGATGCGCGGTTTGGAAGCAACATTCATAACCCAGCGAAACGGGCGGGGTCCTGACAGTTCCCTATAGGTCCCTTGGTATTTGTCTAGGATCGTGTGTACATCGTAATCCTACTGATAGTCACCCACTTAATGACTCTTAAACCTGCTAGTCCTATCGATGTCAACGCCAGTTTGCCAAATCGACGATCTGAACCTCGACGTTTCTCATTTTGACGAGAGGTATTAAATAGCCCATGTACATCAGCTGGCTGCGACTACGCATATCTGTTCATCTTCGCAGGCGAGAGATTATCATTACACATGAACGATCTGGAAACAAAGAGCGGATCCACGATCGCGAGAGAGGAAGGGGGGAGCGATGTGGGAGGTTCGCGCGCAGGAAGTATGATCATGAGGGGGGGATGTTTATGGAGAGGGGAGAGGGAGGAGAGCAGGAGGGAGGGAAAGGAACGTGTACGATGCCAAGGAAAACCGAGATAGCAGGTAGAAGCAAAAAAATAGCGCAACTCGAGAGGGGGGAATAAATGAGTCCAGGTGGGAATAAGAGTAGATATAGCCACTGAACTGAGCCCAAGAAGCAGCAAAGGAAACGGGTATGTCACCACGGATGAAGAAAAAAAGCGAGAAAAAGGAAATGGCAAGAAATGTGTACTCTTACAAACCAATCAAATGAAATCGAGAATCGAGAGATCTCTTCTAGTCCAGGTCGTTCAACGATCCCTGAGATTGATCCTGAGACTGTGCCTCTTTTAGGGCCGCTCTCAGGCGATCCAGCCTTGTTTGCAACTCGTCCAAAATCCTCGAGATATCTTGTGCATCGTCTTTCCAGGATCTGGGCCCTCCGCCGATTTCTTCCGGATGCGAGGGTTCCAGAGGTTTTGAAGCAGTATACGCAGGGTGTGGACTCAGCCCTCCGTTCTTGGCGAGCTCCTGCCAGAGCGTCGTAACTGCCTCCTTCACCCATCTCTCCCTCTCCTCGCTTCTCAGCATCTCCTTCCTTCTCCTTGCCTCATCCCTCCCGTTGCTCCTCCAAATTGTCCAGATGTTTGTAATCACCAAAACCAATATGATGAGGTGCGACCACGAGAGCGAAGAGTACGAGTCGAGCGCGTCTCCGAGGAGTTCGAACGCGGTCTCGGCGGACTTCTTCGCCACGTCGAATGCTCCTTCGAAGGTATCATACGCCCATTGCAGACCACGTTGGTTGCGCGCCAGATTCCTCTCTTTCAGAGCATCCGAATGGGTCATTGGTGAGGATGGGGGTTCCAGAGCAACGGCAGCAGCGGCTCGAGTTACGACGGCCTCGGCTTCTGTGGCGCCCTCCGGGATAAACTCGGAGAGGTGGCTTTGAATGTATCCACGAATCGCTTTGTCAAGGTCGACGTGGTAGGCTTTTTGACCATCGATGCAGCTCTTTTCGATGATTCCTATTCAAGAGGTTTTAGCCGCTGAGCCGCAGCCTCGTAGCGAACCGGGAACCCACCTCTGATGAAACTTCGACCGGTCCATTCGACTTGTGTCGTAACAATCACCCTACTCGATACGTTACTCGCCCACATTATACATGTCCTCGTCTTGACCGAAAACACGTTCCCGCTCGGCACATCCGGAGTCCGTGTCGTAGTCACAGTCGAAACGTAATCGTCAAAGTCACAATGCACGATCTCATCGCTCAGTTCGCATTTCGTCTGTCGAGGTCCGATGGAGGCATTAAGGGGCTTGATGTAAGACATGTTGCGGGTGAGCAGCTTAGGGTTCCCGCGATTGTTAGCCGAGGGCGCCCAATCCGAAATCTGCAGATCTGGAATGTGAAAAAGGTTGGGATTAGGAACTCGTCGATATCGATGTCAAACGCGCCAATTTCACGTTCCGTAGATTGAAATGTGATATGAAAATAGAGGCGAGGAAACCAAGGGCACGCACCCAAAAGCTTCTGCTCTTCTCTCATGAAATCCTTCATGAAACCACTCGCGAACATCAGATTATGAATCTTCTCTGGTGTGCCGGGGAACACGGCCTCCATCGCAACTTCACTGTAATGACTTCCGTCCTTCCCACACTGGCACTTTGTCACCTTTGGCGCCTTCCCCGGACCTCCCTTCCCGCCAACGGGGCCATCATTCACACCGTTCACCCTTGTACCCTCCATACCGGTCCTGCCAGATTCAGCGGAATCGAAGGAAGTTCGCAAGCTTCCACCTCCGTTGCCAGAGATATCTGCGCCGGACATCCGCCAGCTGTTGTGGATGACTTCGTATGTGTTGTCTCTAGACAAGAAGGAAGCGAACGTGTATTTGCTGGTCTTGGTCGTAATCAAAATAGCGTTTGGGATCACAAATGCGGTCATCTTCTTTTCCAGAGTTATGATTTCGTGCATCGGAATGGCCAACTACGATTCCCGGTGACAAAAGTGAGCAACAATCGCGATCAAGGAAAGGGTTATGATCAGAATGACGTCACGACAGGGACAGGAGGTAAACTCACGTCGGTGACCCACCCAAAGATATTGGCGTGGAAGCACACGTGGTTCTCGGAAATGTAGAGTCGCCCCTGGATGAGAATGTCCCGTTGCAATGCGCAGCCATAATCTGTAGGAAAGATGGTACGACTTTAAGATCATCGCCCATGTTGATGAAACGTTGATGCAACGCACCTTCGATCAGGTAGTCGCCCTCAGGGATGTCTGGAAACAGCTCGTGGAAGTCTGCATTGCGCTTGCTGCTAGCTACAGCGAAGCCGGTGACGGGCATGAGGTCTGCCGTAACGCCGTCTGCATCGTCTGAAGACTCGTCGTCGGTCCCTTCGCTACCGGAGGAGTAGTCATCTGCTTGGGTGAAGGATGGAACCCGAGAGCGTTTGCCGGAAGCGTTTCCAGGAAGTTCGAGAGAGGATATGTGCTTGTCGTTTCGAGTGACGGACGAGGCAGACCGATTCCGGGTGTGTCCTTTCTCAATAACAGACTCTTTGAGCTGCTCGGCTAGTTCGTTTTGAGGAGACATGGCCACGGCGAGTCCAGAGATTGCAATGGCTGAGGCTAAACCGGTTGGTTTCCTTTTTGGAGACTTGGGACTGGATTTCTTAATGGAATCGAAAGTTCCGCCGCCAAAGAAGGACCTTGATCGGGAGCTGCTCACGGAACGGATAGAGGCTGCGTCGGAGTCCTTCTGCTTTGGAGAGAGGAAGGCGGAGGTGGTGGTGAAGCTCTTGGTGATCGTGGGGAGGGGAGGTACGGCGGTGGTGGGTGACTCAACGAGGGGCTCACTGGGGGAAGAGGTTACGGGCTTCTCCCTTGAGGTGTCTACTGTTAATGAAGGATTGCTGACACGCTTTGGGAGGGTGTTGGAGGGTTGCGGAGAGGCGACTGTTGCGTAACGGTTGTGAACTGCGCTCTTGCTGCCAGAGTTGTCGAGGCCGCCGAGTTGTGGATCAACCTTGATGTTGCCGGTCGACCGAGAGTGGCGTAGGGAGGCGTCGCTGCGATGGGGCATGGGTGTCAGCTCGCCGTCTGCTGCGGGCGTGGGCGGCTGCGCGGGACGGAGAGGCACGGGGAAGGAAGGGGTCTTCGGTCTTAAGTCTGGCGAGCTGTCCTCGTTCCTGAGGTCGGAAGGGAAGGAGACGGAAGGGGAGGGGGGTATCACAGTCACGTTGAGGCTCGAGCCGCCATCGGACGGGATGTCGTCGGGTGTAGTGTCGTTGGTCTTTGGCGGCGGATCGGGGGCGGGGGTCACCAGAATTTGTGCGGGGGCAGCTTTCTTCTGCGCGGACGGGTTTCGAGAATGGCTCTGTCGAGGGGAGTTTTCTCCGGAGGATGCATTGTTGCTGGTTCCAGGTCTTGTCAGCTTTGCGAAAAAACTGGGCGCCATCTTTCTCTCTCTCTTTTATATCTCTCTTCTCGTCTAAAATGAACCGCTGCCGGCAATCGCGTGAGCTGGCTTCTGACTGGTCGGAATTTCTGGCGTGAATATGTTTCGTCGGGATGCGGGGTGCCCAGGCTTGTGCAGTCCCACAGCGGGATCGTTGGGGGGAGTGGGAGAGAGACGGGATATCAAACGGACATCCAACGCTCGTCGTCCTTTCGTTCGTGACCGTTGACGTCGGCCAAGTGTGGTGGTGATCAACACATGCCCCACTGTTTTTGCGCCCGTTGGCCCCAGCAGCGCCGGCGTCATTCCAGCCGCGGAAGCAAAGTGGATCCCGTCCTTGGCGAATTCCAGCCGCTCTTTCTTTTTCCTCCGACCATCAACCGTGTACGGGGTCTCTCTGATTCGTATACCCCCACCAGAAATCATCAGCACCGGCCATCACCCTCTTCTCAGACTCAACCGTAACCGCTGCACCACCCGCCATGTCTGCCATGGAACGCACAAAGTCCGAGTCAGAGGTCTCTATGAGGGACGCGGACGAAGTAGACACACATGAAGAGGTGAAATTAATCCAGTTGCGATAAAACAACGCGGCTGACCGCGCGTATTTCCGCCATAGGATGAAGAGGAGGAAGAGGAGGAAGCTGAACATACCGAAGATGAGATGGAAATCGACGACGAGGACGAGCTCGAAGAGGTCAGCTTGCACCTTGTCTACAACCACCCAGTCTAAAACGAACAAATGCGCACAGGAAGAGGATCTCACCCACAAACTTCTCGGGGACCCGGTAGGTGTCAACTCCGCCCAGTCCCACGCAATCGAGATCTAATCACCACCAATCAGAACGAAGAAGATGACGAAGATGACGAAGAATACAAGGGGTGAGTATGAAATACTGAACGACGCAATTTCTTGGTACGTTTCGGTGAGGTCTGCATCTTGACAGGTCTAATCACAGGTTCCAGGTTTATTCGACCGCGATAAATCGTTGCTTGTGTATCCTTCGTTCGCGCAGCGCGCGCGCACCTATACATATGTACAGTCTGCCAATATCTTCGCGACCGATGCAGAGAGCCACCTGCCTTCATGCTCAAGTCAACCTATCCAAAATAGACTGAACTCCACCTTCCACTCTCAATACATCTCAACCAACATCTGGTCATCATATGGGAGCTGGCTCCCCCGACTTTGGGGGCACGCCAGGGATCATTGGTGCTGACTGTACGGCACTGGGCTCTGAACTCCACGGCCAGCTTCCAAACGCTAACGCGCGGGCAGAAGCGGGATTCATTGTCTGTACAACCTCTGGCCGTGGAATGCGTGTCAGGGCTCCTGTTACAATCGTTACGCTTTCACTATCAGCCTACATATTCTATCTCTGTGAGCGACTGGGAGTCTACGGGAAAGGTACTCAGGTACACTGCCATTTCTCGACCCCGTTGACTTTACGTTATGTGGTGATACTTCCCCGCTCTGTCACCGGCACCCACGCAGCAGAATCCGCTTAAACGTCCAGTTATCGGATATAACCGTCTCGCTGCCCCCTGCCTCAGGCGTTGCATTCGTACGAAAATTACGGCAAGCGTCGGTCAGCAAGCGAGGCCATCCCCAGTGCCAGGCCATGGCGATTATTTAGGAACTTCCGCTGGCTATACTACAGCAGTGTCTTGGGATCCCAAAGCCGAACACCACATCAGATATGAAGCTAACCGATAGGCGGACTTGTTCATCCTCTCCTCACGATAACAGTATACCCGATGGGCGACCTCAGTACCGAACAGTTGGTTTTCGCGCTGGCAAAGCGGTGGACACCGATGACGGATACCCTGGGGGGGTAGGTTGTTCCACTCAGGCTTTTGGACCATGACTGACAAAGAGCTTAGCACCCTGCTCGGTCTCCCCGCGAAGAGGGTATAAAGCTCGATCGCTCTTGTTTTGTACGGGGCATTGATCCGTGGAGAAAGTTTTCGCTCTTGAACAACAAGTCGCGTGGACCCTGGACACAGCCCGTTCAGCAACGAATCAAACTGCGTCAGTAAACCATCTTCCGCTCGAGGTGTTGACGAGGGCCCTCGAGCTTCGCCACAGCGATCAAGACCTGACTTCCGCAACCCACGTCTGTGCGCGATGAAGTCCCACACTCTTATCAACCCCATTCCGTTGGGCCGAGGTTGCGCTCGGTACTCCCTATCGAACGTTCGCCTAACACCCCAAGATCAGACCTCTCCATGTATCCATCAGGACATTAGCACTCGACTCTGGGGACTTCTTGGCTGACGACATATCTGGGTTGCTGGGGCCGAATCTTTGTGCATTCACACGGACAAGCCACAAGCCGAGTCAAACGCTAGAGAGCTGTGTCCCCCCAGCCCCACCTCCAATCTGACATTTAACACACGGTCGCCTTTTGGTCGCGGGGGTGGTTCCGTTCATATTCCTTACGATTTCCTTAGCCGACAAGCGCCTTCCCTCAAAAACCTCGTTGTGCCTACGTTACCGATCTCCTCCAAAATATAACTACCCTCCAACGGGCCGACCAAGGTTCGTTGGTCGCGGTCGAGAAACCATTAGCCCTGCTGTTTGAGGCTATCGTCCTAGATGCTTGGGTCGGATCAGTGCCGAGAGTTGGGCGGGAGGGTGCCATAACTGTCGGCGAGTTACGCAAACCCGTCTGGACCAACGATGGAGGACCATTCAGTTCGGCCCCTCCCCTTATCACCCCAGAACTCAAAACTTTAGTGACAGGAGTAACCCCCGGTCTCCCACACAGCAATATCACCGCGCCGTTTTCCGCTGAGCTGACACCGCTGAGATACACATGTCGGGGCTTCACTCGACCGTGCCGTTTCGCCTACGCGAGTGGGCTTCCCACAATTCACGGGGCCCGGACATTTCGTACGCTCCAAAGATCTCCCCTTCGGGCTCTGGCACTCGTCGGGCACGCCAATCCCTTTCTAGGGGACGAAGAAATCAGTTGTAGAGGGGTTCGAAGGTTGTTCACCACCCGGCGATGCTCTGATTGAGCAGCTCGAAAGTTTGGAGGATCTTGAACTGGTGGGAAAAGCGGAAAGGTTGCTCACCGCGACAAACCTGTGTTTAAATGGGATGATAAGGAAAGTTGGCGACGGTTTCTATGTCGGTCCGACATCAGCAATCCCACCCCCTCTGTTGCTCGGCAAGAAGGCGATCGACCCGGTGTTGGAGCGGATTTTGAGTAGACTTTGAGTCGAAGCGTTGGGTTCTCTATTCAAGATCTTCTACCCGAGTCGCTTGCTCGGCAAGCACATTGCTGATGGATCCCCAGTGTACGCTGGGTTAGGGTAGTTGCAGGGGTCACTGCAGCACGTTACTTCGGAATCTGGAGGTTCCGCGGAATGATGGCCGCCATCATATGGTAGGACTTTTGTCCATAACCCTCTAGCCCATAACCATGGGTGTTCATCACGAGCGTTCTAGCGCGACTGCTAGATCAAGGCTGCCGACAACCCCTTAAAAAGGGGCAAAGTACGTGGAAACCATCCCACTCAACTTCCCCTACATACCCCATCCCTGAACATGTCTACCGAACGCGAACTTGCCGAAAAATTCAAGGAGGCGATCGGAACGAGGGACGTTAATGCCATCTATCCCTACCTGGCGGAGGGTATGACCTACGAAGTTCTCCCCTCTACGTTCGTTGCCAATTTCGCAGGTGCTAATTCCCGGATACTGAGCGTTTCGATGCAGGATCTCCGGGAAGAAAACGAGCAGGGATGAGTGGAAAGTCCAGATGACTGGTTTGCTCGATACTGTGCAGTTCGCTGATGTCGGGACATCGTCGTTGGGCTGTGTCGATGTCGCTGAGAACTGGCGATTCTTTTTCTAGCTGGAACTCACCAACGTCGTTGAACGTCCCTTGTTCGTTGCTGTTCAGGCGAGTGAATCCGATCTCAGGAAGTTTAACTCATGGGCTCATTCACCCCATCTCGATAGGCAAACGTCATCCTTACCTTTCCATTAGGCCCATTCACCCAGGAGGTGTTGCTCCTCTTCAACTTTTCTAAAGACGAGGGTGGGGCATTGAAAATCGTGAGCGTTATCGAGTACGTGGACTCTTTCAGGGTGAAGGAGTTTAAGAACAAAATGGCGAGCATACCACCACATCAGTAAACGTGGCGAATACTTATTTCTCGCTTATCCGGCGCTTTTCAGCACTTTTCTCCGTTATTTGTTTCGTAGGAGAGCGGTCGGTAGTGTACAGAATGATTGCCAAACAGAAACGTAAATCATAAAGCGATGAACGCTACCGGAGTGTGCATGCGGTTACCCTTTCACCGCGATTCTCAGAGTCTCACATACATTGTATGCGGATTATTGGGCTGTCGGATTCCGACGAGCGTGACCGGGAAACAATAGTCTGGGTGCAATGGGCCGTGCACATCCTTGTTCTGGATTTGAGCATTGTCCACTAAGTACTACGGATCACCCACTGATGACCTGGGTTCGAATACCTTTGTATATAATCTCTCTGACTGCATGTGTGGTCGACGGTTTCTGAAGACCCTGTTGTTACGCCCGACATCACGGTGTCGGCCCCACGTAATGGGGAAACCTAGTAGGCTATGTATTTTGACGCGCTTTGTACCAAGGTCCGGAAGTCCGCTCTAGATCTCGGTTTCGTAGGAACACAAATCCTGTGTAATGCGATCACCCCCACTCGTTCTTCCAGGTCTGAGGGTGTGGAAATAAGCAGACTACGGAACTAAGACCGTCCGTATCGCGGGGAAATACAGGGGATACTCAAGTGAACAGAGCTCGGAGTTGATGAAGTTTGTGAAGGTACCCATCTGGAAAAATCCCTTTACTAACTCAAAGAGTCGCAGTTGTGCCCTTTCACAGCCTTTCATGCGCAAAGAAACGCGTACCGGTCCGTTTGTACCACCTTTCCGCGCAATGGGAGATGATTACTGAATGTGAATAGTCATTGTCTGGCAGATCTGAAACCGTGCACCTGGGGCGGCCCGCCGTGTCCACGGCCTTAGGCCAATGGAATGCCTTTTCAGCTTTTATTGTTGACCTCGCGGGCCACACGCGTTGACTCAGGCGGCTGCGAGTATATATACCCTCCTTAGTTGCAGAGGTTCCCTACCTACTTTTCGCCACCCCCCAGATCACACGCCTCTCCACCCATCGGATCGAACTTGGAGGTTAAGCGCTACGATTAGAAGTTGACAAACCGGCAGACGCCGCCCTTCCCACTTCAACCCACCCCACGATGACGGAATACCCAGGGTGCGATTTGAGCATCGAACAACTGGTGTCTGCGCTCACGAAGGCGGTGGTCACGGATAACGGGCTTTTCAAAAGGTAAGCATCACCATATCCACGTTGGGGCGCATCAGACGTGACTGATCAGTAATCCAGTGGCCAGCTCAGTCTACCAGAGAAGAAGGTACGAATGAAACACCGATGTCCCGATAACAAGAGATGTCTGATCCTAGAGAGTAGATTCTCGATCTCGGACAAGAACTCATACGGATCTTGACCACGACCCGCACGGCTATGAACCAATCAAAACCCGTCAATCGCCTTCCACCCGAGATCTTCTCGAAAGTGCTCGAGTTCCGCAAAAACGAGAGGGACCTCATCGTAGCCACCCAAGTGTGCGCGCGATGGCGCGCGATACTCACATCCACCCCATTCCTCTGGACCAAGGTCGATTTCGAGGACAGCTCCCGCGCATCCCTCTACCTCGAACGGTCCAAAACATTGCTCATCGACGTCACCGTTGGGAAAACGAGGAGCTGCATCGTCGGCCCAGAAGGCGCGTTCTTAGGCGCTATCCCCTGGGTTGCCAGGATGAAGTCCTTGCATGTCCAGGCGGGAGAGGAACAGATCAAAACGATCGCCGCACGGTTATGCCACGCGACTCCGAACCTTCGATTCCTGACACTCAAGGCACAAGCCCGTCAATACTATTCCAACGGAAACACGAGTAACAGTACTGGTGGTGGTGCCATCTATGTCCCCTCCGAGTTCCTTGGACGACACGCTCCCTTGTTACAGAGCCTCACGTTTTCTTCAATCTCACCAAGCGTGGTCTTCAGTTTCCCTCTACCAAAGCTAACCCATATCGATTGGGTCGCCGAAAACGCATACGTCGTGATTGAAGAATTATTGGACCTTTTCGCGTCGTCTCCGCTGATCGAGGATATCAAGATGCACGTTAAGGTTCGAAGAACCCGGACTTACGAGTCGCTGAGGGAAGTCACTCTCAGTAAACTACGCAAACTCGACTGGGCCGACCACGACGGGTCGATTAGCTTGATAAATTGCCTTACCGCTCCACGGCTCGACGACTTGGCGGTCAGGATAACCCGCGATGCCCGGAACCCGCATACCGCACTTTCCGCCATCCTACCTCCCCACGCCCATTACTTACCGTTACTCGTCGAGCCGAAGGGATTGGAATACATTTATCAACATGGCAGCCGATCATGCCGTTTCTACTATGAGAGGGGCGCCGCCTTCTCCATCCGCGAGGTCACAAAATCGCGCCTCACCGAATCTACCATCGCCCGCTGGCTCTCCCCGCACTCACCGATTTCCTTCGGACGGACGCTGTCACTGCATGTGGAGGCGTCAGGCGGCTGTCCGCCCCTTGAAGATATTCCGATCGAGGAATTGGAGAACTTGCAGACACTTGGACTGACAGGAGATACCGACGCGCTAGTCCCTCTACTACGACCGAAGCGTGGTACATCCGGTGATGTCTTGTCGGTCCCTTGCCCCATGCTGTCGGAAGTACGGATAATCCCCAAGGATGCTTATTTCCAACTGGACGAGTTAACGGAGATTCTACGGATGCGAAAAGCAGCGGGTCGTGGAGTGAAGAATGTCCGGATTATGGGAGAGGCTCGATGCCAGCCGGGGCAGATCAAGGAGTTGAAAAAGTTCGTGGGCGAACTTATAGCATCGTGAGCCAAAAGCGGGATACCTGACGTGCCCTTCCAGTTCCACGCAGGGGGGCCGCCGTAGATAGAACCCTGTAGTACCCTTCGCCACGCGTGTGTTTGATGACTTGTAACAATTTGTAATCTCTTGTTGTCCATTCGAAAATTTGAGGATTGACGCTTAAAACTGGCCCCAAGTTAACAATGAGAGGAGGAGGAGGGTGTATTGCGATACTACGACATGAGTCCCCTATGTTGGCCTAAAGAATCCTCCATGATGCTTTCTGAAACAAGTCCAACATGTATCGAAATGGTGAGGACTGTGTTGAACGCTGAGCCAGTGACCGTGGGGTAAACGCGAAACAGGAGATCGAACTCCATCAGGAAAATCATCGGTCCGTCCGCAACGGTCTGCAAGAGGTTCATGAGGGTACCTGGGTTCGCGTACGATCATCTCGGGTACCTTCATCCAAAAGTCGAACCCTTCTTTTTTAATTTTTGCACCCGGTGCGTGGTGGTATGTAATTATACGGACTTGCTAGTACGCGATGGTGTGGGATCGAGAGCACCAGAAGAGAGAGGCATAATGTGGAAGGTGTTCAAGTCGTAGTGGTGTCGCGCGGCGGGTGTCGGACGTTGGCATTGAGCGCTGCGTTGGAGTGGAAGTGGAGGTTGAGAACGTTCAAACGAACATGACCTATTGGCCCCCGCCATATCACTTCATGTCATCTACATCTTTCGAGTATCCCCCGGCGCGTATAGAGAGAGGAGGGAGGCCGCATCGCTCACAACCCTGCTTCTCTCCTCGAGCGTGTCGCCGTGGCCTTCTCCTTCTGGGGCCTCGGGAATCCAAAGGTCGGAACGGGCGATGAGGCCAGTCAGCCACTTGACGGCGTACTCCCGTTCGAACGGATCAGGCCGAGGGGCGTCAATGCTACCACGTCCGATCAATTGCTAGGAGATCTCAGGCTCTTCCGCTTCCGCTTCAAGCTCACCCTCCTCATATCAGATACCAAAGTTCCACGTCTCAAATAGAAGCCCTCTGCTCCCAAACCAATTATCTTCCAGGGTTCTACCTAATCTCGTATTTGGCTCAAGGAGGAGGGTTCTACGTCTGAACGACACGCGCTCTCTAAATAAGGGTGATCAACTCTGGTCCATCCTATCGTCGGTCAGCTGTTGCCCCTCCTCGAAAATGAGCTTTCCTATTTGTCCCTTCAACCATTCCTGACTTCTCGTTAAATCCAAGAAGTACCCGTACGCCCTCTTCACGTCGGCGACTTCGATTTTCTCTGATTTCCGTTTCTTGGAAATCATGTTTGCCGTGGAGATGAGGTTCAATGCATATCGGAGATTGGATTCTCTTGCGACAGACGCTAGGGTCTGGAGCGTTTCTTCACCGAACTGGGCATCTTCCTCTTGAGCTCTATCACCCCGGATGAGTTGAGCACGAGCAGGGAAAGAAGTGGGGTGGCTCACCGCAGGAGAATAATTTGTTCCAACTCGCTCGGGGTGTATCCCCTTGTGCTCACGATTAAAACCCGGTCCAGGAGATCTTCCGGTAGACCGTGCGGACTTATGTACTTGGTCCCCCTAACCTGAGACATGCCTCGGTTTGTTGCCATGATCACCAGAGGAGACAGCTCTTTTTCAAGAGCTCGGTTGAGGAAAGAAAAGCACTCGATGTCGAGCATGTGCACTTCGTCAATGAATAATACCTAACGACGCGTCCAGTCGACGTCAGCGCGTAGTCCAGAAGTGTTATTGCGATGGAGGGCGCTCACTCCTGGGACAATCTCGGCCTTCCCTTCTTCCCTCCACTCGGCTACCTTCGTGTCGATCTGGTTTCGAAGCTCAGGTTTTATCTCTCCGGTATCGCCAGCGAAGAGCGCGAGGAAACCTTGCGTCCGACTGTTGATGACATCGATCTCGTGCAGCGAGACTGTATGGACGACCTCTTTTCGCTTTTGGACTTCACCCTCTGGACATTGCACAAACTTCGTCTACACGAACAAGTAAAATGATGCTCATCAGTAAGGTAAGACCAGAGGTGAGGTGGGAACACGGACATCGGCACCCATGGCATCGTAATCTCTCGACCGAGCAAATGAACGCCCGAGCTTGGTCACTCTCCCAGAAGTCTTGTCGATGGCAATAACGTCTCCCGCCAACACTTTCTCTTTCGATAGTGAATCGATCATTTTGGTTCCCAAGTCATATATCGTTTCCATGTCCGTGGTTTTTATCGTTATCTTTCCCGTTTTTGTTGCCTTCACATATGCATGATGATGTCAGGTATGGGCGGGCGACAAGAGGTTATGGACGTACGCCGGTCAGACTCCTGTCGATTTGGATCTCCACGACTTCGCCCTCGATTATTTCAGTCTCCTCCTTGATCCTAACGCCAATACTCCTCCGCAATGCTTGCGTGAGGGCCTCTGTTCTTGACATGGACAGTGAGAAGACCTCACTCGCAGCAATTATCGTAAAAGGAACATCTTGTCCGAGCGTCTGAGCCATTCCTGTACTCATGGATCATGTCAGCCACAATTCGCCCCCTCACGAAGGAGCTGAGTTGAGAGCGCGAATTCGGACTCACCGAGCGCAATAGCGGTCTTTCCGGTAGATGGTGGCCCAGCGAACAAAATGGCGCGTCCTGCAATCCTGCCTTCTTGGACCATCTTCAAGACCATCCCAGCAGCTTTGCGTGCCTTCGCCTGGCCTACCATGCCCTGAGAATTTAATCTTGGTTCCAGCCTGTCATCCAGGCCCAGCCCCTGGATGTGTGAGTGGGGACCTAACGCCAGGTTTTAGCAAAACCCGCGAACTCCTGGTCCAACGCACCTATGCGCTCCATTTTTGTGATTTCGCGTAGCTCTGCGGTGCTGGTGGATATCTGAGCCTGTTTTCGACATCTTTCCGGTTAGATCAGAGTGCAAGTAAGTCGACGGGGGCGGGGGCTCACCATCTTGTGCTTTTCGGCCGGGTGTTGATCGCGGCTACTGGGAGAAGTGTCGATCGCGTACCACGTCTCTTCCACCTCCGACCGTCCTTTCCCATGTTCGCGACTCAGTGCAGCCGGACGCTCCTCCGGTCATGCTTGAGGCCGCAGAAAACGTCGGTATTGTCTGCTACGACACTCAGGCTCAGAAGCTACGCTACTGAAGTCTCCCTCGACCCTGCTGCACCCATTGCACAATCCCTCTCCCGAGCTTCGACTCTTTTCAAAACCTACAAGCCCATCACCCCTGGTATCCGCCACCTTCGTCGCCCTCTGAACCCCCATCTCTGGGAAGGCCGTCCCATCCGGGAGCTTACCGTCCCGTTACGCAAAAAAGGTGGACGGAATAACACCGGCAGGATCACCGTTCGGCACCGTGGAGGAGGTCACCGACGAAGGATCCGTCTCGTGGACTTTGTTCGCAAAGAACCTGGTCCACACGACGTCGTCCGAATTGAATACGACCCGAATAGGTCGGCACACATCGCGCTCATTAAGAACCGCGATCCGAACGTGGAGGGAATCAAGAAATGGAGCTATATTCTGGCTACGGAAGGATTGCGAGCGGGTCACGTTGTGGAGAGCTTCAAGCAGGGTATTCCGGATGGCCTGGTTCCCGGCTACAAGGACTCGAAGGAAGAACGCGTCAAGGCGGCTGCCAAAACCGTCAACGCGGATGGTGTCATCGAAACTTCAAGTGCTTCACTCGCGCTTGGTGTTCTTCGTTCACTGACGATCAAACCGGGCAACGTCGTCCCGTTGCGTCTCATCCCTCCCGGTACCATAATCAACTCTATCGCCCTCCAACCTGAGGGACGCGGGATCCTCGTCCGCTCTGCGGGTTCATTCGGACAGGTCGTCTCACACGAAGAGGGTGGCAAATATACCCATGTCAAATTACAGAGTGGTGAAGTCCGGAAGGTGTTGCAAGAATGTTGTGCTACGGTTGGGAAGGTTAGCAACCCGCTGTGGAAGAATCGCAATTTGGGCAAGGCTGGTAGGAGTCGATGGTTGGGTCGCCGACCAAAGGTCCGTGGTATGGCCATGAATAGGTTCGTTATTCTCTCTATGCTTTGTTTGTAACAACTCATCTTTGCCCCTTCTAGATGCGATCACCCTCACGGCGGTGGACGTGGCAAATCGAAGGGTAATAAGCACCCTCGTTCGATTTGGGGATGGAATACAAAAGGCAAACGAACGAGGAAGCCCGGTCCCAAGGGTCCGAAGAACAGCAATAAGATGGTTGTTCACGAGAGACCTAGAGGTAAAGAGAAGAGAGCTGATTAATATCCCACCTTACATTCATCTCCTAATACACTACTTGCCTTCATCCTCCTCCTCTTCGTCTTCGTCTGCATCTACCTGAGTTTTGGGAGGCTTTGCATCCTTTCCTTTCTCCAAGTCACCAACCTGATCCCGCCATTCGGTCAACTCTTTCCCAACTGTGTCTTTCGCTGTCACAATGGCACCTCTCAAGCCTGCATAGTAACTTTGTCCATCCTTAACGGCAAACGTCTGAGTTTTGGAGGAGGAGAGACTGGACTGAGGCGTGTCTGCTGGTGGTTTGAGGTCGTAGGATATCGTTATCGCCCTCGACATTGAAAACAGGGATGATCAACTTGTTTGCGTTTGTTTGGCGGACCTTCCTCCGTTTCACCGGACCGCCCATCCGCCACAAATATGCTGTGATTTTTCTCACATTTTCTCGTCCTCACCCCCACCCCTACCGCCTGCTGTCAAGATGCCTGTCCTTATTTGCTGACGACGTAAATCGTCAGCTGCCTTTCTCCTACATTGGTTTTGTTATAGAAAAAGATAGAAGATACCCTCTTAGAAAACGCTGCTTAGAAGGATCTGGTGAGGGTTTGGTCCGGTCCTAGTATTTCACTATCTGACGTGGTCACCCTCGAAGCTAGAGTTCAAAAGTTCTCTTTATTTTCCCGCCAGCTATGCAATCAACAGCTCCACCCATCTCGTCTCTGCCCCCCCTTCGCCAACTCTCCTCCTATACGCTTGACACGATTCAGCAAGCCCTCGCTGGACTCCGCTCGTTATACTTCCCTCCACCACCTCCCAAGCTTATATTACACAGGCGTCACACTGTTGCGGCTCAGATCCATGATTCATCCACACCAGATTCTGGTTACGCATCCGCAGAAGGCGAAGAGGATGAGGAGGATGAAGTGGAAGCGGAAGAGGTCTCCAGGAAGTTGATCGGACGTGGTGACATTGACGCCCCTCGGCCTGATCCGTTCGAACGGGAATGCGCCATCAAGTGGCTGACTGGCCTCATCGCCCGTTCCGACCTTTGGATTCCCGAGGCCCCAGAAGGAGAAGGCCACGGCGACACGCTCGAGGAGAGAAGCAGGGTTGTTGACGATGCGGCCTCCCTCCTCTCTTTATTCGCGGGGGGTACCGAGCCACTAGAGCCAGCCCTCACCAGGGATTTTTCCTTTCCCCGATCCCGGGGAGAGAGCCCTGTCCGTGTCCAATTGAACGACGGGGCTCTCCTCACCACGGATCATACATCCGTCGGGTTACAAAGTTGGGCAAGTTCCATCATCCTCGCCGAACGCATCTGTTGGGAACCGTCTTTATTCCAATTCGATTCTCTCGACCGGCCGGGGATCAGGATTCTCGAGTTGGGGGCGGGCACTGGGTTATTGAGCATCGTCGCTTCAAGGTTCCTCCCTTGTGCGGAAGTCGTTGCCACGGACTACCACCCAGACGTCCTCGCCAACCTCCGCTCGAATGTCTCCACCAACGCTCCTGCGCAAGACATGTCCCCGATATCCGTACACTGCTTGGATTGGTCCAACCCTCCCGCTGATGGCCCCTTCTCAGAGGCATCTTTCGATATGATCCTTGCTGCGGATGTGATTTACCACCCAGACCACGCGCAGTGGATCAAGTCCTGCGTTCAACGCTACCTCCGCCGCGGTCGGCATGGCAAATCATGCAGTCCCGTATTCTGGCTCATCATCCCGTTGAGGTCTACGGGACGACACGAGGGGGTGGGTGACACTGTTGAACAGATGTTTCCCACTCTCGATCCTATCGCCAGATCTTCGGCGGACTCAGAGGAAGAAGAGCTTGTCACCCTAAACAAGGAGGAGATCGGGAGAAGGAGTGGAGTGGGGAGGGCAGACGAAGGGTCGTATGTGCTGTTTCAGATTGGCTGGCGGTAGTTTGGCCTTACTTCCTGTACTGTCACGCTGCACGATCATCTTGGTTGAGAAATAGGTTGGAACGCGGCCGGGTATGGTCCTCAATGTACCGACCGTTAGCGGCCGAAGTCTTTGGGACTTCGACAGGATCTTCAGGTTCGATGAAGTCATGACTCAAAGTGTCTTACAACACCTTCGATGAAAGGAAGTGTAGAAGGGGGCTGGTTGACCGGTGGAGGTGATTCCACGAAAACAAGGGTGGATATGAGGAAAACGGGTGTTTCCCGCCCGGTCCTTCAATCATGTCGTTCACACATGCACACGCAGCGCAACGCACAACGGGTATTTCTTATACAAGGGCAAACATACATGCAGCAGCCCCACTAACAATTACCGCTGCGATAAATAGGGACGAACCAACACGTTTCATCCGACTAACTGAACCTATTTATCCATTAGGTGACATGCATGGGTTTAGAAGGGGTTAGAATGTACCTGATGGGCCAGGTGGGTCCAGGCATGACGGTTGGTTCATCGTCACGAACGACGTTATGAGGGGCGCCGGGGTAGGCCACGGGGACTGCAAGAGAAATGAGTCTAGGAAATCGTAACCTAGAGGAGATTCGAAAGCACTCACATGGAGCCGCCTGGGTAAAGCCAATCGACACGAAGACGACGAGAGCGATGATGGACTTGGTCAACATACTGAGGTTGAGAGAGATGAATGTGGGGTTGTGCTCGTTTGGAGTGAAGAGATACCGCAATAGCGCACAGTATTTATACTGTACGTGGGGTGGAAGCCGAAGCGGCGAACAGAGTTAATACCACATGGTACTCGCAGACAACCATGATGGTATCATCGAAGTACTTGGGTAATATCATGAAGGAAAAGTCTGCACGTTTGGGGGTCGTTTGGTTGCGGAACCATATCGGGAACGAATGGGAGCAGAATGGAATAGTCGGTACGACCGTCAGAGTGGGGACGACTTCTTGGTTCGCAGGACTGGAAGCAGTTTCCTCTATGCTTTATTGGAGATGGTGCGTAGCGTGCACTGAGCGGCGTGCTACTCCGTGCAGCTCTCGGCTCGAGAAGATAATGATAACACCGGGAAACGACCAGACGAGAGAGTGGATACCT
>Ga0307517_10004198_pt1 | contig 22220 bp, 10 predicted proteins | sample 23_EM_MG_FD_194515 | JGI IMG/M metagenome (GOLD analysis project Ga0307517, IMG submission 194515) | Populus trichocarpa ectomycorrhiza microbial communities from riparian zone in the Pacific Northwest, United States - 23_EM | ecosystem: Host-associated > Plants > Roots > Unclassified | place... | reverse complement strand
CAAGTAACGCAAAGTCAGGACGCAACGTCGATCCGACGTTGCGTCCTGATTCGCGATTTGCGTTCCGGCGTCAGGTGCGTCAGACGCACAGGACGCACAGAACGCAGGGTATTATTTTTGCTGATGTTGTCAAAGTCATTCGTTATTGTATACGATCTCTTTATTCTTTGGTTCTTCTCTTATATCTTTTGTCCGTCATCCTTATTCGTATCAATAAAAGTGTTCGCATCGTTCAGGAAACTAAGGATTAGGTCCACTGCGCCCTACCGCCTATTAGTTGTTTAAAAAAAACGGTGCTAGCGAAGTGGTCCTCCCTCACCACGGCCTAAATATATTTCGGGACCACGTTGACCGGTGGATAGTTAGTTGATAGCGCATTTCTTTGTCAGTCCCAAGGGAGCCAAGAGTCGATTATTATTCCCTAGCATTCAGTTGGCAATGATGGATTTTTCCGAGTGATGCCCTGTGAGCTTGCAACAGCAATTGCTGGAAACTGTAGTTATGGGTGCGCTCTCCTCTTATCTGTTGCTGTAGTTACGAGTGACACCTCGTGACCACTTACGTTACCCTCCCCTGTTCCCTCTCAAATCCTCACTTCTCTTTTTTCTTTCTTCTTGTTTCTTCCCTTCTTCTTTTTCTCTCTCAATAGTCTTCTTGTTCAATAAGTAAAAACAAGTCTTTTGCCTTCTCCGGTGACTACTTTGCCTTTGAACCTGTGGAACTACTCGCTTTCCCTCTTCTGCACCCGATAGTTCTCAACAACGATGTCGTGTCATAACCCACCACAGGTACCACCACCACCAAAAAAAAGTTATAAAAAAAGCTATAAAAAAAGCACAATTTTCTTCGCGAGTGATGGGCAGTAATTATTGTTAGGATGTCCGGCTTCCACATTAGGCTCGGCAAGTATGATAATCAAGGTTTACAGCTTTACAAACATCTATTTATCGTTAGCGTCAGCAATTTTCTCGTCAATGAACGTGCAATCCCCACCACAGAGAACATCCCAATCAACACTCCAATTCCCCCCAACTAGATCCGCAACCAGAAGCTCAGCTATAGGCATCGTCAAACCCCAATCTCAACCTCAGCCCAGTGCTGTACAGAACGTAAATTAAATCTGCCCCCCGAGACAGTGGAAGAAAGAAAAAATCACCAGACCATACTAAGAGAGGCAACTCCAACGTCCTAGCACATGGTCCGATTATTCGAGCCTCTCTCTATGTACTGTACGTATCATACTTATCTCAATGTGCGATCTGATGATCCGATCGAGTGAGGCTCTGGTGACTGATGATCAGATAGGGGAGAAAGTTTTCCTACTGAGCGTTAGCCACCACCACCGCTCTCTGCCCCCTCTCCCTTTCTCCATCACCATCCATATTATTCACTCCCCGAAGAACTCCCCCGCAGCTCTCCTATTCTCTTCTTTCTCTTCTTTCCTTTACTTGGATTTCTTTAATCTTCGCATTTATTACACCTTTTCCCCCTGCACTCAATCCTGCCAACCCCGTGAAACCTACCCCCCCGCTCATTAAACACAAACACAAAGACTGTAAGGCAATGGGTCGCGCTTATGCTCCGACGACTGAAGATGCTTTAAAGTTCTTCAACTTCGCTGAGTAGACTGGTCTTGACGGCCGGCTAGTGGAAACTGCACTTTTAAGATATGGGAGTAATGGTAAGACGGCTCCGTGTCAGGCTAATGGGTTTGAACTTGGGCTAACCTTACCTGGGGATTAGCGCTCCCCGGAAAACCTCCGATCCCATTATGGCAACTTGTCTTGAAGCAATTCAAGGATCAGCTGGTGATAATATTACTGTCCTCTGCCGCGGGGTCATTTGTATTATCTTTTCTGGAGTGGGGTGCCGGCCTGACTGCTTTTGTCGGCCCTGCTGTTGTGAGTGATCCTTTTTTGCATATTCTCGGCTGGAGTTTTTGGTAAAAGTGCTGATGTTTGGTCAAGATCCTTACTATCTTGATTCTTAATGCGGTTGTGGGTGTTTCCCAGGAAAGTAGTGCCGAAAACGCAATTGCTACCCTTCAGGAATGTCCCGCCAGCAAAGCAGAAGTTATTCGGAATGGTCATGTTTCCCAGATTCGGGCTGAAGAACTTGTTCCCGGCGATATTGCCGGCCTAGCAGTCGGTGATGTGATACCAGCTATGATACCGTATGATTGCCATCATTAGCAACGCCTTCTGTATCCACCAAGCTATCCTCACTGGTGAGAGCGAGAGCCTTAGCAAAAATACACGATATACACACTAGCATCATTTGGCAAATACTAGAACTTACGCCATTGAAGCAAAAATCTGAACGACCTTGGGGATGTTCTAGCAAAGGTTATCTCGGTAATTTGTGTAATTGCCTGGCTTATTAACATTGGAAACTTAAGCGATATGTCTCACAGCGGTTGACTGAAAAGTGTCATCTACTACTTGAAGGTGATAATCATTGGGTCGGTGGATATACCGGGCGAAAGGCTACTAACATACTTCGACAGATCGCCGTTTCATTCGGAGTCATTCAATAATGACATGTATACCGCAGATGGTGATTACATCAAAGACTTGGAAGTTAACGACCGTCGCAATCGATACCCACGGACAAAGCCGCCACTCAGAAAATTGCAAACATAGCTCTTCCACGGTTGCGGGTTTTATTAACTACTCCCTTCCCTGGGTACGGAGGAGCGAGGGGCTTTTGAGCAAGTGGTTGGCTTTCGGGGCGATTTGAATATAGTAGAGATAGTAGGTAGTGGCCCCGAAGACCTCATGTTTGATTCCGTGCCTCGGTCAGATATAAAGGGATCTCCCACTTCCGATACAAGCCCAACTGGAGCAGGGAAGAAGATCAAGAACCGTGGTCTCATGCTTATGGCTAGAGGTGCCGGTATCTCATGACTTGAAGTCTTTGACCTCGAACCAGTCAAGAGGGTCCAAACAGAGCCTCACAAGGTCAGCAAGATTGGGCAAGCAGTCCTTTATCCCGTGAAAGAAGATGTACACTGACACCGTGACCCCATCGATCCCCGGAAGCAACTGCTAACGAATTCACAGAATCCATTAAATTTGAAAGAATGAAAAGAAATCAAGGACGAATTAAAAGAGGTAGAAGAGACAGCATTAGAGATCAGCCAAGAAATCTTATCCTGAACTTCAGAATACCTCCTGGCAGTCCTTCTATCAGTAAACACTGACCTTTCCCTCCGTGAGACTCACCTCCGCGCCCTCGCCGAATACCTCCAAGCCACCTTCCCTCCACTCTGCAAGAAAAACATCTGGCGCCTTCTCACTGACGCAGAGAAGTGCCATGCCGCTCATGCAGTCAGGACCGTGCGAGAAGCCTATCTCCGTCAGAGGCCAGAAGGTGAGAAAGGGGCCCTCAAGGTTATCATCCCTGAATTGTTAGGCTCTGACAAGAATATAGGCGGCAGTAACCCTATCAGAACCTGGTCCTGCGATATATAGGATCTATTGAAGATCTGATCCCGAAGGCTAAGCACGCAATGGTCAAAAAAACAAGCAAGGGTCGATAAGAAAAAGTAACCATGGCCAAAATGGATGCTGAGGCCAATGATATTGTCCTCGCGGCGTTGATGAAGCCATGGGATTTCCGAGTCTGCTCTGTCAAATTATACAGACTTGACAAGCCTGGTGTTGATTCAAATAGGACAATGAATAAAACTACCGGCTCGCTGCTCGTGTCGACCCGCAGGACAGACATTTTACAAGCCCCCAGTATCCATGATCAAAACCACTCAGGGGGCCAAGACTAGCCTCAGATCTCGAAGGCAGAGAAGTAATCAAACCGGTCGCCGAGCAGTAGTCGGGTTCGCAGCAGCCTGCTGTCTCGGCTTCGAAGAGCCCTCCTCACAGTGCGAGCAGCAGAGCAAAGACAGCGGGGCCCTGCCGTAAAGGCAAAACCATAAAAGAGCGCTACATTGCGCAACGTGGTGGGTGGATAAAACCTCTCGCCGAACTAGGCATGCCCGAGAAAGCCTACGAGCTCGTGGAGAAATGGCAAGACTATCGAACACTCGTAGAGCACTGCTCGGGGGAGATCTCCAAATTGGAACTGGTAGAGATACAAACCGTGTCTACGAAGCAGTCAAAGTCATCGGGAAGACCTCCATCGACACCGAAGACGCCATACAGATCAGCCTAGAGAAATACGCGGGCTGCACACTAGCCAGCAAGGAGCGAGCCAGCTGTCGCTACCTCTGGAAACGCCTTTGCCCGGGCCGTGGGGGGGAAGGTGATGGGCGTGGAGGATCTTGCAGACATGCTCACATCAGAGCTGCTTTCTCCTTACTATTTACCACTGAAATCTCTTTAGAAATTGCAATAAATCTTGGAAAAGTTACCGAGCATGAGGGCAAAACGCCGGATGAAATGTACAGTACTGGAGCATAGAGGTAAATATTGTGGAGGATATTCCGGAAAATATGTCGGAAATGTAGGTATGGGCAAGGCTATTTGGTACCCCCCCGACAATCAGCTAATGGCTATGAATCTAGGTTTCTACAGGTTTCCTTAAATATCGATGTCATTTTACATGAACCAACAATTTCCGGCGGAAGATAAAAGCCAAGAAAGATGGCAGCTGGATTGCAGTTGAGAGATGGTTATGATGCGACGATCGAGCGGATAAAGGCTCAGGGTGGAGAGAAATCTCGACCGGGAAAGACGGCATCGAGGTGGATCACTGGTGCAGAATGGCCACTGTGAGCGAATCAGCTCTGCCACACCCTTGCTGTCAAGCTAGGCTTTATGGATTTCAATATTGACAACATCCCTTCAATGTTGGCTCTCGTAAGCTGCTATCAATGGCTTGTAATAGTGGATAACCAAGAATCAACTGTGCAATCCATCCAGTTTACTCTCCAGCAATTTGTTTTCACTCGCAAGAAAAATACTCTCGCAGGCTGTGTTGACAAACCCCTGGTAATGAGTCCTATACATACTTAGCACTATATAATTGATTTTTATGTACTCATATGTATTAATCTCTCAGTTATAGATATTAAAGTATCATATGGATTTTACAATTATCAATTTCCTTGACCACATAATACAAGCTATGATAGCAGAATTTTCAATAGGATAAAGCCCTCAAGGTCTTGAGGAGGGCTGCTAGTTCTCACGGTGCTCAATACCAAGTCTCCTTAATCTGCACAATGGCCATACCGATTGGAGCTGAGACCCGGGCTCCCAAAAGAATAGAGATTAGGTTCATACGAGGACGAGTAGCCTTTATCTAACAACCTCCAACAGACATGAACAGACTGTACACCTCAACACCTCTCTCCCATCACCACACCTGCGCGATCGTGCCACTCATCATATCAAACCATGCGGACAGTGGAATCAACTCACCATCATATCTTACTTAGTCAGCAAGTATCTCTCTTGCCATTTTGCACAAACATTAGAAATACTTGCACAGTATATTTTCCCCACCCTATCTAAACAGCCATTGTGTCTGCGCTTCAGAGAGGGAGGGGGGGAACTACAGGGTTAGGAAGAAGGAGGAAAAAAAGGGGTGATCAACGACCGAAAAAAACAAAAAGCATTGGGGGCAAATAATATTTATGATGGAAATATATTTTTTCAAGCTATTATACACCAGCTCATCTAAATATGGTAGGAATACGGTAGCCCTCCACTCACACCAAACTCTAGGTTCCAAATAGGAGCTTACAAATCCCGACCTGACTCCATGAGAAAAAATCCGGGTAGAGGGCAGATGATCGGTGTATGCATGTGATTTCCTTCCGAGAAAAAAAGAGAAGATTTAGTAGTGTTTTTGTGGCAGGCTAACTCTAGAAAATAAGGAAGGGGTGAGAGGGAAATTACCATAAGGTGGGGGGTTTTTTTTTAAGAAGTAGGAGAAGGTCGGGTGGGGTAAGAGGAGAGAGGGAGTGGCGACGAAAGGCAGGTTTATGGAGTAGTTGTAGTTATGGCGAGAATGGCGCACAGGCTGTCGGTACGATACGGTATCTGGGGGCGGTATAGCAGGAAGGGAAATGCCCCTTCGGACTTAGGCTGTGCCGTTGGTGGCAAATTTTGGAGACTGTATTAGAGCTACCACTCTCGCGTAGCCATATTCGGTAGCCCACCAGAGTGGAGTTTGGCCGTAGTTGTCTGGCTCGCCGGGGTCGACATCGTCTCGTCCGAGTAGTATCCTGACCACTCCCTCGTTCCCATAGCGAGCAGCCCATGAGAGTGGTGTCCTGCCCTCCTTATCTGGAATGTCGGGGTCGACATTTTCTCGTCCGAGTAGTATTTTCACCATTCCCTCGTGTCCATAGCGAGCAGCCCACAAGAGTGGTGTCTTGCCCTCCTTATCTGGCATGTCGGGGTCGACATCGTCTCGTCCGAGTAGCATCTTCACCACTCTCTCAGCAGAGCGAGTAGCCCACGAGAGTGGTGTTTGGCCATGCTCACCTGGCTCGTCGGGCATTCCCTCGTGTCCATAGCGAGCAGCCCACAAGAGTGGTGTCTTGCCCTCCTTATCTGGAATGTTGGGGTCGACATCATCTCGTCCGAGTAGTATCTTTACCACTTCCTCGTGCATACAGTTAGCAGCCCACGAGAGTGGTGTCCTGCCCTCCTTATCTAGAATGTTGGGGTCGACATCGTCTCGTCCGAGTAGTATTTTCACTATTTCCTCGTGCCCATAAAAAGCAGCCCTCGTGAGTGGTGTTAGGCCATACTCATCTGCCATGTCGGGGTAGACATCGTCTCGTTCAAGTAGTAATTTCACCACTTCTTCGTACCCACAGTCAGTGGCCCATGAGAGCGGTGTTTGGCCATTCCCATCTGGCTTGTCGGGGTCAACACCGCCCAGTCCGAGTAATGTTTCGACCACTCCCAAGTGCCCCATGGAGGCAGCCCACGAGAGCGGTGTCCTGCCCTCCTCATCTGGCATGTCGGGGTCGACATCGTCCCGTCCGAGTAATATTTCGACCACTCCCAAGTGTCCAATGGAGGCAGCCCACGAGAGTGGTGTCTTGCCCTCTTCATCTGGCCTGTCGGGGTCGACATCGTCCCGTCCGAGTAATATTTTGACCACTCCCAAGTGCCCAATGCAGACAGCCTGCCAGAGTGGTGTTCGGCCCTCCACACTTGGCTTTTCAGGGTCGATGTCCCCACGGCCGAGTAGTAATTTCACCATTTCCTCGTTCCCATTCCCCGCAGCCCACCCGAGAGGTGTATGATGCATGCTGTGATTTCGTTGATAGAAGACAAACTCCCAAATCTACCAAACCACTACAGTCTTAGCAATCCCGAAGATAATATGCAGTGTAAACCATCCAACAGGGAAATCGTATCAAATCAATAAGGTAAACATACTGCTTCCATACTTTCTAGAGCAGAATATTTTAGTAAGGGCGTGTGCTAGAGCTCAAGAGAGACAATGGACTGGAGACTAAGAAAGGATGTGCGTTGGAAATGGGAGGGCGATTGACTGAGAGAGCCTCGGCCTGCTGTGAAGTCAGATAGCTTAAGTGTTGGAACTCGGTGGTGGAGGAAGAATGACTTGATGTATTTCCTATCTACGACCGAAGGTTTATATAGAAATACATGATTGCCAAGACCCGCTACCTGTTCACTCAACCCTACTAATCAACCCCAACACAAATGAAGATAGCTATCATACCCGTACCTACTGCTAACCTAAAACCTAACATTAAGCAAGCTTCTGCGATTGTCAGACGAGCTGTACCAAGGGGCTTGGAATGAGCTCGCTGGGTATGAAGATTAACCGGATAGTTGAAGTCCCCCTGTCCACTACCAACAGGCCCTTGGTAACAGACTAGCAATTGTCCCTATTGAATTACTATTGCTGCTGCTGAAACCCACTTTCAGACTCGCAAGTTGCATTCTCCGTTTTTGTTGCCTTGCAACTTAAACCTTCTTTTTTTCCGGCGATGAGAGGTGCTCATAGTGCCCAGTGAAAGACATAAGACCGGCAGATGCCGGACAGGCACAGTCGGGATAAGCACACAATGTTGGAATAAGATCCATGGGATACTATACCAACTTGGCACCCCTGCATCTGATTGCGTCATGAGGTGATCAGTTCGCATTTCTGCCTCTCACAGCTTCTAAGAATGTGCCCTTGCTCTAGGGTACGGCCAAGATATCCCACAGCCCACTTCTCCCCTCCTCGCTTAGATCTCTACCCTATCCGCTAAGCCGCAGGACAGTTCCCGCTAGGGATTATTTTTATCAGGATTCAGTTTGTGGTAATGTTCTAGTCAATTGGGGTTATTTCCTTGCCTCTTCGCCGGGATCGAGATTCACCAGCATCCGTGCTAGAAGCGTTGGGATAGTCAGAGCACATAACATTTAGCGGAACGCCAGAGCTGCCATCTCAGTATAAAGCTGCGCAAGATCGAGATGTTGACCAGGTTTGGGATAGGATCACTAAAGATGCCCCACTGCTTATCCCCACCCCTTCATCACTCCTCACTTCATGTCGGCGATTCCCAGTCCCCTTCAGCGTAGGAAAAGCCACCCTGGGAGAAACCTTGCTACTACGATAAGTACTTTCAGCCGTAGCACTCTGAGGCGACATTCGCTGAGGGCTTATAGTGAGTTTCGAAGTCCTTCATCGATTCCACTGCCCGGTAGGTTTCGCCCCCTCCCCCCACTCCACATTAACCCACGTAGCTCAGAACCTACTACGCAAATCCTTCTGCAGATGATGCTACCAAAACGGTGCTAGCGAAGTGGTCCTCCTCCACCACGACCTAAAGATATTTCGCGGCCACATTGACCACTACCGAGAGGTGCTCCTCCAGCACCGTAGACGTGGAAATCACCACATGTAACAAAATTCCGATCACAAGACCCGGTGTCTGGATTTTAACGCCTTGCATAAGTGCGACAATTTTGCAAGCGTGCTTGATCGGGCTCCGAGGTATTAGGTTCTAGCATCAGGTGATGATATGACCTTGACGAGGAGACAGTAGAGTTTCAGACCGAGCCTTAAGAAGGGGTATCGCTTAGGTTTTAGATGGATTAGTGGTGGACGATTAGTTGATAGCTCATTGGTTTGTCAGTCTCCGAAAGAGCCAAGGGTCGATTATTATTCCCTAACATTGAGTTGGCAAGGATGGATTTTCCGAGTGATGCCCTGTGAACTTGCAAAGGCAGACTTGTGTCATAACTTCACGACCACCACTATCATAAAAAAAAGTTATAAAAAAAGCACAATTTTCTTCCCGAGTGATGGGTAGTCATTTTTATTAGGATGTCCGGCTTCCACATTATGCTCAGCAAGTATGATAATATTATAATGTTATTCAATCAAGGTTTACAGCGTTACAAACATTTATTTATCATTCGTCACTGAACGTGCAATTCCCACCACAGAGAACATCCCAATCAACAAACCAATTCTCTCTCTCCAACTAGGTCCGCAACCAGAAACACCGCTACAGCCACCACCACCGAATCCCAACCCCGATCCCAGCCCAGTGCTGCGCAGAATGTAAATTAAAGCTCTCCAACTACTCAATACCAAGTCTCCCAAGTCTGCACGATGGCCGTGTGATCGAAGGGAGCTAAAACCCAGGCGCACGAAAGGTTAGGGATTGGGCTCGTGCGAGGGCGAGTAGCCATTATCTAACAACCTCCAACCTCCAACAGACTGTAAACCTCAACACCTCGCTCCCATAACCACACTTGCTCGATCGTATCATACCACCTCCATCATATCAAACCATGCGGATATCGGAAACTAATTACCACCATACCTTGCTTGGTCAACAAATAGCTCTCTCGTCGTTTTGTACACAAGTTAGAAATACTTCCATAGTATATTTATCCCACTCTATCTAAACAGCCATTGCGTCTTCACCCCCTCGGGGCGGGAGGGGAACTACAAGGTTAGGAAGGAAGAAGAAGAAAAACGAAAAACGGTGATCCACGACCGAAAAAGAACAAAAGGCATTGGAGGCAAATGATAATTATGATGGACGTTTTTTTTTAAGCTATTATACACCAACTTATCAAAATACGGTAGAAATACCACAGCCCTCCACTCACACCAAACTATAGGTTTTTCAAAAAAGAGCTCACAAATCCCGACCTGACTCCATGGTCCGGGTAGAGGATTAGACAGGTACCTGTAGATGATGGGTATATGCATGTGATTTCCTTCCACCAAGGAAAAAAAAGAGAAGATTTAGTAGTTTTTTTGTGGTAGGCTGGCTCTGGAAAGGAAGGGAGAAGGGGTGAGAGGGAAATTACCATAAGTCAGATTTTTTTTTATAAGAGGTAGGAGAAGGTTGAGTGGGGTTAGAGGAGAGAGGGGGTGGCGACGAAAGGTAGGTTTCTGGAGTAGTTGTAGTTATGGCGAGAATGGCGCATAGGCTGTTGGTACGATATCTGGGGGCGGTAGGAAGGGCTAGGCCGCGCCGTTGGCGGCAAATCTTGGAGACTGTAGTGGACCTACCACTTCCGCGTAGCCATTTTGCGTAGCCCACCAGAGTGGAGTTTGGCCGTAATTGTCTGGCCTGTCGGGATTGACATCACCCCGCCTGAGCAGCAGTCTCACCACCTTCCCGCTCCAATGACTAGCAGCCCATGAGAGTGGTGTTCTGCCTTGGTTATCTGGCTTGTCGGGGTCTACATCGTCCCGTCTGAGCAGTATTTTGACCACTCCCTTGTGCCCACAGCAAGCAGCCCACGAGAGTGGTGTCTTGCCCTTTTTATCTGGCCTGTCGGGATTGACGTCATCCCGTCCGAGAAGTAATTTCACCACTTCCTCGTTCCCACTACAAGCAGCCCACGAGAGTGGTGTTCTGCCATAGTTATCTGGCCCGTCCGGGTTGACATCTCCCCGTCCGAGGAGTAATTTCACAACTCCCTCATGCCCATCGCAAGCGGCCCACGAGAGTGGTGTTTGACCATACTCATCTGCCATGTCAGGGTTGACATCTCCCCGTCCGAGCAGTATCCTCACTACTCCCTCGCGCCCACAGCGAGCAGCCCACCAGAGTGGTGTCTTGCCGTCCTCAACTAGCTTGTCCGGGTTGACGTCGTCCTGTCCGAGTAGTATTTTCACAACTCCCTCATTCCCACAGAGAGCAGCCCACCAGAGTGGTGTTTTGCCATGTTTATTTGGCCCGTCCGGGTCGACATCGTCTCGTCCGAGTAGCATTTTCACCACTCCCTCGTGTCCATTACAAGCAGCCCACGAGAGTGGTGTTAGGCCATACCCATCTGCCATGTCGGGGTCGACACCGTCTCGTCCGAGTAGTATCCTCACTACTCTCTCGTGCCCACAGCGAGCAGCCCACCAGAGTGGTGTCATGCCGTCCTCACGTGGCTTGCTAGGGTCGACATCGTTCCGTCCGAGTAATATTTCGACCACTCCCAAGTGCCCCCCGGAGACAGCCCCCCAGAGCGGTGTTTGGCCTTCCACATTTGGCTTGTTAGGGTCGACATCGTCTCGGCCAAGTAGTAATTTCACCACTTCCTCGTGCCCATTACTCGCAGCCCACCCAAGAGGTGTATCACCCATGCTGTCTTCTGGTTGATACACAACCTCCCAACTCTACCAAACCACTATAATCTTAGCAATCCCGAAGATAATGCGCAGTGTAGACCATCCAACAGGGAAATCTTATCAAAATCAATAAGGTAAACATACCGCTTCCGTGCTTTCTAGAGAGTTTCAGTAGCTATGTGGCTATTATAGTTCTTGGATACCTCCAGCTCAAGCAATACCGCGCAACCTAGAAGGTATCGTTTCGCCTAGATTCCCGCACAGAGAGAAAAATATTGTAGCAAGGGCCTGTGGTAGAGCTCGAGAGGGAGAGTGGACTGGAACCCAAGAAACAATGTGCGTTGGAGATAGGGAGAACGACTGGTTGAGGGAGCCTCGACCTACTGTAAAGTCATACAGCTTGGGTGTTGAAGCCCGGTGGTGGTGGGAGAATGACTTGATGTGTTTCCTATCTGCGACCGAAGGTTTATATAGAAAATTAATACATGATTGCCAAGACCCGCTACCAGTTCACTCAACCCTACTAATCAACCCCAACACACATGAGGGTAGCAACCCGTACCTACTCGAGTACTGCTAACCTAAAACCTAACATTAAGAAGGTTTCTGCAATTGTCGAACGAGTTGTATAATATTATCATACCATTAGGCTCGGGATTAGCCCGGAAGCCTCTCGCGGGGTAATGAGGATTGACCGGATAGTTGAAGTCCCCCTGTCCACTACCACAGGCCCTTGTTAACAGATTAGCAATTGTCCCTATTGAATTACTATTGCTGCTGCTGAGACCCACTTTCAGACTAGCAAGTTGCGCTCTCCTTGTTTGTTGCCTTGCAACTTGAACCTTTTTTTTCTTTCCTGCGATGAGAGGTGCGCATAGTGCCCAGTGAAAGACATAAGATCGACAGATGCCAGACAGGCACAGTCAGGATAAGCACACAATGTTGGAATAAGATCCATGGAATACTATACCAACATGGCACCCCGGTACCTGATTGCGTCATGAAGTGACCAGTCCGCACCTCTGCCTCTCACAGCTGCTAAGAATACCACCTTTCTCCAGGGGTATGGCCAAGATATCCCACGGCCCACTTCTCCCCCCTCCGGCTTGGATCTCTACTCTATCCGCTGCGCAGTAGGACAGTTCCCACGAGGGATTATTTTCATCAGGATTCAGTTTGTGCTAATTTTCCAGCCAATTGGGGTGATCTCCTTGCCTCTTCGCCGAGATCAAGACCCAACAACATCCGTGCTGAAAGCGTTGGGAGGTTCAAAACACATAACATTTAGTGGAACACTAGAGCTGTCGTCGCAGTATAGCTGGGCAAGATCGGGATGCTAAGAAGGTTTGGGATAGGATCACTAAAGATACCCCACTGCTTATCCCCACACCTTCATCACTCAATCCTCATTGCATGCCGGCGATTCTCAGTCAGCTCCCTCAGTGTAGGAAAAGCCACCCTGGGAGAAATCACACAACTACAATCAGTACACGCCAGCCGTAGCACTCTGAGGTGGCATTTTCTGAGGGCTCATAGTGGGTTTTGAAGTATTTCATCGATTCCATTACGTGCTAGGTTTTGCCCCCTCCCCCCACTCCGCATTAACCCACCTAGTTCAGAACCTATCATACTACGCAAATCCTTCTACAGATGATGCTACCAAAACGGTGCTAGCGATATGGTCCTCCACCATCCCGACCTAAAGACATCTCGCGACCACATTGACCACTACCTCGAAGTGCTCTACCAGCACTGCAGACGTGGAAGTTACCACATATAACAAGATTCAGATCATAAGGCCCCGTGTCTGGATTTTAACGCCTTGCAGAAGCGTAGTTTTTATTTCCGAGTGATAGGCGGTGAAGCTATTTGGGTTCTCGGCTTCCACATTAGGCTCGACAAGTATGATAATGTTATAATATTATTTAAACTTGAGGTCGAGGTTCACACCGTTTCAAACATCCTCTTATAACCAACACCCACAATCTTCTCGCCACGAAACGGGGATTCCCACCCCAGAGAAGATCCCAATCAATACTCCAATTCCCTCGCTCCAACTAGCCCTCCAACCAGAAGTTCGGCTACAGGCACCGTCAAGTCCTAATCTCAACCTCAGTCCAGTGCTGCGCAAAACGTAAATTAAAGCTCTCCAACCTACCATCCTACCTTACTCAATCAACAAGTATCTCTCTCGCCGTTTTGTACAGAAGTCAGAAATACTTGGACAGTATATTTTCTCATATCTAAACAGTTATCGTGTCTGCATCTCAGGGAAACTACAAGGTTAGGAAGGAAGAAGAAGAAAACGGTGATCAACAATCGAAAAAAAAACAAAAAGAATCGAAGGCAAACAATAGTTATGGTATGATAGAGAATTTTTTCAGGTTATTATACACCAGTTTATCTGAATACGGTAGAAATACCGTAGCCCTCCACTCACACAAAACTCTAAGTTCCGAATAGGAGCTTACAAATCCAGACCTGACCCCATGAGAAAAATACGGGAGGATTAGACGGGTACCTGTAGATGAAGGGTGTATGCATGTGATCCCCTTCCACCAAGAAAAAAGAGAAGATTTAGTAGTGCTTTTGTGGCAGGCTAGCTCTGAAAAGGGAGAGAGAAGGGGTGAGAGGGAAATTACCATAAGGTAGTTTTTTTTTTATAAGAGGTAGGAGAAGGTTGGGCAAGTAGAGTAAGAGGAGAGAGGGAGTGACAATGACAAGTACTGTAGGTTTATGGAGTAGTTGTAGTTATGGCGAGAATGGCGCATGGGCTGCGGCAAATATTGGAGACTGTAGTAGAGCTACCACTCTCGTGTAGCCATGTTCCGTAGCCCACCAGAGCGGAGTTTGGCCGTAATTGTCTGGCCTGTCGGGATTGACGTCACCCCGCCCGAGCAGCAGTCTCACCACCTCCCTGCCCCAACCACCAGCAGCCCACGAGAGTGGTGTTCTGCCGTCGTTATCTGGCTTGTCGGGATTGACTTCATCCCGTCCGAGAAGTAATTTCACCACTTCCTTGTCCCCACTACAAGCAGCCCACGAGAGTGGTGTTCTGCCGTCGTTATCTGGCTTGTCGGGGTCGACATCGTCCGGTCCGAGCAGTATTTTGACCACCCCCGGGCGCCCACAGCCAGCAGCCCACGAGAGTGGTGTCTTGCCCCCTTTATCTGGCCTGTCGGGATTGACGCCATCCCGTCCGAGTAGTATTTTCACCACTCCCTCCTCCCCATTACAAGCAGCCCACGAGAGTGGTGTTCTCCCGTGGTTATCTGGCCCGTCCGGGTTGACATCGCCCCGTCTGAGGAGTAATTTCACAACTCCCTCATGCCCATGGCAAGCGGCCCACGAGAGTGGTGTTTGACCATACTCATCTGCCATGTCGGGGTCGACATCGTCTCGTCCGAGTAGTATCCTCACTACTCCCTCGCGCCCACATTGAGCAGCCCACCAGAGCGGTGTCTTGCCGTCCTCACATAGCTTGTCTGGGTTGACATCGTCCCGTCCGAGTAGTATTTTCACAACTCCCTCATGCCCATTACAAGCAGCCCACGAGAGTGGTGTTTGACCATACTCATCTGCCATGTCGGGGTCGACATCGTCTCGCCCGAGCAGTATCCTCACTACTCCCTCGCGCCCACATCGAACAGCCCACCAGAGTGGTGTCTTGCCGTCCTCACCCAGCTTGTCCGGGTCGACATCGTCTCGCCCGAGTAGCATTTTCACCACTCCCTCGTGCCCATTACAAGCAGCCCACGAGAGTGGTGTTTGTCCATACTCATCTGCCATGTCGGGGTAGACATCGTCTCGTCCGAGTAGTATCCTCACTACTCCCTCGTTCCCACAGCGAGCAGCCCACCAGAGTGGTGTCTTACCGTCTTCACCTGGCTTGTTAGGGTCGACATCGTTCCGTCCGAGTAATATTTCGACCACTCCCAAGTGCCCCTTGGTGACAGCCCCCCAGAGTGGTGTTTGGCCTTCCACATTTGGCTTGTTAGGGTCGACGTCGTCTCGGCCGAGTAGTATTTTCACCACTCCCTCGTGTCCACAGCTAGCAGCCCGCGAGAGTGGTGTCCCGCCATACTCATCTGGCTCGTTGGGGTCAACATCGTCTCGTTCGAGTAGTATTTTCACCACTCTCTCCTGCCTATTCCAAGCAGCATGCGAGAGTGGTGTTCGGCCATGCTCATCTGGCTCGTTGGGGTCGACATCATCCCGTCTGAGTACTATTTTCACTACTTCTTCGTGCCCAAAGGCAGCAGCACGCGAGAGTGGTGTTCTGCCGTGGTTATCTGGCATGTCAGGGTCAACATCGCCCCGTCCGAGTAGTATTCTCACCACTCCCTCATGCCCACAGCCAGCAGCCCACGAGAGTGGTGTTTGGCCACCCCTACCCCGCACTTGGGGGTAGACATCGTCCCGTCCGAGTAATATTTCGACCACTCCCACGTGCCCCCAGGAGACAGCCCACCAGAGTGGTGTTTGGCCTTCCAAATTGGGCTTGTTAGGGTCGACGTCGTCTCGGCCGAGTAGTAATTTCACCACTCCCTCGTGCCCATTACCCGCAGCCCACCCGAGAGGTGTATCACCCATGCCGTCTTTTGGTTGATGCACAACCTCCCAACTCTACAAAATCACTATAATCTCAGCAATCCCGAAGATAATGCGCAGTGTAGACCATCTAACAGGGAAATCTTATCAAAATCAATAAGGTAAACATACCGCTTCCTTCTTTCTAGAGAGTTTTAGTAGATATGTGGTTAGTATAGTCCCTGGATACCTCCAGCTCAAGCAATACCGCGCAATCAGGAAGGTACCGTTTCCCCTAGATTCCCACACAGAAGGCAGAATATTTTAGCAAGGGCCTGTGCTAGAGCCTAGAGCTCGAGGGGGACAGTGGACTGGAGACTAAGAAAGAATGTGCCTTGGAGATAGGGAGAGCGACTGACTGGGGGAGCCTCGACCTGCCGCGAAGTCAGATGGCTTGAGTGTTGAAACCCGGTGGTGGTGGAAGAATGACTTGATGTGTTTCCTATCTACGACCGAAGGTTTATATAGAAAATTAATACATGATTGCCAAGACCCACTACCTGTTCACTCAACCCTACTAATCAACCCTAACACACATGAGAATAGTTACCCGTACCTACTGCTAACCTAAAACCTAACATTAAGTAGGTTTCTGCAATTGTCAAACGAGCTATGATACCAATAGGCTCGGGATTAGCCCGGAAGCCTCTCGCGGGGTAATGAGGATTGACCGGATAGTTCAAGTCCCCTTGTCCACTACCCCGGCCCTTGGTAACAGACTAGGAATTGTCCCTATAGAAATTAGGCCCGGGGACCTTATCTCAACTGCTAGGGACTTCATGGACCGCTTGATGTGAGAGATCCATATCCCAGTGTCCATACCAAGTCTTTTTCTCCCCACATAGTCCCTTTACCTGACCCTGGCTTGCGCCAGAAGTGCCCCCAGCCCCAATCAATGCCCTAAACCTTTTCGTCTCCCGTGATAGATCATGGTTTTTTGCAGAATCTATAGTAGTGTTCCGAACCGGACAGACTGCCAGTGGTAGTCAGACCTTTTCCATTCCGCGGACGGCCTAGGGTAAACGTAGTTTGGGCCCCGGGGATGGTTCCACCTTCACCACTTCGGATGGCCCTGCCCAGGCTTTTAAGTCAGACACTTCAAGTTAAAAATTTCATACCCCTCACTATTTATAATTCTTACACAGCGAGGGTTAAACCGCCATAAATATTTCTCCAGTCGGAATAATGCCAGACACAACATTGGGAGGCAGTGGGGAAGTTTGCTCGTACTTTTCCAACCATCTAAATGGTAAGGATAGGAGAATTTATAAATCGTCAATGAAATCACTCATGAATTCCTGATCCTTCTGTTTCTCTCGCACAGAAGACACCCAGTAGGATCCGGGTTTCTCATATCCTCCTTATTACTGAGAGCCTCAAATGTCAGTTCAAGTAACCTGGCCGGTGCACTGGGAATTGCGCTAGCATTAGACCTGCCGCAGTTTTGAGAGCCCAGAAACCGGATGGAGATATCTGGTTCCAGGTAGTCGATTGAGTTTGCGGCAAAATCCTGAGAACATCCCAGGTATGATATTCTGATGAGAATTAACATCCGTACTATCGGTAGTAGTTTGGCTCTCTTGCGACATCGCTAGAGTGGTTGAGGAGAAAGAGTTATAAAAAAACAGCCCCTGAAAGAGAAATCAAAGGCAGGAGAGGAATGAATTGCTTCTGTCTTATTCTTGATACTTAGAGGACTTGATTGTCTATTTAACCTCCTTCTCTCCCTTGTATGATGTGTTTACTGTGTCTACTACATGGCATCATAATAAATCACTCATAGCACGGCTGCGGCCCCTCCCGGTCCCAATCATTTTTTGTTCCCCTATCTCCAGCAGTCCTCCCAAATACCCGTCCTCTCTGGCCACCTCCCACAGTCCTTTCCTACACCCCACTCTTTTTCGATACCTCCCGTGGTCCCCACAAAACCACCTCTATCATGCGATTCTGCTAGAATCGCATCGACACTCCGCGACACTAGCAGGGATCCAGGTAGAGGTCAGTCGGAGGATACTTTGATGTAGGTTCTGAATCATCGTTGCTTCTGCGTACAGTATGTGCTGCACATTTCCGAAATCATAGAATTTTTCTTCACGATGTCCGCCTCCACACCATTGTCGATCCCATCTAGGGCTGTGTTTTTATCCAACCTAGTATATTATGATACCACGATCAGGTTCGTTCGAAAGTCCCGTATCCAAAGAACATCTCACTTAAAATTCAAAGCATATAGGTAATTACCTGCTAGTCCCGATGGTCTAATGGCTAAGGAACTGGTCAGTTCTAAGGTGAAATAGGGACCACCGTACATTTGAATCGCGGGCCAGTGGATGTAGTTGGTCATTAAAATAATGTGTTCAGCGAACCACTTTTTTGCTGGTTTGGGAGTTGGGGTTGGGTGAAGCCCTATCCAATTCTCCATTTGGGAAGGATCACAAAACTCATAAGAGGAGACCGAATGAGTGACTGATGGGGACTGGGAGATTTGAAAAGCTATCCTTTGTCGGTAGGGCTATGGGGCTTATCAGTCCTCGCACGAGGTAGTAGAATCCGGCTCTAGATCTTTAAACTTACCGTCAAGAAGATGCATGAGAGAAAGAAAATCCCCCCCATTGCGCCTATTGTCTTGGGAAAACAGCCACACGGGCCCTGAAAGATATATAAAGGTTTTGGCCATTTTCAGACTAGCAAGCTACGCTCCCCCTGTTTATTTCCTCGCAACCTAAATCTTTTTTTCTTTTCTTCTAGCGATAGGAAGTGTGCATAACTTAGTGCCTAGTGAAAGAAAGAAGCTTTCCAGACGCCGGACAGGGACATCCAGAATAGGCACATGATGTTGGAATAAGATCCACGCGATACGATACTAACTTCACCTCGGCACTTGATTGCGTCATGAAAGTTCCAGACCGCACTTCCCGAATCCGTAGTACAGTACTGTACGCAAGTAAGATTTCATTAGCTTGTGCGACCGCGAGCCTGCTTCCTACTTTAATATCCAAAGAACTCCTGCAGTTACCCCTGAGAATCGGGCTTAGTCAGTTAATGCACATGCGAGTAACCGTCTGTTTCACTACGGGGATAACACGGTAAGATCTGCAATATCCAGAGTAGTCTAGCCCAGCTGTAAGAAACCGCCCTTGAATTAATGTTTAAGCTCACTCCCCTCCACTCCCATCGAGAAGACGGAAGGATGAAACCTTAATATGCAGTCATCCGAGGCACCCCTGGAAGAACGTGAGAATTTGCCTCTCACAGCTCCTAAGAATATCACCTTGCTCCAGGGGGATGGGCAAGATAGCCGGTGGCCCACCCCTTCCTCCCCGGCTCGGACACCCCCCACTTTATTCGCTACGCTACAGGGGAAGTGGTGGGCGGTTAGTTGATGGTATTATACGTCGGTTTGTCGGTCCCCGAAAGGGCCAAGAGTGGGTTATTATTCCCTAGCATTGAGTTCGCAAGGATCGATTTCTCCGAGTGATGCCCTGTGAGCTTGCAAAGGCAACGTCATGTCATAACTCACCATCATACCACCACCATCAAAAAAAAAAACTATGATCCCACGACTTAAATATCCCCGCGAGGCTTTATCAACCCCAAACAGCTGTGAGCAGCCGCTCAAGGAAAGTGGGATCGCCCGCAATATCGCACCATGCTCCGGGGCGGGCAAAAGTGACCAGCGTTTCGTGGTCCCGAAGGCCTAGCCCGGCGGCGATGGCAACGGTACAAGACCACGAATTACAATTCGTAATAGAACGGTGCCATCAATCGTAGGGGAGAAGCGCATTGGAAATGTTAGGGGGTGGAGTGGAGGCTTCACAAGAGAAGTGGATTTAGAAGTAGAGAGAGGCTGAATATAACAAGCACGATGTGCAGAGTGTAGGGTTGAACCTGTGAAGAACAGAACTAGGGAAATATCCGCGATGAGAAAAATTGCAATACTACTAGAGGCATGCTTAGTGAATAACGAATGGTCCACATATGCCTAGGGCTCCACCGGCAGTGCGTAGTTATCCAAGTATGCTCAATAGGTAGCTCCCTTGCCTCCGGGGTGATCTCTTATGCCCAGTCTCTCGCTCTCTCTCTCTTCTGTTTGTTTTTTTAAGATAATGCTACACCTGACATCTCTACCGAGCTCTACCAACACCAACTTGCACCCCGCCACCATGCTACAAAATACTAATCACGCCCATGCACACACCCCGGGTGCAGTTTGTACTACGAGGTAAGTAAGTCAGCTACCAGGTTTTGGTAAAATTAGAAATTTCAGAAAGTGTTACTGCAATTGGTAGGAAGGTCAGCCCGGAAGTCATGCAGTGTTATGGAAGGGGATGGAAAGAATGGTCAGGAAAATTAATGCAAGGACGGAGGAGACGATCAGGGCCAAGGCGAGGGACGAGGTGGGGGGGGGGGGGGAAGAGGTTGTATAATACAGTGCCGGTATGGTGGGGGGGAAGCAGAATCTTGGGTGGTGATATTATAGTATGGGTAGATGGAGATTGCGAGGGAGCGAAAATGGAGGTAAGCTTTAATTCCAGTGGATCGTATGAATATGCAGAACTCAAGCTGGACCATCGGGATATATTTCCTGAGCATTGGGGAAGTGGCAGGTTGGTTGCTAGGGCGTGGTAGCAACATGCTTCCATATCTCGACACTCCCGCTTTCAAAATACTGCCAGTTATCCCCGCCACGCAGCCAATGGGAACTTTTACCCACCATGGCTTATCACTCACAGCTGCCCCTCCAGCCGTAGTCCCTTTATCTAGCATGCTCCCTTCGTGCCACTGTGCGAGCTGTGCCGAGATGGCATTTGTGCTCATGAAAGTTCAGCCTACGGACTGATATTGCCAGTATCTAACTCCTACGCCAGCTTAGAAGACATGAGCGAAAAGCAAGTACCTGTCCGCGAGCGAGCTAGCACTAATGCATGTGGCACGACATGCTAGTACTGCGGATGATGTCAACTTTAGTTGCCTAAGTTTGTCGGGAGAGGCTCCTGATAGAACGCTGGCCGCCGGCATTCCGTCTCTCGAGACTATTTAAGAAAGCCCTAGGCAGTGACTCTACCAATTCCAGCACATGGCGAAGGCTCGACCCACTCGATGCCCAGAAGCACAGATGCAACAGAACCACTGCAGCTGTCTGGTTTCCATTTTAAGGCACAAATGAAAACCCCCCACCTGCACAAAAAATCTACCTTTCCAAAGATCGTGTGCTGAAAGTCGATTGTCACACGAGACAATACCAAAACCAATATATACCAGACCCCACTGCCGGGCTGTACTGTACTCGTACTGTACTCGCATGTATGTTCCGCTCAAGAAGACGCCCTTGCAGACGAGACACCAACTTGGCAAACCCCCGACCCGACCAATGACTCCAGGGCCAATCTCGTTATGTGGACGGCTGTACCGTGAATCCCCGTGAAACCCCATCACCGGTACAGTACCGGATCACCAGCGGAGATCAGGACAGGTTTGGTTAGCCTGTTTGCGAGGCCCCACGGGCCGATCTTATACTGCATTGGGAAAGTGTACATCCTCCTCCCTAGGAGGTTTCCGCCTGTGAATCCGAAGATTACGGTGGAGGGCAGAAGCTGACGGAGATAGGTTGGTGGAGTTTGCAGGAGCTTACGTTACTGTACCGATACGGTGTTCGAACCATAAGCAAGACATAATACCAGATACCGGTATCCGGAAGAACTCTTGTGACGGTACGGTACGGTGCTTGCGATTCTCTATCTCCAGTACGTGCTCCTCTAATCTCCGGGGTCAGAAACGAAACGTTGGTGCTTTCCTATCGCAGTATAAGATCAGCCAGAGGACGTGTTGGATCTCATTAACTAGTATACGCAATTCTGTTAACCTGTCGGATCAAACCCATCCTGGGGCTAACGGAGATAGTGTATCGCAAAGGTTTTTCCGGTGAGGGATTACCAACGATACAGATGTTTCGCGCAGCTAATTTAAGTTGACTCGCAAAATAATCCCTGTCTTGTTTAAACCTTCGGTGACCTGTCGCATTTCAGGGTTACGCCAATCACGGTCCTTGATTCATACCTCACGGTAGCTTCAAGTCTCTAATCTCAGGCTTTCTACCTGAT
>Ga0307517_10004197_pt1 | contig 22221 bp, 21 predicted proteins | sample 23_EM_MG_FD_194515 | JGI IMG/M metagenome (GOLD analysis project Ga0307517, IMG submission 194515) | Populus trichocarpa ectomycorrhiza microbial communities from riparian zone in the Pacific Northwest, United States - 23_EM | ecosystem: Host-associated > Plants > Roots > Unclassified | place... | reverse complement strand
CAAACTCGATCGCCACCGTGCGCCGACGCATCATCGACGCTCTCGTCGGGCGCTTGCCACGATGCCCATGCTGTCGCGCTTCAACCGCGCGACGCGCGCGCATGAATTTGTGACGCAGTAGTACTAGTCCGTTTTCCGTCGCTAGAACAATGTCACAATGTATTCGACGAAAAAGACCGTGGTGGCATACGTGACCCCGCCGATGACGAGCAGCACAACCGAAAGCCACACCCATAAGGGCTTCGATTCCTTAGCCATCTTGATTGCCCACATATCGAGCACTGCATCTTTGGCAGCGCTGTTTCCTCCCGGCTGGGCGACAATGGCGCAACTTGGCTACGAATTGTCAGGAAATGGGCGTCTAGCGTCAGGATGACGCACGGCTGATGCAGGCGGGCTGCCACGGATACCAAAAGCAAGTCACTGCAATGGCACGAGGATTGCTTGAATCTACGATATTTTAAGGTGATATCGTGGACGCTCAAGTTACTCACCCGATCCTGGTCAATATCGCGGCCAGGAATACCGGATACGACACCCAGCCTCCGCTACAGCGCTTTTTGACCAGCTGTTACGAGGAATTCAAATCGGACGATTCCGGTGCCGTCGCCGATTACATTCCCGAGTTGAAGCGCGCAAACCCGGCGCATTTCGGTGTCGCGCTCGTCACCATCGACGGCCATGTCTATGAGGTCGGCGACAGCGCCGTGCCTTTCACCATCCAGTCCGTCTCCAAGGCGTTCGTGTTTGCGCTCGCGCTTGATCTGGTGGGGGAGGAGCGTGTCTCGGCCGCGATCGGCGTCGAGCCGAGCGGGGAAGCGTTCAATTCGATCCGGTTGACCAACGACAACCGGCCCTTCAATCCGATGGTCAATGCCGGTGCGATCGCCTGTTCGGGGTTGATCCATCAGGCTCGGGGCGCCTCGGCGTTCGAATGTATCCGCGAAAAACTCAGCCTGTTTGCCGGGCGCGATCTCGGCGTCGACGATGCCGTCCACGCCTCCGAGACATTGACCGGCAACCGCAACCGCGCGATCGCCTGGCTGTTGCGCAATTATCTGGTGGTGCAGGACGACGTCGATGCGGTGCTCGATACATACTTCAGGCAATGCGCCATCCTGGTGACCGCGCGCGATCTCGCCGTGATGGCCGGCACGCTTGCCAATCGTGGCGTCAATCCCGTGACCGGCGTTCAGGTGATCACGCCGAACATCGTTGCCCGCACGCTGTCGGTCATGACGAGCTCGGGGATGTATGATTATGCGGGCGAATGGATCTATCGCGTCGGCATTCCCGCCAAGAGCGGCGTCGGCGGCGGCATCGTGGCCGCGCTGCCTTCGCAGATCGGGCTCGGCACTTTCTCGCCGTGCCTCGACAGTCATGGCAACAGCGTGCGCGGCCTCAAGGTCTGCGAGGCGCTGTCGTCGCGCTTCGACCTGCATATGCTCAACCGCAGCGCCGACGTTCGCACCTGCATCATTGCCGACTACGATATTTACGGCATTTCATCGCGCCGCAGCCGTCAGCCGCATGAACAGCAGATCCTCGACGAGCGCCACAGCGACATCCGCGTGATCGAACTGGTCGGCGCGCTCAACTTCGCCGCGATCGATTATGTAACGCGGCGGCTGGCCGGCGAGCCGCCGAACGCGCCGCTGCTGATCCTGGATTTTCGCCGTGTGCCCGACGTGACCGCGGCCGGCGCGCAATTGCTGGGCGAGAACCTCGCCATCCTCGGTAATGTTGGCGTCATCACGATCCTGACCGGCATGGAGGCGACATCGGCGGTGTGGACGGCGGTTTGCGCGCGTACCGCCGAGCCGCAACGGCTGCGCCGCTTTGCGCTGCTCGATGATGCAATCGAATGGGCCGAGGACCAGGTCGTCTATCGCTACGGCGGCTTCACCACGCAAAAGGAAGCCACCCATCTGGGCGAGCAGGCACTGCTGGCCGATCTCGCCGCCGATGAAATCGCCGCATTGGCTGAACTATCGACCACACGGCGCTATCAAGCCGGCCAGCGCATCATCAACGCCGGCGAGCCCGCAAATTCGCTGTTCTTCCTGCAGAGCGGGATGGTAAGCGTGAAACTGCCGAGTGGCGTGCGGCTGGCCTCGCTCGGACCGGGCATGGAGTTCGGCGAGATGGCGATTATCGAGAACAAGCGCAGCGCCGATGTCTGGGCCGATACGCCGGTGACGTGCCTCGAATTGCCGCTCGACAGTTTTGCCGATTACCGCCAGCTTCATCCGCAAATCGCGATGAAGATCATGCGCAATCTGTCCGCGTTGCTGGCGCGGCGATTGATCCTCGCCAACGCCAAGGTCGATCTGCTCAGTGCGTATTAGCTCGGGCGCGCAGCCTCACATGGCGCTATTTTCCCATCGCCTCCGCCAGCAGCGCCTGCTTGGTCGCTTCGGCAAATGACGGCTGCTGCGGCGCGCGCTGGGTGAAGCATTTCTTGTAGGCGACTTCGCCCTGTTGGCGCAGGTCGCCGAGCTTGTCGTGGGCCTTCCGGGTGATCCGGTTGGACTGGAGATCGTCGGCGGCCTTCTCGGCTTTCTTGTTGTAGTCGCTCTTGATCGCAAGGCAGGCCGGGACCTCCACCTTGGGCTTGATCGATCCATAGGCGACATAGACCTTGCCGTTCGCCAGCGCTGCAACGAAAACTTCGTTCGCGGCGTCCGGCAGCGAGTCCTGGGTGCGGCCCCCCAGTATGGCAGAGGCGAAGCTGGCTGAGTCCGGTTTCGCAATCGGCAGCTCGTTGAAATTCACCACCGCCGCGTCAGTCGAGATCGCCTGGGTGTAAAAGGTCTCGTCCTCGAGGGCCGCGCCGATCTGTTGCGGCACGTTCTTGAGCTTCTTGCCCCGCCAATCCCTATGCGCGCGCAGCCAGCGCTCGAACAGCGACTGCGTCGTGACGATGATATGGGCCTTTGGCTCGACATATTTGCCGTCGCGACCGTTCTGGCCGGCCGTCTCGCCGTTGTCGCCGATCAGAGCGTCGAAGCGCAGGCCGTCGAGCAGGCCAAAGCCCATGTCGCCCTTGGAGAAAGCGTCGAGATTGAGCTTGGCCGGTCCGAATCCCTTGCGGCCGGATTCGGCCACGATCGGCTGAATCTTCGCGAGCAGATCGGCGGGAATCGATTGTTCGGCCTTGGCGGCCTCATCGGCTTTTTTGTCGTCATACAGTTTCGAGATCTTCGCGATCGCCGCGTCGCGCGCCGCGATGTAGCGATCCTCGGGCGAGGGCGGCGCGGCGTTGGCGCTCGAAAGCGTCCCGAACAGATACGAGGCGGCGGCAAGTCGGATGATGGCGGCGAGGGGCTTGTGCATGTGCGGTGGTCGGAATTGCCAGCCGTTCGGTTCAACCCCGGCCGCGATAGGGCGCGACGCCTTGGTCGGGCACCCACATGCCTTTCGGAAGCCTTCCGGTCTGCCAAAACACGTCGATCGGGATGCCGCCGCGCGGATACCAGTAGCCGCCGATGCGCAGCCATTTCGGCTTGATCTCGGCCGCGATGCGCTTGCCGATCGAAACCGTGCAATCCTCATGGAATGCGCCGTGGTTGCGAAAACTCGCGACATAGAGTTTCAGCGATTTGGATTCCAGCAGCCACTGGCCCGGCACATAGTCGATCATCAGATGGGCGAAATCCGGCTGTCCGGTGACCGGGCAGAGCGAGGTGAATTCGGGTGCCGTAAACCGCACCAGATAATTGGTGTCCTTTTGCGGATTGGGCACGCGGTCCAGCGTCGCCTTTTCGGGGGTGTCGGGCCATTCCACGGCGCGGCCGAGCTGCAATGATTTTTTGGCCATCATGATCGTCCTGTTGCGACCGCTGACATGGACGCATCAGGCGAGGCCGTCAACCGTCAGCGCGACGCGGGATTGGCGAGAAACCGCGCCAGCGCCTTTCGCTCGGCGGCATCCTCGATGCCGCGCATCGACATCCACAGGCCCGGAAACATCTCGGCGGGATCGGCAAGGAAGCTTTCCAGACGCGGCGCATCCCAGCGCAAACCTTCCTCGCGCGCCTTGCGCAGCACCGGCGAATAGTCGAACGCCGCATCGCCGCCGACCGCGCGTCCGACGACGCCGGCAAGATTGGGGCCGGGCAGGCCGCGCTTGGCCGGATCGAGGCTGTGGCAGGCACGGCAGGGCGTGAACAGCCGCGCGCCGGCTTCGTCCGCCGAAGCAGCCGAAGCCAGCATCGGCAACAGCAACAGGAATACGAACAATCTCACGCAGGCGCGACCGTCTGGATCATGACGAGGCGATTATTGCCGGACTCGCCGCCCCAGGTTTCGCCGGGTTTGCCGTCGAGCTGCCGCACGTTCGCGCCCGCTTTATCGCTCGGGAACGCATTGAACTTCTCGGTCACGGGATCGAAGCGCACGATCGCGTTGGCGCCGAAGTCGGTGAGCCACACCTTGTCCTTGTCGTCGACATAGACCGCATAGGTGCGGGGATTGTCGCCGGGCAGCTTCCAGGCCTTCCAGGAACCGTCGGCGGGATCGTGCATCGACACGTTGCCGCTGTTCCATTCGCTGACCCAGATCCGGCCTTTGGAATCCGACCACACCCGGCGCGCGCCCTGATTGGGCATCGGCGGGTCCACCACGGTGGCATTGCCGGTCGCGGGGTCGATTTTGCCGATGTGATTGCCGGCGAGCGAGGCGTACCAGATGTCGCCCTTCGGCGTGATGGTCATGCCATAGGTGCCGCGGCCGCGCGGCGACTTGAACACGGTCATGTCGCCGGATTTCGGGTCGAGCCGGCCGTAGATGCCGGACTGGCCGGTGAACCAGTAGATGCCGTTTTTGTCGAACACGGCGGTGTTGAGGTTGGCGTAGGCTTCGTTTTCGGGCAAGCGGAACAGCGTCACCTTGTGATCGCCGGGATCAACGCGGGCGATCGCGTTCTGTCCGCCCTCGGTCACCCAGGGCGCACCGTCGGGGCCGATGATGACGCCGTGTGGGGCCGCCCCCTTGCCGAGATCGACGAGCTTGTAGGAACCGTCCCGCGGATCGAGCCGACCCAGCGTGCCGTTGCGCTGGCCGCAGAACCACATCGTGCCATCGGGCGCCGGCGTGACGTCGCGCGAGCCCATGCCGGATGCAACCGGATAATATTTGACCCGGAACGGGCTCTCCTGGGCGCCCGCAAGGCGCGCAAGCGCCGGCGTGGCTAAAATTCCGGCAGCGGAAGTTTTGAGAAACTGGCGGCGATTCATGGCGTTACCCCGGTCTATGAACGAGAAGGTTACGACGCGAAGATCAACCTCGAAGCAGCATAGTCCTACCACATTGGCCCGTCAGGCGAAGCCGGCAGACTAGCCGTTCACATTTGCTTGCGCGCCGTGTAAGACGCGCCCAATTCCAGCCCTTAAACCATCAGGGAAGTGCAAGACATGACCGCCATCGTTGACATCATCGGCCGTGAAATCCTCGATAGCCGTGGCAATCCCACGGTTGAAGTCGATGTGGTGCTGGAAGACGGTTCGATCGGCCGCGCCGCGGTGCCTTCGGGGGCCTCGACCGGCGCGCATGAGGCGGTAGAACTGCGGGACGGCGACAAGAAGCGCTATCTCGGCAAGGGCGTCCAGAAGGCGGTCGAGGCCATCAATGGCGAGATATTCGAAGCGCTGAGCGACCGTCCGGTCGAGGAACAAGTCCAGATCGACCAGATCATGATCGATCTCGATGGCACGCCGAACAAGAGCCGGCTCGGGGCCAACGCCATCCTCGGCGTCTCGCTGGCCTGCGCCAAGGCGGCCGCGGAATCCTTCGACATGCCGCTCTATCGCTATGTCGGCGGCACTTCGGCGCGGACCCTGCCGGTGCCGATGATGAACATCATCAATGGCGGCATGCACGCCGATAATCCGATCGACTTCCAGGAATTCATGATCCTGCCGGTCGGGGCTGCGACCTTCGCCGAGGCGCTGCGTTGTGGCGCGGAAATCTTCCACACGCTGAAGGGCGAGCTGAAGAAGGCCGGGCACAACACCAATGTCGGCGACGAAGGCGGCTTCGCGCCGAACCTGCCGTCGGCGGACGCCGCGCTTGAATTCGTGGTCAGCGCGATCGGCAAGGCCGGATACAAGGCCGGCGACGACGTGATGCTGGGGCTCGATTGCGCCGCGACCGAATTCTTCAAGGACGGCAATTACGTCTATGGCGGCGAGAACAAGACGCGCTCGCGCTCGGAGCAGGCGAAATATCTCGCCGACCTCGTCGCGCGTTATCCGATCGTCACGATCGAGGACGGCATGTCCGAAGACGACATGGATGGCTGGAAGGAATTGACCGATCTCGTCGGCAAGAAGTGCCAGCTGGTCGGCGACGATCTGTTCGTCACCAACGTCACCAGGCTTGCTGACGGTATCAAGAACGGCCGCGCCAACTCGATCCTGATCAAGGTCAACCAGATCGGCACGCTGACCGAGACGCTGTCCGCGGTCGAGATGGCTTACAAGGCCGGCTACACCGCCGTGATGTCGCATCGTTCCGGCGAGACCGAGGATTCCACCATCGCCGACCTGGCGGTCGCCACCAATTGCGGCCAGATCAAAACCGGATCATTGGCGCGCTCCGACCGCACCGCCAAGTACAACCAGTTGCTGCGCATCGAGCAGCAGCTCGGCGCACAGGCGAAATATGCGGGGCGGGCGGCGCTGAAGGCGCTGGCGTAAGGGTCAGAGCGTTTTCAAGCGAAGTGGACACCGGTTCGCGTGAAGAAAATGCGTCAAAACAAAAAAGCTAGAACATATTCGGTTCAGCCGAATATGTTCTAGCGCGCTGCGGCAAGCCGTCGGCCGGCCGGTTTGCCGCCCGACGATCTCGCGGCAACTTGGTGGTTCGCGGTGGCGGGCTTGGCCTGCGCGACCTGCTTTGGGCGCTTCTTCACATCCGCGCTCGCCGTCTTCGTCCCGCCGCGGCGGGATACGTATTCCGGGCCGTCGGTCGGGCCGACATGCGGTGGATCGAAGCGGAGATACGGTCGGCCGATCCCGAACTGTTTTCCGTTCGCATCGACCCATTTCCAGAGTGCTTCGGTCGACGTCCATCGTTGATCGCGATTGGCGCCGTTGACGCTCACGATATCGGCGGCGAGCCCGCGGCCATAGCCGCCGCGGAGACTGCCGCCGTGAAACGACCGGTTGCTTGCCGCCTTCAGGCCGCTTGCGATCGATTGTCGGTAGTCGTCGCGGAAGGCGCTGGTGATGCCCGGCTGCAGCCCTGCGTTCTCCGCCGCCTGCAGCATACGAAACAGCTTCATCTTGAAGCTCTTGTCCATGCCGCCGATCACGTAGTCGCTCATCGGCATGCCGACGCGGTCCGCCGCCTTCGGATCCTTCCAGGTGAAATCGTTGTCGACGAGCTTGGTGAAGCTTCTGGTGACCGTCACCATTTTGCCTTTCCGCTTGACCTCCACCTTCCGCTTCTCGGTCTCCTTGATGGTGTCTTCCTTGGGCGTCCGCTGATAGAGCGCAAACAAATATTGATCGATGCAGGGTTCGATCACCAGGCACTCGCCAACGATCTCGATGCGGCTTGGCGCGGTCTTGACGTCTTGAGGCAGCGTGCCTTGTGGCGTGTCTTGAGGCGCCGGATCGGCCGTGCCTGCCGTGGCGGTTTGCACCGACGGTGCTTCCGGGGAAAGAATTTGCGCCGGATCACCCAGCGAGGCGACGACAAACGTCTTTGGTTCCGCCTCGGCCGCCGCCGGTTCGGCGACGGGCGTCATATCGGTGAAGGGCTTCTCGGTGAAGGGATTCGCCACCAGTTCGGCCGCCGCTGCCACTTCGGGCGTATCGGGCGCGACATAGCTCATCGCGATCGCTTGCTGCGGAATGGTTTGCGGCCTGGCCGTCGCGTCGATGCTGGCGGTCAGCGACGGTGCCAGGTGGTCCACGGCCTGCGCCACGGCGGAGTTCTCGATGTGCGGCGAGGCCGTGCAGGTCAGGCTGACGAAAGCCCAGCCCGCGATAATGGCGGCCGGATAAAACGCAATTGCCAGCGTTGCTGATCGCCGCGGGTTCAAGATCCCTGCCTCCAAAGGCCCCAATGGAGCCAGGTTGCACAGCCAAGTATCCGACGCAGTTCTTGTTTCGGCGCCAAATGTGGACGCGCAAGGGCACACACTACAGGTTTTTGAACAATTTTGGAAACCGTTGCCCGTATGCAACGCACCCCTGGAGCCGCCCGGTTGGGGCCTCCTGGAGCGGATCGTCGGGAGCCGAGCTTGACTGAAATCATTGATACGGCTGGACATCATTGCCAACCGCGACCATATCGCCAATGGTTCTGGATGAGCAAAGCGCGGATCGGCAACAGAATGCTGAACCGCCGGCAGGGGAGGAAGTAAGTATGAGTGACGGCAAGACCGGGCTGCAACTACGTTCGCTGCTCAAGAAGAGCGGCGAGCTCGAGCTATCGCTGGCCAATATCCCGACGCCCGAACCGGCCGACGATGAAGTCGTGGTCCGCGTCGAGGCCACGCCGATCAATCCGTCCGACCTCGGGCTTTTGATCGGGCCTGCCGATATGTCGACCGCCAAGGTCTCGGGCACCAAAGAGCAACCCGTGGTCACGGCGAAGATGCCGGAAGCCGTGATGCGGATGATGGGGGCGCGGCTCGATCAGTCGCTTCCGGTCGGCAATGAGGGCGCCGGTACCGTGATTAGGACCGGATCGTCGGATGCCGCCAAGGCGCTGATGGGCAAGGCGGTCTCGATCGTCGGCGGCGCGATGTACACACAGTATCGCACCATGAAGGTGCGGGACGTGATGGAGCTGCCCGCCGGCACCACGGCGGCCGATGGTGCGTCCTGGTTCGTCAATCCCTTGACCGCGCTCGGCATGACCGAGACCATGCGGCGCGAAAATCACAAGGCGCTGGTGCACACGGCGGCCGCGTCGAACCTCGGCCAGATGCTCAACAAGGTCTGCATCAAGGACGGCATCGGCCTCGTCAACATCGTGCGCAGCAAGGAGCAGGCCGACATCCTGCACAAGATCGGCGCCAAATACGTCGTCGATTCCACCGCGGACAGCTTCATCGACGATCTCACCAACGCGCTGGTGGAAACCGGTGCCACGATTGCGTTCGATGCGATCGGCGGCGGCAAGCTTGCCGGCCAAATCCTGACCTGCATGGAATCCGCGGCCAACAAGACCGCCAAGGAGTACAGCCGCTATGGCTCCAACGTGTACAAGCAGGTCTATATCTACGGCAGCCTCGATACCCGGCCGACCGAATTGAGCCGGGCGTTCGGACTGACCTGGGGGGTCGGCGGCTGGCTGTTGACGCCATTCCTGCAGAAGATCGGCCCGGTCGACATCGGCAAATTGCGCCAGCGCGTCGCCTCCGAGCTCAAGACCACCTTTGCCAGCCATTACACCAAGGTGGTGTCGCTGCAGGAGACGCTCGATCTTGCCAATATCGACGTCTACAACAAGCGCTCCACGGGCGAGAAATTCCTGATCAACCCGAACAAGGGCTGATAGAAGTCACGCCAGCAAAGACACGACAGGCCGTCCCAGCGGGGCGGCCTGTTTGTTCTTGCCTTAGGCTCAATTACGCGAACGCTGCGTTTCCAAAATTGCGCATTTCATGCACTTGCATCCATCTGCCGATCTGGCGTAAGTGAGGGCAGGCGCTTCTGCTTCAAAAGGGAATTTCAATGGCTCACACCATCGTCACCATCGTCGGCTCGCTCCGCAAGGAGGGCTTTTCCCTCAAGATCGCCAATGCCCTGGCGAAGCTTGCGCCGGCCTCGCTGAAGCTCGACGTGACCACGCTGGAGGGAATTTCCTTCTTCAACCAGGATCTGGAAGCTGCCCCGCCGGCCGACTGGCTGGCGTTCCGCGACAAGCTGCAGAAGTCGAACGGCGTATTGTTCATCACGCCGGAATATAACCGCTCGATCCCCGGCGTTCTGAAGAACGCCATCGACGTTGCCTCGCGCCCCTATGGCAAGAGCTCGCTCCTCGGCAAGCCGGTCGGCATCATCAGCAACTCGCCGGGTCCGCTCGGCGGCGTCAGCGCGGCCAAGCACCTGCAGAACATCCTGCCTGGCATCGCGGGACCGATTCTTGGCCAGCCGGAAATCTACCTGAATGGCGTCGGCGATGCCTTCGACGACAAGGGCGCGCTCACCAAGGAAGCGCTGCAGAAGGTATTGCAGCAGTATATCGATGCCTTCGCGGCCTTTATCGAAAAGCAGAACGGCTAAGCCACACCCTCATCGTCATTGCCTGCGACAAACGCAAAGCGTTTGCGCAAGGAAGCGTAAGCGACGAAGCAATCCATCGCGCCGCAAGGTAAGTATGGATTGCTTCGCTGCGCTCGCAATGACGGGGCCTCATTTGCGGCCCGCGTCCCCGTTCTTAGGATTCCATTAACCTGACCGTCGCATCTTGGCGCCATGGTCTCCCGCACCCGACTGAAATCGCTGCTTACCGGGCTCGCCCTCTACACGATGGCGGCGCTGATGGTCGGCTATTTCGGCGTCAACGCCTATACCGGCAAATATGGCCTGAATGCCCGCCAGGAGCTCGATCAGGAGATCATCGCGCTGACCTCGGAGCTGGCGCGGCTGAAGCGGGAGCGGGCCCAGGGCGAGCAGCGCGTGTCGCTGCTGCGGTCGGACCGGGTCGATCCCGATATGCTGGACGAACGCGCACGCTTCCAGCTCGACTACGCCAATCCGCGCGACCTGATCCGGATCAACAACAATCAGCGCTGATCGGCAACTCCGTCGAAGCCTCCTCATAGCTGCCGGAATTTGACCCAGATCAAGCCGGACCGTGCGAGCTCGTCCTATTGTTTGGGCAAGGGAGGAGTCCGACAACATGAATGGGCGTCAGCTCACTCATCATGCGGCTAGCGTTGAAGCCGCGATTGCGTCCGGCCAGGCGGCAAAATCCGCCGTTGTCGCGTCCTGGCGGCGTTCTTCCCGACTGCATCGGCTCGATCCCGCCGGGACGCGTCCGCCCCACAGGCTGACCGACACTGAACTCCTGCACATCCGGGCGCGGGTCGCGCCATTGTTGCGGCTGGCCCAGCCGGTCATGGATCGGCTCCATCAGGCGGTCGGCGCCAGCGGTTGCTGTGTTCTGCTCGCCGATCGTGACGGCGTGCCAGTCGACCGTCGGGGTGTCGCGGGCGACGATCGCACCTTCGAATCCTGGGGGCTATGGACCGGCGCCGTCTGGAGCGAAGAGCACGAGGGCACCAATGGCATCGGCACCTGCCTGGTCGAACAGCGCGGGCTGACCATCGATCGCGACCAGCATTTCTTCACCCGCAACACGCTGTTGAGCTGCACCGCCGTTCCGATCTACGACCAGGATGCAAGACTTGCCGGCGTGCTCGACGTTTCCTCTTGCCGTGCCGACCGCACCGATGCCTTCGCCGGCCTGATTGCGCTTGCTGCAGGCGAGGCCGCCCGGCGCATCGAAGCCGAGCTATTCCGTGCCGCGTTCGCACGGGCCCGGATCGTGCTGACCGGCTCGACCGAGGGCCATGGCGGCGGCTTGCTGGCGGTCGACGCCGACGACCTCGTCATTGGCGCCACCCGGTCCGCACGCGCAGCTCTCGGCATCGCGCTCGATCGCGCGATGCAGCCGACCCCTGCAGGCGATCTGCTGGGCGACTCCGCGCAGGAGCACCTTGGCGACGTCCAGCGCAGTGCGCTGCAGCGCGCCTTGTCGCGCAGCCAGGGCAACGTATCCGCCGCCGCCAAGGCGCTCGGCGTCAGCCGGGCCACGCTTCACCGCAAGCTGAAGCGGTTCGACATCACCACCCACTGAATAGTTCGCCGCATGCGGCGAGTGTCGCAGATTTGCGACAGGTCGAGGCGGCGATCGCATGCCCCCCGGGCTGACATCGGCTCCGCCTCCCGACATGGTCGCGCGACGTCACCAGTCAGTGCAAGGCGCACGGCGATGCGACGATCGATGCAACGCAAACAGCGGGAGTGAATCATGAACAAGCCGGAATTTCTCACGACGTCCAAGGCTCCGTTTGCCGAACGCTACGACAATTTCATCGGCGGGAAGTGGGTCGCGCCCCGGTCGGGCAAGTATTTCGACAACGCTTCGCCGGTGACCGGCCAGGTGATCTGCAAGATCGCGCGCTCCGACGCGCAGGACATCGAAGCCGCGCTCGATGCGGCACATGCCGCAAAGGACGCATGGGGCCGTACCAGCGTCGCTGAACGCGCGAATATCCTCAACCGCATCGCGGACGTGATGGAGGCGAATCTCGAACGGTTGGCGATCGCTGAGACCTGGGACAATGGCAAGCCGATCCGCGAGACCCGCGCCGCCGACCTGCCGCTGGCGATCGACCATTTCCGCTATTTCGCTGGCGTCGTGCGTGGCCAGGAAGGCAGTCTGGCCGAAATCGATAACGACACCGTCGCCTATCACTTTCACGAGCCGCTGGGTGTCGTCGGCCAGATCATCCCCTGGAACTTCCCGCTGCTGATGGCGTGCTGGAAGATGGCGCCGGCGCTCGCAGCCGGCAACTGCGTCGTGCTCAAGCCGGCAGAACAGACCCCGGCCTCGATCATGGTGTGGATCGAGCTGGTCGGCGATCTCCTGCCGCCCGGCGTCCTCAACATCGTCAACGGCTTTGGCCTCGAGGCCGGCAAGCCGCTGGCGTCCAGCCCGCGCATCGCCAAGATCGCTTTCACCGGCGAGACCTCGACGGGGCGGCTGATCATGCAATATGCCAGCGCAAACCTCATTCCCGTCACGCTCGAACTCGGCGGCAAGTCGCCGAACATCTTTTTCCAGGATGTGACGGCCGAGGATGACGACTTCTTCGACAAGGCGATCGAAGGTTTTGTGATGTTTGCGCTGAACCAGGGCGAGGTTTGCACCTGTCCGAGCCGCGCGCTGGTCCATGAATCGATCTACGAGCGCTTCATGGAGCGGGCGCTGGAACGCGTTGCCGCGATCACGCAAGGCGATCCGCGCAATCCCGCCACCATGATCGGCGCGCAGGCGTCGAACGAGCAATTGGAGAAGATCCTCTCCTACATCGACATCGGCAAGAAGGAAGGTGCCCAGCTCCTTGCAGGCGGGGCACGTGCCAATCTGGCAGGTGATCTGGCGGGCGGTTACTACGTTCAGCCCACCGTGTTCCAGGGCCACAACAAGATGCGAATCTTCCAGGAGGAGATCTTCGGTCCGGTGGTGTCGGTCACCACCTTCAAGACCGACGAGGAGGCGCTGGCGATCGCCAACGACTCGCCATATGGGCTTGGCGCCGGGGTGTGGAGCCGCGATGCCAATCGCTGCTACCGGTTCGGACGCGCGATCCAGGCGGGCAGGGTCTGGACCAACTGCTACCATGCCTATCCGGCGCATGCCGCGTTTGGTGGCTACAAGCAGTCGGGCATCGGCCGCGAGACCCACAAGATGATGCTTGACCACTACCAGCAGACCAAGAACCTGCTGGTCAGCTATAGCCCCAAGAAGCTCGGATTCTTCTGAGCCCGGCAAAATATTGGCGGCGCTACCTCAGCTTGCGCCGCCAATCCTGCTTTGACGAAACGAAATATCACGCATCCGGTAAAATCGATTCCAAAATTTTCCTTCGCATTGCACTGCGGCATAGCAATATATTCTTCAGTGCACGCAATCCTTTCACGGCGGTTTGAGTTGGGTTAGAGAGGGCTGATCTTGTCTCTCATCCGGAATTGCCATGGCCGTACCCAAGAAAAGCGTTGAGAAAAGCGTCACGAAGGAATCAGGGCAGGAAAATGGGCAGGAGACGAAGGGCTTCGCATCCCCTCCGGAATTCACCAAAGCGCAGGAACTGGCTGCCCTTCGGGACATGCTGCTGATCCGCCGCTTTGAAGAAAAAGCCGGCCAGCTCTACGGTATGGGTGCGATCGGCGGGTTCTGCCATCTCTATATCGGGCAGGAAGCCATCGTGGTGGGAATGCAGATGGCCTTGAAAAAGGGCGATCAGGTCATAACCGGATACCGCGACCACGGGCATATGCTGGCCTGCGGCATGCAAGCCAATGGCGTGATGGCCGAACTGACCGGACGCCGCGGCGGCTATTCCAAGGGCAAGGGCGGCTCCATGCACATGTTCAGCAAGGAGCAGAATTTCTACGGCGGCCACGGCATCGTCGGCGCCCAGGTTTCGCTCGGAACCGGTCTGGCGTTTGCCAACCGCTACCGCGGCAATGATTTCGTCAGCCTGGCCTATTTCGGCGACGGCGCCTCCAACCAGGGCCAGGTCTACGAGAGCTTCAACATGGCAGAGCTGTGGAAGCTTCCGGTGATCTACATCATCGAGAACAACCGCTACGCGATGGGCACGTCGGTCACGCGTTCTTCCGCCCAGACCGATTTCTCCAAGCGCGGCATCTCCTTCAACATCCCGGGCGAGCAGGTCGACGGCATGGACGTGCGTGCGGTGAAGGCCGCCGGCGACAAGGCGGTGGCCCATTGCCGCGCCGGCAAGGGCCCCTTCATCCTGGAAATGCAGACCTATCGCTACCGCGGCCACTCGATGTCGGACCCGGCGAAGTACCGGACCCGCGAAGAGGTCGAAAAGGTCCGCCACGACCAGGATCCGATCGAGCAGGTACGCAACCGCCTGCTGGCGACCAAGGTCAGCGAGCAGGAATTGAAGGCCATCGACGCCGAGGTACGCGAGATCGTCAACGCCTCAGCGGACTTCGCCCAGCACGATCCCGAGCCGGATGCATCCGAGCTTTGGACCGACGTTTATCGCTGAGAACGATCAATCCACGCGCAGAACAAAACTAAAGAGTGACTTCGGGAGCTGATATGCCCATTCAAGTACTGATGCCTGCGCTTTCGCCAACCATGGAAAAGGGCAACCTTGCGAAATGGCTGAAGAAGGAAGGCGAGACGATCAAGTCGGGCGATGTCATCGCCGAGATCGAAACCGACAAGGCGACGATGGAAGTCGAGGCCACCGATGAGGGCACGCTCGGCAAGATATTGATCCCCGAAGGCACCGCCGACGTCGCGGTCAACACGCCGATCGCGACCATCTTGGCCGACGGTGAAAGTGCCGCCGATCTTGGCAAGGTAGCTGCGCCTGCGCCCGCGCCCAATGTAGCGAAGGAAGTCGCGGAGTCGCGTGCTCCGGTCGGCGAAGGCAAGCCGATGATTTCGGCGCCGACTGCTCCCTCGGCACCGGCCGCCGTCGCCGAGCCCGATCCGGAAGTGCCCGCGGGCACCGAGATGATCACCCAGACCATCCGCGAAGCGCTGCGCGACGCCATGGCCGAAGAGATGCGGCGCGACCCTGATGTGTTCATCATGGGCGAAGAGGTCGCCGAATATCAGGGCGCCTACAAGGTGACGCAAGGATTGCTGCAGGAATTCGGTGCCAAGCGCGTGATCGATACGCCGATCACCGAGCACGGTTTTGCCGGTGTCGGCGTCGGTGCGGCGATGTCGGGCTTAAAGCCGATCGTCGAATTCATGACCTTCAATTTCGCGATGCAGGCGATCGACCAGATCATCAACTCGGCGGCCAAGACGCTGTACATGTCCGGCGGCCAGATGGGCTGCTCGATCGTGTTCCGCGGCCCCAACGGCGCGGCCTCCCGTGTCGGGGCCCAGCACAGCCAGGATTACTCGGCCTGGTACTCGCAGGTTCCTGGCCTGAAGGTGGTCGCGCCGTTCTCGGCCGCCGACTACAAGGGCTTGCTCAAGGCCGCGATCCGCGATCCCAACCCGGTGATCTTCCTCGAAAACGAGATGCTGTACGGTCACACCGGCGAAGTCCCGAAACTCGACGACTACGTGATCCCGATCGGCAAGGCGCGCATCGTGCGCTCCGGCGGCCACGTCACCATCATCTCCTGGTCGAACGGCATGAGCTACGCGATCAAGGCCGCCGACGAACTCGCCAAGGAAGGCATCGAGGCCGAGGTGATCGATCTGCGCACGCTGCGCCCGATGGACACCGACACCATCATCGCCTCGGTCAAGAAGACCGGCCGCGCGGTCACGGTGGAGGAGGGCTGGCAGCAGAGCGGCGTCGGCGCCGAGATCGCCGCCCGCATCATGGAGCACGCCTTCGATTACCTGGATGCGCCGGTGGCGCGGGTATCGGGCAAGGACGTGCCGATGCCCTATGCGGCGAATTTGGAAAAACTCGCATTGCCCACGGTGGCCGAAGTGGTTCAGGCCGCCAAGGCCGTTTCGTATCGGTGAGCGACATGGCCGGTCCCAACGAACAGCCATTGCCGCCCGACGTCATCGGCCGCCCGGATGCGATCGAAGTGCTGCGCGCCTTCGTGGTCGACGGCGGGCTTTCGATCGCGTTCCAGCGCGCCTTCGAGGAGCCGGATATGTGGGGCCTCCTGCTGGTCGACATCGCTCGACATGCGGCGCGAGCCTATGCGCGCGAGAGCGGCTACACCGAGGACGAGGCGCTGGCGCGTATCGTCGAAATGTTCGAAGCCGAAATCAATCGGCCGACTGACGTGGGTAACACCACGCTGCGGTCGCAACAGGGTCACTGACAATGCCGATCAACATTTTGATGCCCGCGCTGTCGCCAACGATGGAAAAGGGCAACCTTGCCAAGTGGCTCAAGAAAGAGGGCGACAAGGTCAAGTCCGGCGACGTGATCGCGGAGATCGAGACCGACAAGGCGACGATGGAAGTCGAGGCCGTCGACGAGGGCACGATCGCAAAGATCCTGGTGCCCGAGGGCACGCAGGACGTTCCCGTCAACGACATCATCGCGGTCCTGGCCGGCGATGGCGAGGACGTGAAGGCGGCGGGAGCAGGGGCCGCGCCGGCACCGAAGCCTGCCGAAGCACCCGCTGCGAAACCTGCGGCCGCCGCCCCGGCTCCTGCTGCAGCACCGGCTTCAAAACCCGCAGCAACTGGACCAACGCAGGCTGCCGCGCCGCAGGCGGCGGCTTCCGCTCCACAGGCCAACGGCCACGTCCGCGTGTTCTCGTCGCCGCTCGCCCGGCGCCTCGCCAAGGAAGCCGGCATCGAGCTCGGACGCATCGATGGTTCGGGCCCGCACGGGCGCATCGTCGCGCGCGACGTCGAAGGTGCAAAGTCCGGCAAGGGCCTGAAGGCGCCCGCCGCCGCGCCATCCGCCGCTGGACCGAGCATCGCACCCTCGATGTCGGACAAGCAGATTCTTGCATTGTTCGAGCCGGGCTCGTACGACGTCGTGCCGCATGACGGCATGCGCCGGACCATTGCGCAGCGTCTCACCCAGTCGGTGCAGACGGTGCCGCATTTCTACCTGACGATGGACTGCGACATCGGCAAGCTCCTCGCCGCGCGCGAGGAGATCAATGCCGCCGCACCGAAGGATAAGGAGAAGAAGCCGCTCTACAAGCTCTCGGTCAACGATTTCGTCATCAAGGCGATGGCGATCGCGCTGCAGCGGATTCCGAACTGCAACGTCAGCTGGACCGAAAGCGGCATGCTCAAGCACAAGCATTCCGACATCGGCGTTGCCGTCGCGATGCCGGGCGGCCTGATCACACCGATCATCCGCAAGGCCGAAACCAAGTCGCTCTCGACCATCTCGGCCGAGATGAAGGATTTCGCGGCGCGCGCCCGCTCGCGCAAGCTGAAGCCGGAAGAGTATCAGGGCGGCACCACTGCGGTGTCCAACCTCGGCATGTTCGGCATCAAGGACTTCACCGCCGTGATCAACCCGCCGCACGCCACGATCCTGGCGGTCGGCACCAGCGAGGAGCGCGCGGTGGTGAGGGCCGGCAAGATCGAAGCCGCCCACATCATGAGCGTGACACTGTCCTGTGATCACCGCGCCGTCGACGGCGCGCTCGGCGCGGAGCTGATCGGCGCCTTCAAGATGCTGATCGAAAACCCCGTCATGATGATGGTGTGACGGGCGGATGACGCGTCCGTCATTGCGAGCGCAGCGAAGCAATCCATTTCCAAGGCGATAAAGGTGGATTGCTTCGTCGCAAGTGCTCCCTCGCAATGACGGTGATGGACCATTGATCGTCGCCGCGATGAAAACGAGCAAGTAACCATGGCCGACACTTCCTTCGACATCATCATCATCGGCTCCGGCCCCGGCGGCTATGTCACCGCGATCCGCGCCGCCCAGCTCGGCTTCAAGACCGCGATCGTCGAGAAATCCTATCTCGGCGGCATCTGCCTGAACTGGGGCTGCATCCCGACCAAGGCGCTGCTGCGCTCGGCGGAAATCTATCACTACATGCAGCACGCCAAGGACTACGGTCTGTCGGCCGAGAAAATCTCGTACGATCCGAAGGCGGTGGTGGCGCGCTCGCGCGGGGTCTCAAAGCGCCTCAATGACGGCGTCGGCTTCCTGATGAAGAAGAACAAGGTCTCGATCATCTGGGGCGATGCCTCGATCGATGCGCCCGGCAAGGTCACCGTGAAGAAATCCGCGGTCGAGGCGCCGAAGGGCACGCTGGGTGAGGGCGCCTATCAGGCCAAGCACATCATCGTCGCGACCGGCGCGCGGCCGCGCGTGCTGCCGGGGCTGGAGCCGGACAAGAAACTGGTCTGGACCTATTTCGAGGCGATGGTGCCGGACAAGATGCCGAAATCGCTGCTGGTGGTCGGCTCCGGCGCGATCGGCATGGAGTTCGCCTCGTTCTTCCGCACCATGGGCGCCGAAGTGACTGTTGTGGAAGTGCTGCCGCAGATCCTCCCCGTGGAAGACACCGAAATATCGAAGTTCGCCCACAAGGCGTTCGAGAAACAGGGCATCAAGCTCCTCACCAATACCAAAGTCACAAAACTCGACAAGAAGAGCGACAGCGTCATCGCCACCATCGACGACGGCAAGGGCAAGCCACAGACGGTGGAGTTTGAGCGGGTGATTTCCGCTGTCGGCGTCGTCGGCAATATCGAGAATCTCGGTCTGGAAAAGCTCGGCGTCAAAACCGACCGCGGCTGCATCGTGGTCGACGGCTTCTGCAAGACGAACGTTCCCGGCATTTACGCCATTGGCGATGTCGCCGGTCCGCCGATGCTGGCGCACAAGGCCGAGCATGAGGGCGTCATCTGCATCGAGGCGATCAAGGGCCTGCATCCGCATGCCATGGACAAGAACCTCATTCCCGGCTGCACCTATTGCCAGCCGCAGATCGCTTCCGTCGGCCTGACGGAAGCCAAAGCCAAAGAGGGCGGCCGCGAAATCCGCGTCGGCCGTTTCCCGTTCGTCGGCAACGGCAAGGCGATCGCGCTCGGCGAGGACCAGGGCTTGGTCAAGGTGATCTTCGACAAGAAGACCGGCCAGTTGCTCGGGGCGCACATGGTCGGCGCCGAAGTCACCGAACTGATCCAGGGCTATGTGGTCGCGATGAATCTGGAGACCACCGAGGAAGAGCTGATGCACACCATCTTCCCGCATCCGACGCTGTCTGAAATGATGAAGGAAGCGGTGCTGGATGCCTATGGCCGCGTGCTGAATATGTAAGGCGGGCGTCATTGCGAGCGGAGCGAAGCAATCCATCTATCGGCTCGCTGCGCGATGGATTGCTTCGTCGCTGACGCTCCCTTGCGCAAACGCTTCGCGTTTGTCGCAGGCAATGACGGATAGTAAAATTATTTGAGCAACGAAAGAAACCGCCCGTGAAAGACAATGACAACCTGACGATCGAACGCCCGACGTTCGTGACCCATCTCGAATGCGCGATGGAAGGCGATCATTATGCCGCCGACCAGATCCACAATCTCTCGAAGGCCAACAAGCCGCTGCTGGTCCGCTATGACCTCGCCGGCGTGAAGAAGGCTTTGACAAAAGACGCGCTGGCGCAGCGGCCGGCGGATATGTGGCGCTATCGCGAGATGCTGCCGGTGCGCAAGGTCAGCGACATCGTTAGCCTCGGCGAAGTGATGACGCCGCTGATCCGGCTTCCAAAACTCAGCAAGAAGCTCGGCGGCGGTGAGATCATCGTCAAGGACGAGGGCCGTCTCCCAACCGGATCGTTCAAGGCCCGTGGCCTCGTGATGGCGGTGTCGATGGGCAAGGCGCTCGGCATCAAGCACATGGCGATGCCGACCAACGGCAATGCGGGGGCGGCGCTGGCGGCCTACGCCACGTCCTGCGGTATCAAGACCACGATCTTCTGCCCGGCCGATACGCCGGAAGTGAATGTCAGCGAGATCGAGCTGCAGGGTGCCACGGTCTACCGCGTCAACGGCCTGATCGACGACTGCGGCAAGATCGTCGGCGAAGGCAAGGCAAAAGCTGGCTGGTTCGACACCTCGACCCTGAAGGAGCCGTACCGGATCGAAGGCAAGAAGACGATGGGGCTCGAGCTCGCCGAACAGCTCGGCTGGGAAGTGCCCGACGTGATCTTCTATCCCACCGGCGGCGGCACCGGCCTGATCGGGATGTGGAAGGCCTTTGCCGAACTCGAGGCCATCGGCTTCATCGGCTCGAAGCGCCCGCGGATGGTTGCGGTGCAGGCGTCGGGCTGCGCGCCGATGGTGCGGGCCTATGACGCAGGGGTCGAGCATGCGACGCGCTGGGAAGACGCGCACACGATCGCATCGGGGATTCGCGTGCCGCAGGCGGTCGGAGATTTTCTGATCCTGCGCGCGGTTCGCGAGAGCAAGGGTTTCGCCATTGCGGTCGATGACGAGAAGATTTCTGCTGCGCTCAATGAAGTCGCGCGCGAGGAAGGCTTCCTCTTGTGTCCGGAGGGAGCTGCGACCTATGCTGCCTACCAGCAAAGCCTCGCTGATGGCCGGGTGGCGAAAAATGATCGCGTGATGCTGTTCAATTGCGCGACAGGGCTTAAGTATCCGTTGCCGCCGGTCACGCGCACGCTCGATCGCCATCAGCCGATCGACTACGCGAAACTGTAGAGACCTCATCCTGAGGAGCGGCCGCTTGGCCGCGTCTCGAAGGATGGCCGCGAGTCCCTGTGTTGCCCATCTTTCGAGACGCTTGCTTCGCAAGCTCCTCAGGATGAGGTTGTGGTTTTGGAGCGCGCGATGCGAAAGATCGTTCTGGCTGCATTTGCGGTATTGGCATTCAGCGGCGTGGCGGTCGCGCAGAACTATCCTTCGCGCCCCATCACCATCATCGTGCCGTTCTCCGCCGGCGGTCCTTCCGATGTGATGGCGCGGATCCTGGCCGAGCGCATGAAGACGACGCTCGGCGAAACCGTGCTGGTCGAGAACGTGACGGGGGCGGGCGGTTCGATCGGCGTCGGCCGGGCGCTGCGTTCGCCGCCGGACGGTTACACCATCAGCTTCGGCCATCTCGGCACCCACGTGGCCAATGGCGCGATCTACAACAAGCTCGGCTACGATCTCGTCACCGATCTTGAGCCGGTGGTGCTGCTGCCGAGCAACCCCATGGTGCTCGTCAGCAGGAACGACGTCCCGGCAAAATCACTAAAGGAGTTGATGGATTGGCTGAAGGCGCGGCCCGAGCCCGCGACGGCCGGTACCGCCGGCGCCGGATCGGGCAGCCATATCGCCGCGCTCTATTTCGAGAGCATCAGCGGCATCAAGCTGCAATACGTGCCGTATCGCGGCACGGGCCCTGCGATGAACGATCTCGTCGCCGGACAGATCGATATCATCGTCGATCAATTGTCCAATTCCATCACGCAGGTGCGCGCCGGCAATATTCGCGCCTATGCCGTCACCGATTCCAAGCGCGCCGGGTCGGCATCTGACATTCCGACCACCGATGAGGCGGGCCTGCCCGGATTTCTCATGACGCTGTGGTCGGGCATGTGGGTGCCCAAGGGCACGCCGAAGGAGATCGTCGCCAAATTGAATGCCTCTGTTGTCGATGCCTTGAACGATCCGGCAATGCGCAAGCAGCTTGAAAATCTCGGCTTGCAGATGCCGCCGAAGGACAAGCTCTCACCGCAAGCACTCGGCGAATGGCAGAAGGCCGAAATCGCCAAATGGTGGCCAATCATCAAGGCCGCGAATGTGAAAGTGGATTGAGTATCGCTGTCGTCCCGGCCTTGAGCTCAGATGCGCAATTGCGCATCGGGGGACCCATACGCCGCAGCCTGTCGATAGAGACGCCGGCGTTAGACACCTTCCGCAAAATTACCGCCGCGGCGTGGGTCCCGGCGTTCGCCGGGACGAGTGCGTCCGTGAGGACGCTTTGACTGAACGGTGTAAGTCCGTTCTGGAGTTGGTCGCAACTCCACAATCGAAGGAAACTGCGTCGCCGAGAGGCGGGGTGGA
>Ga0307517_10004196_pt1 | contig 22230 bp, 19 predicted proteins | sample 23_EM_MG_FD_194515 | JGI IMG/M metagenome (GOLD analysis project Ga0307517, IMG submission 194515) | Populus trichocarpa ectomycorrhiza microbial communities from riparian zone in the Pacific Northwest, United States - 23_EM | ecosystem: Host-associated > Plants > Roots > Unclassified | place... | reverse complement strand
TGCCCCTGGTTAGACCAGCATTCAAAATCATCATTTGGCCACGCTCTGGCAACTTTTCGAGTTGAGAGCTATGCTATGGATACCTTCGTAAGTGCATTTCTCAGCTGCATGATGCTATTTTCACCACACCTTAGTTACTTATGACGCTCGTTGCTATTCTCACCTGTTTACTTTTGTCTTGTTTCAGGTGAGCGCATCTTGTGGAGTCGCTCCAATAAACGACCACTCATAGATTCAGATATATCGATCTTACCACATTTTTTCATCGTCACTAAATGTGGTTTTATCATCTGTTATCGAGGGCAAGTTTCGTGTAGAGGTAAATACTGTATTTTTTTAATGTACGTCATCCAATGTTTTGCCAAGTTCTTGTGGTCCTCATGTACTCGTACACCCAGTCATGCGATGTCTATAGGGATTCGAGTTCGCTGGGCATGGTTTATGCTGAGTGATGGTGTCAGAGAGGATGTTTGTCAGTCGTTCGGGTACTCTCTAACACAGAGGCAACTGCGCCACCGAAAATAAGTAGTCCCTTACTGAATTATTATATGCTCCCAATGGTTTTCCATGCGCCTTGTTCCTGTTCAGAATCTGCATGGCCAGTCTACAGTTTCATATTTCAACTTTAGGTTATCGTTGGAATTCGATCCGAGCGCGTGGTTCTCGTGGACTCGACAAGGAAGCATGGTCACCCACCCTCCTTATTCAAGTTTACGACCACGACCCATGATGACCCCTAATTATGACCCTCTGGTACAACCCAAGAGGCGTATGTCAACGCATACTACCCACTATGCAGCGACGATGCTTATACTTACTGTAAGCCCTCCCTACGATGCCCTTGAGAGTTACTGGGCACAGCGATAACCCTCACAGTCCCCACGTACTCTGTTCAACCTTGAAGCTTTGAAGCTTGCAGCCGAATAATCACTCAACCTAGCTTTATTCCACCAGAAATTTACCCACCTATTGCAAAGGCTACCTGTTGCACGCCGAAATGTGGCCACCTTCCTAATTTGGTCAATCCGCCGAGAGAGTCAGTACACACTGACTCTCCTCGGTTGGTAAATGAACATCATATGCTACTGCCCCATATTATATAAATATGTATAGTATCAGAATCTGCATTGAAAGTATATATTTGAGGCTGTTTAGTCTCACCACAGCAAAAAAGAAAGGCCGGGCTTTAGACTCACGGATCAAATGGTATTTGATCCCCCTGATCCGAGCACCATATTTAAATTCACTGTGGTGAGACTCAACCGCACCGAATATATACTTTAATTGCATATTCTGATACTATACATATGTTTCTAACGGGTGGTTATAACAGATTATGTTCATCTACCAACCAAGGAGAATTATGCACTGACGTACTACTTGGTAGATTGACCAAATTGGGAATGTGGCTGTGCTTTGGCGTTGGCTCCGTCCTCGACGTTGGACAGTTGCTTCAATCTGTCGACAAACTGCACAGTATCGCGAATCTCGGAATATCTGAGGCATGCGGCAGCGTTAAGAGCCACTAATAGGTGTTTTGATGTCTCAATCAAGGAACATGTCGCTGAGGTACCGATACACACTAAGGCAAGATAGAAGTAGTATATTTTAATATCGTTTAAAATCACCCTCTATCAGGTGCTACTGCTCTCGTACAATCCACATCCAGGCTTTTGTTGTTTGTCTCAATACAGATATTGATAACCAGACATATCAGCAGCATCCGAAGTCTGAAAAAACGTTGGCAAGTTTAAAAGGACCATGAGGATATTCTGGTAGAGCTGAATAACTCCCGGGAAGCGTAAACCAATACAGAAATTGGGCATACAGCCACAAACGTGAGGGAATCGGATATCGAGGATTGTTTGAAAGGCATGCGGAACTTTAATCAGAATAGATAGGCCAGGAAATAAAGGTAGGAACTAGATCCACGGATTGCACCAAGGGTTCAAAAAATCAATATTTTATGTTCAGCCACTGAAGAATTGTTGCAGAGTACGACCAAAAAAAAAAATTTGCTAAGGCAAATCCAAGGGCTATCCGTCCCACGAGGTGAAAACTCCTTGACGTTGAGCATTAAATACTGAGAGTGAGGGGTGTTGCATAAAGGGGAGGTGGAATTCGACATAAAATAAAGACGCTGAGGGAACGAACCTGAAGACTCTCTGCATTATTCCCGGGACGTTGAAGATAGAATGAAGAGATGGGGGAAACGGAAAGCATTCAGGACGGAAAAGAAAATGGTTTATGCGAAAGACTTTTAGCAAAATCTGGTCAACAGTCAAATAACAATCCAATTAAGGTAGCAGGCCCGTCGGATCTGGTACCGTCTTTTGCAAAAGGTTCTCAAGACGGTTGGTTTCGTTCGGTGTGAGTTCGATCACGCCTCGTTCATTTGCAACAGGACGTGGGGGACGACTCTCGTCCATTGCCTCCTTGGGGCCATGCATGTCGACAACGGCCTCGCCAGTTGTAACTCGAAAGATTCTCATCATTCATCAAGGGGGAAATTGGGAAGCGGTTCAGAATTAAGGATCTCGGCCCTTTAAATTCTTTTGTAGGCATGCAATTCGAACGCGACTACATCACTCGGGAGAAATGGCTTCACCAGTTATATATTGACTCTCTTCTTGCAGAACACGAACTGGCATCTTGCAATTCTGTTGTAACACCTGTCAATTCCTCCCATCCTCTTGGTCGTGATAGCGATACTTATCCTGCGGCGGAGAACCTCACATGCGCCTAACAATATTAATTGTCATCCAAGGGCCTACTTTGATAATTAATATTATTAGGCATGTGTTTCCCACCGTGGAATTATGTTCGCTTTCTTATTTTCCTGTTAGTGCTCAAGCCGCATATGTCCCCTTAATTACCAACTCAGGTACGGTATCCATTTCATTTTACCCGAATACGCCGTTTTCTGACTGTGAATCCAGATGACGGCATTATTACTAGCTCACTGTCTCCAAACCTCCGCGACGCTTTGACGCCCCTTGTTCTCGGTGTCGGCTGCCACTTGTCGAACGCCGTCTCACAATGGACTTGTTATCCTGATCCAGCCTTCCACCGTGTTATGTTCGTCATTTTGTCCGAGTCACGTTGGGTTTGCTATCTCCCCAGAGCAGCGTAGCCGTCGTTTCGCTCTTAGTATGTGTTTTCCACCGGTCATTCACTTTTTTTCCATTGGCACTTAACCCACCCTATCCCTATTCCACCGAAAAAGATCCCTTCGTTGCAAACAGGCGTGTTCGCCTGATAAAATGTTGGAATGTTGAAATTCTACCCCTTAGATTTGGATTCCTCAATCTCGGAACTATACATCAGGTAGGTATTTTAAAATTCTAAAATCTCACGAAAGGAACAGGTATTTGCAATGTATGGGCAAATTTCTGGTGGAATAAAGCTAGTGAAGCCTTCTATCTGTGTGCCAAAATATAGTTGCTGACAGCAGGGAATCGGTGGGAGGGCCATCCAGGGTGGCCTCCACCCACTCTTGTGAGGGGGAGCGGCAACGTCCCTACGTTTGCTCTCTCTCTTTCCTAGTCCCATGTAGTAAGTATGCATAATGGCTTGTATTTTGTGTAAGAAATAGACTATTTACATTTGCGGTCTGACAGATTGTAAATTCTGAACGGTTATGATATAGTTGTGATTATATAAAAATTCTGACAAAAATGGGAGGACAAAGATTTCTGGCGGTTACCTGCCAGACCTGCCAGACCGACCAGACCTGCCAGACCGACCAGACCTGCCAGACCCCGCCAGACGGATGGACTTTTCCTGATGTGCTCTTCACTTTGCTATCTGTTTCCTCATTCGATAACGACAAACGAGCTCGAAGAACAAGAACGTCCGTATACGTGCTACGGTTCGAATGCGAGTGAAGAAATAAAGGTGACTGCGGTTTCGGTTCCCTCCACTCTTATTCCGATTCTGCCAATTCACTTTTCTTACCTGTTCTTGACCGACAAGCGGCAATGAACAGCAAGATAACTGAGCATATTGACACGAGTATCATCTGCAAAAATAGGCCGGCGACATCTGTTGTTTTTATTATTAAACCTGAAGTTTTACGGAGGCAGTCAAGGGCAAACTTTACCAAAAATTATTCCTATTGACAAGCCACCCAGTATTTAGTGGCGAAAAATGGCAAACAATTTCAGTAGAACTCACCAAAGCGGGGAGATTCTACGAATAAGGTCCGAAGTGAAGTTATTGTCAGGATCACGGTTATTGGAAGCACAACTATTCCGTCTGTGATTGGGAGACGCTTCGAAGATAATGCAATGATTGTGATGGTTACCACCGGAAGCGTCAAAGCCCAGTTGACTGAAAATATAAACAGGACAAACACTTTTGCGATGGTAGTCCTCGTAAGTCTCAGGGCTGCGTATTGGGACTGGACAACCGTTCCGTTGAACATTGTCGTAGTTTTCAGATTTTCCACCGATGGAACAAAGTTGTTAGTGTAGCCCGAAAATCCGATGGCCAGAATGGGAAGTGAGCTATTCGTAGTGTTGGGGTTTATAGCAACGAAATTCATCCCCATGTAAAATATATCAAATGGGTAAAAATAAACCTGATCAAAGCTGCGGGTGGTTTTTCCAATCCTCAAACCTATGGAGTAGATGTCGAGGGCGTGTGTCTTTTGGAATTCAGTTGTACTGATGTCCATTTAAGTAGGAATCCAGAAAGAAGTGTTGTTCGCTCACTAGGATATATCTGGTTTTCCATTTGTCTCAGTATAGGCCTGCAAAGTAGGATCGAAGGTAAAATCAGGCTCAGACGCCCTAAGAGGATGCAATGTTAAGGTTAGTTGCCGAAAATCTATATTAGGGCAATTCACTTGCCCACTGATATACACAGAGACGGGTATGTTTGGTGGCGTCATGCAGCCTACTGCCCCCGAGTTCCTCGGTGAAGACCTGTAGCTCCCACACGCACCAATAACCCACGATACTGCGATGGATCGCAAACTAATGTCGACATTGTAGATATGTCCCAAAAAGAATACCTGGAGAGATTTTTAATAAATATGACCAAAAATCCTTGAAATCGCATGGAGACTCTACCCCAGTTGTTCCTACTGGAAGACTGCCATAGAATTTTCCATCGTTCTCCCCCGAAGGGAATGAGAACAAAAAGATTATAGCAACCAACGCGATGACCACAATTACAACAACAACAATGATAACACAAACACGACGTTGGCGCCAGAGGTATTGCCAAATGCCCAAAATGTAAATTATCAGCTGAGCAGGTAGACGGCGGGCACGAAGTGAAGATAGGTACATCCGTTCGAGGATAGGGGGTAAACTTAAAACATCTGGCCAGTTGTTGGATTTATACGAGGGAAAAGTGTCAAGAACGATTCCAAATTCGGCTCGAGAACTTGATGTAACTGACATGTTGGCAGTGTATAACTGACTCACATCGGACTTGATCGGTAGTCATTTCCCACCAAGTAACCCTCGCTCTGGCAGTGCCCATACATTCACCCTATCACCGGATGAGTGTCTGTCAATCATGACTCTTAAGAAAGAAAAGGGCAAAGTACATGAGGCTTGGGGCTGTGAGCCTATAACAGCAGGCCACACTGCACCCTCGAAGCATCAGGCTCGCGGGAGTTCACCCGGGGACCGGGGAGAGCGAGGGCTGGAACGACCCCAGATCGATTAACTGTGTATTAGCATGCAGTGTTGTGCCAGTTCCATAACAGTTATGACAGTTCAGAACAGTTATATTTCGGTTAAGAACAGTGGGATATGTTTTTCGGCTGTCACTATCTTTCTCGTAGTACGTAACGTACGTTATGAAAATGCGGTAAGCTCCATGTCGTTCGGGGATGATGGGAGGCGCTACTGATCCTCTCTGATCTTCGTTGATTTGCCTCAGATCGTACAGAGACATATGTTGGACATATGGAGGGGGGAAGAACAGCGGAAAAAAGAAACAACCCGTGGGCCATGATGACATAAATGGCATCGCTCCCCCTGCTGCGATAGCGGAAAGATGAAGACGACGACCCACCTTAGCAGAGCCCGTTGTTACGGGTCCTATTTATAGGACTCGTTCTATTAATCTGGAGCGGTGCAGGTGTAACGCTCAACGAGCCGGCAAACGCCGCTTTTTATCCCGTTATCTGGCTCGTTCACGCTGTCCTCTGGCATCCTTTCTTCTCTCCTTGTCCCCTCGTCCTTTCTTATCACGCCGCAGTCCATAAACGTTTAAACCCCCTAGGGCCCTAACCCTAAAGTGTTTGTAAGTTCCTTCATTGCTGTCCCTCAATTTGCTAATTGATTTCGTTTTTCCCTGCCATCAGCTCCACAGCCTTCGTGATTCTGTATGCAGAACCTCAGTCCTGCCCTCCGCTCTGCTGGTGCAGGTGCCACGAGTTTCTTGCGTCCTCAAGGCCTCGCCGCCCCATCCTTTCTCCGCCCGCACCTATCCAGTTCAAGTTCATTCCTAGGGTCCCAATGCTGCCACGGCGCTCATCACGGTCCCCCACCTTCTCTCCTCACCGCATTTTGATCCACTCACTTGTCGTTCACCTGGCAAACGTTGGCGTTGGCCTGCATGCTACCTGTCACGCCGCCGCCTGTGCCTTTCTCCCGCACGGTCTCCACAACTCCAACTATCTATCCTTGCCAACAAAGTAAGTCTTCCTACGACTACATTTGACGATTATCCAATGTTTACAACTTCCGCAGCACCTCTGGCTCCAGTCGTTGTGTCCCATCCATTCCTTTTTGCCCATCGTGATTCGTCACACCCCTGCCCTCCATTCCAAACAAGCAGCGGTCGACATTTCGCGTCGTGCTGCACTAATACAACCCACGCACAACCGTTTGCTCTTAAATACTTACTTACCTTTCATACCCTGCCGAACGCCGACACCCACTCCGCTGTGCCAGCACCCGATTTGCATACCCCTGCATGGACACCCTAGGACCGCAAAGATGGTGTTTGTCACCTGGATAACGACCCAAAGGGTGCACAAGGCTTGGGAGAAACGTTGTGGGAGGCGACCACGCCCGAAGCGCCGTTCAGTGCAACTCTCAGGTGAGCTCAACTTGCTATTTCTGTCAACCGCTTACTTATTTCGTCTCCAGCAGCCCAACAAACCGTCAAAACCCGACGTTCCACCACCACAGCTCACGATGGGTCATTGCACAATGTCTCAGCAAGCTACGGCTGACATCATCGACCTTACGCTCCTGTGCACTGCCTTCGATGGGAACCGGGCAATTGCACAGCAGTGCCGACTCACTCAGTAGCTGGAGGAAGGGGCGGAGAAGGCAGGAAGGGTAGGTTCGACGATATTAGACTCACCAAATTACCTTTGAAGAAGTTGATGTAGCTTTTGCAGCTGCTTTGAGTGACTTACTAGTTTCATATTCCTGAGTTTGCGGAACTATAAGCACTAGTGCGAGAACGCAAACATATATTACGTAGTCTCTCCTAGACAGACCACGATATAAGTGAATTTTTGTATGTGGTATGATTATATATTACGTACCTGATGAATTTTCGGTTCGACTGTCATAAAGTTGACGCGGAATTCGTCGAGGGTCGCATTGGGATGTTTTGTTTTATAATCGCGCATGTAAAGGTTACTGTACCTCCACGTTCGTGAATGAGAAAGTCCTCAAAAAATGGTGACACCGAGCAGTCAGAATATTATCAGATAGTACAAGAGCCTTCTCTTTCCTGACCGACGCCGACTGGGGAATCATGTCAGTGGTTTGAGGCAGACTACCGTATTGGTACTGTAAGAGAGTGAGAGTCAGTGCAACGGAATTAACGAGGGAGAGAAACTGATTTTCTTAGAGTGGATTACTCCAGACGGTAAGGTAGAAATGGGACGACATGAAATGAAGCCAATGGTGGAAAAGTAATTACATACCATTCGCTGACGAACCGAGTGCACAGACTGCGTGATGCGTGAGTCTTGTTCTTCCATAGATTTGAATGGCGTCTGCGACGCCGTGGGCCTAGAGGGCTGAGCAGCCGAAGGGGAATTGTCGCGGGTGTAGATGTCGGTGCTGTCGATTTCTGAGGTGTCGAGGCAACAGTGGGAATAATTTGGATTACTTTAAACTAACGGGAATGCATCAGCCAACGCAAAGGTACAGGTCAGTAAGATAATGAATTTAAAATTTTTAACATAACACATCTTTCCGTGACGGACCCAGCTTCGGATTCGAAGCAGTGCACCTTACCTGGTCGCCTGTCCGACTAGTCCAGCCTTACCAACGAGAAGAGGAGTAGCTAACAAAGACTTAACAGAGATGCAATATTGGCCATTAGTTTGAGTCAGTAAACCACTCTAACCTGAACTCTACGTACCGTCATAAGTGCGAGATCGAGCACTACTGAGCTTAAATAAGCGCATATATACATGAGAAATGGTCAGCAGGTTAACTTCGCACAAATAAATGACTTACCGCCGTGTGAGCGTCTCCAGAGAACATATATCCACCATCTATCAATAAAGATGAGAGCAGTCATTCAAATGGAATGCGGGTAATGTTATTGATAGCATCGAAGCGTCTTCATGAAAAATAAGCAAATTTCTAAGGTAGGAATTGTAATATATATGTACCCTTTGATTTATCAGCTGCAGCAGCCGTCGTTGGATCCCGCTCGCTATCGTTGGATCCCTCTCGCGATTGTTGAATTTGGTTCGCTATCATTGGTTCCAGTTGTTGTTGGCTCCCGTTCGCCGTCGTTGGCTCGCTTTCTTCGTGCGTTGGCCGCCGTTTCTGCCCTCTTGCTTTCGTTGGGTTAGATTTTCTGTCTTTGGGCAGACTCGTCGTCGTCGTCGCTGGGCCGTACTGTCGTCATTAGGCACGCGTCGTTGGGATTAGGTGGGCTGTGGTTGGGGTTTTCGTCTGGGTGAGGTTCGTTACGTCGGTGTCGGGTGTAAGGACTTGTCCACATCCCTCGGGCCTCAAAAGAGGGGAGGGCGTGGGCAGGGATACGCGATTGACGCCATGGCCCAACATCCCTCAGAAGAGGGGAGGGGCAGACAAGTCGGGAGTTTCAGTACCAGCTCACATCCCTCGGGAGAGGGGAGGGGCAGGAAACGGGCGGCATTGGTTTCTTGCGGTGGTGGTGGTGATTGATGAACACAGGATCAACCGTGATCGAGTGATCTTGAATTCAAACTCCGATCCCCCCCCAAAGATTGTGATGTATACATCCGTTGGCACGATAATAAAATAAAAAGTTGTATCGTTTTAATAACATCCTAAGGATACCAGATACAAAATTTACAGGTAAATTATTCAAGTTTGAACGTGGTATTCGAGAAACATACTGAAACGCTATCAAAACGCGATAGGACTCGTAAAATGTGAGAATGCTACGTAGAACTACAGATTCGGTACCATATGCTATGACACTATGGCACTATATATAGTGATCTGTAGCACTACCTACCCCTAGACATCGCTGATGAATGAATGGCGCTCCCTCGTAGTACTTGGTCCAGTATTCTGACTCCTCATCTGTACAACAACCTTGAGGACTTCCAACTTGCTGTTAGATTTCATGAGCATTTGCTTCGATTGGATCCCTCGCGTCCACCGTCCACGTGGATTCATTGACTATGAAAATAAGCAAGGAGGGAATACTTATCACGAGTGACGAAATCCATTTAAATAACCAACTTCATAGTGCCATTGTGCCAAGTTTAACTTGGTAGGATAGAGTAAATCGGTCTATTTACATTATTCTTCCACTGGCCCCTCCTATGTTGAAATAATGTAACTAAGGGTACAAGGAATTCTTTGACTGAACTTTGGCTGAACTCATTTCGGAGAAAGTGATGCCACTCAAGTAAGTGTGACAGTTACTTAACAATCACCACCTCCAATGGCGCCCAAAAAAGGCAAGTTCTTGGATCTATCTACGGAGCAAACGTCTCGAGTAAAGAGGATTCTCCTTTCCTGCCGTGAGGAATGTGATCAACTCGGCATTGATGATGACGACGAGGACGTGAGGGAAGTTCCAGTGTTGTAGTTAAGACCTAAGGGTTAACAGAATTTAAGCCTTAAATGCATTCTAAGGGTAACCCTTAGTATCAGCCGGCAGCGTTAGGAACCCTTAATTAACCCTTAAAAATGGATGTGTCAAAACTGATGACAGCATGACCAGCCATCGAAGTTCATCGAAGTTCGCACCGCGCGGATAGATACGGTAGTATTTTTTTTTTACACCACGACTGCCTAAGGCCCCAACAATGCCGCCTACAAAAGGGATCCTCTGGACCTACTTTCTAGCCGGTGAAAAACAAAATGGTTCACATATTCGCGCACATTGCCGGGGTTGCATCGAAAAAGAACGTCCCATTGGAGAAATTCTTGAGCTGGACACCGATGGAAACCCTAAATTGTCGTCAGAATCATGGGTAGTCGCAGGCAAGTAGAAATTACACTTTATCTCCAAGTTTTAGCGCTAAATTTCACATGAAGCCTGCAAAGCGGATGTCGGTGGCGTACTCGGGGTCAAAGACTCGATGATTGCACACATTCTGGGCAAAAACAGCAACAATCCATGCCCAAATACATCTGAGGAAGCGCAGAGGGTGGCAAGGGTAGAGAAAAAGGGAAAGAAGAAGAAAAGGGAGCGGGAGGGAGAGGGAAGCGACAGTGAGAATGACGATGAGAAGAAACGAGTGAAGAGGAAGCTGCTCACCAATGTTGAGGCGACCCTGAAACAGTCTCACCTCAAGGTATTCCGAGGGATTCAAGTTCCGTTTACAGAGGAGCAGGCGGCTATCATCCATGAGCAGTTTCTTCGTGCTACAATCTCTGCCAATCTCCCATTTCGTTGGGTCGAGGATCCGGAAGTAATCTTGCTCTTTATGCTGTTCCGATCCACTGCAGGCACTGTCATGCCCACGCGCCAGCAAATTTCTGGCCCACTTCTTGACGATGCAAATGTGGCAGTCACAAAACGGCTGAAGGAAGCGTTGCGTGATGAGTACGCCGTTCTGGCTTCGGATGGGTGGAAGGACGAATCAAGAAATTCGGTGAACGGCGTGAACCTATCCATCGGTGGAAAAGTAAGTTTTTTTTAAGATGGGTATATGAAAGCTCACCATTCGTTTGCAAAGACCTATCTTATTGACCTTATCTTGGCCACGGCGCACAAAAAGGATGGCGCGTCGATGTGTAGGGCATTCAAGGGTATGATTGATAAGGCTGAGGATGAGTATAAAGTTATTGTTGTTGCGTTTTGCTGCGATAACGATGGTGGGAGTCAGAGAGGAAGGAAGGATCTTGTAATTAACCGACCGTGGTTGTTTGGGCCACCTTGTTGCGCGCATCAGGTAAGGCTGCCTTTCTCCATTTGGGCACACATTCACAGCTCCTACTTATTTAATTAACCGTCCAGTTCCAACTTATTCTTGGAGATTACTTTGCCGAGAACGAGGAAGCGGCTCAGACAGCTGAAGAAGCGACGGACCTTATTGGCTGGGTCCTCAATCATGGAAGAGTCCGTGCTATCTTCAACGAGATTCAAGCGGAAACATCCATTCCTCCTGGGAAGATTCTTGCCTTTCTTGTCGCCAATTTGACCCGCTGGGCCACCCACTTTTATGCCTTTTACCGTCTAACCATCTTGAAGGATCCTATGCGACGAACTGTAATTTCACGCAAGCACGACATAATTTCGGCCCAGGTTGGCGCAGAAAAAAACAGGCTGAAAAGGCAGAAACTCGAGGATGATGCGCTTGCTCATATTGACCTCATCGATGATGGAGGGTTTTGGCGCCGACTTCAGTCTGTTGTGGATGACCTTGAGCCCATCTGTCTCGGTCTAAATATGAACCAAACAGATGCAATGCGTCCCAACCAGGCTCTTTTGACGTTTGCAGGTATCTTCATACATTTTCAGAAGCATTCAAAGCGAAATGTTGCAGCCGGCATGATGAAGAGAATCGAGAAGCGTTGGAAAGCTCTGGACCAACCAATGTTCGTCTTAGCATTGGTACTCAATCCCTTCGAGGGGATTTCACGCTTTGGCGATAAAGCCGCCATCAGCCCGTTTACGCTGAATACAATACTCCTTGAGGTTATTTTATTTTAATACTGTTCTTCAATCTCTAACAGTGGTTGTAACTTCTAGACTTATCGCCGTGTTCGTTCTCGGCCCCCAAAGATTCCTCGCACGGAAGACGAACAGGAAGAATATGAGATAATCAAGTTACGAAAGGAAAGGGAGGTCTCCGAAGCGTTCTTGAGTTATCTCAGCTCAAAAGGCGTGTTCGAGGACTGGGGAAAGAATAAGACAAGCTTCCAGAGTGTTCACGTGAGTCCTCAGCCTCGTCATACTGCAGAAAATTAAGACTTACACATTATTATAGGGTGATAATCCTCTCGCGATGTGGAGGGCATTTTTGATGGTCCCATCTGCCTATGAACTCGCCGACTTCGCCATCTTGCTGCTCAGTATGTCCGTAAACCAAGCAGGGCTTGAGCGCAGTTTTTCCGATCTCAAGATCAAACATACGCGACTCCGGAACCGTATGAAGCTGCCAAGGCTTGAGAAGATGGCGAAGGTGGGTATATTGGAACGGGAACTCACAAGATAATTCATTCTCACGTTTACGTGGATTTCCAGGTGGGCGCCGACATTCGGTCATCACAGAAGGAATCGGGATTGATTGAAGAACGCAAGAAACGGAAAAACCATGAGGGAAACAAGGTGGCAGAGCTACTGAAGGTGCCACGGTATGCTGATGTTCTGGAAGACAGCGCGGATATGGATGAGGGGGAAGGGTCCGAGTCGAGGCCACAATCAGCATTGGTGAAGTCTCGTGAAGGATGGCGAAAGGAGATGGGTAGGTGGGTACAGGAGGAACAAGGAAGGAGTGGAGACTCAGACGAGAACGAAGAACTGCTGAACATTGCATATGGCCGCCAACGTTCGAAATGGCTGCCGAGGTCGTTGGAATTATTGTTTGCTGGACAGAAGGAATCAGATGTCGATGAACAGCTGCGGCGAACTCGTCGACAGCAGGCCTACACTGAGGAAGCACGGTTGATGGAGCTGTTGGCGGATGAAGAGGCCGATGAAGAAAGGATCCCAGATGACGGGGAATTAGAGGGCTCAGGCGATGACTTTGACGGGTGACGTGTGACGAGAATTTTGACCAATAGCCTTAATAACCCCTTAGGTACAAGTCTTAATTAAGGCATGTTTCTAAGTGCTAAGGCCTAACGAAAAAAATTGGCGTTAATAACCCCTTAGAATACAACACTGCCCTCAAATGACACGGCTGTGACAAGGGCATGTATTTATATGCTTCGAAAACGTGTGCGAAATCCACGGCAGGATACCTCCTTTGTTTATCGGATATGGGTGTTGGGTACAAGCACGCCGCTTGCTTCTCATAGCGAGAAATCGGGTATTTAGTCGAGGTCCTGAAGATACATGTTGAATTCGGATGGTTCTGGGACGACAGGTCGAACGATGCATGTATTTTTTCCTTTTTGAATCCAATTTGAATTCAAAATTCTTGTTCGAGTGATGGAATTTATAAACTGAAAGTAATCTTGCGCAAGATGGGCGCGCCGTGCTCGAAAATTCGCCAGAAGAGGCCACACAGTTACCCTGACGCCGTCACAGAATTGTTCGTTGTTGAAATAAACGGACTACATAGGTTGCTGAGACCTAATTGGGACATCTACTTACCTGACCCTCTCAGAACTCGTCACGGCTGTTAAATGAATACAAAAGGAGGACATATAATGGTATAGTACCAGGCTTTTCCGCAGTGTTCCCAATTCTTGAGCACCTTTCGAAGCCGATTTGCCTTCATTGTCTGAAAGACATCCCCCTCAAGGAGGCTGAGTACACATCAACCCCAGTTTCGAATCAACAGAATTCGCACCAAACTGTTTCTCCCACTTCTTTAAACAAGGTATTAACGCCTTCCAGTTTCCTGAGGAAGCAAAATACGCGATCCATTAGACTCCTTGATAAATATAAATAATTCCAATTCCAATAACGACTGTATTGTGCTCAAATGATGCGAGCTTCGATGACGGGGATCGGGAACCATTCGCAGGTAGGAAACTTTGACTATGGCCCAGGACGAGAGGTCCTGGTGGTTTTGGTAAGCTAATGGTCTCTTGTGCCATTATTCAACCAGCACTTACCCGAGTTCTCAACTTCCCGCCTGTTAGCCCCTCCTACACTCCTCCGTTACCCACATCACGACAAAACACGACTCGAGCCTGTCCGTACCCACAGCGCTCAACTCCCGTCAAGGTACTTAGCAGTATCCAGATCCTCTCGTTAACCCCATCCAACCATACCCCTTCATCGCCGCGGGTCGAAGTGAACACTCTGTAACGCAAGGTATGTCATCACAGAATTTGACCGTGGACGAGCAACAACCGACTTGCCTAGATGAGTTCGTGAGCAGGACATATCGACTGGGTTTTCTTGAGCGTCGGGCAACAGGGGACGATCGACGCCGGGAGCCTTCGTTAGCGTGGTATCGCAGCCCAACAGTAAGTCGCAACGGCATACCTCATACATGAAAAGAGCCCTAATGATTTTTCAGGCATCTCACAGCCGCCACCCGCCGATTCCCATCCCTTGTTACGTGTTGATCCCTCCACCGATGGCCTCTCACACTCGCACACACGTACGCGCAGCCGCCTGTCGTATGTCGAATTCCCCATCGCTGCGATTTTGACGGATCGCGTTCGTAGTATGATCTTCAAGTTGTTCTGCAACCAAAGCCAAAGATCAGCGCCCATTCGAGGCAATGAGCTACAGGTCGAAGGTATGTACTACGTACTCTCATCATCCTTGAATACGATAGTCATTAGCCCACCCCTCGCTGCTGTCATCGCCGCCTGGGATTTGTATTGCATGGGTCGTCGTCCACGGAAGCCGTCGGCCCTTATCATACCGTTCGTTAGCGTCATAGCCCAACATCGGTAGGTCGCAACGGCATACCTCGTACACCACTGTTTTTTACGCATCCCGCAGTAACCACCGGCCGAATCCCATTCCATGTTACGTTTCGACTCCTCGATGCCCTCTCGCACTCGCATACACCAACGCGGCCGGCTGTCAAATGTCGAACACCCTCATCGCTGCGAGTTTGACGGAATAAGCAATCGCGTTCTGTGGAATGAGAGTGGTAAACACAGAGCTACATGCCATCCATCCGTCCATGTCCACTTACACATCTATTCGCATACACTAGCCGGCTTCTCGCTCCTCTCCCTAGGGTCCATCAACACATTTTCTTGGTTCCTTGTCGACCCTTCCGCGTCGTATTCCACGAGGTTGAGCGACTGATGGTGTTGAGAGTATTCACGCCCAAGGCTACAGGGGGACACGTTGAAGGGAGGCTATTGTTGGGTGTTAGCAGGATGCAAGGAGGAGAGTGGTAAGCACGAACATAGCACTTATCACACTCGTCCGTCATTCGCGTACATTCTCCCTCTAGAAGGTTCTAGGACCTTGATCATACAACCTGCCCACAGACGATGCATGAACACCCGCGTTTGAGCGACTGTCTGATTGTGTTCGGAGTATTCGCTCGCAGGGCTGGACGAGGAGTGGTTAGAGGGAGGACAGTGAAAAGGGAGGTGTTATCGGGATACTGGGCAGTAGGCACGAACTTACCAGGCGCTAGCCCATACATCTAGAAGGTTGCATCGAAGAGTTGAGCCCACATCCCTCAAGGGAGGGGAGGGGCTCTAGCTGGGTGGTTGCGCGTGGTTGAGAGTGAATTGAGGTGAAGAGGGCGATGGTGGTGGTACTTATGCGGAATGGGCGGATGGGCAGAGAACGAACAAACATCAACGTTCAATATTCAATGGTGATGCGGTTGATGTAGGATTTAAACTCCGATTTGCATTAAAGATTGCGTTTGATATAAACACTCATTCGTTCGATAAGGAAGTAAAGATTCGTTTTATGTTAAAAGTATTCTAAAAATGTGAGATCTCAATTTTTAAAGAAAAAAACGCAGATTTGAGGATGCTATTTAAGAAATATGCCGCCATGCCAGTCACCGCCCGGTGACCTTCTCTGATTTTAAGATAAGTACTGTAGGGCCGACTTCGCGGCAAAGCCCGCTACCTGTCGTCTCCTTCCCTTCTGTTTATTTACCTCTCAAGCTTCGGTGTATTAATTTACACCATTTATCGTTTCTAACATATGATGGAACGCTGTACCTCTCACGTAAGCAACTGCTACTCCTCAGTAAAAAAAATTAAAATTAGTGATTCTTGACCCAAGAGCATTCGGCATCATTGAGTTCTACGAGTACGCCGGCACTCGCCCTTGGTGCTTGGTACTTGACGTCCGACTCATACTGCATCCTTGCTTCCATCAGAAATGCGATATACTACCATCATTCTGCGGCTGTCAACACCCGTTCACCTCGACTGCACACCCTCCACTCTTCGACAGCAGAACCTCCTATAAACCCTGTACGCCCAATAAGTACTCCATGGAACATCACAACTCCAACCACTTCACTCGACCTGTGCTCCATGTTCTGCCTCCTATCTATTTTCGTGAACGTTTTCACCCCTACAAAGTGTGCATTCCAACCCACCTTCTCTTCTGTGGAGCCTCATACCCGCTACGTCCATCTTCGTCAAGTACTATGGAGTACAGCCACGGATGATGAACCGCCGCTGCATGCTATTTCGTCCATACCTTCGTCCCGCTCCATTTATCCCTTATCAATCGGTGCCTCTCGTCTGTGGGTGAGCGCCGAAACAAGATTTCCTGGATATTATTTTGGTTTTACAAGATCTAGGAAGAGGCAAATGTGGTATTTGGGGTCAGAGTGGATGTGTAGACGGTTGAGAGATGATTTCTCGATGAGTGAAAGTGGCTAACGCGGTACGGTTGTTCTATGTTCTATATATATCCTGTCTGACCGCGCCAATATGTCCTATCTCTCTTCCTTTACAGCCGCGTATTCTCGTTTGAACTCCATCCCCAGTTCCCAGTGGGGCCTGGCCGCCTCCCTCCGAGTTCCGCATCGCCTATGGTCATTCCTGCCTCCTCGAGTTTGTCAACAATAACGTCGGTAAGCAGTTCTTGTTCTTTTTCTCGTTTTTTACTCATCTTCATCATTTTAGACATCCAGTGTCCGTCAACAAGGAGTGAAAGTTAACCCATTCGTCATTTTCCCGCCGCTATCTTGGCTCTCAAAGTAGATACCCCAACTCCTCGTCAATGTCTGTGCTCGTTCCTGACATTATACGCCAGGGCTAGAAAAGTTGAAAATGGTAAGAATCCTCCTTTTAATCAGGGTGTTTCAAATTCACCGTATTTCTCATAGCCCCCGTTGTCGCTCGCTGTTAGCAGCTCTCGCTAAAGCCCCTCCCATGCGTCGTGCTAGAGAACTTCTAAGTAGTTCAGTTGTCTTTGGAGATTGTGAGATTACCTTGTATTACAGCCTCTTCAATTCGACGGACGCGATCAAGATAAGGAAGGGTGGATGGGCCTGTTGAGGAAATTGAGGGATTTTGGTAAGTATGATATCGTGGAATGGTGTTTTTGGACTAACAAGTTACCATGTATTTCGTACTAGCCCCCTCATGCCGACCGCTGGCTCAATGCCCCTTTCTCGCTTACTGGTACCAGACACACCTGTTCAATTCCTTTGTTCACTGCTATCGGCGCTCACCAAAGCGCACATCTAATGAGGTTAGTTGTTCATCGGTGCAAGACTGTTTAATGACCCAGTCTACAACCAGCTCTATGCAACGGGTAGGATTGGATGGGCCCAAGGAGAAAGTGGTGCCAGCGCCGGGTAAGTCGCTCTCACTCCGAATCTCGTCTTCTTCTGGTGTGCTGATCTTCGTTGTTCTAGGCGTTCAACTCGCTGCTGCGTGCTCTGAAGAAGATATTTTTCCGCCGCCATGTTGAGTCGCTGAAGTAGCTACATCCCTACTCCGCTTCTGTTCGTGCGCTCTCTCCCAAGATAGGCTACGGCATTGGTAATCGTAAGGATCTCCTCTTCAATCGAGGGGTGTTCTGGACTCACCGTATCTCCTACAGCTCTCGTTGTCAATATCATCCCTTCCTACTTGCTGTTCCCAATCCTTGCGAAAGCGCAGCACATGGAAAGTTAGCTGTTGTCTATTGACAATGGAACTGTCTAACGAGGTACCTCTTTTTCATTCCGTGCTGATGCAAACCCGGATCGACCGTGTTTCTCTGCGATCTACTGAAGGGTGGTAAGTGTTTTTTTGAGAGACGCGTTGGACGGTCCTCGGAATTTAAAAAATAGGCTGTCTGTTTCTGGCCATTTACGTTTGGCCATTCCGTAGTTTTTGGCTTTTATTGAGAGTGCGTCAAGGAGATCTACACGTTCTGTAATCAAGAAAACATGTCATGGTTAATATTGTTCGAAAAGTTCGAACTTGAAAGGGAAGAGAAACGCACAAATCCCAGTTTCTCGATTAATCACCTCGATCGAAGCAGCCGTCGCCGATCGTACATCAGGGACACGGACGACAGCGACATTGGTACAGAACTGCCAATGGCGCCAGCTTAATTGTAACTGTACGATATCCAAAAAAATCATGTTATGAGCAGCTTGGTCGAGTCGAACCCGGCGGCAGATTTGCGTCTGGTTTCGATGATTTCTCCCGAAGGAAGGATGACGGTCTGTGAGGTTACGGGATGGAGTTGCGTGTTAGGAACTTGGAATCGGAGGGAAGTCCGAGGTAGTGATATAAACCGACAGTGTTGAGGAATTACTCGCCTTTCGCCGTTCCATATTGCCTGGCCACTCTTCGAAGGAAGCGATGAATGTTATCGGGATTACTTTACAGTTTAAATGAAATGTCGACACAACGAGTTTTGTGTCTATTCAAAGCTTGGGTTCTGAGGACAAGGTGCTTTTAGTTATAATTTCCATCGATAACTTTAGACGTCTACAGTGTTTAAAACAAGTTCCAGATGTCAAAATTTGCCCAAAGTTTGGGGGTTCCATTTTTTTTTTTTCGCGGCCTGGGGCCGGACTAACTAACCGGGTCCACGGCATTCAGATACCCGAGCACCCTTGCCCTCAACGTGACGTTGCTGTTTAATTGTTGGATTTAACATGTTCCATCGGGATCCATAGATCCTTGGCTCATTCATTTCTCTTTTGTCTGGAAGCTACTATAGCCGCCCATGCCTCCAGCCTGGTGCCCAACTCGTCGATCTTTTTTTGTCAGCGGGTGTCAATGACTGATGACTTCAGGGCTGACGATGCAGCATGCTGACATGTGTCCCGTCAAAACGCTAACCTAAAAAGGGAAGCCGCAGGCGAAGTATGTCAAATGGGTCGACATTGAGTTTTGCCACCCCCCTCCACTCCCCTTTGCCCTTGTTTTCCCACTTGCTGCCCCCCCCACCAGCTTTCCGTGAGGTTTTTTCCAGTGGCCGACCTTCATTTTCGTATTCCACGTACCCCTCGACCGTCTCAGCCTATCAAGGAACTTCTATTGGTGATTCGGGTAAATTTAACTTGCTTTTAACCTTTTGATGTGCGCCTAACATGGGAGCTTTCCCCAGCATGACGGCATATAGACCTCCTCTCCAGTTGTACGACACTACGCCTATTGCCTTGGCAGACCATCCACCGCCGAGTACTTCAAGTTCACGCTCTCACTACCATGATCCAAGTCCAAGAAGTCCTCCTTATGTCGAACTTGAGCGACATCCTAGGTCCGTCATCCAACCTGTGCAACTCAGCACCGAATTTCTACTCAAGCCACAATCGCAATCGCATTCTGGTCTTGCTCCACATGTAAGCCATTAGCCGTGTTTTTGTTCTCGATTCTCGATTCTGACACTGGGAATGTTTTCTAGTTCTTAAACTTTGCCGCGAAGAGCGGTAAACCGAGTCTGAACAAATCGGAAGGAGACTCAATCACGCAAAATTTGGATCCTTGGCTCACGACCTCCAATCCGATGAATGCACAAGATGGCCAAACGTACGAGACTTCTACGGGGAACATAGATGGGTACCTTGGGTTTGTTGAAGCTGGGGGTTATTTATCACCGGTTCGATTTTCGTCGCTATTTATTAAGGTGGTCTTAATCATCTCTATCTTTCAGGCGTTCAACTCACCGTCAATGCCGCTACCGCCACACCCAGAATACCTCTATGGAAACCATTGGACAATCCCTGTTTCGCCTCTGGCAGCAGTGAGTTGTTCAACCCCTGTTTCAAAAATAAGCACGACTCACGGTGCAAAACACAAACAAAATACTAAAGCATCAACCCATCCCTCCTGAGCAACACTCCACTTACTCTGAGCTGGCGCCTCATCTTGAGTTCATGGAGAGAATGCAGCAACAGGAACTCACAGGTGAGCCCGTCGCTCCACCCCGCAAGGTTCGCCAAACCCATCGACTGTCCCCAAAGCCACTGCGGGACCGTCGATCCACGTTCCCGAGTCCCATCGAGCGGTCTCGCAAGCCAGAACATCGCTCTGGCTCCTCGAAAATTCTTGGAGGGATGGTCACGTCTAAATTACGCAAATCCTGTCCAATGCCCTTCCCAACGCCTCCTCCAGAACGCGAACCAATCCAAGAATCGTTTGAGTCCTCGGAGGTAGGTTCAACATCCTCGAGAAACCATAAAGAACCGAAGAGACCCAGTCTCGCGTGTACATTTTGTAGGGAGCGCAAGATTGCGTGTGACCGATGGACCGAGGGTGGGATGGACTCGAATATTCCATGCACGTATGTTCGTTTGGCCCCTATTCCACTTTACGCAATCTAACCATGTCCACGACTTCTAGGGCATGTGCTCTCCGCTCGTTTGATTGTGTCTTCGCACACAAGATCTCTAACGGAAACAAAACTTCCAAAGTAAACCAACTGAAGAGGATTTAAAGTTGTTCTCGCTTCCTCGAGATGTTCTTGACACCAGCAGGGGCCGGGGGGCTCTCTAGTTCTTTCTTTTCTCTCTTTACGTATATCATCTGCTACGCTTACTGGGACACTCCTATACTTACTCCATTTTACGGAATCTCAACCTTGGAACTGATAATACCTACGCGTACCCTAGCTTTGTGCTATCAATCGATATATGCATTCGGGTACTTACATGTACTACCCAACTATCTTAATTTACGACTATCATGTGTGCCCTCAGAGCTCAGAGCTCAGATGGTTTGAAATTTGAATATCAAGGCTCTCTGAGTCGTTGAGGTATGTGCCCTTGATTAGAATCACCTTATCCTTTTCATCATGATTCATGAAACATTATGCATGATGCATCCATGTGTCCATCGCGTGTTGTCGATTCATCCTTCACAAAGTATACTGTATACCTAAAATCGGGCGCCCTATCTCCCATCTCCCTCAACTGCTGGTTCGTATATTTTTTCACAGCTCCATTCTCCAAATTCACCCTCTGTGCCTCGTCTCGTTTCTTGTTGATCTGGAGGTATGATAAAATGACGATGGGGACGGCAATGAAGCCGATCCCAACGAACATTAACTCAACGCCATCTGGTTGCCAAATGGTAATAGGATTAGCTCTTAGTTGACTAGTGGGTGATGAATAACGTACGTCCGACACGGAAATGTGGAGAATCCTTCGAACGATAAATGCTGGCGGCAATGGCCCCACTAAAGTTTCCGACACCAATGTGGATTGCCATGCCAATTCCGCGCTTGTACTGCCCAGTCAGGTTATTTCCAAGCTTATACCAATTACGAGATTAATATTGGGCCGAGCCTTTTCGTGAAAGAAATGCACCATGCGACGACACCAGGGAAAGCGGCATAACTTCCAGAAACCACGAAGAAGGTCCCAAAGTATTTGACTCCAGATGTGGCGTTCGAGATGTTGATCGTGAACCCAATCAAACAAAATAGCAAACCGAGGATGGTGAATGGCGAGCGCAACTTGAACTTGTCAGAAAAATATGCGAAAACATAATATACCAGGATCGCTATAAGATCGATTCATCAACATTTTGAGTCATTAAAAAAATGCTGGTTCTTACTTGCGATGAAATATGGCGGAACGGTCAAAAGCTGGCTGATCGCAGGTGGGTGGCCGAATGAGTTGATGATCGTGCTGCAGGATGAGTGAGGTACACGACACCATCAGGAAAAACGGAAATTGGTAATGGCACCTAATTACCGTGGATTACTTTGCCCCGGACCAACAGGTGGTAATTGAAGATAACAGAACTAATTGAGTAAAATTAG
>Ga0307517_10004195_pt1 | contig 22232 bp, 21 predicted proteins | sample 23_EM_MG_FD_194515 | JGI IMG/M metagenome (GOLD analysis project Ga0307517, IMG submission 194515) | Populus trichocarpa ectomycorrhiza microbial communities from riparian zone in the Pacific Northwest, United States - 23_EM | ecosystem: Host-associated > Plants > Roots > Unclassified | place... | reverse complement strand
TGTAACTTTTTTTTGTTTACCACCCCCCCCCCCCCCCCCCCCCTACTACTCATATTTTCCCTGCTTTCGGCCAACAGCCAAGGTCTGAATTCAAACACGGCTGGCTACTCATAACTTGATATTTTTCCGGCTTTTCCGAAAATATCGCCACAAAACAGCTTATGCTATATCGCCAGCATGAATGTTGTCACAACTTTCTACGCAAATCGAACTTCCGGCACATCTATTGTGGTGAGCTTAAGATGCTGGTGTATAATTACGGTTCATCAGATTTGTGCCTTTCTGCTAATTTGGCCCACCAGCGATAACTTACCAGATGGGTAGCGGCCCAACCCAACGCACTCATCATGGCAGAAAATTGGATGGTCACGGTGGAATAGCGGGTGTGCGAGTGTGCATCAGTACGGGTCGTTTAGTGGGTAGACTGAGGCTAAAATATACCAAAATTGCTTGTTTTCGAGAGATCATAACCCAACCACCATTGATGAAAACAGCATGAAAAGAATTCAAAAAGTAATTTTCTGTAATGGTACCCACACAAAGAAGTATGGAATTTTTCCCTCCAATTCTCCTACAGTAGTGAGGAGTGGAATGTCATTGCCTTTGAGGTACCTGCCAAGACCACCGCTTTTGTATAAGATACATCGCAACACACCCCACCCCGTTCATGTGCCCACCGCTCTCTACAAGCTTGAGATAAAAAACTGAGATAAAAAAATGTTATACTTCAGACATGATATATTTTTCCAAAGTTGAGTTCTAAGGTGTCAGCCGAAATATAGCGGCTCGAAAACCGGAAATCTTTGATGTGTGTTTTGGCTTCTGTCACCTTACCTGACGACCCGTATTGGCATAAGGGATTCGTGTGCTAATTTTGGTGCCGCGAAGGATACTATTCTGGAATCACAATGTTTTGGGGTAATTCTCCTGTCCATCGTTGCTCGAGGAACGCATATGCTAGGTCCTCATTCCTCAGATAGAGAACTCAACGTTCAATTTATCATTTTGTTCGTCTATCCAGCTATCTTTAGCAGGGGGGAAGCGAGAAAGAAATCAATATATAAGGGGAGGCTAGAAACAACAGTGATCCCAAGCGGCCAGTCGGGCTGTGTCAGTCCGGTCGGAACTTCAGGCCGCCAAAGCCCGCTGTCCTTCAGGCTACCGCCAGGCCCAACCCTGAAGCAACCCAGGCCAAAGCCGCCAGATACCCAGTCAAAGCTCCCAGTTATTGAAATTTTCAATTTGGAATCCACGACCTACAAATCTAATCATTCAAAATACACAAATTAAAAAAATCAGTTTACTGTGTTATAGATTTCGCTTAAACGAATGAATGTCGACAACTAATGATCTTTATATCTACAATACAGGACCACAATCCTACGTCTAGTCTCTTTGGACAATCCTTTTGATCTTTCAACCGTTGTTGCACCACCATCGGGGATGCCGTCCGGGATGAGAAGGACCATGTTGAATTACCCGCCACCCCTCACGATGTAGTGCACTGCGCCTCATAGCACCTTTCAAATTTGAACGCAAGGGAAAATACCAGCATGCGCACGCAGCCCCATCTAGTAATTGACTTGCGGATTTGTCACGGACTCCTTCAATTCGGGATCCGATATCATATCCTCCGCTCTGAGCAATACCCTATATGTCAATCACCTGTGCTTATCAGGGTGACTAATGAATAATTCATTGAGGCGGAATTAACCCCAGCAACACCCACAATCAAATCAGCACTCAACCTCACCTCATCGGGCAGCTAAGCCATGCGTACGGCGCCCACCCTTGGTTCTCTCCGGGCTTTGCGACCGAGCTCGACCGCCCGGCCGAGTAAGTACTTGTGCGGGGACATGCGGCGGAAGTTTCAGAAGCGGAGGCCGCACGTTTTCGCCTCCTCGGCAATGTCCATGTGTGTTATGTGGTCGCCCCTCTAGTATGCTGTATTTACCTGGTTTTACGGCCTGGCATATCGGAAATGGCCTTCACCCATGCCCAATGTCGTTCATATCTTTGAAGCATTAGGGGGGATTTGGATGCCAACTCCGGCTTAGCAATTCTCAGGAGTCCAATTACAGGGGGAAAATCCTCCGATCCCAGAAGTAGCTTCCAAATCCATTCCTATATTACCTGCAGTTCCCCCCCATTAGCTAGCCAGCCCTCCTTCGCAAGTAGCCACGAGGAATGAAAGATCCCAAGTGGAGCGGGTATAGTTTGTTGAATACAATCTTTCGCCATCAAAAATTCTAACCCACAAAGTTGAAATATATATCCGGAGACCTTCCTTTCTTTTCTTTCCTTTTCGCTTCTCTTCACTTCTCCTATCCTCTCGTTTCTTCTCTTCGGGGTAGAAGTTGTTATGCGCTGAGACTCTCTGCGCCTCTAGGTACAACTCGGATATAAGCCCCCGCGCTCCAACATAGAGTATTGGTATTACGCCGATCGCTATGCCAAATCCCCCACCTCGGTTATGCCCGGAGGAATCATACGGTTTCGGGAGTGGATCCAATTAATACAGGGTCTGGCAAGAAGTTATTGAACAGTTGTTTAAGGTTGACCGCCAAATGTATCCCCTACTGTTGGGGTTAACAGCTCCCATCCTCGTGGGTTATCGATAGCGCAAACTATGGAGCTATTGTAGGATAGCTTAAAAACTGTTGCGATTCGCTAGATGATTATTGGTGGAAATTGTTGCATCAGCCCACAATAGGTTTAATTTTGTAAGTTAATAATAGGCTAAAACTAGTTAATGAGAGCCAAAACATCCAAGCTGCCCAGATTATACCTTGTCGGGAAGGGGCTAGCCAAGAACCCTTCTCAGACTATTAGAGGCCCGCGCTCGAGTAGAGCAAGGGATTTGGCGGGGAATAGGGTGGCAATTAGGTTTAGTGAGTGATATTTGGTGATTATGCCCTGGATATCTCTACTGTGAAATGTGGTCCACGAACCACCTGGAGTGGAATCTTGGGGTCTAATTTATAAATATGCCCCCACTCAGGAATCAATCTTCGGGCTTTATCGGCTATCTCTATTAATAGTCAGTTTAGGTGCACTCCACAATTCAAGGGGCAATTATTGGGAGAATATATTCCCCACTCTAGAGGACAGTGGGGCACCCGCTAATATGGAGCGCTCATGCCAAACGGGCTTATTAGCGATGGGTAAGTTGCGCGCCTCTATGAGAGGTTTCGTCGAGTGAAGGACCGTGGGGAGGGAGGATAATGGATAGAGGATAATTCGAGAGGTTTCCCAATATCCAGGACACCCGGGCCCACAGTTCATTCGATTCTTCGGCTATCGGGCATAGGGCATCCGCTTACCCAAAAAATGAAGGACCGTGACCCATACTTTGTCTCATCTCACCAACAAAACGGATGAGCTCGACTTTGGGGAACAGTGCCAGGAGGAGAAAGGTAGTGAGAAGATATACTAATCACCACAATATACACAAGCCGCTAATGCCAAGCCCCCAGGTGTGCAGCCATAAGATATCACATTCAATGAATCTTTCAAAACTCCAATACACATATTTGGAATAAAGGTCATCATCCCAGATCTCCCCATCCATCCCCAATTCTCTATTATGATTCCGCTTTTCACCAAACAGCTAGGAATAGATCCTAGTTTCACCTCTGAAACCTAGACCCTCCGAACTAATTTTCCTGATCCCCTTCACTCTCCAATCTCCATTCCAGACATTAAGATTTCCCAGTTTGACTAGCAGAGCACAATACTATTATCAGTTAGAATGTGAATCTGACATAGCCCTAAGGAGAGACCAAGCCAGATAAGACTGCCGTCCCACACCCCAAAAACCCATACAGCATCAGCTTCCCTACCCCATTCTCCAAGAGCACCCTTAAAACGGGCCAGCCCTTCTTTCACCCATGTTAATCCAGACCTTCAACTTCACAATCTCTGACTCGCCGGGAAATAACGCACGCACAATTGGATACATTGTCTTTGGTTGTTCACAATAGGAATTTTTGTTCCTTATGTTGCCTCCCCATCTCAGCCCTTTACACCAGATTGCATTTCTTTGGATTATGGGGCCGTTGAGGTTGGGTCTAAGCAATTCGTGGACTATCTTGTATGTCTGATATCTATGTACACTTTGGGGCTGAAGGCGCTTACCGGCGCCAGACTGATGTTGGGATGTGGGCTGGGAGCGGGAAGCGAGTTGCTTCTGATAATGAATGAGATCACTTAAATTACATACATGATCAGCCATCCACTTAAGTCCTTTCTTTTGGTCTATTCTATACAATCGAAGTCGTTCAAGCTGGGGCCACCAAAAATACTATCCCTTCACCCATGCACCCTGAGTGTATTTCAACATAAGGTGGGTTGGTACAACCAGTTGCCGGTCGGGCAAGGCGCCCGAGGCGCAGTTCGGACGAAAAGAGTGGTGTGTCGGAGGCGGGTGGAAAAAGGTATTCCCGGTTTCTGGGCCAGTGCGGGGTCATAGCTCAAGGATACTGGGTCTGTGGACATCCATTGGAACACCACGGCAACGCTGCTAGACTTCGACATCCTCATCCTTTCCCACAGATTGCGTTCTTTATTGACTGCTCGCGTTTTTTCATTACCCACCCGCCTCCCCGGACAAATATTCGGGCGCTCTCATTGCCATACGCGGACACATCGAGAGTAACGATCTCCCAGAGCAAAGGCAGCGACAACCCCACCAACGCCTCCGGCAGAGGAATCTTAGGACTGTGGGGCAGGAGGCTGCCCCCGGTGATACTCTCTTCTGGCATTTTCGTTATCTTATTTCCACCGTTTTTTCATGTAGTATCTAGTTTTTTCTTTTCCTTGTTGAAATTCTCTGTATATTTCCTATGTATATTCAACACACAACCATGTATTCGTTTACTTAGTTTGTGTTACGGCTCCGCCTGTCCACCGCTTACATTACTACAGCTAAGATATATATTATGGTGTTTTATTGTTTATTTCAGGATAATATCTTGGGATTTACCATGTGCTTTCCAATCAGGTGTTTAGGATTTTACGGTTGTTTATGCATCTCTTATGCACCATTCTTGGTCATGATATTTCTAATAATCGCTCCACACCCTTTTGTTTTCACGCACATTATTTGGGATTTACTTGGCTGAATTTCAGGGTCAAACATGTTCGCACTTATGTTTCTTACATTGTTGTCCCTATATTTCTCTTGCGCATATGGACGCGCAGTTTTCTATAAATAAGGTGCTACCACCCACCTGGCTTAGAAGAATTAAGAACTGGAACTCCTACCAATCCCTTCTTCAACTCCTCGCTAAGTGTGCCTCGCAACCCCTGTCATACTTGCGAAGTATTATCCACATAGAATAGATTGTGCCGCATTCACATTTTAAACATTCCTAACAAACTCTCTTGGCTTTGGAAGATTGGGTGATGATGAGCGAATTAGCTTGGCTTTTTTTCAAAAGAAAACACACGACTCTTCCACACATCCCACCTCCTTTATCTCCTGACACCGGCATCTGAGGTTGCAACGGAACTTAGGGCTAGCAGTGGCTGGGCGACTGGATGTCCCTCCGTACCGGCACCAGAGGGCGGTCTGCCATTGTGTCTGTCAGGAAGATTGGGGTTGACATTTTCCCGTTCAAGCAATAACCCAACCACTCCTTCGTGTCCATTGATGACAGCACATCCGAGTGGTGTTCGACCATCCACACCTGGGCGATTGGGGTCGACATTTTCCTGCTCCAGCAATAGCTTGACCACTCCCTCGTGTCCCTCAATAGCAGCACATCCGAGCGGTGTTCGACCGTCCACATCTGGGCGATTGGGGTCAACATTTCCCCGCTCCAACAATAACTTAATCACACCTTCGTGTCCCTCAACAGCAGCACATCCGAGTGGTGTTCGGTCATTCTTCTCTGGGCGATTGGGATCGACATTTTCCCGCTCCAGCAATAACTTAATCACACCTTCGTGTCCCTCAACAGCAGCACATCCGAGTGGTGTTCGATCATCCACATCTGGGCGATTGGGGTCGACATTTCCCCGCTCCAGCAATAGCTTGACCACTCCTTTGTGTCCCTTCAAAGCAGCCCATCCGAGTGGTGCTCGGCCATTCACATCTGGGCGATTGGGGTCGACATTTCCCCGCTCCAACAATAGCTTGACCACCCCCTCGTGTCCATTGAGAGCAGCACATCCGAGTGGTGTTCGGTCATCCACATCTGGGCGATTGGGGTCAACATTTCCCCGCTCCAGCAATAACTTAATCACACCTTCGTGTCCCTTCAAAGCAGCCCATCCGAGTGGTGCTCGGCCATTCACATCTGGGCGATTGGGGTCGACATTTCCCCGTTCTAGCAACAGTTTGACCACCCCTTCGTGGCCATTTATAGCGGCCCACGCGAGTGGCGTAAGACCTGTGCAATCTTGTTGGTTGGCGTTGTATCCTCTTGCATTTATCAGTACAGTCACAAGTTCAACAGTCCCGAAGAACGATGCCCAGTGTAGTCCAGAGAAGTGCGCAGAGGTTGCGATGCCTTCGATATATCTTGGATTCAGTACCTGCTCCAGAAGTGATACAGCGGATATGTGGTCTTCACACCGATTCAAGAGCTCTAGAGCAAGGGTCTTCGCATGGTCTGAGAGATCTCTGTTCATATGTATTCCCCAATACCTCGAAGAATATTTAAGGAATGGCATGTTTTGAGAGACTGAGAGAGAATGGGGTTTGAGGTTCTTCACTTGTCGCGAGTTCAGATAGGTTAAGCAGGTTTCTGAGAGCATCAAGTGAGGTTTGCGGAAGAGACCTTGGTGACCACAAAGGTATTCCTGTACCGTATAGTGGATTAACCGCACCACCGAAGCCTCCGCGTCCACTGTAATCAGGCCTTGGCAGCAGTCTAGCAAGGTGCCGATCGAGGGAACATTTTCTGGGTCAAAATCCGTTTCCCCTATCTCAACTGCCAGCGCATGACACAGCTCGTCCACATGTAATGGTCGTTCCGAATGGCAGACCCATGTCAGAGTGGCTATCGCAAGCGTCGCCTTTTCCTCTCCCTGAGCCTCTATCCGCTCTAGCGTCGCACTGTATACATCCCCTAACCCTGCCCCACCTTTTATTGATTTGAGCGTTTTCCTCCGCCGAGCAACCGTGGTCCCACGCAGGATTGCCTCGATGTGGAGAGAGGCCAGCAGGAATCTAGGTTCAAGAGTATCAATCAGTCGTTGATTTGAGGTATCTTTAATCTTAGTCTCATTCCTACATACGTTTCCGAACTTATCGCTGGAAGGCTTTCCATAATATCCTCTTCCAATGTGCTGCTCATCATATTCGGAATTGTGTCCTTCCTGAGTTTCTCGCGCAGGAATCTAAGAACCCCATCTTTCGTAGCCCGTATAAATAGAAACGTTGCCACCCCACCCAGCTCCCTCTCGACCTCACTCCGTACATGTGGCCTTCCGGTCATAAATAAGCGAGTGTTCGGAAACCCCTGCAGAATCTCGCCCAATGACCCCAGGACCACCATTCGATGCTCCGGCACACATTCATCAAGTGCGTCAACACATATAAATACACGCCTCGTGGTTATGATTTTCTGGAACATGTTCAAAATTCCTGAAACTTGGAGTCCTCTACCCCCAATCGACATTTTCTCCTTTCGAAAACCTCGGGCTATCATTTCCGGAATTTCCCCTTCCCCGCTAACGAGCTGTCTTAGTAGGGAGCCAAGCGTATTCACTGGTGACTGCTCACTCCGAGCGGCAAAGTCGAAGTAAAAACACGCAACGGTAGGATCTCCCTCCACGGCATCGTCGCACAGTTTATCTATAACTAGTGAACTGTCATCGTAGCCTATTAGCGATATTATTCCTTGAATCCCAGCAGCGACACGCTCTTACTTACGTGATGTAGCTCTTTCCCACTCCTGGATTTCCGTCGCAAAATAAAGTCCGATGATAAGATTCATCCCCCCTATCGCCCTTGTACCAGCGTTTGAATTCTTCAGTTTCCAGCAGCCATGCTCCTATACTGTCAACCCGCCGGGATGCAATGTCCCGATGCCGCAGCCGTGGCTCTAATGGAGATAGCCATGTCAGTACTTCTGATCTATCATCGACGGTGGTGTTGTATATATATTTGTTGAAAGAGTCTGTGTTATTGTTGTAACGGATATCGTTATTGTTGAAAGAGCCTATGGTGTTGAAACAGTTATCGGCATTGCCGGGGGAGTTATCGTTTTTCCTAAATGCTTTTGACATTTTTCAATTTTCACCGCCGTGAAGGTTGAGAGAAAGGTGTTGGTTAACTTGGAGTTTGTCGAACGCAGTCATTTGAGATTGGGGAAAAGCGGGGTAGATAAAGTCTTGTGCTTCTGACAACTCTATTTCCAATCACAGGATCCGAAGCCCGTTACACAACCGCCTGACGACTGGCCCCTTTACAAACTCAGATAGGATTCACATTTTTCCTTAGCCTCATGTTTAACCATACTTCCTCATGCCCTCTTTTTCTTTCAAAAATTCCAAAGGGACAGAAATTTCAGAAACCAATAACCTACTGGCCGTACCATTCCAAACTATTTTCTGTATCCACCCACGAAGCCATAGATTTCAATCCAAGCATTATGTGTTTCTAGCATCCGAGTTGCCGCTTAGGCGGCGCCAAGAAACTCCACACCTATGGTAGAGAGACCTAAGAGATGAGCATTCTTTTTGATACCGACTTCAGTGAGACGTAGGTGGCAGAATTAGGGGGCGTCTGGTCGTCCCGAGTTTTTCAAACCTTGATAATCACAAAACGAGAGTTTCGGCTAGCAACTGGAATAATCGCCAGTTGTCATAATCCAACATTTTCAACTTCCAAGAGGCATGTCTGGTCACCACAAAAATCAATTTAACAAATGTCCCTCAAAAAAAACCCAAATAATTATTATGCGAAATACAGTGGCACCTGTATTGCAATGCTTATTTTTTATTTTTTATTTATTCAAAAAGTTGATTCTGGTGGGTTATTGTAGCTTGTGTACACTCTTCCAAAATGAGAGTCTGTTGAAATACTGGTCGGATCAGTATTTCAGAAACCTCCATTTTGGCATGATTATTGAGTTTTGATTATTGAGTTTTTGTGGCAACCAGACATGCCACTCAAAAGCAAAATAGCATTTTGTGGCAAACCTCCATAACCGGGGTCAAAAGGAAGGTTTGAGGTGGCCACCAGACGCGCCCTTATTAGAGGACGAGAAGCGTTTTCACACTTTTCTCTTTAACGCTAAATTTGAGTGACAGGGGCCTTGTAGGGAACGCATATCGGCGCCGGCAGTGGCAGCGATGGAACCAGTGCCGAGACGATAGGGGCGTTGGCGCAAGCGTGCCAAGCTCACGACTTATCCGGGATAGCCCCCCGGGCCAACAACCATAGCGATCGCATCAATTCCATTTACAATAAATCGACGGTAGTGACAGCACTAGTTCCTTCCACTCCTAGGGGCTGATGGCCTCCACAACTAACAGCCTCCACAATTGAAGCCCCTCTCGACTCTCTTGCGTTCCAGACCCTTAAAACAACCCTCCGAGCCTTCCATTGCATCCCTACTGAGATACTCTTGCCTCTATTCTCCCACCCCCACCAGCAGCAGACGCCACCCCCACATTCCTACGTAAACACAGCCTCTACCTCCAATTACATCCTCCGCTAGGTCCAAAGCCTCATATTTGCACCCAAACCATACCAAAAACCCAAAATAAAATAAAACCCCCCGACTTTATCCCCGCATCCTCACATTATCCCTATTCCGGCGACCCGGGATTAGCGGTTTACAATGCAAGGTGACAGCCGATGGCCCGGCACACACACCAAGCCAATGGAATAAATGAATAAGTTTAGGCGATTGCCCTGTGGTGTTTATCTTCGGCTATGTATAATAATACCAGACTCCCATCGCGAGAGCCGGGAGTGCGCTGGAGTTTACCCCGGGCATCTTCTGGGGCAAGGGCGATCCATACGGTAGCTGTTTGGAAAAGCTGGGGTTATATGATAGGTTTTTTGTTTGGGGCAGGCTGGGAATTTTCCCGGGACAACTCATTCCGTGAGCCTACTGTACTCGAGTACTAGTACAGGTCTCCAGGGTTGTAAGTGTTAAAAAATAATTTTTGTGTGGGGCGGCGCCCTCCGCGTGGCAACCTAACTGGGTGACCGGATAGACAGGGATCAAAAACAATGTATCCCCCCATGTCCACACCCGAGTACTTGGGAAAGAAATATATATGCAGTCTTGATTTACCTGTGGTGCCTCAATATCACAACTAATGAAATAATAACGCAGACTGTTGCAAGAAAGATGATAAACAAGGCATACAGGCAACTTGGAAGAGAAAAAAAGCGTAACAAAACTTATAGAATTCGTAGCCCACTTCCACCGCCTACAGGTTCGCACTAAACTTCCACTGATCCCCCTCCTAATTCCTATCCTCCTATTTCCCCACTTCGTTCAGCCAATACCCTTGTATATCCCTCCAAACCTCATACCCGAAGAACCGAGACGAAAATTCCGAATCACTTCAGGCGAAGCATTCCACGGCCAGGGTTGGCACCATTCTGATTACCACTTCTCTCTCTCGTTGCTCCGGCCCATCGCGTGGGTGGTAAAGGGGCTGCTAGAAATTACCCCTCTGCGCTACCCTAGTAGCGCGCTTCTTCTGGTATGTTTTGGATACCGAAAGTGCTAGCGACTGCTGAATCTTCAAGCGAAATACGTGTGCCAGAAGCTTAGTAGGGCAGCCTGGTGTGGGCGGCGTCACAGGGGAGGGTCAAACTGCCGGAGGAGTAGAGGCAGTTTGGGAATTCTTTGCGAATGCAGAGTTACAATTTGTAGGCTTACTCACACAGGGCGAGGAGTTTTCCTATCCATTCGGGAGGGCTAGCATGATAGGGGAGGAAAGAGGTGGCTAGGAAGAGCACCTTTGGCCTTAGTCTTTGTGGATATCTCGCATCTTGTCTACATTTGCTTCAACCTGTTTAATATGTGAATGCGGCACAATCTATTCTATGTGGATAATACTTCGCAAGTACGAGGAGGGTTGCAAGACACGCTTAGCGAGGAGGTGAAGAAGGGATTGGTAGGAGTTCCGGTTCTTAATTCTTCCAAGCCAGGTGGGCGTTAGCACCTTATTTATAGAAAAGTGCGCGTCCATATACGCTAGAGAAATATAGGAAAAACAATGTAAGAAACATAAGTGTGAACATGTTTGACCCTGAAATCCAGCCAAGTAAATCCCAAATAAGGTGCGTGGAAACACAAGGGTGTGTAGTGATTATTAGAAATATCATGACCAAGAATGGTGCATAAGAGATGCATAAACAACTGTAAAATCCTAAACACCTGATTGGAAAGCACATGTTAAATCCTGAGATATTATCCTGAAATAAACAATAAAACACCATAATATATATCTTAGCTGTAGTAATGTAAGCGGTGGACAGGCGGAGCCGAAACACAAACTAAGTAAAAGAATACATGGTAGTGTGTTGAATATACATAGGAAATATACAGAGAATTTCAACACAACCATTGTAGCACTCCTCCGCTACCAGAAGGACCATGTCGAATTGATCCCCATCCTTTCACAGCATTTGGCTATCTTCCCATTAGCACCTCTCAAAAGCGAAGGAAACACTAGTTTGTAGATCTCTCCCCATCCAGCGATTGGCCGACTGGTCCGCAAGGAACCCAATCAACTTACGATCCGACAATATATCCCTCGTCTTGAGCAACAACCTATACCCCAAATCCCTCGACGACGTAGGCTTGCCCGGGTGCCCAGCCAAGCACTCCCTAATTGTGGAATTAACTCACACAGCTGGTATGGTGACACTGTGGTAACCTCGCAACCCCCCTCTTATTACTCATATTTTCCGTTCTCTCCGCCAACAGCGAAGGTCTAAATTGAAACACCCCGGGCTGCTCATAATTTAGTATTTCTCTAGCCTTCCCGGAAAATATATCGTTGTAAGACAACTTGTCGATCACCATTGTACAATATGAATATGATCACAGCTTTCTACTTAACTCAGATTTCCGGCTCATCTATAGCAGCTGGCTTAAGAGGCTGGCGTATAATTACGGTTCACCAAGTTGGTGCATTTCTGCTAATTGGGTAGTGCCAGCTATAACTTATCAGATGGGTAGAGGTCGAATTTAACGCACTCATCATGGCAGAAATTGGATGGGCTCGGTGGAATGGTATGTATTTTTCTGGTCAGCATGAGGGATTCGAGTGCTAATCGGTGTCGCGGGGAATATCATCTGGGGATCGCAACGTTTGGGTTGATTCTCTTGTTCACGGTCGCTCCAGTAACACCTATCCTAGGTCGTCATGCATTGCGAAGAGAACTGTATCTGCGGTTTGTCTATTTGTCTATCTATCCATCTATCGCTAAGGGAAAACGAGGGGGAAATGAATACATAAAGAAGAGTTGAAAAAGGGAGATTTTGGAAGGAGGAATCTATTCTACTGAGGAAAGGTAACCAAGATAAAGCATGGAAGATAAGAAGAGGGATAGTTCCCCGGTTGCTGTGCATTGGGCGAGATGGGCGGGGGTGTGTGAACCTTAATCGGTAAACATTAGCAAATATTCGAGGGTTTCAGGGGGTATATGCCTACATATAGGTGGCATTGCCCGGGAATGGCGGCAGGGACGAATTAAGGCTAGGTTTTTCGGGCTGGCGGAGGGGGCTCACAGGATGGTGAGGAAAGTAATAGTATATATAAGATATCTAGAAGTAGAGGAAGGCTTGGGTTGGAAAGGGGGGGGTGCCATTCGATTTGAGCGCAATAGATAGAGCATCCAATACCTCTACTGCGCAATAGTTTCGTCATAAGTAGTGGGGAAGCTGCGCATCTAGGGTTTCGACAAATTCCGGAGATTGCAATAACTGCGCAATTCTCTCATGTCCCCTTCTAACAGCATAAGGGAGCGGGGTGACACCATACTTATCTGGGAGATTTAGGGTTAACATCTCCCCGTTCGAGCAATAGCTTAACCGCTCGGGTTCGCGTCTCCGACTAGCAGCCGACGAGAGAGGTGTTCCATCATCCTTATCCGTGTGATTGGGGTCGACATCTTCCCGTTCAAACAATAACTTGACCACTGCTTCGTCTCCCTGATTAACTGCCCACCACAGGGGTTTTTAATCATCCTTATCGGGGCGATTGGGGTCGACATCTTCCCGCTCTAGCAATAGCTTGACCACTCCTTCGTGTCCCCCACCAGCGGCCCACGAGAGTGGTGTTTGATCATCCTTATCCGCGTGATTAGGGTTGACATCTTCCCGTTCAATTAGCAACTTGACCAAGGAGTCTCTGATTAACAGCCCACCAGAGGGGGGTTCGATCATCCTTATCTGGGCGATTGGGGTCGACATCTTCCCGTTCCAGCAACAGCTTGACTACTCCCTCGTTGCCCTTACAAGCAGCCCATAATAATGGTGTTCGATCAGCCTTATTATCCGGGCCATTGGGGTCGATATCTTCCCGTTCCATCAATAACTTGACCACTCCTTCGTGTCCCAAACTAGCGGCCCACGAGAGTGGTGTTCGATCATCCTTATCCCGGCTATTGGGGTCGACATCTTCCCGTTCCAGCAACAGCTTGACCACTCCCTCGTTGCCCTTACCAGCAGCCCACAATAATGGTGTTAGATCATTCTTATCCGCGTGATTAGGGTTGACATCTTCCCGTTCAATTAGCAACTTGACCACTCCTTGGTGTCTCTGATTAACCGCCCACCAGAGGGGGGTTCGATCATCCTTATCTGGGCGATTGGGGTCGACATCTCCCCGTTGAAGCAACAGCTTGACCACTCCTTCGTGTCCCTCACTAGCAGCCCACGAGAGCGGTGTTCCATCGTCCTTATCTGGGCAGTTGGGGTTGATATCTTCCCGTTTCAGCATTAACTTGACCACTCCTTCGCATCCATTTCTAGCAGCCCACCAGAGTGGTGTTCGATCATCCCTATCCGCGTGATTGGAGTCGACATCTTCCCGTTCAAGTAATAATTTGACCACTCCTTCTTGTCCACTTCTCGCCCCCCACGTGAGTGGTGTACCACCCGTACAGTCCTGTTGGTTCATCTTGTAACACTCAGCATTTATCAATATTGTCACAAGTTCAACAATCCCGAAGAACGATGCGCAGTGTAGCCCAGAAAAGAGCGGAGAGGGGGTGATGAGTCTGTTATGTCTAGGATCCAGTACCTGCTCGAGGAGTGATACCGCGGATATGTGGTCTTCGTACCGGTTCAGGAGTTCCAACCCAAGTGTCTTCGCATGGTCTGAGAGATCCTTGTTCGTATGTATTCCCCAATATCTCGCACAATATTTGAGGAGTTGCAAGCTTTGAGGGGGTGGGAGAGAGCTGGATGGAAGGTTCTTGACTTGTTGCGAATTCAGATAGGTTAAACAGGTTTCTGCAAGTGTCGAGTGAGGTTTACTGAAGAGACCAGGATGACTACAAAGGTACTGTTGGACTGTATAGTGGATTAACCGCACCGTTGAAGCCTCCGCGTCGACTGTGATTAGGCCTTGGCAGCAGTCAAGCAATGTATCGATCGAAGGAACATTTTCTGAATCAAAATCCGTTTCTCCTATCTCCACTGCCAGCGCGTGGCACAGTTCATTTACCTGTAACGGCCGCTCCGAATGACAGATCCATGTGAGAGTGGCCATCGCAAGTCTCACCTTTTCCTCGTCCTGGGCCTTGATACGCCTTAGAGTCGCGCCGTATGCATCCCCTGACCCTGCACCATCCTTTATTGACTTGAGTATTTTTCTCCGCCGGCCGGTGGTGGTACCTCGCAGGATTGCGTCGATGTGGACAGATGCCAACAAGAATCTAGGTTCAAATACGTTAGTTATTAATTTGAGGTAGCTTTAGTCTTAAGAAGCCTCGTTCCTACATACGTTTCTGAGCTTATAGCGGGAATGCTTTTCATAATATCTCCCTCCAATGTGCTGCTCATCATATTCGGTATTGTGTCCTTCCTAAGCTTCTCGCTCAGAAACCTGAGCACCCCATCATCCGTAGCCCGTACAAATACGAAGGTTGCCGTCCCACCAAACTCCCTCTCCACCTCACTCCGCACATGTGGTCTTCCGGTCATAAATATGCGGGTATCCGGAGACCCCCGGAGAATCTGGCCTAAGGATTCCAGAACCATCATTCGATGCTCCGGCACACATTCATCAAGTGCATCAACACATATAAATGTACGCCTCGTCGCCGCGATTGTCTGGAACATCTTCACAATTCCCGGAACTTGTAGCCCTCTACCACCAATCGACATTTTCTCCTTTCGAAAATCCTGGGTTATCATTTCCGGGATTTCCCCCCTTCCACTAACGAGCTGTCTCAACAGGGCGCCAAGCATATTTACCGGTGATTGTTCATTCCGAGAAGCAAAGTCGAAATAAAAACACGTAACGGTAGGACCTCCCCCGACGGCATCGTCGCACAGTTTATCTATAACTAGTGAACTGTCATCGTAGCCTATTAGCAATAGTATTCTTCGATTCCCCACAATGATACACGCTCTCTTACACGATGTAGCTCTTTCCCACTCCTGGATTGCCGTCGCAAAACAATATCGGGCGATAGAATCCATCCTCCCTACTGCCATTGTTCCAGCATTTGAATTCTTCAGTTTCCAGCAGCCATGCTCCTATACTATCGATCCGCCGGGCTCCGATGTCTCGATGCCGCACCCGTGGCTCTAATGGAGATAGCCAAGCCAGTATTTCATTTCTGTCATCGAGGGTGATGGTGTTAAAGCTATTCGCGACGATGGTACAGTTATCGTTATTGCTGAAGGCCTGTGACATTTTTCACTTCCCACTGTTTTCAATGTTGCTGAGAGCGGAGTGTTGATTAAATCGGGGTTCGTTAACGAAATTTCCTGGAGTTGAGGAAATGCGGGGTTGATGAAGCCTTGCTCCCGGTTGACGGCTTTCCAATCACTTGACCCAGGACTTGTTACACAAATGCCCGAGAATTCATTTTATTAGAAGCTCTACGGGATCCACAGGTACCGTACATTGCCGGTAATCTTACGCCGAGCTACCTAGGTCCATATCTTTTTTTCTTTTCATACATTCCGAAGGGGCAGGGTTTTGGAGAACTATTCTAATCGCACAGTTCAAAACCATTGGTAGTATCCGTTTTCGAAGCCATAAATTCATACCCAAAAATCATGTGTTGCTCTACTGCAGCATAACAATCGAGAGTTTGCGCAAGGAGACCTAGGCGGTGCTGTTGTGAATGAAATTTAGCTCCACTTAGTTTGCACTACTTAACTAGCCTGCTGATAACTTAGCGAGGTTAGATAGCGGTTGATAACTTTGCTTGGGAAGGGAAGCACACTGGGGCCCAAGTTGAATTGTGGGTGGGTAGGTGTCACGTTTACTACAGGGGTGGCTATTGGTTAGTCTTGGCGGACAAGGTGGGGGGGGACTCTAAGTATTGTGATTTTCGAAAAGGTCGTCGTATCGAAGGAGTCGCGGTGCGAGCAGGAGCGATCTTTTTTTTTTCTTTGAATGTCTCAACGCACGGTGTTTGCAATGGGTCAGGCTGGATTTTCCTAGGCAAAGAGAGTCCCCAGAGAAGTAGTCATACCTTCCACCGATCTATTATTTCTCACTCTAATTTATGGATTATCCTACCAATGCCGGCACCCAGCCCACCAGAGGTTCTTCATCTGTGCCTTTGTCGTTTAGAGCATAATGAACCTATTCAACAAGTTGCAATAGATGCTAGGCTTTCGATCCGGACTATTCAGAGAGCAAAAGCATGTGATCTCCGATATGGAAGTGTTTTCCCACCTCAGAATTCTGGCGGAAGGCCAAAAAGGATAGACAATGATGTTATGAATGTAAGTTCTATTCTATTAATTGGTATTAGAAGGTGTCGTAGCTAATAATATATCAGTGAATACTCGTACTGCTGAAGGAGCAACCATATTTATATCTTGATGAAATCCGTCATGCGATCTTTCGGGCATATTGCTTGCAGGTAGCTGTTAGTACTGTAGGGAAATCACTTGCAAGAGTGAAATGGAATAAAAATATAGTAAGTATTATTACCTTTAGGAACTATAAATGCCAGTGGTCTGAATGGTATTGGACTTTGCTAATATTTATGGTGCACAAGGCTATTAAGGCAGCAATAAAAAAGAATGGAGTGCTTCGTGACGCTTATACATACGAGATTTCTGTATATAAGCCTTTTCAGCGAGTTTTCGTGGATGAAAGTGCTGCCAATCAACGAGTGAGCAATAGGAAAAAGGTTTGGGGACCTCGAGGCACCAGGGTAGTTAACTGTTTGCCATTTGGTAAAGGGGAAAAATATTCCATTTTGCCTGCGTTCATAGAAGAAGGATTCTTGTGTCAGGATATCTTGCAAGGTAGCTTTACGGCAGAAAGCATTTTCCTATTTGTTCGCAATACCCTACTACTATGATGTTATCCATATTCCGGCAAAAATTCAGTTATTATCATGGATAACTGTCAAAAACATAGAGGTAAAATTATAAGAGAAGAAATAGAAAAGGCAGGATGTATCTTAATAATGTTACAACCAGACTCACCAGATTTTAACCCAATAGAACTAGCATTTGGGGTGGTTAAAAAATGGATAGCTAAACATCACGGGGAATTTGCTGAGGCAATAATAGCGGATAAAATGCCTACTTTCTTCTGCTATGCTCTTTCTACAATTACTGAAGCACATGCATGTGCATTTTGTAGAAAGACTGGATATATGTAACATTGATTAACTTAAAACATTTCATCAATATCATAGTCATTCTCATACCAGTTTTCATATACTTCTTCCTCTTCAATTTCCAATAAGCCCTCATTTAAGTTATTAATACTAGTAGTATCTTCTGTATTTAAGGTATTCTGATACCACCAATAACTCTGTACTTCATCCTGTATTATACACAACAAACTACTTGCCTGAGAAATGCCTGATTGAGATAAAATAGAAAGAATTGTACTGAAGTTACTTTTACTAATAATAGACTTATAAATAAAACCTTCCTGCTTTAAAATTGCCAAAATTCTATTAAGTGAGGTAGCCTTTTGAGGGTGTTTTTGTTGCAGCCAAAGAAAGTATCTATTAACAACCTCAACTGAAGAAGAATTACAAAGAGTAGGAAGAGATGGTGGGGGTGAGGAAATGAATAGTATAGTGGCAGTAGTGGTGGTAGCAGTAGTAGTAGTGGTAGCAGTGGTAGGAACGGGGGGATGGGGGTTGAATTTGAGTGCTTGGTTGACCGGAGAGGACGGGCAGCAACCGCAGGGGAACGAGCAGAAGATTCAAGGCGAGTATGCTTTTTTATTGATAATGAGGGAGTCTCTGTAAGATCAATTGTTGATTTAAGAGTAGTCTGGGAACATGAGTGCTTTAAAGGTGGATGAATTGGTTTGGACCTCTGAGTAGGTTCTTGAACTTCCAAAGTTGATCGTTTGTGTTTTTTATGTTGTAAAACTGGCTCCGGGGATGGAGTTCGGAATCCACGCAACTCATATGGTGGTTTCTTAATAGTAGTCTCAAGCTCTACAATTTGTCTTGCCCATTCGGCAATATCATTGTAAGATAAGTGAAGATGATACTTAGAGTGAGATGTGGTAATAAATGGTTCCTTCACACGGGAACATGATAACCCATTAAGCTTTTTCCCAGAGCATGCATGAGCAACACGGATAATTTGATAAGCAGTTGAGTGATCGGGTACTGGCTTATTTTGCAGGCGTTCCAGCTCTTCCAAAGATGCACTCTATTGACCATATATTAATAAGAATATCATTTAAATCGGGTCATAATTTCAATATACCTTTCGGGTTGAGGAACTTGCTAGTATAGCTAAGCTATTAGGTGCACTATTCAGAGTATCAAATGCTATAAACTCTGGCGTGATATCTAGTGATACCTGCCAAGCTTTTGATACCGTTCCTGTATTATGACGAATTTCAAGCTCCTCAATTATTGCTGCCCAGTTACTCTTATCGCGAATCCCAACTGGGCCGCTTATTTCTATTGCACCGATTGCTATTATTGAGACTCAAAATCGCTTAAAGCGAAAGTTGATTGTATCTAGTACTGCAGGCACTGGTGATTAGTGTTCGTTACGGGGCCTCCGGGGCCCCGAAACTGGCGGCCCCCCGCCTCAATTCCCCGCCCCGCCCCGGTCAATGGCCCGGGGCGGGCCGTTTCTTTTTTCAACCCCTGCCCCTGCCCCTGTCCAGGCCCCCGCCCCGTTCAATGCCACGAACAGCCCCCCGTCAATGAATTTTCTCCGCCCACGGCCCCGCTTTTTCGTATATTCCCCTCTCGAACATTGCTCTTTTGATACATGATTGAGTAATTGTGTGAGCATATACAAGTCCCTGGGATGAATGAACCGAACACCGCCGTGGTTACGGGAGCTGAAAGCCCTTTGCCAAGGAGCCCCCTGGTGTTCAGTCCATTCATGCCAGGGACGTGTACCAAAAACCACATACCTCAAACTATATACGGGCATTTATTTGCATGGAATGATTGATACAATATGAACCGGAATAATTCACAACACCGATTGGATGTCCGAGTTGCTTAGTCTAGTAACGTATATTGTCTCAGCAAGCCATACGCCTAATTCATAAGCCCAATTCATACACTCTATTCACAGGTTCAAATCATATGCTCAATTCATAAGCCTTATTCATCCGCTGGTGCCATATGCCCAAATCATACACCCAAGCCATACGCTCAAATCATAGGCCCAAACCATACACACAAACCATACGCCCAAATCATACGCTCACATCATACGCCCAAACCTGATACACAAACCATACGCCCAAATCATACGCTCAAATCATACGCCCAAGCCATACGCCCAAACCAGACGCCCAAGCCATACGCCCAAGCCATACGCCCAAATCATAACCACAGTCGTGCTATGGAGTTACTGTGTTCAGAGTTCATATAGCAAAATGGTGAGGTTAAAGAAAGAGTGTATTTATAGTAATAAGAGTTCTATAAAAGGTAATTATGCTAAGTTAGATGTGACTCGGAGGTTTGAGTTAGTCGTATGATTTGTGTAAAAGTGAGAAAAGACTGCCCCGTCCCCCCCACCACATGGGGACAACACCATGGAGTAATAGAAAACAAGAAGAATGAAAGTCATAATAGTTGAAAAAAGAGGTGAATTAAGAGAAAGAAAAAGACAATCCCTGAATATGCTTAGGTGGTAGCGCTCCCACCAGCACCAGCTCCTGCCCTCCCACCACCACCCCCGGAGCGCGTCGGCATCCTACCGCCACGACTGCTCCAACCACTCCCACCAGGGCCCGCAGAGCGCCTACGAGCCCCACTCCAACCACTCCAACCTCTACCACGAGTCGGCTGAACTGGCGTCCGCGGGGTACGACTACTAGCCACAGCCCCAGACGGCCCTGTTCCAGCGGGGTGTGCAGGTGTGCCTCCGACGGCCCCGGTCACCACCCTACTACTACTGCCACCACCCCCCCCTGTACCCACATGCCCGGTATCATGGTCTCCCTGGGCACCTCTCGCATCACCTTCCTCGCTACCACTTCCATCATCAGCAATAACGGACCCTGCGTCTGATCCGTCGGCGTTGCGTCCTGACGCAAGCGACGCCTCTCCTGCATCCCATGCGTCCTGTGCGTCCTGACTTGCGTTGCAACGCCCCGCCACATCCCACGCTTCCAGATGCTACCTGGCAACGTTCCTTGCGTCCTGACGCAACCTGGCGCCCTCCCTACGTCTGCACTACCCCAGACTCTTTCTCTCATCTCTTCTTTCTCCTGATGCGGCGATAGCTCCTCATCACCTCTTCTCCGCGTCCTGACCCACCCCTCAAACCCCTCGTGTAATCACAACTAATTTGCTGCTTGCTCCGACGTCGCCTGGTGTCTGGGGCGGCAGCACCTTTTTTGGTCCCTCCCGGGTCTCACATCTCACGCCTCACTGGTCTGGCGAACTAATGATATAGGTTTCAAGAAAGTCGCTTATATATCTTCTACTATATAGAGTATCAATATGTAGGATTCTCACGCATAGCCGAATCCTGATTCTCATGTATCGCCGAATCCTGATTCTCACGCATCGCCGAATCCTGATTCTCTCATCCGGATTCCTTAATAAACCTCATTAAATGTTCTCAAATCAATCCCGCTATTTACAAGCCATCGCCGGTCCTCCTCCGGCATCAGGTGTGCCAGACCGAGAATTGTTCCTATATCAACTATTGTAAACCCTCGGGTGTCTTCCCTCATCTGCACTGTAACCAAGCCATGCAGATCCGATAGACGCCCTGAGTTCACTGGGGTCAGCAACTGAACACCGGCGACTCGACACACAGTATCCTCGGATCTGGGGTCCCTGATCTTCAAGAGGGCTACTAGCTTTGCCGGGAGACGACCCCTCAGCGCACCATACATTTCTTCTGTGCCCGCTTGTACCCAAACCCAATCATTGCGACTGCCCTGGTTTCTAAAGTGTAGGGTGCCCGTGGATCGTGCACGGTGGATCTCGTAAACATCGGCTTCTTGGAATGTAAGAACTGGGACTTCGAGTTGTGTCAGTAGTTCAATGGGAAGTGATCGAAGCGTCGCATGGTCTTCCGGGAGACCGTGGTCTATCGGCAGGTTATGCCTGCTATATCGTATCAATTCACGATATATAATCTCGAGTGAGACTCCCGAGATCCTGCTAAAATCAACGATATTGGACACATCGCCCCGGCGTCCCTTCAAGATCCTCCTACAAATGACTGGCGGCGATACCGTACTGGTTGTCCTATCTAAATGCTTCAGGACGTCGGGGGAGAGATCTGCGCCGCGATTTTTCAGTGATTGCAAGTTCAATAGTCTCATCCGGATTGCATGTTGACGGCCGTAGCTATGCACGATCTGGCGCGCGGCATCATTTTTATTTGACTGGCGCCATCCTTCCTTGATTTGCGTCTTGTGAGCTAGCTCTCCAATCTCCGTGGAATACATCGGAATATTGCCAAACTGGCGTATATGGTCACAAAAGTGGCTTAGTAGATGTATCTTAATAAAGTTGAAATGTGATTCGCCGTGAATCATGTCCATACGCAGTTCATCCTCTTCGTCTCGATCGTGGTCGCGCATCCGGCGCCGTTGGGATGGGGCCACTCGCTCCCTTATCAGGGCTCTCTGACGTC
>Ga0307517_10004194_pt1 | contig 22232 bp, 24 predicted proteins | sample 23_EM_MG_FD_194515 | JGI IMG/M metagenome (GOLD analysis project Ga0307517, IMG submission 194515) | Populus trichocarpa ectomycorrhiza microbial communities from riparian zone in the Pacific Northwest, United States - 23_EM | ecosystem: Host-associated > Plants > Roots > Unclassified | place... | reverse complement strand
CCTATTGTTATTCAAACCCTTTACCTCAAATACAGGTTCAATATTTGGCTTGGCATTAAAACTAGCATAGCCACATGTAACACTAATTTTAAAGCCTCGTGTACGTTTTGAATGGCATGAACCATACTAGGGTGTGAGCAAAAGTACGGCGAACTGTGGCTGATGCGTTAAACTTTGCAGGGTAACAGATCCTACCAGCAATTATGATTGGCTCTCCCGGACTGCCAAGCATTGCAATTGGGTGAGTGAAAAAAGTCTGGCGAACATCGTTTCATCCCAGATTCAAGAAATTGATGCAATGACACATGGATTGAAATAAATACAAAGATGTAAGCTCTTAAATCTCAATCATTGTAACTGCGAATAGCAATCCAAATCAAATGTAATTTTACCTTCCATGTTACACATGCTTTATCCCTTAGAGCAATTACTTGGACTCTCTCATCTCTTGTTGTTTCTTTGCCACTTGGATTACCTCCAGCTGGCGCAGAATAATCAGCTTGCGTACCCTTAAGCTTCATGACTTAAATGCCGCTTGGGCAAAACAAACCACCCTGGAACTAACTTTGTCTTAATTTGGTACAATAGCTCAAGTAGGTATCTGATATAATTTACCTGCTTCGTGTGTGAATGGGCAGGGTGAAAAGGGCCTTAGAAGACTCCTCTCATCCGCGGTTCAGCAGTCTTGAAAACAGTAATTCTGTCGCAAGGTGTGCGAACGGGCAGGGTGAAGAGGGCCTTGGAAGGCACCTTTTTTTTATCGGCTGTTCGGCAGTATTGAAATCAGTGATGCCTTCTCAAAGGTTCTGGTGGGTGCTGTCAGTGGTGGGTGTTATCGGTTGTCAGAATGAACGAGAAACTGGTTGATAAGAGAGCTCGCTACCTGTCATTTGCTGGTCGCTGCCAAGCCTTTTTTTTTTTGCTTCCTTAAGACCCGCACCAATCAGAATGACTTCGCCAGACTTACCCACAACCCCCGGTACGAGTATTCGAATCCCGTACTACCTAACGTGCCCGTGCCTAAACCTCCAACAAACGACAAGTACGGTAACCCAAGAATATATCCCGCACCCCCACTTCCTCGCCAAGGACCCCCTCCCCTTAAAAAAAAAAAAAGAACGAAAAAAAAAACATAATGATCTAACCTCCTTCCTCCCCTCGCGTGACACCCTGGTACTCGAGTAGGGAATAACAAAAAATAAAATAACACTCAACGCAGGGTCCATCACCGTATCGTTCATACTAACCGCACAGTAGCGCACGCTTATAATAGCATTCCATACGAAAGGCCACTCGCTGACGGAGTTTTTATCGGCGCTTTGGTGAGCGCGGTGTAGGGGTAGTTAAAGTTAGTTAAGCAACACAGTAAGACGGGAACCAAGTACCCGTGGACGCTCATTCCCCACTACTTGAGTGCGATTGGTCGCGAAGACGAGCGAACGGTTGAATCGCACAAGTAGCTATGTTAAGATCGCGCTCGGTTGGTAATTTAATTTCCCGGGGGGGAACCAATCGGCTTGGGTTATCCATCTGAGCACTCGAGTACGGGGACGATTCTATCTTTGTCTGGACTCTCGTTGTGGGGAATCTTCGGGGTTAGGGTTGTGTATTAATAGGTGTGCGACGGAGGCTGGGAGGGATTATTGCAAAATGGGGGAGGTTTTGGAGATGGGTTCGTTTCGTCTTGCTTGGTGCCTTATTGGTCCCGGGTAATAGTGATAGTATAGTATAGGGTATCACACTGCTAAACTGTGCGGATTCCGCTCGGGGTGCACAACACAGTACCGTATGGCAGACGATACGCTGGGTAGGGGTATCAAACTGTGATACCGTAGCAGACGGTAGCAGCATTGATTCACGATACGGCACCGTAAAACAATTCCGCACCCGCAACAAACATAAGTCTCATCCATTTATTACCCGAATATTATTGTACTATTACCTTAACTTATCACACCTCGCCCTGTTTTATCCTACAGTGGGAACACAGCGCCCTATCGAACCATAGGCCAAGAAAAATGGAAAAAAGACATCACTTACCCCCCCTCATGATATTCAAACGTTCGCCCTCCTCAATCCCCCCCTACCCTCCCGGCCTCACAAACCCGCAACACAACAAACCCCAGATGAGTAAAAAGAAACACCCCCTATCCACTCCCGCCTCACGGGTGTAGCCCTACCCGTCCGCTCCTTCCCACCCGTACCGTACCTGTTTCTGCGTTTTGAGGCGCACGTGAGGCTCCCGCCCACAACAGCAATGGCAACGACAGCGCCCGCCCCAGCCTCATCCACCCAAGTAATACAGTAGACTAGGTTGCGATACCTCCTCATCCCAGCTCATCGCAATGGCAAAACAGCAAAATTAGAAGACCCCGATCACCGGTGAAGCAGCCCCGAAAAGGAAGCTCAAAAAAATAGCAAAAAGTAAGCGAGCAAGGTCAGTCGAGGTATAAAAATTACCCAGCTGAGCTAGGGAGAAGAGAAGTGTACGTATGTATAGTATCGGAAGGGGTTAGAGCCATTTATTATGCCAGATGCTAAGGCCCGGTGAGGGCGTATGTAGGAGTGTCAGCGCCGCGTTGTACTCGAGTACTGTGGGTAGGTCATTGTTAGATGGGGGAAGGTGAGCAGTTGGGTATGTTACGGAGATAGTGCCATTATGAACCGTCAGGAGAAAGGCTCCGTTGCAAAATAGCAGATACTCCGTGTATGTTAGTATGGTAAAACTGTCCTCACCGGACCCCTTCTTTAATTGGATTCCTTCGTTCTCTCCCCTCCCCCACAGTGGGGAGCTAGAGGGATCCAGGGCAAGGCTGGGTGGGCACATGAGTGAGAAGTAGTGATTTGTGCCAAGCCATTGGATTGGGCTGTCGCCTTGTGGTACCGTGCCCGCTGGCATTCTCGCAAGTGCCGAGTCATGATTCCCACTACGTTTCCTGAAGAACTTCCTATAATTATAATACCGTACATTTTTTTGATTGCAAGAATGGGGGGAAAGGCAAAAAAAGTATTCTGATCACCGAAACTGGGTAACTTGCCTGTTCCAGATTCCTCAGGTTGTGATTGTTAAAGGGCCCACGGGGTTAATTCTCCAGAGAAGGAAGGGAGCCAAGGCCAGGCAAGGTTGTGAAGCTTCTAGAACCTACAATCTCCAAATGACGAATCCGTTTCGACAAGGCGGAGAATTTCTGTTTTCTTTCCCGTTTTATTTTTCCCGTTTTCCCCTTCATTCTCCTTCCTATCCCGTCTTGGCACCATGAGGCGCCCAGACCTCCTCCGGTCTGGGAATCAGGGATATCGTGGTTACCCCCTTTTGGGGTCTTAATTCCAGGTTGTGTATGCTACAAGTAAAATGCCAATAGTCTGGTTTAAACAGCACCAAAGCCCCGCAAAGACTATCCAGTGCCACCACCGCTCTTAGGTCCGGTTTGCTTGGGATTCCCCTGATCCGGTACCCTGCCCGTGGGCTGGGGTTGGTAGCGTGGTGGTGTCACGCTGGACCGTTTCTCAGGATGGATGCCACGCACGCGAAGCCACTATCAGGAAGTTGAAAGCGTGGGAAGTGTCTGTGCTTCCTTGTGTAATATCAAATGTGTTAAGTGGCTTCTGATGACCCTTTTTTTCCCCCTTCGCACATACTCGTAGGATGCGTACCATGACCGCTTACGGTATTCCTTCCCTTCTTTTCACACAAGTGTGGCGGAGGGTTGGGAGGTTCATGTTCGGAACCTATCCGCCTCAACCACTCTACATACAAAACCTTTCTCTTTTCTCATCTTCACAGCCACCGCATACTCATAACTGTACTGATTACTCTAGTACCGCACACCGGTAGAATGCAATGAGCTGTCGTACAAATGAGACAATCACAAACTCTAAAACACAGCAACTTACTGTGCTATGATAGTACTGTAGCAAAATCCATCAGGGTATCTGGTGGTTTAGGGTTTGTTTCAGGGCCTGATGGAAGACCCTTCCCTCCGCATTTACATCCTGCTGCCCCTATCTTAACACGGGCAGATATAATACAAATGATAATATTAGGATACCGATATTCCCTTGCAATTGAGCTGCGGGGCTCCGTTAGCTGAAAGGACTTGCGAGCAGAAGGAATATCGGTATCTTCACTTGTTTCCCCAGTGCTCAAGATCCTTTTGGGTATTTCCTTCCGGTCAGGCAAGGTCATTCAAAGCTTGGCTGTTGATCCATTCACTCGTGAGAGGTGGGGTAACCAAAAAAAAAAAAGGAAAACTTCGTTCTCGCAAAGATCTGCGGGTGTCGAAATCGGGGCACGGATTTATACCTTCATAGAGCTAGGGAGAGTTTTTTTTCCCTTCGATTTTTTTATTAATTATTACAAGTATTATACGGTGTAAAAATAGGTGTGTGAGGGGTTTTTATAGTTCTGGGCGGGTTGGCCTTTTTTAAGGTGGAGAGGGAAAGCAAAAGAGTACGGGATACATCGCGTGCCTTACAAAAATAGGTGTTTATCCGGGTCAAAGGTACGATCTGTACCAACCAACCAAAGGGCCCCCTTTTTCCCATCCGACAGCTCTATTACCGGAATAGGAAATTTGTAGATCCATTTTGATCAACTCACTTGGTCGAGGATGAAAGACAGAATGACCGATGCGGGGTTGGTCGGTTCTCAGTAAAAATACTTTGTGGCGACCAATCGCTCCTCCTGTCCAACCCAGGGTCCTTTTCTTTTCTTTTTTCGCAACTGTTTCTCCTCCGAAAAATCTAACCGAGGATGAAAATGTGGGTTCAACCACGAGGGAATCGCTGATTGGTGAAAAGGGGCAGGGGGCTGCAACCATTCTTGACTCGTTGGAGACTAAATATACCCTTTCACCCCTGCGCGGATCTTAAAACAGCAACCGGCAGGAATAGACGTGTGGGTGTTTTTAGCTTAGCGGGAGAAGAAGGTGTGATTGTGCGGGTGGGTGGGGAGGTTTTTCTTTTCTTTTCTTTTCTTAAAAAGAAAAAAAGAAAGTTGAAGAAGGGGAGGGATAATACATAAGGGCGTTGAGATCCCGAGATCTGGTGAATAATTAAACGAACAAGCCTTTAGTCTTTTGTTGAGGGTAGAAGATTCCAACCTTTACCTTTTTGATTCTTTGTTTTTATTTGCGTTTGCATTTGTTTGGTAAAAGGCTCCGGAGCTTGATACTACCACCACCACTACTACTACTTCGTACAACTATCTTCCCACACAACCTACCACAAATTACCATAATCAAAATGCTCGCAATCCAGTTCCCCTCGTCGCCCATAGACGCAAGGACACCTACCCCACCAACATCCCACCACGCAGACTACTATACGTCGGCGCCCCTCCTCGCACCACCGCCAGTCACCAAGCGCCGGGCCGGGCCTCCAAAACTATCACTCCAGATCACCAGCGAGACCCGCAGAACGTTCTCCAAGTCCTCCATCCCACCAGTCTCTGCCGGTCCGCTGTCGCCGACCTCGCTCTCCACCCAGCGCAACACACAGTTCAACGCGCGCCGTGATTCCGCTCCAACAAGTTTCTCCGCCGCCCCGATCGAACTGGGCGTTTCGCGGACGAATGGCAGTAACAAGAGGAGAAGACTGGGCGCTCGAACGGTCGGGTTCGCAGAAGGCGTTGAGGTGATTGGGTATTCTGTACGATGGGAAGACCAGCAGCCACAGCAAGTTGAGGAGGAGAGCTCCTCGAGCAGCAGCAGTGAAGACGATGAGGAGGAGGTTATGGCGCGAAAGGTTGGAGGGAACTTGAGGGGGTTGGAGCAGATGGAGGCGTTGAAGCTTGGACGGGGCTCGTCGAGAGGATATAATTGGAGGATGAAGATGTTGAACTCTAAGTCTTCTATCCCTTCTACTACACATGAGGTCCCTGAACCTATGTCTGCGACCACGAGCACAAGTACTGGCAGTGTAAGGTTCGGATTCGGGGGTGGGATTGGGAGGTTTTCATGATTATGACGGGGATTTGAGATTTTCGTTGTTTCGTTCTCGTTTTTTCTTCGATGATAGGGATCTTTTTTATTATTTCGATTCTATGTATATTTTGGTACATTCATTATTTGCTTCCTTTTTGTCTTTTTTTTTGGGGGGGGCTTCTTTTACCCTTGCTTATACAAACTTTACTTCACTTCATATCTCATTCGCCCTGCGAAACTTTTCATATGAGCTACCATACTACTTGACACTATTTCTTGTTTCCTTTAGTTTCCCTTTCCAAGATACTATTATATCCTATACTGGTGATCATGAAAACCATATTTACTATACATTCAAATAAATACTTCAGAGACCCTCCTCCAACAAAAAAAGCGATCCCCAAGTATTTCAATATTTGATCCTTGCACTTATTCATTTCACGCTAAATTTTCACCCTCCGCGAGGCGGAACATGCAGAGAAAAAAAAAAAAAAAGTGGCGAAAACTCCAAAAATTGCGCAGAAAAAGCCACTAGTTTTTGGCTGTTGGTGACTCAACCACTCATGTGCTTGTACTTTTGCACTTACAGTACTCACCTGGCTACATGCTTGCTCCACCATACCGTGACATCCCTCAGTATACAGCAAAAATAAACCCGGAACATCAGCACCCTCTCTCCCTTCTTTACCATTCAGCATGCCGCCGGTATAATAAATACTCGTATTGGGTGACGTTCGCGGGCACAACTACTATCGCATGCCACCCGGGCCCAAACAGAAAGGCTATAATCTCGCAGTATGCAATAACGGTCGTGTTCGCAAACGTCAATCTGCAACAAGTGGTTAAAAAAAAGGCCGCTCACGTTACAATTGAATGAAGTTAAGCTATTATCAGCCACGATGTCCGACGCTACAACTAATCATAGCTCATGCCTACCCTATCACCATCATCATCACCATCGTCATCGTCATCGTCGCCACTATACCTACCAATCCCTCACCCCGCTCAGTGGATGAAGTGCACTTTCCCCCCCCTTCACTCGCTCACTCGTTCCTCACTTTTAGCCTTAGAATAGATATAAAAGCCCAGGCTGAAACGTCTGCCAAAGGATAATATAACTAACTGCAAAGTGAACTGAAAGTGAAGCGTGATGAAGTCAAGACGCATCCGCCGCGCTACGCTACGTTACGCTTCGTTATAAACGTGTCTAGTTGTGAAGACTTCACGTTGTCAATGACGATGTTGGGGAAAGTGATGAAGAAGAAGAAATATGATAAAGTAGCGTTTTCATATATTTTTTTCTCTTTGTTTTCTTTTTCTTTTTCTTCCTCACTTTTCTTTTTACTTTTCTTTTTCTCTTTACCTTGTCTTATTCTATTCTCGTTTCGCGCTTGGGAGGTTATCGACGAATCGTAAAAAATAATTCTCTCTTGAGGTGCGTGTGCGCGCACGCGGATGGGCTGGCGTGCAGGCGGGCATGCATTGATCAGAGCACTGTGCTGCAAGTGGCCCTGGTCTCAACTCTGTTTTGCTTGAGTTGTGGGAGCTTAAACGCGACGGGTAATGATAGGCTAGGGTATGGGTGGTTGAAGGGCGGAAGGAAAGGGGTTTGGTTGGTTGGTTAAAAACAGCCTTCGGGGAAGTGCTGTGGAGCGCGGTAGCGTGCAAGTACTGCACTGTACCGGTGTGTAATTTAACTACTACTGTAGTGTGGCCCATTTGAACCCTTCGCTTCGTGGGTTCGCCATACTGACCGGTTGGATAACTGACTGGTTGAGTTCAAGTACGGTACTACCCCAGGTACCTGTACGAGTACTGTACGGTAGTTGGTTGGTTTTTAGCTTAATATCGGGTAAGAAGGTTACTCCACCGTACCCCACCCGGCCGCACCTCTTCTCGATATGGCCCGTCGGGATGGACGCGAAAACGCTTTGAATTGCTCGATCGGGTTATGTAGTGTGTATGTGGGGGAGGGGGCAAGCACTATCCTGCTATCTTTCATATCATGCTCTTCGGGCAGCCCGTGATGCAGGAATGTTGTTCTCTATTTAGACTCCCTGGTCCGTTGTCTCTGCAGTACTGGAACCATGCTCAAGTAGATACGCACGAGTGGTATTCAAAGTTAAAAATGTTGAGAAAAACGGCTTACTTTTCTGTTTCATGTAAGAAACGTTTAATTGACCGTCGCTCTAGGATACCTTACCATACAATACTCTACTTTCTAGCGGACGGGGGAGGTCCAGTAGCTACAGAATTCTGTCTAACCAAACTCTACTAGAAATTAGAAAGAGGACATGAGGCAAGAATTTTTCAGGATTGAGCAAAAGTCCTAAAATCTCGTAAGTATGATATAAGTTACTGTACTGTACACTTTGGAAATAATTATCCACATTCTCTGATAGATCTCTTAACTCTGGGGTCTTGTCAGCAAAAATAGGGGTTTCGCGCTATCTGCGAGATCCCAATACGCTGCCCAGAACATGAAGACATTATTGGCCAACACTAACTTATAATGTAATCTAACGCAACTTCCCACCGATTACTAGTTACTGAAAATTCATCTCTTTTAACCATGAATACCACTACTAAAGACTACCTGCGCATAGAGTATTAATGCTATGATACGGTACTTATGCCGTCGCCTACAGCCGTGTATACCGGTACGTTAGATTATGTCCATAACAAACACCCCTGTCGGGTGCGGATCTAGACACCGGATAGTCCACTCTTCTGGGTGAGATGGGACGGATGGAATGCTAGAAGAATGGAAGTACCGTTGCCGATCACCGATCAATCGCGGATAGTGGGTGAGGTGTGGTTTGGTGATCGGGGGATGGGGTGCCCTGATGATACCTTGATGATTATGATGATGGTGGCAGTGATGCTAAATTTGTCGACGGGGAGGCTGCTCATGGATCGCCAACCTCCCCCTTTTGTAACTCGGGGGTGGTCTTAATGCGGCGCGCGTTATGATAATTTGCCACGGTATTGGTTTAGTAAGGGTGGGGGAGGTAATTGCGACCGTGGTCATAGTGCGTCACTCTGTCTTGGCAGGGTTGGGGAGATGGAATGTTGATCTTCGCTTGCCATGCTCAGGAGGGGGTGCCGGTATCGGTATGGCCGATCCGACGAATATACTCTGATGTGCATAGGCTACAGTGGATTAATTTATTATTATTATTAGATTCTTGCAACAGCTATCGCAACTCAGTCTCGAGATACCTCTCGCAGGGACTCCACTGTCAAAAAACTCGCCCCAATTTCCTGCCGCATGATGGTGTAGTACTGTACGGTATAGTTGCATCCCGGCCATCCGACGAGATTGCCAAAAACATCCAACCTGCCCCTTTTACTAGAAATCTCCAACCCGTTTCTGGCAAAAACGGGAAAAAAACACCCCAGCTCCTTTGATTTGCTTACTCACCCTCCGTTCTTGTACTCCACTTTCACATAACATAATTCTACCCACATGCTTTCGGCTTCCACGGTCGACCTGTCTTCCTGCAAGTCCGCCTACAGATCACGTGCCTTCCCAAGCGCCGGGTCATCCGGGTGTTTATAACCGGGTATGATTACATTGATAAATTGAACGTTGTCGGCAAAGGGAGATTCAGATTTCGGGTGGTGTTGTGTGTGGGTTTAGTATCACTACTTGTACAGCCTCGTTCGCAAAGTTCTCGCTGATCGGTAGGTATCTTAGCAAAAGTCTGGGGACAACTCATGTACCGGTACAAGAATTTGCACTTCAGGTTTTCTGCAGACACTTGTACCAGTACGTTTGTTGCTGCCAATATTTTTCCCTGGTACCTCTTGATTCACGAGAACTTTGCAAACGAGGCTGTACTCGCACTATCATGCCAGGGCAGGTAGGAGGGACCGAGCAGGGGGGCGGAGGGAAAGTACTATTGTTGCGGGTTTACGCCGGTGGCGGTGTACCCCACCAATTGGTGGCATACGTAAGCTGAGGCGTGGCAGTGTGGCAGTGTGGCAGTGCCGATGTGATCATCGTGGTGTCAATATGGTGGGATTTCGGTAGTGGGGAGGGATGACGCGTAGCGCTTTTGGAGGTAATAAACGACCTGGTTGGTCCCTCGCCTGATGGGGGATGTTGTGCATGCCATGTGGTTGGGATGGGGTTGACTTGGCAGCCCGGGGAAAAGATCGTGGGATGCAGCTGGATAAAGTATTATCAAAAAAAAACTGAACGCGCCAAGGTAGCAACGGGAAAAACTTTTACCATTCTAAGAGCCAGTGCATGTTGTAAGTCGCTTATCTAATTCTAATAGTTACCCGGGGGTGTTCAGTTATTTTTGGTATTGAGGCAGATCTGGTTATGGTTTGGGAATATGGCATGTAGGAATGAAAAAGCATGGACTGAAGGGTGCTTATCTATAGGAAAAGTTGGAGAGGGAATATGGTGGCTGGGGTTGGACGATGGTGGTTTGCAATCGTTATTTCCCACGGGGGAATTTCCATTGAACAGGTGTTGTGCGAGTAGATTGAGTACATCGAGCAGCGCATTAGCCGCCGGCAACACCACAACTTGGTCTAAGAGTTCACTTAGTTTTAGCGGACCAGTGGCAGCCACAATCATTTCGCTAGCCATGTTCAGACTGTTTGGGCGCCTAGCAGCAAAGGCTTTTCCCAGAGCTGGTCTTCCTATCTTTGGTAGCAGCTGTACATCACGGCGAGCTTATATTTTACAGGCTCCTTACACTGGACTCCCGAGTCACGAGATGAGATCTCTCTAGTTCTCTTTCCAGGTGGAACCTCATGGATATTTCCCCTGAGAGAGCTAGCAGGAAGCACTATAGATGGCGAATTTACTGATATAAAATTGGACCCCAAAGGGGGTCTTTTATCCGGCTGAAAAGCCATACCTCGTTTACAGATATTACCTGTAGCACCCTGCATCAAGCGATTTCTTGCGATAGAGGCCTCTTCTGCCTTTCGGAGGCGCCTTCTGATACTAAGAAATGAGAGTCTCTGGGTGATGGTCACTTCTAGAGCTCTAGCGAGATGCCAGTTGTTCCGCTTGTGGCCCAGTGTTCCTAGATACCCAGCCCATCCATCCGGTGGTAGGGCGGGATGGACTTTGGGCCCGGGCGTCCTGTGTTGGGCGGGAGGGGCCTGACGGTAGGCACCGGCTTCTGGGCTCCCCCGGGTGTCCTTTAAGTTTGCCACTAAAATTGGCCCCCTTCGGTGGCGCAGGGCTTGACTTATTCATCACTCGGAATGGAGGCACTGACTGCGAGCTCACTTAACTTGGGCTCCCTTGCTCCTCTCGGTAGTGCTTCACCATACTATAGAGTGGGGGAGATGGTTACTCTCCTAGTAACGCTCCCTTAGGTTGCAGGATGCGCCTAAAATTGTCATTAATTGAGCCAGTGGATAAAAATCGAGTTTTTTTAATTTTAGTTTTTCATTCCGACAAATCTAAACTCTGAGATTCCTACCCAGTTCATTCATTCCACTTTGGCCAGATTTCTGAATAGATATAAGCGGGGCTGAAGTCACGAAACATCACTCATCCCGTCCCCCACCGTCCCCCACCCTTTCCCGCCGGCCCCCGGGCCCGTCTTGGCATCTCCTGCACTCCTACCCCCCGGGCCGTTGGGAACACTGATCAGCAGCGGCTTGTCGTCAACTATGAGAACCGATCCCGCGGGTTTTCTTTATCGTCCACAGCGGGTCTCCGCTGACACTCATCTCTAGCGATCTGAGTGTTTGAAAAACAAGCCTGTTTGTGGGCTCTAATAAGTCTAGGTATTCTAGGTGCTTTGGGTCAGGGTAGGTTAAGATTATTCCATACGGCAGCTATTGCAACAATTGGTGGATGTCCAGCCCCCTTCCAAAGATCCCACCCGTCCTCCCACTCTTGGGACGACAACGTGCCCGGTGCCCATTTCCGTTATTTTTATGGGGTTCGCCGGGGACATAATTACCGTATACCAAGCCCAGTAAGAAGTTCCATGTTTCCGGAGGCGGGGCAACGGCTGAGAAATCTAACTTGTACTAGTTTTTTGGGTTGTGTTACTGTGGCTTTATTCCTTCTTTTTTGTTTTTTATTCTAGGGGCTTCGGGTGGACGGGAGGGCCTTGATGAGGATATAGCGCAGGATTCCCTACTTTGTTTTTATTGTGGAGCTTTCGCAGCCGAATATTCTAGATACGGTAGTTGCTATTGTGGCAGCTGTGTTCACTGAGAATAAGCAAATTGGAAAAGTGGGATTTCGTGAATATTATGAAAATTTGGGATGAACATTTGTAGTTTATTAGAGAAATGTGACTCCTTATTGCCACAAGAAAGCCACAGAAAAACCAGCTCTCCTGATCCTACCCTGTCACCTTGTTCCATCTGAATGCTCTTTCGGGACTCACATTTTGGGGTCTCCGAAATATGATTCTATCAATTAGAGTTGGCGGAAAAGAGTAGAGTTGACATAAGCCGGTAGTGAGTTGTGGTTGATCGTGGAAGTTAGGAGAATGTGATAAGCGGCTACTTTGGTTCTACAGTTAGAATTTTTTGCAGAGATGCTTCTAATATGGTGGCTTTTCTTCTGGTATCATAACCAAAATTTAGCTTTTTTTGCACAAACATCATGATTGAGAAAGGTGCATAAACTAATGCATAAACAACTATGATATCTCAAATATCCAATAAGAAATTATATAAGAAAACCTTAAAATTTATCATGAAATATTAAGAAAATATATGCAGTTCTGTCTTAACTGTAGTAATGTTTGTCATGCACAGATAAAACTGGGAAAATATACCAAGTAGAAAAATATATGATATTATCAATGGAAATATATATATAATACGAATTATAAGAAAAAAACAACTTGAACAATAGGTATATGCAGATAAAAAAACATGTAGGGAAAGCCAGACTGTTGATGGAGATTTGCTAACAACCATGTGCTTGAATGTGTTGACGGGTGGGAAGGTTGTGGTGTCTATTCTCTATTGAGGTTGCTGGCTACGGTTCACCCTAAGTAGTGAAAACTCTACTTGTGCATGTGATAGTCCGCATATGCCCTATACATCCGTTTGCGCCCTGGAACATTCCTGATGTCCACACTCTAGTGTTCCTTTATACATGTGAGCATTCCCCGTGCCTCCGCTATCTCCGCTCCCATACAGTGCTCCTGATGGGATTGTTATGCCATCAACTGTTTCATATATTCTCCGGAGGATACCAATGTATAGGTTAAAGCCTTCCTACGGACAATGTTCATGTTTCCTCTCTGGGGGCCATTGTATTTGGGGGGTTTCTTCACATGACATTGTATTGTACCTCTTGAGCCATTACTCTCTCTCTCACTACCTTATTGTTTCTCGCATTGTAGGCGATTATTGATTTTCTGAGCATGATTTCTTCATTGTTCTTGAATGTCGTATTCCTATTATCAGTGATGGCATTGTTCTTAAATATGGGAGTCTATAAACAGGCAGAAAACATGTCTTTCCCTTTCTTGTAAATATCAACAGCAATTCCTTCCTAAAGTTCACCTAATACTCTCAATCCCTCCTCTCTCTAATATCTCGATCCCCTCCTTTCTAAAATAATTATATCAACATTCGCTGTTCGCTCATTGTCACGAATATATCGCTGAGGGTTTCTTAAATCATCAGCAAACGTCCACGGTCTTGCCCTAATATCGAATACACTCCCTCCCCCCTTCGGCAAACTGAATCATTGATTCGTCCATTCATTCATACCGATATCAGTAAATTCGGATAAAAAAACGAAAAGAATGAAGACTGTTAGTACCATCGTTACTACTACCGCAGCCCCGGAAGAGCGTACTTTTCCGGTTGATGAACGTATGAATCCCCAAGAGTTTGATATACAGGATTCGAAGGCTAATGTTCGGATAGGAGTTTGGTATATGTGTGTGATTTGTTGAGGGGTGCACATTGAGATTCTGATTTAGGTTGGCGGATTGGTTGGCGGTTAAGGGAGGAAGATTTATGGAGGAAGAAAAAGGAAGGGGATGGGGATTTGTTGTGACCAAGAAGTTTTTTCCGGAGTCTTGGTAGTAACTTAGGGTGTTCTGTACTACATCCCTAGAGTTGTGTGGTTTTCCAAATTAATGGTTTAATTGGTTGGTGGTTACAATAAGGCCTTGAATTTATTTATACAACAACGGGAATCCCAGCAAGTGCCCTAAAGTATGGCCTAAGATACTCGGGCGGTTAACGATTGTCTTTGACAAGATGGTGTTATTGGGCTATATGGACAACGACCTTCGAAGGCACTGGGTGGGCCAGATTGTCTCTGGATCGAGAGAGTGATTTGAGTCAGATATCTCCCCCCAGTTCCTGAGAATAGTCGCTCAGAGTAGCTCGTGTTTTTTTCTCTTTAAGCCCCCCATATCCGATTCCCCTGCAAAAACTAAGCGGGCCGATATCCACCCAGTGTTCCCAACCATCCAGCAGGTCCGTCTTTGGGGGAGGACCGGACGGACTACGGCTCATAGTCCGTCTTTTTGGGGGTGCTAGGACGGATTATAGGGGACTATCCCCTGCAGTGTTGATAGTGCCGAATTTCCCTACATCGCGCTAAAACACAAACTAGAAAACTAGCTCCCCACTTTTCTAGATATGTTAACCGAGTGATATCGAAAACATTTCAGGTCAAGTTATGATTCAGATATTTTACCAGCAGGAACACTAAACCTGATATGAGAGTGATGTTAGCCATAGCTGTGAGGTAATGCACCCATTGATATTTACCAGCCAACATCCAGAGTCATGTGATAGCTTTACACCTCGATGAGGTTGAATCTGCCAATCAATGGAATAAGCTAATTTCACTTGTGCCCCTTCGGTACGATGTAGGGAAATTCGGCACTATCAACACTGTAGGGGATAGTCCCAGCGCTTGGACCTCCTGTACTAGCCAAGCTGAAATCAGACACCTCTAAACGAATTCTTTTTGCATCATGGGACATCACTCGTGCTGTCACCGGCCGTCCCTCACCATTCCCGGCCGCCCCCCACCGGTGAATGTTTGGCTTCCACTATCCTTCGCAGTCTAGCAACCTCCAATGGGAGGATGGTGTGGGTGATCAGGCGGACATTGTCCTCTGAACAATCCTTAACAGTAATTGTTGGTGTCTGGTTCGGCAGATTCGAGAATTAGAAAGCATGCTGGGACATTTCAGTGGCGACCGATCTGAACCGGGAACGGGAGCTAAGAGGGGTACCATCTGGGTTATGTCAACGCCACACCTGGGGGTGGTGTGTGAGATCTGCAAAGTCACGCGCACTCGGTCCTATGACTTGGACGAAATAGCTTGACCAAAATTACCAACTATAACTTTCCCCCCTAGGGCCCCTTATGCCACTGACGCCGATCTTTCTCCATGCTGGCTCCGGCGCTGGCCCAATCCGGCTCCAGCACGACCGACGGGAGATCTCGAAGCACCCCACCCGGACAAAGGCGGAGTCTGGCTCCTTGATGCCACCAATATAGCTTCCTACGAAATATGTTACACCTGTATTTAGTTGTCAGTGCTATCCTTCGAGACAGTTACAGTAGCCCATGGCGAACCGAGAACATGGTGATGCGAGAATGCCCATAGAATTCTTATAGGACAGAGATCACTTGCATGGGCATTCTCGTTACACAGTGGGCTCGCTCTTGTTGCGGGGGATAAATCGCGTAAAGGTCGAACGGTCGAACTAGACTAGGGCTCGACTAAAAGGGTACCAGTGAAAATCAAAAACCTCATTCGCTCGTCATCTAAACTAACTAACCAAACATAAGTCTATATAAGAATAATAAACCCATCTCAATCATCCTATGGTCTGCCACACCTATCAATCTCTCCTTCATGCGTAATCCAATTTGCTTGCGTGCCTCCGCACTATGAATAAAGGAAAGACATAACCAGAAACCCTTCCCTCTATCCCTCCGTCTATCCTTCCTTCTATCCTTTGGTCTAGAACAAATGAAACTACTAAAACTATTATCCAGTCTTGTCCTCATCTATCCGCTTTCTTTATTTCTGACAACTATCCGGCTTCCGTCGACTCTGATCGCTCTGCAGTAGGATACTGTATATACTTACGGGGTGATCCTGGCATAGTTATTGTGCATGCAGCCTCAGCATTTATAAGCCGGCTGACACGCCATTCGCTCAGTGTTCGCAAGCGGCCAGTCCTGCCAGGCTCGGGTCAAGGCCGGCGGGCCTGGGCTTTTTTTGTGGCAAGCTGGACCGGACTGCAGATGCTGAAAATCTGGGCTGTGGAGGTAATGATTTACGGTGAGGATTTTACTCAGTGGACTGAAACCGCTTAAGTGGAGATGAAGATTATGATTGATTGATGTTAACTTGATGAAAAGAAAGAAAGTCTTGAGGAAAGTTGTGCACAGGAAGGAAGGTGTGAAGCGAGCAAAAGGTTGTAAGGAAAGAAAAAAAAGGGGGTGAAAACATTTTCGGAGCTTGCGCGTCCTTTGACTAGTGCGTATGTATGTCTCAGCGGCCACAGAGTGTGGACACATCCCGCATCAAGTGCGGCCATCAAACTGCCATTTCCAGTAGCAGATATGTCCAGGGATTCGAGTGATAAGATGTGATTATGAAATGAAACACCAAGATCAAGGCCTGTTGGAAGCCATGATATGCTGCTTGGCATGCTCTCATGATAGTTCCTTTGTTTCGCGTGGGCATTTCGAATGCAGAAATGCGCGAGAGTTTTGGAACCGTGTAGCTGCCGGGAAAGCTGTGAGAGAAGCGGGAGTGGTGTAAGGCCAGCGTGAAAGAGCTGGATACATGAATGCCATATTCCTGGAGGCTATGGGTAGTGGGAGTTTGTCCTTTCTTTGTTAGCCTAGGTGTGAGCAGGGGGGAGGGAATACGTACATGGAATGGTATGGGCATGTGTGATGGTCCATAGGCAGTGTTCCCAAGCGTCCAGGAGGACTCCGGTCCTTGGGTTGGACAGCGCGTCCTACAGGTGAGGCATGTGTGTTTAGGCTAGGAGGGGGGCGGCAGGGGACCGAAGATGACAGCCGGGGATTGTGAGGGACGGCAGGGGGCAGGGGCAGCAGGGGACGGTTGGAATGATGTCTCATGATGCGACAATGATTGGGTCGGAGGTCTAAGAGCTAGGACTATAGTCCCCTACAGTCCGTCCGGCCCTCACCTTCCCAAGAGCAGTCCGTCCTAACGCCCCTAAAAAGACAGACTATGGGTCGTAGTCCGCCCCGTCCTATCCTGAAGACCGACAGACATGACGGCTGGGGACATTGTCCATGGGAGGATAGGAGAATGTTGTGTTGTGGTTATATCTACTCCTGTATTTTACCGTTAGTTAGCATTGCTGTTAAGAGTTATCGCTGAATGAAGAGAACTTCCCAGCTCCTGAGTTGTGTGATCGTTTTCGTGTGAGAGCTTGGCGTTTCTCAGTCGCCGTTTCGTTTCGTCGTTGTCGCCGTCGATCCATATCTAGAAAGGCCACAAATATTTGCAGACATATTCAGATACCTATTACGTATAAATAAAATAGTGACCAATTAGCTGGGGTTATACCGAAAGCCTGCCGGCACAGCTAGGCATCCACGAAGCCCGCAGACCTCTCAAAAGCCTAGACTGCAAAGCCTAGGCCTGTTTCACTTTGACCTTGCCGGGCCGGACTGTACATCTGTAGGCTATGCACCCATTGTATTTCTCCACGAGTCATGAATGTGCCGTCTCATGTAGGAAACCGAGCATCACTGCCCTGAGGATCGTGTGGCGCGAAGTGGAAACTAGTTTGGATTAGGACAGGGGTCATATTTTTTGTAGAGGGGTATTACCGAAAGCGATGTTCCTCCAAGTGATTGGGACAGTAAAATAGGCCTTTAAGTACCTCACCGGGGTCCACAGATGGAAGATATGTAAACTAGAACACCTCGTGTTTTCCACACAGGGGGCCCGTTTACCTATAGACGGCCGTCTAGCAACCAGAGGCAGTACCGACCGTCAAAGAAAGTCAGTTAAATAAACGGGCTTTCAGCCACGCACTAGACAGTATATTAGCTAAATATGCAACTATTCTGTTCGTTACATACCTTCAACTGTCTGTCTCTTTCTAAAAATTAGATTTGTAATAGGTGGTTGTACTAGACGGCGGCGTCTCAACCGTTATCTGATAAACGGCGCAAAAGTGTTTGACCAATTTCCCACGGTCCTAGATTCTTGTAGCTAGACCGTCAAAAAGTTAGGTTGCCTACTCTAGGTAAACGCCATCCACTTTGCCGCACTATCCCCCACTGTCAAGCCCCCCTTAACGGTCGGCATCGTTTCAGGCTTTTAGACGGACGTCTATAGGTAAACGAGCCCTTAATTGCTTCACGGATTTTGTAAAATACCTCTTCGGCCATGGCTTGGTTTAAAAGAGAAGAGGTGTTAGACGAGAAGGAGGAGTGAAAATTTTTGTTGAAGGGAAACACGTAAGCTGTTATGGCATGCTTGTGTAGTGAGGTGCGCGGAGGTTTCGTGCTTGGGTTGTCATTGGTTTTATACCAGGACTTCCAACCCTTACCCGGCCAAGTGACAATCAATTACTCTATTTTCAAAACCGCCACTTCCCTACTGTATCCAAACAACTTTTGTCGTTTGAAAACTGTTCGTTGACTTTACTCGGACTTGACGCTCTCATATCACAGGATGGTATCTTAATTTCTGCTCTATTATAGCTCTTAAACTCATGTCGGGGGGTATGTTGGTTCCAAAGGTTGTCGGGAACTCAGATACGCAGGTGAAGTATGCTTCAGTGCTCAGAAGAGGCTCGAATACCCAGAATGACATCAAATGTTGGCTCTAGTTCCTGGGCACACTGCGTATATCTCTTCCCGACATACCCCCGAACCGGCATACCTCTCGACGCGAGTTTACCCACCCCACTTGTGGGAGGGCGGACGCCCTTATATTATATTAATCAGAAAAGCTCCTGTTTAATCACGGAATTTCAGAGCGAGAAGCTCGCTTAGTTCTAACTTATTGCGACAGCAACAGTGGTCACAGGCCAGGGTTTTCGTCACACTTAAGAGATAACGTACACTGAGTTCTGGCCAAGCAGAGGGGAGAATTTACCGCTTCACTTATAGACTACCATGACGCACAACGAACCATCATCCGTCTTCTCGTCCCTGCTACCATCAGCTCCAATCCCGGTTGAGCCATGAATATATATATATATATAGTGGGGCGGGCTGGAGCTTCATGTGCCAAAATTTAGTGTGCGTAACCGGACGCAAGGAGGCACAAATAATCTACTGGAGGAACTCTAATAATTGGACATTGAGCTGGAGCATTAAAACCGCTCCCCCTTTGATACTAAGGTTTGTCGTTTTCCCCGCGCTCGTTTGCCCCCACCAATCGAAACGGGAGATTCTGGAAGTCTCAGTGTGAGGTCTAATTATTCCGGTTTCAACAAGGTCGATCCTGGCTCTTGTTTTTTTTGTTTTTTCCCCTTCCTATTTCAAGATAGTGGCAAGTCGCCGCCCTCCCCACTCTCGGTGCATCGGCCTCGCCATACCAGACTCTTTAGTTAGCCTAACCCCCCAGGGGCTGACTAAAGCAGGTTCTCCTTATTAGCCCCCTATCTGTACTTAAGAAATATCTAGTTGGCAACCTCAGGCGCCCCCGGTCTCCGATTCTGAGTCAGCGTAACCCACCACATGATACCGCAACCCACATCCGCAACGGCAACAATGAGAAGTACTCGAGTACAGTGACACTGAGCTAGCTTCTGCTCCCTTCACCTCCCCACCCCTCTTCTACCCTTCCCACCAGGCCTCTCAGGCATGCTCCGCTGTCAGCAATAGGATCGGGAAAGAGGAACCGAGTACAACAGATCTGATTAGATCTTCTAGATCCTTACATTCACCTTTTTCCGCGGACAGCACATACCCGTATCGTTTAGGGGATGCTCATAATTCGGGAGAGTTGCAGCTCCCTGCAGCTCTCCGCCCCCCGCAGCCTCTAAGAACCCGGACGATTTCTCCCAGCCAGCAACAATCTATGTAAGCGGGGGACCCAGCATACCCCCGGAAAATTCTCTTTTCCATAGTGGAGTCAAATTAGGAACATGCAATAGCAATATTTCCTCCCTTAGCTTGATTAAACAAAGAATCTACCGCCAGTGACTCTCACTTATCAAACTAGACCCACACCCCGGCAACAATGGGAAAAACTCCCATAGAATCTGCCAGCCAACCGAAATTATGGATAGGTAAGGGGTTTTATGGCGAACAGTGCTCCGGAACTATAACAGCATTGAGACCAGTAATCACAGAAACCCGTTCTCTAACTCATTCATTCCCCCGTGGGCCTCCCCTACTCAGCGGAGCTCTAACCTACCTCCAATCGCCTGGGTAAAACGATATCATATCCCCCGATCCATCCATAGAAGCCCTACAATGTAGCTCCGAAATCCATTAGTTCGTATCAGCAGTAGCCAGTCTACCATATCCTCGATCCAGCAGCCCCGAACGTCCCAGCCCCGTACCCAAGTCTCCAATAAAGACGGCCAGACGATGATCCCCCCCCCCTCCGATCACTGGGAACAGTAAAGCTAAAGTTCAACAAATCGCTTAGTCAGTATAGGAACCAGACCCCGTTCCTTCATTTTCTACCCGGAATGCAGATTATAGAGGCCATTTCACGAGTAGTTAAGAGCATTTAAAAGCTCCACCTTTCGACTCCAAATCCCCACGGCCCCGAACACTCTCCCCATCCACATCCTGTTCTCGTACGCCAGGACAGAAACAATGTTGGAAATAGCAGTTGATGGCCGCAGTCTGTGGTCGCAGGGGCATACGTACGCACTAGCCAAAGGACGCGCAAGCTCTGAGAATTTTTCCACCCCACTTGTTTTTCCTTCCTTCTCACCTTTCCTCGCTTCACACCTTCCTTCCCACACACAATTTTCCTCAAGCCTTTCCTTCCATCAAGTTGTCATCAATCAATCATGATTTTCGTCTCCACCTAAGCGGTTTTAGTCCACTGCGTAAAATCCTCACCGTAAATCATTACCTCCGCAACCAAGATTTTCAACAAATAACACAATTGAAGACCTGAGTGACATTTTATGACTAGAAACTCCCACTTTCTGCATAACTTGCCAGGCTTGCTTCGAAGTCCCAGCCTACCATCCCCTCACCACCTCTCTTATTTCCCTCAGCGTGTAAGATATATTCTGTAAAACTCTCCCTCAAACCCTCAGTAAGCACGAACTTTGCTTAAACCCCCCGCCATCCCTCTTCATCCAGGAACTCTAGATAACCCGTGCTAGCCGAGAAAAGTTCACCCCTGGCCCCGAACTCACCTACCACACCTACAGAAATCCATCCTAGATAAGAGCGAATTGCACCAGATCAGCCAAATTACCGGCACCTATTACACATCCAGAACCACAAAATTATCCAAAACAGGCCCCCGGAATCCAACCCCTCTTATATAGAATCTCCGTATCCAAATCCGCAGTCGGCAGCACCGGAGCGGTAGCACGACACATGTGATACCGTTAGCACCAACATCCCCAGAAAAAACAAGGGACGCCAGCCAAACTGGAACATACATCACCACACCACGATACCTCCAAAAACCCCGCCAACAACCCACCAGTATATAGTACTACCACTCACCCCCAGCGATCAGCCGTACCCGCAGCGTACCTAATCAATCACTTGTGAAGCCACCACAACCAACAACAAAAAGTACTAGCACAGATACACCTCCAGAAACAAAAACCAAGCTAAGGGACCACTCCCAAACCCACCAATCGCACCTATAACGGTGTGGAGAAAAGCGAGAGCAACTATGCTTGTACTAAACGCTATCCAAATCCCCAATTCCGCCAGACATTCCTTCCAGACACCCACCGCGAAGAGAAAGCCTGATCTGAAACACACAGTATTGTACCGGTGATGGCTATCAGGCCAGCCCAGCCCTCCCCCTGCCAACGGCATAGACCTATAATAGATGAAAACCACCCCAGCAGGTTCCCGGGCATGAAGAACAGTTTCGGGTTTTGAGTTTCGAAGTTTTTATTTAGAAAAAAAAAATGATTTGTTCCACCATCTATCCACAGAAAAAGTACCATGGGTGTGAATTTATCACCATTCATGAGTGGTATCACCTTACCTAGACAATCCTCTTTCTTTTTTCCTTATTTCCTCTCTCCCTCTTTTCCTCGCTTCTGCGGTGAGTCTCGGATTGGGGGGGGGGGGGGGGGGGGGGGGGGGGGGGGGGGGGGGGGGGGGGGGGGGGGGGGGGGGGGGGGGGGGGGGGGGGGGGGGGGGGGGGG
>Ga0307517_10004193_pt1 | contig 22235 bp, 26 predicted proteins | sample 23_EM_MG_FD_194515 | JGI IMG/M metagenome (GOLD analysis project Ga0307517, IMG submission 194515) | Populus trichocarpa ectomycorrhiza microbial communities from riparian zone in the Pacific Northwest, United States - 23_EM | ecosystem: Host-associated > Plants > Roots > Unclassified | place... | reverse complement strand
AGGATTAGAGCTAAAAGTGAAAAAAAAACAGCCCAGACATTTTGACGATAAATGACATACCATGCAAACATTAGGATCCTAACATCAGTATGTTCCACGCTCATATCTGAACACAATGCCTCAATTCCTTCTGGGCTGTTTGGGCACAAAGGAGAAAATTGTAAGAAATTTGAAATTCCTGTTCGAAAGGCATGTCTGGCCACGCAAAAGTTCCACCAATTTCCATGTGATTATAAGATTATGCATATATATATCTTTGGTGTATATCACACATCAAGATAACCAGAATTTTGTCAAAGAAAAAAACAGCTTGCCATCCCCTTTTAATGTTTACAATTTACACATCAGCGTTTCAATACTTGAAAAAACATTTTTTAGAGCATCATGGTACATGTAGTTTACAAATAACCAAGTGGGAACAAAACTATTGTGGAATGCTAACATCAGTCAACATAATTTTAAATAGCATGATCGTGCGGTGACCAAAACAGGCACGAAGCTAATGCTTCTCATGTCAATGAAATAAACTAGATTTGCAAATATTCGCTATCAAAATTCCAGTAACAAGAGAAAACTTACTCAATTATGCCTAACGAGCTATTCGCATATGAATCAAATAGGGTATCTAGCCGATCTGTCTTCTTTGTTTTGGTTTTATCTGAGGCTGCAAAAAGGATAATGTTATCCTGTTAGAAATTAACAGCAGATGGAAAAATATTTGGACAGATCAGATAAAGATGCCAATCATATTTGATCAAAATGACCCTCAGAGCTTACTTGGCTTCAAATAATCAAAAGAAAATCTTGTGGCAAGATTTAAATGGTAATCAAAAGTGCATCTAAAATGCATTTAGTTCATATATGAATTACTAATTACAAGCGTCTGCTATTTTATATAAGCAAAGTCCAATCATATGATTATGATGCCAACCAACAACAGCAGCTGGAGAACACTGTTTGGTAAAAACTAGGCCAATAGCGGCTTGATAACTAAAAGAGTATAAAACAAATTTTGGATTAAGGAAGCCTATCTTCTCAGTGCTAAAATTGATAGTTTCACAAACATTCCTTTCCCTGCCCGTTCCTGCAATCTTAAAACAGTAATATCCATGCTGTCCATGCAATCTCAATATATCATATAAATAATAATCAGATAAAAAAGGAAGTACAGGATTTGAATTTGGACCACCGAACTCTCAAAGTCTTGGTCTTCACTCTTTTTGTAATAATTTAATCAGTACTAAGATCTTCAAAAAAAAAAAATGCCCATTTCATCAGATCTTCAAACATTATAAAAGGTGTGCTACCATAAGAAAACTATGACAAAATAGGACCTAACTAAATTTATCTGTACTACAAGGAAAAAAAAAAACAAGAATTCATCCCCATAATATTTTTTTTTTAAAAAAAAAACCCAATAATTAATGAACAAAATCCAAAAATTCTATACCTTGAATTATTTGACAACCAAACAGACTGTCTCTTAAACTTATAAATAAAATAAAACAAATCATTATACAAATCAGTAACGTTATTAATCTAAGTTACACAATAACAAAAAATTAATCCAATTTTCATAAAAAATAAATTACAATACAATCAAATACTAACAAATAAAACTTTCAATAGCAAAATTCAAAACTTTTAAAGCTGATAACGAACTAATTGCATTGCATTTAATCTTTGAAATAGTTTTCAGCATCTTTCCAAATAATTATCAAATCCTTGATACAGAATCAACAATTTTAATTCTTATTCAATAAAGTTACAAAATATTCAAAATCCCAAAATTTCAATTTTAATTTTCCCGCGGTTTCCCGGAAACCAAACACGAAATTAAAGATTCACAGAGAGAGGTACCCAACCAGCAATCGTACCAGTAGGAGAATCGTCAGCTGATGTGACGGAGGAGGAGTTCTGTGGGGCCGTCGCTTTTCGCTTTGATGCACGAGGAGGCATTGTGTTTTGTTATAGACGATAAGCCACAACCGTTTGATCTGATGACTAAATGTTTCAGTCAAAACCCAGAATAAAACCCTAGATTGAAAATTAAAAATAAAAATAAAAAGAGGTTTGAGAGGGAATTGAAGAGAAGATAGAGGTTTATAGTGGCTTTTTTAGAGCTGCGTGCCTTGCTGAGATTGGAAATAGCAAAAGTTGACAGTCACGCTCGACTCTGCGCGTGCCTGCTTTTATTATCTGGTCTTCTACTTGTTCAAGGACAGCGGTTGTTTTCTTCCCATAATAGAATAGTCCTTGCTCTTGATTCTTTATAATGAGCATAATAGTCCTTGATCTTTTAATATGCGCATAATAGTCCTTAGTCTTACAACAATAATTCTTCAATGATAAAGATGATGATGAGAACATAACAATAATATTGTAGTAGTACCTCTTATACAACGTAGTGATTTTCAGTTTGAATTCATGTATTGCTGTGAAGAATTTCTCATGTTTTCTTTAATTTTTCATACAATTTTTTGTATTATACTTATACTAAAAACAGAGTGAAACACATATTATGGGTGATTATTTTCGGTCCGGTTCGGTTTTTATAAAAAAAAAGTTACCAAACGAAATCTTTTTTTAAAAAAACCAAAATCGAACCGAAACCAGTTCAAACCGACCGGTTCGATTTTTTAGGACAAAAACCGGTTTAAACCGGTTTGGCTCGGTTTTTTCCTGTTTGACTCGGTTTTTTTTGTTTGGGTTCGATTCGATCCGGTTCGATTTTTTCGGTTTCAGGCTTATAAAACCGAAACCGAACCAAATCGGTCAGTTTTTTAAAATTTTAATCAATTTAATTGGTTTTTTTTCACGGTTCGGTTTTTTCAATTATTTTTTTTCTAGTTTTCCCGGTTTAATTAGTTTTTTAATTTTTTAACTCACCCCTGACATATATTTTGTTATTCATATAAATAGTGTAGCATATCTTCTTCTTCTTCTTTCTTTTCTTCTTCTTATTTTGATCTCTTATTTCTTTTAATTTTTTTCATTCTCTTATAATTTCTTGGTATTTAGTTTGTATTTGATTTTTCGAGTATTTATTTTTATTATAATATAATTAAGTAAAAAAATAATTTAAAAAACATAATTAGTAAATCAAGTAGAATTCATGAGTTACGAGTTTAACTAATTAAATCATAAAATTTCGATTAATTTAATATAATATTAATTTAATATTTTTATTTTAAAAAATATATATCTTTTCAATTATTCAGATTGCTTATGTCCCGTTAAGTCGATAATGTCTGGGATAACTTCTTCAAACCATTTCTTCATGATTACTAAGTACAATAACTTAACTTCGAAGTCAAAGGCTACCTCAAGCGAGGGCTTTTTGAGCAGGTGATGCATGACCTTATGATTGGTCCAGGGGACCCTAAAATGGGGTTAGTGCACTTTAAAAGGGACATTAAAAGAGAGAGACTCCATGCATATGACTCGTATAGGAACATTGCCCTTTTAAGTAAGATTAACTTGGAGCGTCTGCCGAACGATGTATCAATCATGAATATTTGATCAAAATATTTTTTATTTAAAAATATATTAAAATAATATATATTTTTAATTTTTAAAAATTATTTTTAACATTAGCACATCAAAATAATTTAAAAATATTAAAAAATATTAATTTAAAGTAAATAAAAAAATAAAAAATTTTCAAATTCTTTCAAAAACACTTTTAAAATGCAAAAATAAATAAGGCATCACCTTAAATACTACTACAACAATATCTTTGAAATTTCAGATAAGTTCTTTAATTTTTTTTCCTTAACTTATTTTTATTTTTGTCTTGATTAATTTATAAAATTAGAATTATTTTTTAATTTAATTTAATTTAATTTTTTTTATCTTTTAAACTTAATTCTCATATTTGTTTTATTTAGGATTATTTAAAAAAAACAATTTATACAATTTCATCATTTTTAGGTTATTTTTTCCTATTAAATTTGATCTATAATTTTTTTATTGCCTTTTTTTTTACCTTGATATTTTTTTTTCACCCCTTCCATTTATTATATTTTAAATTTGGTTTTTATTTTTCGGGTTGCTATTTGTTTTGTTTGAGATCATTTTTATTTATTTATTCTTACAATTTCATCATACTTAAGTCTAGTTCTCTTATAAAATTTAATCATTATTCTTTTTTTATTATTTTTTTACTTTGATAATTTTTCAAAATTAATTTTTTTAAAATTTTATTTTTTAATATTAAATTAATTAAAAATTAAACTTATTAATTTAACCCATATTTAAAATTGCACAAGTTATAAATTTTAGTGTTGTAACTAGGTTTAGAAGATTCGACTTCCTTACTGTAAGCTGTTTTCAGCACACGGTTAATTATTCAAAAAACTCCGGGCTTACCTAAAAAATGTCGGCCCTAACAACTTCTATGCTCACCCTGATATCCATAGGCCATATCTTTCGGGCCGTCGTTTCTTTCTCTCCTAGCCTACCACTCAGCACCAACACACGCCGGCCCATCATACTAATCAAATAAACGACGCCGTTAACTTCTCCTTTCTATAAAACTTCGAAACACGGCAACCTAGGGTTTCTATCGCGATCGGCTGCTTCAGTCTCCAGCCTTCAAGCCCCAGACCCGCGAAAATGGTACCCTCCATCCACTCCTCTCCATGTTCTGTGTGTACGATACATGTGTCTTACGAAGGTACTGACGTTTGATATTTGCTTTGTAGCCGTCACACAAGACCTTCAGGATCAAGAAGAAGCTGGCGAAGAAGATGAGGCAGAACAGGCCCATCCCTCACTGGATCCGCATGAGAACTGACAATACCATCAGGTTCTAAATCCTCCTTTACCCTTTTTTATGCTCATTTTGGCTCAAGTGATGATTTTTTTATTGTCGTTGTTGTTGTGAAGGTACAATGCGAAGCGCAGGCACTGGCGCCGTACCAAGCTAGGGTTTTGAGCTGGAAGAAATGATTTGAAGTTTGAGCTGTTTAAGTGCTTTTTAGTTTTTAATTGTGCGAGACTTGAAAATATTCACAAGTCTTACTTAGATGTGATTTTGAAGGGATTGCTGTTTAATTTTGAGCTTGCTTTTATATTTCAACAGATGGCTTAGACTGATTCGGGCTAATGTGATATTCTTTTACGTTTATTTCGCTCCCCCTTTTTTTGGTTGTTAGGTTTATTTGTGGGGGTAATTGCCCTAATCTCTGTTATCTGTTCGTCCAATCCTGTTATTTGTTTATCTCAAGCAGTCTTAGATCGTGTTGATGACTATTAGTTTTGGGTTTGTGAGCTTTCAAATACTTTATTTGATGGTTAAAGCTACTGGTGGGGACTAGAATAAGTGGTTTTGGTTTGTTTTGAAATGCTTCACTGCCTTAGTGCTAGATAGTAAGGTGTTTTTTGTTAATATGCCGGGGAAGTCTTTTAAAGAAGGAAGCAAGGGGTTAGATGGTGGTACGGCAGAGGGTCAGTTGTGATGAGGGAATTGGTTAGATTATTTGCTAATAGAAAAATATAGAATTTTGAATAGTTCTTAAAAATGGGAATAATGGTATTTGGATGAGGTAATGGTGCGTGTCACAAGTATCCTTTGTTCCAGGGTAGGATTTGTTGAATTAGATATGATTCTCGTCTTTATTGTGTAGAAGTAATCTTGGGGTTGCAGGAGTTGTTTGAGGGCATGGACTGATTTGTATTTAGAGAAAGAGTTTAGCATTGTAGTTATGCTATATTTTGGTTAGTCTCTATGGTTTTGTTTGCAACTCCTGCCTTATGTTTTATTTCATCTTTTGTGAAGGTTGAACTGAAATTTGGACACAGTACATGTGGAATGACTCAAATTATCTCAGGCTTGGTCCCTTTTTTGGTGTAGGAAAAAGAATTAGAAAGTGACTCCCTGGTAGAGGTTGAAAGTGTATGTTTTTTATTGATGTATTTCGATGAATTGGAGTGTTAGATCAGAATGTCTTCTGAATTAGCTGGCCTAGTCATTCAATTGTTTGAGCTGCAGTTGTGTTCCTGCCTTAGAAGCAAGTTATAACCTCTGTTTTGCTATTCAGAATCTAATCTTAAGGTCGTGTAATAGGGGCCAAGAATGGCTTAAAGGTGACTGCATAGAATTACAAATTAGTGCAAAGTTTTATGAAATCCAATAGGACAATCATGATGTCATGGCGATTAGTTGTAACAGGTGATACTGATGATAGTTGTACAATATTATACGGGGTTAGAAATAATGAGTGGAAGATTATCAGCTTTAACATTATTGGAGAATTAGCTTGGTTAGGGTACTGCATGAGGAAGATTTGGCGTTCAAACTTGTATTCTAGTATGAAGATTAAGGTTTGACTTGTAGAAGAAGGGAGTCCTTGTATGTTCTTTCGGGTATGTGTTCTTTTGGATGGGAAGTTGGATGGCCGAATGCTTAATTGTTTTCCTTTTGCGGTCTCCTAAAGAGCTGTAATCTGTGATTACTGTAGCCTGCCTTTTGCGTTATTTTACTGTACATTTTCATCACTGGTTAATATGGATGTGTATAGGGTTGATTGTTTGTTGCGATGTTGGAGGTTCGCTTCTTTGGGTTTGGGACCATACCTCAGCAACGGCCTCATTTACTTGGGATGGAGCTTGTGTTTTCATGATTTGTTCCATACTTGATCCGCGTTTTACTTGGGATGGGAATTAACAGATGGCTGTTAAAAATACAGATAATGAAATTCTTCTTTTCTTATGCAAGTTTTTCTTGCTGTTTGAAAAGGTCATATGTTTAACTTGTGTACCTTGTATTTTGTCAATTTTATGTGTGTTTTACTCGCAGCATTAACTGGACAGACAGGAAACAGCCCCCGTTATTTTAATTCTCTGCATGTTGTCGTCCTGGTTTGCTTATCTTAGCATAAGTTCTTGATTTTGTGTAATTTTTTTTGTTTTTTGTTTTTTTTAATTAATATTTTTTTAGTGTTTTAAAATTATTTTGATGTGTTGATATCAAAAATAATTTTAAAAAAATTAAAAATATATTATTTTGATGTATTTTTAAATAAAAAATATTTTGAAAAATAATTCTAGTTATATTTTCAAACACGCATCTAGAGACTCTAATTATTCTTGATGGTGGATTTATGTAATTTTGTTGATAGACTTAAATTTTAATATATTTTTAAATAAAAAATAATTTAATTACAAGCAAGACTGAGAAATAAAAAGAAGAAGAAGAGAGGAAACCACTAACGTTGTAAATGAAGGATTAGTAGCAAGGAATGTTATGATGCTAGCAATATAGTTGTCGGGCTTCAACTGATACGGAAAAGAGCCTAGTGCACAGGGTTAGGGTTAATGATGTTGTTTTAGTGTTTTTTTTCCTCAATGATGTTGTTTTAGTGTTTTTTTTCCTCGGTACTAATATAGTTAGGGACGGATTGATTTGTCTAAATCAATCAGGTTATTATAAACATGACTGCGTTAATCAGGTTTGGCCGAGTAAGATCAAGTTAATCAGGTTATTATAAACATGACTGAGTTGATCAAGTTTTGAATTCCGACTTCCTCAAAAAAGTTTGATAATCTTTTGTTGGCATATAGTTTAATAATCAGATTCTCTATAAAGCATGCATTATGAGCTTTCAATACCCAAAAAAAAAATAAAAAAAAATCACATTGATAATTTTATCTTCATATTAACTGAACCAAAATGAACCGTTAGATTACGGATATACGATTGAAGGTCTAAGCAGGCCAATTCAAATCTGTAAGTTTGAACACCGCTATAATTTTCCATAATTTGAATGGCTGCCATTTTTACAGAGAAAGAATGCATTGTTAGGCTTGGTAGTTTTTTAATAATCAGCCAAATGGATGCATGCTTTTTTCCCCTTATTGGGCTTTAAATCACAAATGGGACGGTTCCTATTCGTCCCATAAAACTCTGAACCTTCTTCTATCAAGATCTTGACATGACATTAGAGAGATAATATTAGCAGCAACGTTTTTAAGCATTCTAATGCGATGTTGTTACCACCAGAAAAGGTGGAAACTTTGGCATGGAAACCACGGAGTCAAACACAAAGAAGGCCGAATTACTCGAGCTTTCACTCCTTTTTCATGGCTAGGAGGTGGCTATATAACTTCACTACGTTTTCAAAACAAATGCTTGCTGCTTGCTGTCTTCTGAAGAGCAACAAATAACTCTAGTTTCCCGCCTCTGTCCTTTGTTGTCTCTTTGATAGGCCAATGAAGGGTATCTTTTAGGCCTATTGAAGGAGACTTTGCATCCCCAAGAAACAAACTTGAGGTTGAGATTTTCTTGTTTTTGATCTTCACTTTCATCCGTCACCATGGGGGACGTTTCTCTGGAACAGATAAAAAATGAGAATATTGATCTTGTAAGCATTTCTCTTCGGTATATGTATATATCATGTTAATTTTCTCTCATTTGGATTTGACATTCTGGATCACATTGTTTTGATGGTTCATGTTTTTAAAATGAAAGGAAAACAAAGAAATTTCTCATATATGCTTTGTTTATGTGTGGGTGTCTCTGTGTTTCTGTTTATGTAGGAGAGAATTCCTGTTGAAGAGGTTTTTGACCAGCTAAGATGTACAAGGGAAGGGTTGACCAGCGCACAAGGCGAGGAGAGGCTTAAGATCTTTGGCCCCAACAAGCTAGAGGAGAAAAAAGAGTGCAAATTTCTCAAGTTCTTGGGTTTCATGTGGAATCCTTTATCATGGGTCATGGAAGCAGCTGCCATAATGGCCATTGCTTTGGCCAATGGAGGAGGCAAACCTCCGGATTGGCAAGACTTTGTTGGTATCGTTGTGTTGCTTATCATCAACTCCACCATCAGCTTCATCGAAGAAAACAATGCAGGCAACGCCGCCGCTGCTTTGATGGCCGGTCTTGCCCCGAAAACCAAGGTACTTTAAGTCCATCCTAATTCATGCCTATGTCTTTCATCAGCATCTCATGTAGCATAGAGTGTAACTCATTGTGTATAAAATTAAATTTGCAGGTTTTGAGGGATGGAAAATGGAGTGAGCAGGATGCAGCAATTCTGGTACCAGGAGACCTGATCAGCATCAAGTTGGGAGATATTATCCCAGCTGATGCTCGTCTCATGGAGGGAGATCCGCTCAAGATCGATCAGTCTGCTCTGACCGGTGAATCCCTTCCAGTCACAAAGAATCCTGGAGATGGAATTTTCTCCGGCTCAACCTGCAAGCAAGGTGAAATCGAGGCTGTTGTCATCGCCACTGGTGTTCATACCTTCTTCGGCAAGGCAGCTCACCTTGTTGACAACACCAATAATGTTGGTCATTTCCAAAAGGTATCGCTCGCCTTTCATTTTGTTACACAGGATACATACAAGTTGGCCATTACTTTTAATTTTATCACACAAGGTACTAATTTTTCATATAGATTACTTATATAATTCTTCACACACTCTTTATCAGGTGCTGACAGCTATTGGTAACTTCTGTATCTGCTCAATTGCTATCGGTATGCTGATTGAAATTATAGTGATGTACCCAATCCAGAACAGGAGGTACAGAGAGGGTATCGATAACCTCTTGGTGCTTCTCATTGGTGGTATCCCAATTGCCATGCCTACAGTCTTGTCCGTGACAATGGCTATTGGGTCTCACCGTCTATCACAGCAAGGTGCCATCACCAAGAGAATGACTGCCATTGAAGAAATGGCTGGAATGGATGTCTTATGTAGCGACAAGACTGGAACTCTAACCCTCAACAAGCTTACCGTTGACAAGAACCTTATTGAGGTCAGTGAGCTAAGCCGAATCATATAATTCTTAAGGAGGACTGCCTTGCATGATTTTGTAAGTCTTAAGGTTCAATACTCACTACCTATATTGGTAATTACAGGTGTTCGCAAAGGACATGGACAGGGATACCCTTTTATTACATGCTGCCAGGGCTGCCAGAATTGAGAATCAGGATGCCATTGACGCTTCAATTGTTGGGATGTTGGGCGACCCCAAGGAGGTAAACAGTTCAATAATATATTCTCTTTTCTTGTGAACACTATGTGGTTTTTGTTAGTCCACTTTCGATATAAATCTCATGGAGTCACTGAAATGGGAAATTTATGTTGCTTTCTTGTGATATTTTAAGGCAAGAGCTGATATCACCGAAGTGCATTTCTTACCCTTCAACCCTGTGGAAAAGCGCACTGCAATCACTTACTATGACAGCAAAGGTGACTGGTACAGAAGCAGCAAGGGAGCTCCTGAGCAGGTAAGCATTGATTGCATGTTTTATCTGAAAACTAACCCTTATATTGCAAGTTCTAATTTTCTATTTATATGCCAGATTATCGACCTCTGCCAACTCGAAGGCGAGATGGAGAAAAAGGCCCATGAAATCATTGACAACTTTGCCGATCGTGGCCTTCGTTCCCTAGGAGTTGCTCGCCAGGTAGACTAATCCAATAATTTACTTGCTACTCATTTCGTATGATTCCTTGGAATATAGCAAGGTAGACGAACCAACTGAAACATCATTTATTCTGATGACATGCTTATTTTCTTTTCCCTGTTTATAGACGATTCCAGAGAAGAACAAGGAAAGCGAAGGAGGACCATGGGAGTTTGTGGGTCTCTTGCCTCTTTTCGACCCTCCAAGGCATGATAGTGCTGAGACTATCCGCCGAGCCCTTGACCTTGGTGTCAATGTTAAAATGATAACTGGCGATCAACTTGCTATTGGCAAAGAGACTGGCCGCAGGCTTGGGATGGGTACAAATATGTATCCTTCATCATCTCTCCTTGGTAACAGCAAGGATGAGGGCATTGCTGGCATTCCAGTTGATGAGCTCATCGAGAAGGCTGATGGATTTGCCGGGGTCTTCCCTGGTAATGGAATTTTTCATTTTACCTCTATTACTGATACAAATGTTTGAGCAGTCTCTCAGAAAATTGCTGCTAACTTAAATATTTAACTCATGTAAAACTTTGATATGCAGAACACAAGTATGAGATTGTTAAAAAGCTACAAGAGATGAAGCACATTTGTGGTATGACAGGAGATGGTGTCAATGATGCGCCGGCATTGAAGAAGGCAGACATTGGTATTGCTGTGGCGGATGCAACTGATGCTGCTAGGGGTGCCTCGGATATTGTGTTGACAGAACCAGGTTTGAGTGTTATTATCAGTGCTGTACTGACAAGCAGAGCCATCTTCCAGAGGATGAAGAACTACACAATCTATGCTGTTTCCATCACAATCCGTATTGTGCTGGGATTCTTGCTTGTTGCACTTATATGGAAGTTCGACTTCTCACCATTCATGGTCCTGATCATTGCTATTCTCAATGACGGAACCATCATGACCATCTCCAAAGATAGAGTCAAGCCATCTCCCGTGCCTGACTCATGGAAGCTCAAGGAAATCTTTGCCACAGGCGTTGTCCTTGGAACCTATATGTCAATCATGACTGTGGTGTTCTTCTGGCTTGTTCATGATACAGATTTCTTCTCCGTAAGTCAATCATTCTGAATGCCTCATATCGACGATGCAAGTTAAAAACAAATTTTAACATTTTAATGTCTGCAGGAGAAGTTCGGTGTGAGGTCAATCAGAGGTAAACCAGATGAGCTCACAGCAGCTCTTTACCTTCAAGTGAGCATCATCAGTCAGGCACTCATCTTTGTAACCAGGTCAAGGAGCTGGTCCTTTGTTGAGTGCCCTGGTCTCTTACTTGTTGGTGCCTTCATTGCAGCACAGTTGGTCAGTATTTCTTCTATTCCCTCTAGTTTTCCCTTCTTGTCTCAACCACTATTTTTCTACTGTAAAATCTTCTTTACGAGTTGAAGGATGGCTGTATGTTGCACTAACTTGCAATGCTTGTCCATTGAAGATGGCAACTATCATTGCTGTATATGCAACCTGGTCCTTTGCAAGAATCCAAGGGGTTGGTTGGGGATGGGCAGGAATCATCTGGATTTACAGCATTATCACCTACATCCCTCTCGATATCCTCAAGTTCATCATTCGCTATGCATTGACTGGGAAGGCCTGGGATAATCTGCTGCAAAACAAGGTTTTGAAACAATAAAAACATCAGCATTCTTTCGAGTTCTTTTTCCTTTTTTGGTAATTGCATAACCTTTTTGCTCCTCTTAAAATCTATTCAGACTGCTTTCACCACCAAGAAGGACTATGGAAAGGGTGAGAGAGAAGCTCAATGGGCTACCGCTCAACGTACTCTTCATGGTCTACAACCCCCAGAAACCATGTTCAATGACAAGACCACCTACAGAGAGTTGAATGAGCTAGCTGAGCAGGCTAAGAAGCGTGCCGAAGTAGCAAGGTAAAGTACTTAGCCTACACAAACTACAATAAGGTCATTTCTCTTGTCAGATGCGAACACTATAACTTAAACTTCTAAAAGGGTAGCAGCCTACCTTAAAACTCTTATAACAACATGGAAAATACTAGGATTTAAGCTAGCTGGTGATCATTTGTCACTAATTTCGTTCCTTCGAGGATACAATGCTTATGAATTGGGGTTCATTTTGCAGGCTCAGAGAGCTTCACACATTGAAGGGACATGTTGACTCAGTGGTGAAGATGAAGGGGCTAGACATTGAGACCATCCAACAACACTACACGGTCTAAAGATGTTAAAGAGTGTAAAAACAAGAATGCGCAAATAAGACAGAGAGACAGTTCAGAGAGAACAAACAATGAAATTAATGTCAGAGCTGCTTTTTTCTGTTTCCCATTGATTTATTTTTTATTCAAAATATCGGAGGGAGATTTGCTGTAGCTGTTTCTGAGAATGGTGAAGAATTCTAGGGGAGATTAGAATACAGTGAAGAACTCAAGGGGCTAAGCTATAATATAATCTCTGTCTGTTCTTTCTTTCCTTCCCTTTACAAGTTTTGGCTGGCTAGTTTTAATAGAAGAATGATGGGTTTAAAACCCTAACAACCATGTTTCCTTCAGCCATGCTTCTGTTAGTCCTTGTGGTCTTACACATTGTTTTTGCTTGCTTTCACAGTTCTTTAAAAACAGTACACAGAGCTATTTGAGGTTGCTATGGGTTGGAAAGAAAACACCTTCTCCAAAATTTCATACATTTTGCTGGTTAATACCAGTGATATTCCCACTTTTAGCATGCCATAAATTGAGCAAAATTTATATTCCACTTTTTTTTTTTTAATAATTAGGGATGTCTCAAACCAACTTGGTTCACCAAAATTATTTCCTTTCTAATTAAAATTAAAATTGATCAAAAAGAATTAATGGAATCTATAAACTGTTCACAAGTGTTCAAATTCTGGCATTTTGTATGCAAAGCTCAAGTCGATGTTTCCTCTCGAAAGTCTCAAGACTGTTTATTTATGCGGCGTCCATTACTTGTTGGATTTAAAATCCAACTAGAACTGGTTTTGTTTTCAAAATATTTTAGATATTATCTACAATTTATAATCTGGTTACACTTGAATAAGATCTGGTTGTTTCAACTCTTAAATTTTTTTTATACAAAACTATTTTTTTAATTCAAAATAATATTTTTTAAAAAAAATTTAACTTTTTTTTATTTAAAATAACACTATTATGAAATAAATCTATGTTAACTCGCTTATTAAAAAAACAAATTAACCTAATCGTGATAAAATAGATCAAACCCTGAACTAGGTTCGGGACCGACAAGTATACTCAAAACCCAGCCCAATACACACATCATAAAATTCACGCAAAATTCTTTGTTCTATAAAAATTTCCATTTTCAAACGGCAAGAGATAAGGGCCATAAGGCTACGTAGCACCGATTAGTCTATCTCCCGCCAAAATCCATTTTCCCGCCAATATCCACCAATGCCCTTCCTAATAAACATAAATACCCACAAAACCACATACCCTTCTCTGCCTCTTTCTCTGTAAAATTCTTTTCTGGGCATCAATGGCGACTCAGAAACTAACAGAATACGAGATAAAGAGACTCGAAAACATTCGAAGAAACGATGAAATGTTGGCTGCTCTTCAACTCCACGCTAAAGCCTCTCTTCTTTCTAATGCCACCAAACGCTCAAGGTAGCTCCCTCCCCCTTTGTCTCTCGTTTTGTTCACGTTTTATTGATAAATACAAGAAACGACTATGTGGGTTTCATGTTTTAAGAAATGGGTCTGTGTCTTTTTTTGTGTTTTGATGGCAGAGATGGGTCAGCAAAGTCATATAAAGTTAGTCCAGAGAAGAAACCCAAAACAGCTGAGACTCCAATTGTTATAAGACGATCTTTGCGTACACGAGGAATGCCGCCTGATTCTAATTGTTTAGATGCTGATTCTAATGAGAATTCTGATAAAACAACTCTTAATCAGACTTCAATTAGCAGAGAAAAGCCTTCGCCCTGTGTCATGGGTCCGCTGAAAATGAAGGATGCTCATGACGGAACTGGTTCTGATAGAGAATTTATAGACACACTTTTGTCTTTTGAAAGGAAACCCAAATTGGGTGTTGGAGTTAAAGAGGAGTTTGATTGTTTTAAGGTTGTTAAAGAGGAGGGACATGATAGGGTTTTGTGCGGCCCAGTTAAGAGGAAGGTTGAAAATGATAATTTGAATTGTGGGATTAAGATAGAGAAGAGGGAATTTGAGGGTTGTGTTGATTTGGGATCGATGAGTTTGGAGCCAGAGAATATTGCAAGGATTATGCCAGGGAGGATAATGACAGTGAGATTTTTTCCGCGGAACGATATAAACATAGTTGCAGCTGGGAATAAGCTTGGCAATGTTGCATTTTGGAATGTGGATAGTGAAGGGGAGAAAGGTGACGGGATATTTTTGTATCGCCCGCATACTGGTCCAATTTCTGGGATTTTGTTCCAGCAATCTTGTTTATCCAAGGTAATGTTTCTTTTAATTTCTTTGTTAAATTTGAAACGTGGATGTATAATCGGTACATTTGCAGTTTGTTACAGATTGCTGAAGAAGTTTTATAGATAATTAGGGATCTGCTCGACCTTTTCTATTTGATAGACATCGATTAAGCTAGACCCAAAAATGAATGTTAAGTAAATGCAATATACACAATACATGTTAGTACTGGCAATGTGATTCAGTGAAATTGTTCGCATTTCTGTAGAGCTATTGATTTCCTGCCAATCTTTTTGACTAATATCGAGTATGCATTTGAGTTTCGTAAGGTTTTGGCTCATTTATTTGTTAAAATCAATTGCAGATCTTCACCAGCTGCTATGATGGATATCTCCGTTTAATGGATGCTGAAAAGGAAGTATTTGATCTAGTACACTCCTGTGATGATGCTATATTTTCTCTTTCTCAACATCCAAATGATGTGAAGAGCTTATATTTTGGCGAGGGTCGTGGAGGATTGAGTGTCTGGGATGATAGGACAGGAAGTGTTTCATCCCAATGGACCCTGCATGAAGACAGAATCAACACCATAGATTTCAATCCACAAAACCCTAACATTATGGCCACTAGTTCCTCAGATGCAACGGTTTGCCTTTGGGACTTGAGAAAAGTGGATGCAGGTAAACCCAAAAGTTTAAAGATTGTAAATCATGAGAGGGCTGTGCATTCTGCTTACTTCTCACCCTCTGGAAGCTCACTTGCAAGCACAAGGTACACACAGCTCTATGCACTTGCAGGTGTTTGATTTTTCAGTATGCGCATCTATTTATTTTATTGGACATTATGTATACGTGGCTGGCTTTATCATACCGCAGTGTTCTATTAAACATATAATTTCATACTTGGAAAAAATAATAATTTATACCTGACCAATATCTGTAAGACTGTGTCCATACTATTGAAACATCAATCTTTGGTCTAATCACTGTCTGATCTAGCTTCTCAACATATGCATTATAAACAGATAGCAACTGGAGTGGATGTCTTGTCTCTTTTGCTTTGTGGTAGAAATTCAGGGTGCTTCCTAATGTTCTCTTTTATCATTTGCCCACTTTAATTTCGAGAGGTAGTTATAAGAAATGCTAAATATCATGCTTCAAAATTGTATTTATTAGTCATCTTAAATTTTGTTGTATGTGGCATGTAGCTTGCAGTAATCATTTGGTTTTGTCTCAAATTATTTTTGATATATGGTGTAATTGCTGATGATGGGACTTGAATGTAATTGATATTGACTTTTCCCCCGGTTTCTTTTCAATAGTTTTGATGACACAGTTGGTATACTAAGTGGAGTTAATTTCGAGGATGCTTCTAGGGTGCACCATTGTAATCAGACAGGTCGATGGATTTCTAGTTTCAGGTATGGTTTTGGCCTACTTGACAAGTGCTCGTTTAATCCTATTCTTTTTTTAAAAAAATAAATAAATAAAAAGTGGATCTTTTGTTAACGATATATGATGCTCAGAATTTGGACAAGTTTCTTTTTCCTTTTTTTTTCCGAGAAATTTTGTATCTCTACGTGATTAATTCAGAGCTTGTTCTTTGTTTTTTGCGGTTGTCCTGTCTAAATTAGAATCTGCCGGTTCCATTGTAGTGCATCATGAAGTATATTGCATTTCCTTGACTACAATCCATCCAAAATTATAGTGCTAATCTGGATTGGTTTATGATCTATATTTACCTCTTAAACCACTTTCAACTCAAGCTCCCCCCTGAGCTTGAGCATGATTCCCATCACGCCTAATGAGGATTCTCCTTTTCAAAAAATAAATTAATTAAGTGGTCCATCCTTAGTGTATCACCAATCTTCCTGGACATGATAGTAAAGTTCGAAGTCTAAAGTTGCAGGATATAGAGTCGAGAACAATAAGTACTGTTTCAAAGTAAAGAGAATGCAAAAGGTTATTTATTACTATGAAAACAGTAAATATCCTTTACAGTTTCTGTTTTGCTTTTTCTGGGACTGAGCAGAGCAACATGGGGTTGGGATGATTCGTTTGTCTACGTTGGCAATATGAAAAGAGGAGTTGATATCATTTCTCCAGCTCAAAGACGAGTAATCAGGACTCTACAGAGTCCCCACATGACTGCTATTCCATGCAGATTTCATGCACATCCTTTCAGGGTTGGGATGCTAGCAGGAGCAACCGGTGGTGGCCAGGTTTACATTTGGACGTCAAGCTAGGAAGAATTGTTCATTTCATGTATAGTTTATATACCTGTCAATTTTCAATCCGGGTGAACAAATGTTTCGCATATTGTAGTATTTCAGGAACTTCTCTGTAAGAGTTTTCAGGAACTTCTCTGTAAGTGTTTCCAGAACTGCATATGCAAAATGATGTCTGCTTTTGGAGTTATTAAAAGATGTACTGCCCTGCAGCTTTGGAGCCTTTAATGCATCTTCTATTCTGAGAGTTAATAGGGGCCTTCCCTGAACTAGAAAATTGAAGGTTCTGTTTTCCATTGCAACACCAACTTCATGAGCAGCGACATGCCATCTCTCTCTTGCCCCTTCATTTCTGTGGTTGGATACCTCTGAAGTGGCAATGCAGAGGGTCAATTGGGTGAAGTTAGCGATGCTATGGAAACTGACCTCCAGCAGTGGATGAAGAATAGATTGCATGATTTCCGAGGACATGCAGGCCAGTGTACTTATAAAAAAAAAATGAGTTAACTTGTTGACTCATGAGTTGACCTGGTCAACCAACAATTAAGGGCCTCTAGCCGGGTCATATCTCGGGCTGGCTCTTATAATTATGTTAAAAAGTTGATCAATTAAGAACCTTGATTGCATATTCATACACAAGGGAATTCTGTCTAATCATCTATTTATGTTCTTCCAAGCAGTCAGTTCAGACGGGATCAATTGTTCATTACAAGAAATAACAGCCTGCGCCATCAAATTTCCAAGCCAAGCATGATACAACAAACCTCTTGAACCAAGTCCTCCAAATAACCAGTATTTACCGGCAACATTCTCGCCTACAAAATAATTGACACAGCCCAAAAGTGGAAGTGATCCATGGGCAGTTAATGGTGGCATTGCTCTTAAACCTGCGTTCGCTTTGGTGAAAGTCCAATCCTTTATTGCTGGATAAAAGGCAGACACCTTTGGCAGAAGCTCTTGAAGAGCTTTTGAAGCTTCATCCACTGAAACATTTGGATTAGAATTCCTTGATTTCCATTCCCATGTTGAGCCCATATATAAACTTCGGCTTCCCTGGATGGCGAGCCATGCATCTGATAATATTGAAGGGGCATAGTCTGGATATTCTTCCCTGAAACAGTGATCTACATGAGTTTTGCCAGAAAGTGATAATTTCCCTCCCCATCCTACATTCAATGCACCACTCCACTCCTAAGTCTTAACCCCAAACCAAACCTGTACTCTCAGGGCATTTGCCTTATTAACCACTACTTCAGGATTAACTTGCAACATCTATCCTGGAAACCTGTAAGATACTCAATACAACCATTATGAAACACAAGGCCGTCTTGTTTCAAACTGAATCCATTATGAATTTCAAATATCTTGGAATTTGGAAATCTTGCTCTTACAGACTTATTTATGACAATCTGGACTCTAAAATTCCAATTCCATTCACGAGATTGAGAAATCTCAAGCATAACAGACCAAAACAACCTTGTTACTGATCCCATAAGAATGCTCATGCTGCATTCATATGCTAGCCAGCCTTGCGCAAATAATGAAATTCATCCCTATAAGGTGTACCGATTCCCTGCTTATAGACTTTATGGATTGATAATGCAAGGGAGAACACAAGCTTTACCTTATATTAGCAGGCAACTGCAGGTGGGCAATTACACCTCTGCATGTCCTCAACGGAAGCCTCCCTGAGAGCTCTGGTAGCATGTCTGCTTTGGCACCTAGACAGATTATCACTGCATCATATTCGCCTGCATAAATGTTAATACAAATTAGTAATCATGGAAGAAACTAATGAAGCTTAAGCATGCCAAAGATCACGCGCAGCAGCAGAATGTGTTAAATATACACTTTCACATATGTTAAATAACTTTCAATCCTGGATAATTTCAGGGCACGAGAAAACAGGTTTAAGCATATTGAAGGCATTAATTTCAAAAAATGGAAGTTTCCTATTTTCTCAAATCAACTACCAGTTCAGGTGAATATATTTAGATGTCTCTTGGCTCTGAATCAAGCAATTCAGACAATACAGCAAAAACCCTATCAACTAGATCATAAGCTGATTCTCGGGAAAAAAAGAGCACCAGAAAGCTAGAATAAAGAAAGTTACATGATTCTTTTTTACTTTTTCCTTGGCATAAAATTCAAGCAAATAGCACAATACATACAGCCAAGATGGACAAAACAAAAAAAATCTAAGACCAAACGTCTGCATGTATCAAATACCCCCATACATACTAAATAGAATAGACCTAAGCTATAGTACTTGCCATCACCTTCCAATTCAAGGAGGTTTTGAACTGATTTTTTGTGCAAATATAGCTCCTTTTGTCCATGGCTAGAAGTGGATGATTCATTCACCACATTCTGACATGCTAAGAAGAGTGCCTAGTTAAATAAATGAAGAAAGAAGAAAACATTATTAAAAAAAGCAAGAATTTGAATCCTATTCAGAGTAATACAAGTAATACAATGGATTAGTTGTTCAGACCTGAAGATAGCGCAGAGGATGGACATTTACAGCTTCAGGCATATAAAAGGCTGAGTTAAAAGGTACATGTATTTTTGGCACAAGCTTTTGGGCAGTGTCCTCATCAATGGTCTCAATTCTGCAACTGGCATCGTAATTCTGGGCATTCTACTTGCAGAACACAGATAATACAGCACACATCAGTCTAAGATCCACATAAATAGTTCATGATAGAATCCACTGAAGCTCTAATAAAGAGGTCTTAAGGAATTACATCGGTCAATACAATCAAATTCTTGGTGTTTGCTGCTGGCCTCAAGATGCCCCTGAAGCAGGTAGATAGACATCAGAAAAGAGGGGGGATCCATATTGGCTAACAAATGCCAACAAGCTGAAAGCAGAGATCCAAGAAATGAGAAATATAATCAATTTTCCAACTCTCTAAAGCAAAAACATGAGAAAATCCCTGACTCAGTATTATCTTTTTTCAGAAAAGTAACTTGCTTGGTGATCCACATTACAAATGAATATTCAAAATGATCTTCCAAACTCAAAGAAAAATCATAAAAATTCAACAAATCAAAATCATTCAGAACAAACAGCATTATAAAACTAGTAAATCCACATCACTTGTTAGCATATGTCAAACTATGATAACTCTTCGTTGTGCCATAGAGACGCACAATTTAGTTCTCAGAACATTCAAAATTCTTGACATCTTACATTAAAAAAAGAAAGGAGAACAAACCTTCTCCTAACAATAAAACTATCATCAGAATCATCTACACCAGATAATCTAGCTGCCGCCTCCGCGACATTTAAAAGCATTAAACTTTCTTTCCAACACTCAGCTCCTCTCCAAAGCAGTTTAGCTGCCAATTACCATAGTTCAATTCGAATTCAAACAACAAAATAAATTAAATGAAAATGATATATCAAAACTCAAAGATGATTCAGAGGAAAAAAAAAGAATGATTATTTATAGAATAAAAAAGAGAAAAGTGAAGCCTTACCTTTAGGAGAATAAGGGTGAAGAAGACCTCCAGAAATACCAGAAGCACCTCCTCCTATACCCACTTCATCATATATGTCTATTCTCATTTCCTTCTCTTTTGGACTCTTCTGCACTTGTAAACATACTCTTTTTACCCAAAAAATACTACAGCAAGAAACGAGAGGAGAAAGATAAAGTAGAGTACTGCACTGTACCTTCAGCAAATGCCAGGTAACGGAGAGACCAGCAAAGCCAGCACCAAGCACTGCGTATCTCAGGGGACGTGAAGAGAAAGAAGGGGAGAGAGAGAGTGGGGATATAATTTTTCCCAGTTGACCATGGCCAGCCGGAGTTAAAGTATCAGAAAGAAGCATCGTTTTCTTGCAGGGCAGACTGCAGAGGGGAACAGAAGAGGCTTCAACTGATGGTTGCTTTGGGGCTGTTCGGTTTTATTTTCTGTTCTGGTTTTGGGTAACCTAATATTAGTCCCCGACTTATAATTTTTTCTCAATTAGATCCCCACATGACTGTATCCAAGAGAATCATCAATTGGATCCTTCTTTCAAGTATATCTATAAGACCCAACCCAATTGTCAGGATCAAGATCACGGTAGTGAATTGGATAAATTAATTTGAATTAATCTAGGTTTTTTTTTAGTAAGAAATCAAAAAAAAGTTATTTTCATATAAAAAAACCATAATTTTTTATTAACTCAAACTAGATCTCGAATTAATAAATTATCGAGTTAATTTATTAAATCAAGCCAAGTATGATTCTATCTATATTTTTTTATTATTTTATTGGTGCATTCATATTTAATAGGGAGAAGATGCAGGAATTTCTTTTTTTCATCTAACTCAAGACAAAACATGCCCAAAAATATTATTTTTGTGATCATAAAATAATATTGAATAGTAAATACAAAATAACAACAACAATAATATAGAGCATAAACTCAAGAATATTATAAATATTGAACTTTACTATAACATCAGTGTATAATAATATATAAATAATAGAAAGGCAAATTCAGAAAAAATCAATTTAAAAAATCAATTTCAAGAAATATATTCATGAAGATCAAATACAATGGACATTTATATATACAATCTAGTTTGAGTTTTCTACGGAATGACTTCTGCCCTCATCCCTATTTCTGTGTTAAGGAAGAATGCCCCCCCTGCTAGTCCCTCAATACTCATCGAGAGAGTGGAATTTTATCCTGTAGATGAAGCTGGGCATGATTTTTTTATGGAAGGATCAAATTGAGAATGTTTATATATATTAGGGAATAAATTGTATAACAATATAGCTAGAGGACCATTCAGAATAGAGTCATTGGACGGGGGCTAATTTGAGGTTATCCGTTTCGTTTTTCGTTTTGGCAACAAAAGAGGCAAACGTGTCTTGGTACTATTGTATTGTTTTTCGTTTTCTCTTTTAAGAAAAACGGAAACGCGTTTCGAACTAGTGTTCACAAGAAAACGTTTCCAAGGGTTTTGAAACCGCTTTGCACACCGTTCTCTCTCTTCTTCCCACCAAGATCCTGACTCCAGCAAGTTATGGTACGACAAAAATAATTTAATTCATTTTTTTTCACTTTAATGGCTTATCAGTTTTATCGATGACTTTTTAAAAAAAAAATTAAGACATTCTCTGTTCCAAGTGAAGAATGCTAGAGTCAATGATCTGGGCTGTGTTTGTTTCATTAGGAAA